>ERZ1023979.437-NODE-437-length-13458-cov-14.476013_pt1 | contig 13458 bp, 16 predicted proteins | sample MGYA00380434_ERZ1023979 | MGnify/ENA primary metagenome ERZ1023979 (study PRJEB33179, sample SAMN07449056) | human gut metagenome | biome: Human-gut; feature: Human associated habitat; material: Faeces | host: Homo sapiens | place: India:Kasaragod | collected...
CGTCCACCATGGCGTTTATCAATTAGACAAATTACTAATACCATTTTTGTTTTATAAGAATTTTGACTATCTGTACCAACAATAATGCTATAATTATGCTTTTTAGTAATTTGATTTTCTTTAATTTTATCAAGTAAAAATTGATAAATTTCACTTTTTGTCATTTGTCCATTGGTTGGATTAATAAATTTCATTTCTTCCATAAAATCACTCTTTTTAAATAAAATCCGAATAAATATGATATTTTAAATACAGTTATATAATACCATATTTATTCGGATTTGTCAAATTATTTATGATCTATTAAATGATTTAAAATTTCACTATTAACACCAAACAAATCTTGTAATTTTTCTTTATCACCAGAAGTAATATAAGAAGTTAAATGAAAAATTTCTTTTAATATTAATTTAGTATCTTGCTCATTTGCTTCTATTGATGTGCGCAATGCAGTAATATCTTCTTTGATATTATGAATTGCAGTATCAGTTTTACTATTCTATTCATCAATATATCTGCGCAATCTTAATTCTAATTCATTTAAATCGCGCTTTGATGCTTTATTTTGTTCTTCTAACTTTATCACCTTATTTTTTAAATCTTCATAAGGTTGCTTCATTTGTTGGATGTACTTCCATGCGCCGCCGATAGTCGAGATAGCCGCAGCAACAGCAAGTAAAGCACCAATGACTATTCCAATAGTTTCCATCGGTAGCACGCTCCTTTGTTTTTCTTCTAAATTAAAGTAAAACTTACATTATATTGTTATAAAGATTTGACAACCTTTATATTTTATGATATAATATAATAAAGAAAGCGAGGACAGAAATGAAATTAAAAAATATTTTTCTTCATTTTAAAAAGATTTGCGTCCATAAATATTGGGTTGGATACTATTGTTTTAAAGCTGGTTTATATTGGCAAGGTATTATTCATGATTTAAGCAAATTTTCTCCAACTGAATTTTGGGAAGGCGTTAAGTATTATCAAGGTTTTAGTTCGCCTATTGATGTCAGTAAAAAGGCAAATGGTTATTCAAAAGCATGGTTTCATCATCGGGGACGAAATCTTCACCATTATGAATATTGGCAAGACAATTTTGACAAAGGCGGCAATCCAGTTATGATGCCTCAGAAATACGCTATTGAAATGTTTTGTGATTATATTGGTGCAGCAAAAGCTTACCAAGGAAAAGATTTTTCCTTTAAGGATGAGTTAGAATGGTGGAATAAAAAGAAAAGTAATGGTATTGCAATGCATCCACAAACTAAAGAATTTATTGATGAAATGATGCGTGCTTGCGCGAGACATGGCGAAAAAGTTATTAATAAAAATTATATGAATGCTGTATTTAGCCATGCACTTGTTAAAGTTGGTTTTTGTAATAAATAAAAGGAGTTTAAATGAATAGTTTATTTAATATTGAACCTGAAAAATATTGGGATTTTACTTCTAAATATACTGCTACTCAAAAGAAAAATGAAATTATCGCTCGCATTGCTTCTAATGAATATATCGGTTCAGAAAAAATTGATGGGCATTATAATCGTACAGTCATTAATTTTGATGGTATGATGCGCATGGAAAGTAGAACTAAGAGTACTGTTACTGGTGAATATTCCGATAAACAATTTCATGTTCCTCATATCGCAGAAACTTTAAAAACTCTTCCTTGGGGAACTATTCTTATTGGAGAATTATATATTCCCAATACGACTTCTCAAGAAGCTGGAAAAATTCTTGGGTGTAAAGCAGAAAAAGCTGTCCAGCGTCAAGAAAAAGATTATCCTAAAATGAGATATTATGTTCATGACTGTTGGTTTTGTCGTGGAACTAATTTAATGGATATGCCTTATGAATTTCGTATTCAAAAAGTAAAAGAACTTTATGATAAGTTTCTTAAAAATAATAAATATATTGATTGCGCGAATTGGCAAAGTGAACCAGCTAAAATCAATGAGCTAATGGAATCCGTTTTTGCACATGACGGTGAAGGTATCGTCCTTGTTAAAAAAACTGCAACTGTTGCACCAGGAAAACGAACTGCTTGGAAAACTATTAAAGTAAAACGAGAACTTGATCATCATATTGACTGTTTCTTTACTGGACGCGCGAAAAAAGCAACTCGTCTTTATACGGGTAAAGAACTTGATTCTTGGAAATATTGGGAAGATACCAAAAATGATAAGCTTCTTCCGATTGGCGATTGGTGCAAAGAATATGATGCTGGACAAAGTATCGAGCCTGTTACTAAAAATTACTATATGGGGATTCCTGGTTCTCTTGAAATTGGCGTTATGGATAAAGGGGAAATTCGTCCTATTGGATTTTTGAGCGGTCTTGAAGACGATGTAAAAGCCAATTATGCCGATTATACGATGAAACCCATTGAAGTAACTTGTATGATGTTCACTCCTGATGGTAATCTTCGTCATGCTAAACTTGTTCGTATGCGCGATGATATTCCCATCGAAGATTGTACCTTTGAAAAATATATGGGCGAGCAACAGTAAAAATCAAAAGTCAGCTAATCTAATAGAGCAGATTAGCTGACTTTTTACTTTATAGATGTACAAATTTATAAGGAGGTATCATATGTTTATAATTGATACCAACGTTTTAATTGATTATCCAGATATTGTTACTCATGAGAATATTGGAATCGCTTGGTCAGTTCTTGAAGAACTTGATCGTATTAAAATCACGCAAAGCGAACGTGCAAAGAAAGCACGAATTGTCCTAAGAAAATTGCGAGATTTACTTGAAAAAGACGGACCAATAGAGAAAGACGAAGAAAAGAAGTACCAAGAAAAGATAGAAGAAAGAGATACACAAATTCATTTTATTGATACTTCCAATTATAGTAATCTTTCTGTTGATAATCAGTTATTATACCTCTGTAAAGATAATAATTATACTTTAATTACCAACGATATTAATTTACAAGTTAAATGTATAGCTTTACAAGTATAGTATGAATCTTATATTAAAAATAATGAAATTTACACAGGAATATTAAGATTATATATTCCTAAAGATAATGAATTAATTAGTGAATTATATAGTAATGATTTTACTAATTTGACTTTATTTGAAAATTAGTATATAGTTATTATTGAGGATGATGATGTAAAAGATGTTCTCGTTTACAGAAATCATTTAATTAAACCAATAAAAAGAGAATCCATTGAAATAAGCTATGGTAATAAAATTTAGGCTCGCAATATTGAGCAATCTTGTTTGATAGATGCTTTATATGGAGATGCCACTATTCTTTACGCAGGTGGCACTTGGGGCGTAGGAAAGAGTTATATTTTAACTTGCTATGCTTTGCAAGAACTTCAAAAAGGAAATATAAACAAGATTGTTTATGTCCCAAACAATAGTCAAAACGAAAACTCAATAGAATTAGGCACCATGCCTGGTGAAATGTTTGATAAAATTTTGCCTTATCTTGGTACTTTATGCGACATTGTTGGGCGAGAAGAAGTTGTTTAGATGTATGAAAAAGGACAGCTCGAATTGCTTCCTATCGCTATTGCTCGTGGACGCAGCTTTGATAGTTCAATTATTCTAGTTAATGAAGCTCAAAATTTAACCGAGGAACACGTTAAACTTTTGATCGCACGCTGTGGATAGGATAGTAGAATCTTTTTTGACGGAGACATTAAGCAAGCTGATTCAAATATTTTCCGTCAAAAGAGTGGATTAAAACTTTTGACTAAATTACGTTTTAGCAAAGATTATTCTGATTTGTTCGCGGCAGTGCGCTTAGAGCAAATTGAAAGAAGTAGAACGGCACAAGCGGCAGGTTATTTAGATGAGTTATAATTTACAAAAAAATTTAGATTTAATTCCACAATTTAACACTGATACGCTTTATTGCTTAAAAAATTTTTACAGAGATAAGTTAAATCATATTCAAGATATAGAAATGACAAGCAATCAAGATGATTTAGAGTTAATTTTATATTACAATGAACTTTGCCACGAATTGTACGAGAGAGGAGAATGTAATTAATGGCTGAAATTATTAATGGAAAGGTTTTAGCAAGTAAAATTAAACAAGAAGTGAAACAAGAGATTAATGAATTAGGTATTAGCCCTTACTTTGTGATTGTTCAAATCGGAGATAACCCTGCAAGCAATACCTATGTCCGTAATAAAATAAAAGATTGTAAAGAATGCGGTATTGATAGTTATCTACGTCACTATAATTCATTAATAACTCAAGATTGCCTTGAAAATTTTTTTAAAAATATGAGCGCGGATAAGGGAGTAAATGCTTTGATGCTTCAACTCCCAATTCCTAAACATCTGGATGCACAGAAGATAATTAATAAAATTGCACCTAGAAAAGATGCTGATGGTTTGACCACCATAAACAATGGTCTTTTAGCTACAGGACAAAATGGTTTTATTCCTTGTACTGCGGCTGGCTGTATGGAAATGATTCGTTCAACGGGAATTGATATTGCTGGTAAAAATGCTGTTGTTATTGGACGAAGTAATATTGTGGGCAAACCTGTTGCAATGCAGCTACTTAAAGAAAATGCGACTGTAACAATTTGCCATAGTCACACAATTAGATTAAAAGAAATCTGTCAAAAGGCTGATATTTTGATTGTGGCGGTAGGTAAGAAAAACTTTGTAACTGCCGACATGATTAAGCCAGGCGCAGTCGTAATTGATGTTGGGATCAATATGCAAGAGAATGGCAAGCTTTGCGGCGATGTTGATTTTAATGAAGCGAAAGAAGTAGCTGGCTATATTACTCCTGTTCCGGGCGGAGTGGGATTAATGACAAGAGCAATGTTAATGAAAAATATTTTGGAGGCAACAAAATGCCAACTAATAAAGGATATTTAACAGCGAAAAGTACAAAAGAATCAGATGAATACTACACTCCAGCATATGCTATAGAACCTTTACTATAGTATTTAGATAGAGGAAATAAATCAAATTATACCATTTGGTGTCCTTTTGATAAAGAGGAAAGTCAATTTGTAAAAGTATTTTCAGCGGCTGGATACAAAGTGATTCATTCCCATATTGACGAAGGAAAAGATTTCTTTTCTTATGAGCCTGATGAACCTTACGATTATATAATTTCTAATCCGCCATTTTCTTGTAAAAACGAAGTTTTAAAAAGACTATATGAATTGGATCAGCCTTATGCAATGTTATTACCCCTCCCAACTTTGCAAGGACAAAAAAGATTTCCTTATATTAAAGATTGTGAAGCTTTAATATTTGATAAAAAAGTTCAATATTTTAAAGATATAGGACAAACAGAAGTCAGCAAGGGTGCATCATTTGGGAGCATCTATATTTGTAAAAATTTTCTTCCAAATGATTTAATTTTTAAAGAATTAAAAAGAAAATAATTACTTTCAGAAGTCAAGATATTATTTCTTGACTTCTTTTCTATTGTATGATATAATATATGTAAAAGGAGTGATAAAATGAGTTACGATATAAACTCTATCGAAACGCTTCAATTTAGGGAAGCTGTTCGTATGAGAATCCCGATGTATCTTGGTTCCAACGATATGGAAGGCGTATACAACGGCATCCAAGAAATTATTTCTAATTCAATTGACGAATTTATTATGGGATTTGGTAATAAAATTGAAATTGTACTTTATCCTGACAATTATATTTCTGTAAGAGATTATGGGCGTGGAGTTCCTTTTGGAACAAGAGAAAATGGCGAAAATGTTCTTGAAGCTATTTATTCTCATGCGCATACTGGCGGTAAATTTACATCAAAAGATTATCAGTTTGCAGTTGGTTTAAATGGTATCGGCGCGAAAGCTACTTGCCTTTCATCTGAAGAATTTTCAGTTGTATCAGTTCGTGATAATCGAGTGGCTTCGATTTGCTTTGAGCGCGGAAATATGACCGATTATACCGAAGTAAATAATGATAAAAATTTGCCCAACGGTACTTTTGTAAAATATAAGCCAGATGTACAAGTTTTTAATCTTGAGCCTATTGAAATTAAATTTGAGCATTTATGTAAGACTTGTGAAAATTTAAGTTTCCTAACTAAAGGATTGACTTTTGAACTTCGAGATGAAACTGTCTCTCCAATGCAAAGTGTTACTTATAAAAGTGAAAATGGTCTTATGGATTTGGTTATGCAAAGAGCTGCAAATAAAGTCCATGAAAATCCGATTTCTTACTTTTTAAGCGATGGAACAAATTCAGTTGAAATTGCTTGTGTTTGGACAAAAGCACGCAATGAACATTTTTATTGTTTCACAAATGGTGTTGCCAATGCTGAAGGTGGCACTCCTATCACCGGTTTAAAAACTTCAATTACTAAAACTCTTCAAAAGAAAATCAAAAATTTAACTGGCGAATTAGCAAGAACTGGCCTTATTTACGCAGTTAGTTGTAAAGTTGTTAATCCATCTTTTGCGAATCAAACAAAAACAAAAATTAACAATCCTGAACTTAGAGGACTAGCAAGTAAAGCTTTTAGTGAGGGATTTGAAAAATTCTGTTTGCAGTATCCTAATGAGGAAAAGAAAATTGAAGATTTTCTTACTAAAGAAGAAAAAGCAGAAAAAGCAGCAGAAAAAGCAAGAACAGCTGTTTTAAATGCAACTAAAGATATTGAGAAGAACCAAAAGAGGAAAGTTTTTTCTTCCGATAAATTGTCTGATGCAGAATATCTTGGACAAGATTCAACTCTCTTGATTGTAGAAGGAAATTCCGCCGCCGCAGCTATGGCTATCGCACGAGATGAAAAGCATTACGGAATTTTAGCTATTAGAGGTAAAATCATTAATTGCTTATCCAATAGTGAGGATAAGATTTTTGAAAACGAAGAAATTAAATTACTTTTAAGTGCCATGAATATTATCCCAGGGAAATATAATTCGTCTAAATTACGTTACGGGCGAATTGCAATTTGCTCTGATGCTGATTCAGACGGCTACCATATTGGACTATTGATTATGTCTGCATTACAATATCTCGCTCCCGAATTTATTCAAGAGCATAGATTATGCTGGTTGCGTTCTCCTCTTTATGTTGTTACTAATGGCAAAAAACATTCTTATTTTTATAGTGATGAAGAATTTGATAAAGCTCGCGCGCAAATTAAAGGCGATGTTAGTCGTGAAAAAGGTTTGGGCGCATTGAGCGCAGCAAAAGCAAAAGAATCAATGTTTAATCCCGAAAATCAAAGAATGGATATTCTTGTTCCAGATGATGATTCTATTCAAATGCTTTACGATTTAATGGGGACAGATGTTCAACCTCGCAAAGATTTTGTATTTAGTAAAATTGATTTCTCTGAAATAAAGGAGTAATATGGAATTAACACCGATTATTGAAGAAAGTTTTGCTCAATATTCTGGTGCGGTTTTGCAGTCTCGTGCTCTTGTTGACGCACGAGATTTTTTAAAGCCGTCCGCAAGGCAAATTTTCTATTGTATGAAAACTGATAAATTTACTGCTGATAAGCCTTTTAAAAAGACTTTGAAAGCAGTTGGTTCCGCCATGAGAATGTATATTCACGGTGACTCATCTTGTGTTGGAGTTATTATGCGCGCGGGGCAGCCATTTTCTATGCGCTACCCTTTGGTTGAAGTAGATGGTGCTTACGGCACTCTCGCGGAAAGTGGAAACTGGTCTGCTCCTCGTTATACTTCTGCACGTTTGTCTCCTCTCGCAGAATATCTATTCAAAGACATTGAAAAAAATACCATTAAAGAATGGCGAGATAATTATGATGATACAGAGCAATATCCTGCCGTTTTAACTGGAAAGGGCTATTTTAATGTTGTTAATGGCACTTCTGGTATTGGTGTCGCAGCAAGCTCTAGTTGCCCTCAATTTAATATTAAAGATGTAAACAATGCCTTAATTACCTTGCTTCAAAATCCAGACTGCAATTTTGATGAAATTTATTGCGCACCAGATTTTGCCACGGGAGCAATTTTACTTAATGCTGACGAAGTAAAAGAAAGTATTAAAAATGGTGTTGGTAAAGCTTGCAAACTCCGTTCTGTCATTGAATATGACGAGAGCGAAAATTGTTTAATTGTTAAAGAAATTCCTTATAGCGTTTACACTGGGACAATTCGTGGAGAGCTTGATAGAATTTTAAATGAAGGACTTTGTCCTGGTATTGAGCGTTACAATGACTTGACAGGTTCTACTCCTAATATTAAAATTTATCTTACTAAAAAAGCCAATGTTTCTAAAGTGCTTCAGATTCTTTATAAAGAAACATCTTTACAGCATCATTTTAGCATTAATATGACGATGCTTGATAATGGCCGTTTCCCAAGAGTATTTGGATGGAGAGAATTACTTCAAGCTCATATTGACCATGAGAAAGTAGTTTATCGTCGTGGTTACGAGTATGATTTAGCAAAAGCAGAAGCAAGACTTCATATTGTTGAAGGCATTTTAATTGCGCTTGCACGAATCGAAGAAGTTATTGAAGTAATTAAAAAATCTTCTTCAACAACAGAAGCAAACAAAAATTTGCAAGCTAACTTTTTGCTTGATGAAATTCAAGCTAAAGCAATTCTTGATATTAAACTTTCTCGCTTAGCACACATGGAAGTTGAGAAATTTGAAAAAGAAGCTGAGGAGCTTACTGCAAAAATTGATGGATTAAAATATATTCTTGATAATGAAGAGGAATTTGATAAGCAATTAATTAAAGGCTGGCAGGATGTTGCATCAAAGTTTGGCGATGAACGCCGCACTCAAATCATGAATTTAACCATTAATGAAGAGACCGATGAGCCAATAGAAAAGAAGCAAATGGTTGTTCATTTAACTAATTTGAACACTCTTTATGCTTATGAAGATACTACTCTTATCACTGCACGTCGTGGCAGAGGTATGAAAGTTAAATTAGGCAATAATGAGCAAATCATTCAAACAGTAAAAGATTCTAATCTAAATAATCTTTTGCTTTTTAGTTCTCTTGGTAAAGTCTACAATCTTGCACTAAGTAATCTTACTCTTGATTGTAGAACTCCGATTAGTACAATCCTTGAACTTGCGCCTGATGAAACAATTACTTATATTGTTAGCGATACAGATAAATCTCAAGGAGAAGAAGTCCTTTTTGTTACTCAAAAGGGAACTGTTAAAAAAACTCTTTTAAGAGAATATAATATTAAGCGTACTAAAGGCGTTTCTGCGATTAAATTAACCGATGGTGATTTTATTAAAAGAGTGATGATTGTAAATAATAAAGATAATCTTGCAATCACTACTAAAAACGGTTATGTCGTTATTTTCCCATTGACTGAAATTAATACCCAAGGTAGAAACACTATCGGTGTCCGTGGAATTACTCTGCGTCCTGGTGATGAAGTTTGTGATGCTTGTGTTATTAGAAAAGATGCTAAGGAGCTTATTTCTGTAACTGAAGCAGGACAAGTTAAAAAGACTGATTTAGATGAATTTTCAGTTACTTCTCGCGCAGCAAAAGGAGCAATTATTCATAAGCTAAATGATGAGGATAAATTGGCTGGTTTTGCATCCGTGCGCGAAGATTCAAAAACTGTTTCTGTTGCTAGTACCGGAGCAATTATAAAAATTTCTTTAAATGAAATTCCTACTACCAGCCGTGCGACAGTTGGAGTAAAATCTATTAATCTTAAAGATGGGCAATATGTAACCGGATTGATTGTCGAATAAATATTTAAGTCAAGGTGTCATTGCCTTGACTTTTTTTGTTTTGTATGCTATACTAATTATAGAAAATCAAATAGAGGTGTTTCCAATGAAGTAGTGTATTAAAGACAACTTTGGTCTTTTAACTATGTCTATTGAAACTACTATTCGAGACTTAGAAAACTTTCTTGAGAGCGCAAAAGATACTGGCTTGAAAGATAGTCCAAAAGAAACGATTCGTAATACAATAGAAGAATATAAAAGTTTGATGGATAAACTTATTAATGATGATATTTCTGATTATAATGAAAAACAATTAAAAATGATTATGGAACATCGTCTGCGCGTCCTTAATACCCAAAAGGAAAAAGTTGATTTAACAATTCCTCTAGTCACAAAATTTATTGAGGAACTTGACAAATCAGTTACTTGATTTTTACCGCGCGATGTGTTATAATATTTATAGAAAGTTAAGAAATAGAAAATTAAATATTAAATTTATTCAAAATTAAATTTTGAAAATAAAAGCTATTAAATAATTGACTTTCAATAATGTTTATGCTATAATATTTATAGAAAATCAAGAAAAGGTTTTCTAAAATGTTTATAAATTAAAAAGTATTTAAGTTTAAGGAGTAATTCTATTATGACTGAGAATTCTAAGAATGTATTTCATTTTCTTCACGACAATCATGATGTTAATTTGACTGCTGGCGAGATTGCTGAGAAGCTCGGCATTACCGTTTCTGCTGTTACTGGTTCTGTCAATGGCCTTGTTCGTAAGGGCTATGCCGTTCGTACCGAGGATGTTATCGAGGTTGAGGGTAAGAAGACCACTGTTAAGTATATTGCTTTGACTGATGAGGGCATGGCTTTCGATCCTGAGAAGGCTGAGGCTGAGGAAGCCGAGCGTAAGGCTGCTGAGAAGGCTGCTAAGGCTGCTGCCAAGGCCGCAAAGAGCGCTGAGTAATAGATACACCAAAATATAATTTAGGGGAGTTTTACTCCCCTTTTCTTTTATAAAATTTTGACTTTAATATAACATTGTAATATAATATAATTGTAAAAAGAAAATATTTGGAGAAAGTTTTATGTTGAAGCAAGCATATAATAATGTACATATTCTCGGCAGACTCAATGAAATTAATTTGCAGGAGCGCGACAGTTCAAAGGACGGTCGTCATTATATCAGCGGTGATGTTACTTTTCTTGTTAATCAAATGGTAAGTGATATTGAGGAAACTGAAGTTATTCCAGTTCGTGTTTTCGCATTTGAGAAAACCAATGCTGGTAAACCCAATCCTGCATATCAGAACGCAAAAGATTTGATGACTAAGGGTATTTCTGTTGCAGCAACTGGCGATCCGACTAAGGCAGATTCTTATGAGTGCAATTGTCGTCTTCAGGAAAATAATTTCCTTGGACGCGATGGTACTATTGTTTCCACTACTGTAATTAATGGCTCTTTCTTCTCTAAGCGTTCTGGCGTCGCGGCAGAGGAAGAGGATGCATCTTTTGAGCAGGAAATTGTTATTGCCAATGTCGCAGATGAAGTTAAGAATGAAGAGACCACTGGTCGTATGTTGGTTGACGGTCTTGTAATTCAGTATAACGGTACTCCCGATAAGATTCGTTATATTGTTGAGAATCCTCAAGCTGTTTCTTACATTGAGCAGAATTGGGAGCCAGAGAATACCGTTAAATTGAGCGGTAAGATTCGTTATGGTTCTGAAACCGTTGAAGTTACTAGCGCTGATGTAACTGCTTTCGGTGAAGCTCCTACTAAAGTTCGCACTCGTAATATTCACGAGTTTGTTGTAACTGCTGGTTCCGCACCGTACGACGAAGATAACGCTTATAATATCGACGAAGTTGCTCCGGCACTAAATGAAAAGAAGCGCGTAACTGAAGAGCGTTTAAAGAATACTCAAACTGCTGCTCCTAAAGCTAACGCAAATCGTTTAAGCCGCGGTTTCTAAGAAATTTTAGGGAGTGGAGCAATCCACTCCTTTTTATTTTAAAATGAAAGTTGAGATATAATATATGGAGTAAATAACATGGCTATTGATTTATTAAATTTGGAACCTACTAAAATTTCAAGAGACCTTAAAGGCAAATATATTTTAGCTTATGGTCTTCCTAAAATTGGAAAGACTAGTCTTGTAGCTTCTTTCCCGAAGTCTTTGATTTTTTCTTTTGAGCCAGGTACTAATGGCTTAAATAATATTTATAAAATTAATATTACTTCTTGGAAAGATTTTAAACTTGCAGTAAAGCAGTTGGCCAATGATAAAGTAAAAGAGAAATTTGATTTTGTTTCAGTAGATACTGTAGATATTGCTTATGATCTTTGTGAACAATATATTTGCAGTACTAATGGAGTTCAATCTATTGGCGATATTCCTTATGGCGGCGGTTGGACAAAACTCAAGAAAGAGTTTTCTAAAATTTTCCGTGATATTGCAATGATGGGTTATGGTATTATTTTTATCAGCCACGCGCAAGAAAAAACCATTAAGGAGAATGGAGAAGAATATCCTCGAATTGTTCCTGCTTGTCCATCTATTGCCGCAAACATCGTAAATAAATTAGTCGATTTTATTATTTACATTGGCATTGAGTACAGCAATGCAGAAGATGAAATTGGCACTCGTTATATGTACTTTAAAGGCAATAAACATATGCAAGCCGGTTCTCGTTTTCGCTATATTCCTGACAAAGTAAAATTTGGCTATCAAGAATTAGTTGATGCTGTTAATGATGCTATTGATAAGCAAGTTGGCTCTGAGGGGACTATCGAAAAAGGAGATAACTTCTATCAATCTGAAGTTCGTCCTTTTGATGAAGTGATGGCAGAAGCAAAAGATATTTGGGTTAAAATTCTTGAAAAGAATGATTCAGATACCACCGTTGGTGAAATGAATCATATTATTGAAAAGAATTTTGGTTCCCAAGTTCTTCTTTCTCAAACTACTCCAGCACAACAGGATGCACTTGAGCTTACTGTTTCTGATTTGGAAGATTTATATAAAACTCTATAAATAGATTACTGGGGAGAACGCAAGTTCTCTCCTTTTTTGTTGACAAAAGTTTTTAATTGTGATATAATATTTATAGAAGAAAATATGGGAGGAATAAATTATGGCAAAAAAATTAGCTCCTGTAAAATGTTGTTATTGCGAACTTTCTATTGATAGGAATACTGAGCCTTATGGACGTCCTCTTAAAGCGCTTGGCAGCACAGAACTAAATCCACGTCGTTATGCGCATCAGCATTGTGGCGAGCAATATAATTGGATGCCAGTTACTGAATTTAATCGTTTAAAAACAGCTAAAAAGATAAAAGAAGAAGCTGAAAAAAATGGCAGAACTGTTACAGAACAAAAAGCAAAAACAAAAAAATGCTTGTACTGTAATAAAATGATTGACTTAGATACTGACGACGCTTGTTTGGTTGGAGTAGGTACTCGTTGGGCGCACAAAGAATGTTACGAAAAATACTTTAGTGCAGATGATCAATGGATTGATAAACTTTATGGCGTTTTAAAAGTTGCTTTTGGTAAATATGATTTTCAAAAAATAGAACGTCAAAGAATAACTTTTATAAAGCAAGGACTTACCAATGAAGACATTTACAATGCTCTTAATTATTGGTATATCGTAAAAAATAAAAGTATTGAAAAAGCCAATGGCGGTATTGGTATTGGTCCGTATATTTATGAAGATTCCAATGAATATTTTAAATCATTAGAAAAGTCGTCTCAAAAAATAAACACACCTAATATTAAAATTGGTTCTAAA
>ERZ1023979.452-NODE-452-length-13135-cov-8.373012_pt1 | contig 13135 bp, 12 predicted proteins | sample MGYA00380434_ERZ1023979 | MGnify/ENA primary metagenome ERZ1023979 (study PRJEB33179, sample SAMN07449056) | human gut metagenome | biome: Human-gut; feature: Human associated habitat; material: Faeces | host: Homo sapiens | place: India:Kasaragod | collected...
ACTTGCTGCGGTATGTCCGCGGAACATCGCTTATATTCAACGACGACGGCGTGATCATAATGCTGCCGCGGCCGCCGAAGAGCAGGTAGCGAAGCTCCTGCGCCGTGGTGGCCAGCATACCAATTTTTTTATAACTGCTGTCGGTGGAGGTGTTCACATTGGTGAAGGTACGATAGGCGGAAAAGGCTTTGTCCCGTCCAACATACATAAGTCCCGTGACCGTCAGCAGCAGTGCGAGGAGCACGGCAAAGGAGGCCATAGCCTGTTTCCAGCGCAGCCGAAACCTCAGCGCCTGTACCCTCCGCAGGGCAAGGCAGAGGATCACGGCAATCAGCGGCAGCAGGAGGAGCAGGATCTTCAGCAGATTTTGGCGGATCCCATAGAGAAGCTGCGAGTTGAAATTGACGATCACATTTCCGCCCATGCCGATCTGGCTGACGGGCATGAAATCTCCGAAGATGCAGTGATAGACCAGTTGCATCTCAGCCAGCATCACCTGTGCTGCCACCAGTAGAAGCCCTGTGATCTGTCGCAGAACCTTTGGCAGGCTTGAGACTACCAGCGTGCAGAGTGCGCCCCCCAGCAGGCCGAACAGGACAGGATATCCCGCGTACCGGTCCATCGAGCCGAATACGCACAGATGCAGGCACAGCTCCACATAAACGCCGGTCAGGCAGAACAGCAGGAGATTTTTGCGCCACGTATTCCAAGGGCCATGGCTCATGGGCACTGCCGCTTCAGCAGCAGTGCCAGAGCCTTGATTTGTATTTGTCATGGATACATCGGATGTTTTTTCTTTGAGCATATTAGTTCTCCCGTTGGGGCTTTTTTAAAAAGCTTCGTAGAATTTCAGCTGAATATGACAGATAGAGAGCTTATCTTAGAACAAATATTAAAAAAAGGCAAGGGTTCCTGTAAAAAATCAGGAAAGATTTACAGGTCACGCGGAGAATTCTATGCACCAAAGTCTGTCAACCGTAGCTTTGCAGCCCGCCTCTGGGCTGCAAATAAGGACTCTGCACCTGAAAATTTTACAAAATACATACAGACACATTGCAAAAGCCGTGTTATACTGTACGGAAAATTGAGAGTACCATCGTTTCAAGGAGGTGTGTGATGTGACGGAGGCTGTGTTTCGCTTAAAGCGTCATTTGACTTCTTTTCAAATTATGATCCTCGGCTTTGCGGGCGTGATTCTATTGGGGGCGCTGGTGCTGATGCTGCCTATCGCCACAGTACAGCGGGTCTGGACGCCGTTTCATGAGGCACTGTTTACCTCCACTTCCGCTGTCTGCGTGACGGGGCTGGTGGTGCAGGATACCGGCAGTTATTGGTCCGCCTTCGGTCAAACAGTCATATTGTTGCTGATCCAGATTGGCGGGCTTGGGGTGATCACCGGTGCGGTGACCTTCCTGATGCTCGCCGGACGGAACATCACGCTCAAGGAGCGCAGCGCCATGCAGGACGCCATCTCCGCTCCCGCGGTGGGCGGCATCGTGCGCCTGACGAGATTTATCCTCAAGGGGACCTTTCTGGTCGAGCTGCTGGGCGCGCTGGCGCTGCTGCCAGCCTTTTGCCGGGATTATGGACTGCGGGGCGTATGGATGTCCGTTTTCCATTCCGTTTCCGCATTCTGCAATGCGGGCTTCGATATTCTGGGGCGGACGGATTCCCTCTACCCCTCGCTGACGGCGTATGCCGCCGACCCGCTGGTCAACATTGTGATCATGCTGCTGATCATCGTGGGCGGCATCGGCTTTCTAACGTGGGACGATGTCTGTACGCACGGTCTGCACCTGCGGCAGTACCGGATGCAGAGCAAGGTCATTCTGAGCGCCACGGCCCTGCTGATCGCGCTCCCGGCAGTCCTCTTTTTCCTGACGGATTTTGCGGACCTGCCGATAGGAGAGCGGATATTGGCCTCCCTTTTTCAGTCGGTCACGCCGCGGACGGCCGGCTATAACACAGTGGATCTGACGGAGATGACGGATGCCTCTCAGGCGGTCACCATTTTGCTGATGCTCACCGGCGGAGCACCCGGCTCCACGGCGGGCGGCATGAAGGTCACGACGCTGGCAGTTCTCATTGCCAACGCCATTGCCGCCTTCCGCAGGCGAGAGGATCCGCAGCTCTTCCACCGCAGATTGGAGACATCCTCTGTCCGCAACGCCGCCGCCATTCTGCTGCTGTATCTGGGGCTGACCTTTGCGGGGGCGGCGGTCATCAGCACAGCGGAGGAGCTTCCCCTCGGTGCTTGCCTCTATGAGACTGCCTCCGCCGCGGGCACGGTTGGACTGACGCTGGGACTGACGCCGCAGCTGGGAGTCCTGTCGCAGAGCATTCTCATCCTGCTGATGTATTTCGGGCGCGTCGGCGGATTGACCTTGATCTACGCCGCATTCTCCGGGCATGATCTGACTTACGCCCGCTATCCGCAGGAGAAAATTACCGTAGGCTGAAAGGAGCACACGATGAAAACGGTATTATTGATCGGACTGGGCCGCTTCGGGCGGCATCTTGCCATGCAGCTCAACGAGCTGGGCCATCAGGTGATGGCAGTGGACAAAGACGAGGAGCGCGTCAACGAGTGCATGTCCTTTGTCACCAACGCGCAGATCGGCGACAGCACCCGTGTGGACTTTCTGCGCTCGCTGGGCGTGAGCAATTACGATGTCTGCTATGTCACCATCAGCGGAAATTTTCAGAATTCGCTGGAGACGACGTCGCTGCTCAAGGAACTGGGGGCAAAGTATGTAGTGTCCCGCGCCGAGCGGGATGTGCAGGCGAAATTCCTGCTGCGCAACGGTGCGGACGCGGTTACCTACCCGGAAAAGCAGCTGGCGAAGTGGGCGGCCATCCGCTATACCGCCAACCATATTTTCAGCTATATTGAGCTGGACGAGCAGCACGCCATTATCGAGGTTGCCGTGCCGGAGGATTGGCAGGGCCGCAGCATCGGCGAGCTGGAAATCCGCAGAAAATACGGCGTCAACATCCTCGGCGTAAAGCGGAACGGCAAGACCGATGTGAATGTCTCACCGGAAACTGTGCTGGACGCTGATATGACGCTGCTGGTGCTGGGGGAAAACCAAGAACTTAAGAAGCACTTCCGGCTGTAAAGCAACATAGAGTCTTGCACGTATAAGGGCTTTACGCGCCGGAGAAGCATCTCAACAAAAGCGCGCAGGTTTGCGGAGGAGGATTCCGCGTTGCGCAAAAACAGCAAAAAATGAGGGAGGACGGCTCTGTCCTCCCTCATTTTTGCCCTGCGCTTTCGCCCTTCTCCGTCAGCTGTTTTTCCAGTGCGGCCTGTCTGGCCAGGATGGCATTGACCTTGTCGTAAAGATCCTCGATCATGATCTCTGTCTTGAGGTTGACCTTATAATCGTTCTCTGCACGGCGGCGGTTCTTTTCCTCCTGCCGGTTCTGGCTCATCATGATGAGCGGTGCCTGAATGGCCGCCACGCAGGAGAGCACGAGGTTCAGCAGAATGAAAGGATAGGGGGTCGAAGGCCTTCACCGCGAGCAGCGTGTTGACGAGCATCCACAAAATCAGCACGCCGGTGAAGGCGAAGATGAACGCCCAGCTGCCCGCGAATTTCGCGATGGCGTCCGCCGCCCGCTGACCGATGGTGTATTTTCCCTTTTCACCTGCGAGATTTTCGGAAATCTTACTGTCCGCCAGCAGGTTCAGGACCTCTTCATCCGTCATATCGTGGCGGATATCCTTGAGGACTTCTCTCAAAAGCTTTCTGTTTTCCTTCATGATAAGCTGGAGGAAGCGCACAAGAACGATGAGAAGTCCCGGAAGAACGATCAGGAAACCGCTTAAAGCACAGACGAAAAGATAAAACACACCCCAAAATAAAAGAGATATTGAACGATGGATGAAAATAAATTCACTCCTACTGCGGAGGAAACCCTGCAGCTGGCACAGGAGGCTGCGGGCGAGCTGGGTCACGGCTACATGGGCACGGAGCACCTGCTGCTTGGCCTGATGCGGGAGGACGAGGGCCCTGCCCACACCGTACTGACCGAAGCAGGTCTGACTGACGATCTGCTGACGGAGATGATTCGCAAGAGCGCCGGTACCGGACTTTCCGGCAGCAATTCCGCGCAAAGCCTGAGCCCCTGCGCCAAGCACGTATTGGAGATCGCCATGGAGGACGCCGCCCGCGGCGGCTACGCCTGTATCGGCACAGAGCATCTGCTGGCTGGTATCCTCCGCGAGGGCAACAACATGGCAGTCCGTATCCTGCGCTCTGCCGGTGTGGATGCCCGCCAGCTCTACACCGCGCTGATGGAGAAGCTCAGCGCCGCGTCCCGCGCCCAGAGCGGAAGCGGCGATGCTCAAACCGCCGGAGGCGTTGAGGAGAACGGCAAAAACAATAAGACGCTGGCGGAGTTTACCCGCGACCTGACGGCGGACGCCCGGATGGGCAAGCTGAATCCTGTCATCGGCCGCGATGAGGAAATCCAGCGCGCGATTCAGATTCTGTCCCGCCGCACGAAGAACAACCCCTGCCTCATCGGCGAGCCGGGCGTCGACAAGACCGCCATGAGCAGCACCACAAGCTGCATATCACCGATGAAGCTCTGAAAGCCGCCGTGGAGCTGTCCGCTCGATATATCAACGGCCGTTTCCTCCCCGACAAGGCCATCGACCTGATGGACGAGGCCGCCAGCCGCGTGCGGATGGAGCAAGAAGAGCCTTCGGAAGAACTCAAGAGCCTCGAAGAAAAGCTCAACGCTCTCGCCAAGGACAAGGAAGGCACCGTCGCCGCGCAGGATTTTGAGAAAGCTGCCAAGCTGCGGGATGCCGAGAAGGACTGTCAGAAGCAGTTGGAGGCTGAGCGCGACAAGCGCCGCAAGAGCAATCAGGAGCACCGCGACGTTAACGCCGAGGACATCGCCGCCGTGGTGTCCGGCTGGACCGGCGTCCCCGTCACCCGCCTGACCGAGGACGAGGGGCAGCGCCTGCTGCACATGGAGGATATCCTCCACAAGCGTGTGGTGGGTCAGGACGAGGCTGTAAAAGCGGTCGCCCGCGCCATCCGCCGCGGCCGTGTGGGCCTGAAGGACCCCAAGCGCCCCATTGGCAGCTTTCTGTTCCTCGGTCCCACCGGCGTGGGCAAGACGGAGCTGTGCAAGTCTCTTGCCGAAGCCATGTTCGGTGATGAGAACGCCATGATCCGCATTGATATGTCCGAATACATGGAGCGCCACACGGTGTCCCGTCTGATTGGTTCGCCTTCGGGCTATGTGGGCCACGATGAGGGGTGGCCAGCTCACCGAAAAGGTGCGCCGTAAGCCCTACTCCGTGGTGCTGTTCGACAAGACCGAAAAGGCCCATGAGGACGTCTGAAACATCATGCTCCAGATTTTGGACGATGGCCGCATCACGGATTCTCAGGGCCGCACGGTGGACTTCAAGAACACCGTCATCGTCATGACCAGCAACATTGGTGCCAAGGTGCTGATCGCAGCGGGAGCCAAGCTGGGCTTTGACGCAAGCGACAAGAAGGCCGAAGAAGACGCCGACAAGGCATAAATAACAAATGCGTAAAACTCCCGGCATCCGTTGTGAATGCCGGGAGTTTTTACGTAATAGTGCCTTTAGCTATTGCCCTTTCGTCACGATTGCCGGCATGAGCCATGAGCGCCCTTACCGTGCAGAAATGACCGCCGCCCCGGCGAGCAACAGCTCTTTGAGATGGCGGTCACTATTTTTGATGTGTGCAGATCAGGGACGATCACTGCGCAGTGCATCGTGTATCCGCTCGACCAGCGCCCGTGCCGTAAAAGGCTTTGGGAGCACAAAGCTTGCGCCCAGACGGTATGCCTCCTCTATGACTTTGTGCGTCGGCAGAGATGGCACTCCCTTAGTGCGTGTCACACTCCTGTTGGAGCGGGCAATGAACAGGCCGTTGTATAGAGCCTTTCTCAAATAACAAATCGACTGTACCACTACTGTACCAAACCGGCATGGAGCCTTATGGTGCGGCATTGAGTTTTATGACGCTCAAACCCCAAAACGCCTTGAAGCTGTGGACTTTTATGGACCTTTGCCGATTTTTGAAGACTTATGAAATCAGGTCAAATTCTTTCGATACCTAATTTCATAAAAAGCAAACTCCTTTGCTGTATTTTCGGCATAATATTGTACCCATTGCCGCGCAGAAAGTGCAAGCGCGATTCGCAAAAAGGGTAAAAAGCGGGAAATTTCCGCCGCACGCTGTGATTTTTCGGAAAAGCTTTGCCCGTCATATCCCCCCACCCCGCTTGTGGCGGGCAGGAATTTCCCCTATACTACAAACTGTCATATTTTTCGCTGCATCCGGCGATGCGGCGTTTCCCAATTTTTCCCCGAAAAGGAGTTTTCCCATGAAAAAAGCGCTGACTCTTCTGCTGTCCCTCGCGATGCTCTTCTCCCTCGCCGCCTGCGGGCAGAGCGGCGGCGATTCGACCGACGACGCGCCGTCCACGCTCGTCTACGGCTCCGCTGACTACACGCGCATCGATCCCGCGATGGACGAGCACTGCGAGATCAACCTGCTGCTGTTCAACGGCCTGACCGCGCACGACGGCAATGACCAGATCGTTCCCGCCCTCGCCGAGCGCTGGGACTATGACGAGGCAAACTGCACCTATACTTTCTACCTGCGCGAGGGGGTGAAGTGGCACGACGGCGAGCCGTTCACGGCGCAGGACGTCAAATTCACGATCGAAGCCATCATAGACCCCGACAACGGCTCGGAAAACGCGCCGAATTACGAGGACGTGCAGGAGATCACCGTGCTCGACGACCACACCGTTTCGTTCCGCCTCGCTGAGCCGAACGCCGCATTTCTGGAGTACATGACGATGGCGATCCTGCCGCAGCATTTGCTCGAGGGCGAGGATATGCAGGAATCCGCCTTTTTCCGCGCCCCCGTCGGCACGGGGCCCTACAAGCTCGAAAGCTGGGACGCCGGCCAGTCCATCGTGCTCGTGCGCAACGAGGACTATTTCCTGGGCGCGCCGAACATCGAGCGCGTCATCTTCAAGATCGTACCCGACGACAACGCGCAGGCCATGCAGCTTGAGTCCGGCGAAATCGACCTTGCGCTGCTTGACCCGAAAAACGCGCAGAACTTCGCGGGCAAGGACGGCTACACCTGCTACGACATGACCACCGCGGACTACCGCGGCATTCTCTTCAACTTCAACAACCCCTACTGGACGGAAAACCGCGACATCATCCCCGCCATCTGCTACGCCATCGACCGTCAGGCCATTGTCGATTCGGTGCTGCTCGGGCAGGGCATGGCGGCGTACAGCCCGCTCCAGCGCAATGTCTACAACGACGAGACCGTGAACCACTACGACTACGATCCCGCAAAAGCGAAAGAAATTCTTGAATCCGTCGGCTGCACGATGGGCGAAAGCGGCTACTACAAGCGAAACGGCGAGGAGATTGGTTTTGTCATCAGCGTCATGTCCGGCGAGCAGGACCGCATCGACATCGCGCAGGCCGCGGCGCAGCAGCTTAGAGAAGTTGGCATCCACTGCACGGTGGACATCCCCGCGCAGATGGACTGGAGCGGCCAGATGGCGTGTCTCATCGGCTGGGGCAGCCCGTTTGACGCCGACGACCACACCTACAAGGTCTTCGGCACGGACAAGGGCGCGAACTACTCGGGCTACTCGAACGCGCTGGTGGACGAATATCTGACGCTCGCGCGCCAGAGCAGCGACGACGCCGTCCGCAAAGAGTATTACAGCAAATTTCTGCACGCGCTCGCGGACGATCCGGCCTACGCCTTTATCTGCTACATCGACGCGAACTATGTCGCCAAATCCACCATCCACGGCATCGATGCGGACACGGTGCTTGGGCATCACGGCGTCGGCATTTTCTGGAACATTCAGGACTGGACGATCGGCGAGTAAACGCCGTTGACATCTTTGACGAGGGGCTGGCTTCAGCCCCTTTGTCTTGCGTAAAGAGGACATTTTTCATGGCAGATTTATTGAACGTCGAGCACCTTTCCGTCAGCTTTTTCACCCCCGCGGGCGAGGTGCAGGCGGTGCGCGACGTGAGCTTTTCGCTGAAAGCGGGCGAGGTGCTCGCCATCGTCGGCGAATCGGGCTGCGGCAAGAGCGTACTGTGCAAGAGCATCCTGCGCCTTCTGCCGCAGACGGCAAAAATCAAGTCCGGCAAGATCATCGTAGACGGCACAGACATTACGGCTTATCGCGAGCGCGAGATGACGGCGCTGCGCGGTTCGCTCTTTTCCATGGTGTTCCAGGACCCGATGACCGCGCTTGATCCGACGATGACGATCGGCGTGCAGATCGCCGAGGCGGTGCTCGCGCACAGGCCAAAGCTCGAAAAAAGCGCCGTGCGAGAGCGCGTCGTCGAACTGCTCGAGCTTGTCGGCATCGACCGCGCGCAAGAGCGCATGGCACTCTATCCCCACAGCTTTTCCGGCGGAATGCGCCAGCGCGTGGTGCTGGCCATTGCGCTCGCGGGGAACCCGCGCATTTTATTTGCCGACGAGCCGACGACCGCGCTGGATGTGACCATTCAAGCGCAGATCTTAGATCTGCTGCGCGACGTGCAGCGAAAGCTCGGCACGGCGACGGTGTTTGTCACGCACGACCTCGGCGTCGTCGCGCGCGTCGCCGACCGCGTGGCCGTGATGTACGCGGGCAAGATCGTCGAGACCGGCACAGCGGAGGAGATCTTCTACGACCCGCGCCACCCCTATACCTGGGGGCTGCTGCGCTCGCTGCCCGCGCTCTCGCACGGGAAGGAGACGCTGCCGAGCATCCCCGGCATGCCGCCGACGCTCATTGACCCGCCGCAAGGCGACGCCTTTGCCCCCCGCAACGAGTACGCCCTCGCCATCGACTACGAGGAAGCGCCGCCGATGTTCCGCGTCAGCGACACGCACTATGCCGCAACATGGCTGCTCGACGAGCGTGCGCCGAAGATCACGCCGCTGGTGGGAGGTGTGCGATGACAAAACATGACATTCTGCTCGATGTGCAGCACGTGAGCCATGTCTTTCCGCTGACAAAGCAAGTCTCCGTCAAGGCGCTGGACGACATTTCGTTCCAGATTCGCCGCGGGGAAATTTTCGGCCTCGTCGGTGAGTCCGGCTCCGGCAAGTCGACCGCCGCGCGCTGCGCGATGGGCATCTTGCAGCCGAGCGGCGGACACATTTTTTATAACGGCGTCGACTCCTGTGACAGGGCCGCCTGCCACGCGAACAAAAAAATGCTGCAAACCACACGCCAGATGATCTTTCAGGACTCTGCCTCGAGCCTCGACCCGCGCATGACAGTCTGCGATAGTATCGCCGAGCCCATGCGCATCCACCATATCGCCCCGCCGCGCGGCACATACCGCAAGGAGGCCGAGTTCCAGATGTATTATGTCGGCCTTGACAAAACCTATCTCGACAAGTACCCGTCTGAGCTCTCCGGTGGGCAGCGCCAGCGCGTCGCCATCGCACGGGCGCTGTGCATGGAGCCGGAGCTTCTGGTGGCGGACGAGCCGATCGCGTCGCTGGATGTCTCGATTCAGGCACAGATCGTCAACCTGTTTCGCCATTTGCAGCGCGAGCACGGCTTTTCGTTTCTCTTCATCGCACATGACCTCGCGATGGTGGAATTCCTCTGTGACCGCGTCGGCGTACTGTACCACGGCAGGCTTGTCGAGGTCGCGCCCGTGCGCGCACTTTATAACCATCCGCTCCACCCCTACACCAAGGCGCTGCTCGCGGCTATGCCGGTTCCTGACCCGCGCATCGAACGAAACCGCGTATTGCCGGACTTCTCGCCCGGGCAGTTCCCGCTGATGGGCGAGCTTGTCGAGGTCGAACCGGACCATTTCGTCCTGCGGGAAGGGGGCGCGCGATGAAAAAGCCATCGAAGATCCTGTATTTCGGCAAAAAGGCGCTGGCGTTTCTTCTGAGCGTTCTTGTTCTGTCGCTCGCGGTGTTCTATGTCTCACGCCTCGCCCCGGGCGACCCGCTCGTGTCCTACTACGGTGACCGCGCGGAGAAGCTGACGCCGCAGGAGCGCGCGCAGGCGGAGGAAAAGCTCGGCCTCGACGAGCCCATCTTCACGCAGTATGTCCGCTGGGCGCAGAATGCCCTGCGCGGGGATTTCGGCATCTCGTATAAGTACAAAATGCCCGCGGGCGAGGTCATCGCGAGCCGCGCGGGCAATACACTCCTTCTCGGCGGCATCGGTTTTGTGCTCATTTTCACGCTCTCGCTGCTGCTCGGGATGCTCTGCGCGCAGCGGGAGGGAACGCTTTTCGACCGCGCGGTCTGCAAGCTCGGCACCATCACGAGCTGCATTCCGGAATTCTGGCTGTCGCTGCTGCTCATTCTGATCTTCGCCATCGAGCTGCGCGTGCTGCCGAGCTCCGGGGCCTACTCCATCGGGCAGCAAAATAACATCGCCGACCGCGCCGCGCACCTCATCCTGCCGCTCGCGGTCGTGGTGCTCGGGCACCTGTGGTACTACGCCTACATGATCCGAAATAAGCTCCTCGACGAAATGCGCGCGGACTATGTGCTGCTTGCCAAGGCCAAGGGGCTAACGCGCCGCGCCGTGATGCTGCGCCACTGTCTTCGAAACACGATGCCGACGTATCTGAGTATCATGGCCATCTCCGTTCCCCATGTGCTGGGTGGGACGTACATCGTCGAGACTGTTTTTTCCTACCCCGGCCTCGGCACGCTGGCCTATGAGAGCGCGCGCTACAAGGACTATAACCTGCTGATGCTGCTGAGCCTGCTCTCCGGTGCGCTCGTGATCCTGTGCAGCATCATCGCCCAGACGATCAACGAACAGATCGACCCGCGCATCCGCGCCGAGCAGGCCGTGCGGGAAACGGGGGCGCAGCCATGAACGACCGCTTCCAAATCGTCGGCGCGCGACCGCTACCGGAGGCCGCACCCACGAAAAACAGACATTCCATGCGCGGCAAGCCTGTCGCCTCCGCCGTGATTTTATCGCTCATCGTGCTCGGGTGTCTTTTCTGCGAGCTTATCATGACGAAAGACCCGACGTATCTCGACCTTGCTCACTGCTCGGCCGTGCCGTGCCGCGAGTTCCTGTTCGGCACGGACACGATGGGGCGCGACATTTTCTCAATGATCTGGTACGGCGGGCGGCTGTCGCTGTTCATCGGCGTCGGCTCGACCCTCATTTCGACGCTGCTCGCGATTTTGTTCGGCGCGGTCAGCGGACTTTCGCCCAAATGGCTCGACGCGCTGCTGATGCGCCTGACCGAAATTCTCCTCAGCGTGCCGAACCTGCTGCTCGTCATCTTTTTGCAGGCGATCATCGGCACGCCGAGCGCGTGGAGCATTGCGCTCGTCATCGGCCTCACGAGCTGGACGAGCATCGCCAAGGTCGTGCGCACCGAGGTCAGGCAGCTGCGCGCGAGTGAGTATGTCGTCGCGGCCAAGTGCATGGGCGGCAGCTTTTTCCACATTCTGTGCCGTCACCTTGCGCCGAATTTCTTCTCGTCCATCCTCTTCATGGTGGTGATGAATGTGCGCAGCGCCATCATCGCCGAATCGACGCTCAGCTTCATGGGCCTCGGCCTGCCCATTGAGGTCGTGACCTGGGGCAGCATGCTCTCGCTCGCGGAAAAGGCGCTGATGACCGACGCGTGGTGGATCCTGCTCATCCCCGGCGCATTTCTGGTCGTGACACTCCTTTGCATCACGAACCTTGGCGACTATCTGCACAGCCGTACGAGCAGAAAAGAAAGCAACCTATAAATAGAAAGGAAGGCACAGCCAAACGGCTGTGCCTTCCTTTTTCTGCGGATTATTTTTCGTTTACGATCTTCATGAACTCTTCGCCCGTGATGGTCTCCTTCTCGTAGAGGTACTGCGCCAGCTCATCGAGCTTCGCGCGGTTCTCGGTGAGGATGTTCACAGCCTTTTCGTGCTGCGCTTTCACCAGCTCCACGACGCGCTGGTCGATCTTCGTCTGCGTTTCGGCAGAGCAAGCGAGCGATGCGTCGCCGCCGAGGTACTGATTGTTGACCGTCTCAAGCGCGACCATGTCGAAATCGTCGCTCATGCCATAGCGCGTGATCATCGCGCGGGCGAGCTTCGTCGCCTGCTCGATATCGTTCGACGCGCCGGTCGTGACGGAGTGGAACACGACCTCCTCCGCGGCGCGGCCGCCGGTCAGCGTGGCGATCTTGTTCTCCATTTCGGCCTTGCTCATCAAGTAATGGTTGCCCTCTTCGACCTGCATCGTGTAGCCCAGTGCGCCCGAGGTGCGCGGCACAATGGTGATCTTCTGCACGGGGGCGGAGTGCGTCTGCATCGCCGCCACGAGCGCGTGGCCGATCTCGTGGTAGGAGACGATCTTCTTCTCCTCGTCGGTCATGATGGCGTTCTTCTTCTGGTAGCCCGCGATGACGACCTCGATGCTTTCCTCTAAGTCCGCCTGCGTGGCAAAGCGGCGGCCGTCGCGCACGGCGCGCAGCGCCGCTTCGTTCACAATGTTGGCAAGCTCCGCGCCGGAAGCGCCGGAGGCCATGCGCGCGATCTTGTTGAAGTCGACGTCCTCGGCGACCTTGATCTTCTTCGCGTGAACCTGCAAGATAGCCTCGCGTCCCTTGAGGTCGGGCAGCTCCACCGGCACGCGGCGGTCGAAGCGGCCCGGGCGCGTGAGCGCGGGGTCGAGGGATTCGGGGCGGTTCGTGGCGGCGAGGATGATGACGCCGTTGTTGCCCTCAAAGCCATCCATTTCGGTGAGCAGTTGGTTCAAGGTCTGCTCGCGCTCGTCGTTACCGCCGTACTGGCCGCCGCTGCGCTTCTGGCCGATGGCGTCGATCTCGTCGATGAAGACGATGCAGGGGGCCTTTTCCTTGGCCTGCTTGAAGAGGTCACGCACCTTGCTCGCGCCCATGCCGACGAACATTTCGACAAATTCAGAGCCCGACATCGAGAAGAACGGCACATTCGCCTCGCCGGCGACCGCCTTGGCGAGCATCGTTTTACCGGTTCCCGGAGGGCCGACGAGCAGGATGCCCTTGGGCATCGACGCGCCGATCTCCTGATACTTGCTGGGGTCGTGCAGGTAGTTGACGACCCCAGCAAGTATC
>ERZ1023979.457-NODE-457-length-12961-cov-8.474740_pt1 | contig 12961 bp, 9 predicted proteins | sample MGYA00380434_ERZ1023979 | MGnify/ENA primary metagenome ERZ1023979 (study PRJEB33179, sample SAMN07449056) | human gut metagenome | biome: Human-gut; feature: Human associated habitat; material: Faeces | host: Homo sapiens | place: India:Kasaragod | collected...
CGCCATCGCCAAGGCTCTGCCCGCCTCCCCCGGCGCCGCCTGCGGCAAGATCGTCTTCTCCGCTGAGGATGCCAAAGAGTGGAAGGAGCGTGGCGAGAAGGTCGTTCTCGTCCGTCTCGAGACCTCTCCGGAGGATATCGAGGGCATGAAGGCCTCCCAGGGCATCCTGACCGTCCGCGGCGGTATGACCTCCCACGCGGCTGTCGTCGCGCGCGGCATGGGCAAGTGCTGCGTCTCCGGCTGCGGCGAGATCAACATGGACGAGGAGAACAAGAAGTTCGAGCTCGCCGGCAAGACCTATCACGTGGGCGACTTCATCTCCATCGACGGTTCCACCGGTAACATCTACGACGGCATCATCCCCACGGTCGACGCCACCATCGGCGGCGAGTTCGGCCGCGTCATGGCTTGGGCCGACAAGTATCGCCGTCTGGGCGTCCGCACGAACGCCGATAACCCGCACGACACCGAGCAGGCCGTGAAGTTCGGCGCTGAGGGCATCGGCCTCTGCCGCACCGAGCACATGTTCTTCGAGGCTGACCGTATCCCCGCCATCCGCGAGATGATCTGCTCCGACACCGTCGAGCAGCGCGAGAAGGCGCTCGCCAAGCTCGAGCCGATGCAGCAGGGCGACTTTGAAGCCATGTATATCGCGCTCGAGCGCCGTCCGATGACCGTTCGTTTCCTCGATCCCCCGCTGCACGAGTTCGTTCCCACCGAGGAAGCTGACATCGAGCAGCTCGCCAAGGACATGGGCAAGAGCGTTCAGGACATCAAGAACATCATCGCCTCCCTGCACGAGTTCAACCCCATGATGGGCCACCGCGGCTGCCGTCTGGCCGTTACGTTCCCCGAGATCGCTGCCATGCAGACCCGTGCGGTCATCAAGGCTGCGCTGAACGTCAACGCCGCGCATCCCGACTGGAACATCATCCCCGAGATCATGATCCCGCTCGTCGGCGAGGTCAAGGAGCTCAAGTACGTCAAGGACGTCGTCGTCGAGGTCGCTGACAAGCTGATCGCCGAGGCCGGTAGCTCTATGAAGTACAAGGTCGGCACCATGATCGAGATCCCGCGCGCCGCTCTGACCGCGGACGAGATCGCCAAGGAAGCGGACTTCTTCTCCTTCGGCACGAACGACCTGACCCAGATGACCTTCGGCTTCAGCCGTGACGATGCCGGCAAGTTCCTCGGCGCGTACTACGACAAGAAGATCTACGAGAGCGATCCGTTCGCCCGTCTCGATCAGACCGGCGTCGGCAAGCTCGTCTCCATGGCCGCCAAGATGGGCCGCGAGACCAACCCGCACATCCACCTCGGCATCTGCGGCGAGCACGGCGGCGATCCCACGTCCGTCGAGTTCTGCCACAAGGTCGGCCTGGACTATGTCTCCTGCAGCCCGTTCCGTGTCCCCATCGCCCGCCTCGCCGCCGCTCAGGCCGCGATCAAGGACATGCAGTAAGCAATCTGCTTTCGGCATAGAGTTATATTGAATCAAACAAGCGCCCAGCCATTTGGCTGGGCGCTTGTACTTTGTAAAAAGATGTGGTAGGATGTGGACCAATCAAATGTTGGATGGGAAAGGGGAGAGTGCATGGAGATCAGACCCTTGGACAGGGAGATATATGCGGGCAAAACATTTACGGCTTGCTACCGCACGAATGGCTATTATGAGATCCGCCCGTCCGAGACGGGCTTTCAGATGGACTATGTGCCCTTTGCGGAGCCGACTGAGAGATCGTTCGACGATGTATTCTTCGGCGAATGGCTCGAAGACCCGATCGCCTTCGGCGCGTTCGAGGGCGACAAGCTGATCGGATATGTCGAGGGCTCGATGGAGGGCTGGAATAACCGCTTCCGCATCAGCAACATCTGCGTGCTGGACTTTTCCGAGCGCAGCAGGGGCGTCGGCACGGCGCTGATGAAGACCATAGAGCGAGCAGCGGAGGACGCCGGGGCGCGCATGCTGATTTTAGAGACGCAGTCGTGCAATGAAAACGCCATCGCGTTTTATAAAAAGAACGGTTTCGAAATCGTCGGCTTCGACCTGTACGCCTACTCCAACGACGATCCTGAGCGGCACGAGGTGCGGATCGAAATGGGGAAGAAGCTGCACTGAGCGCCGGTTTTGCATCTTAAGAGCATTTTTCAAAGGAGAACACAGCCATGCTGTTACTGCTTCAGATCATTTTATGTTGTCTTCTGTATCTCGCGCTGGTCAAATGCGCGGTGCGAGACAGCGGGCGCAACTGCCTCTATTTTTACCCGGACGCGTATCTCGACGAGGCGCAGAAGCGCGGCATCGCCGACAAGACTGAGGAGCTGCGCAAGGGCAAGCGCTTTATGACGTTCTTCTGCCTTGTGATCTTTGCCGTGCTGGTCGCGATCATCGCAGGATGGAACGGCGTGAAGGACTTCCATACCGCCTGCTTTGAAGCCTACCTTTTCCTCGTGGTGATGAACTGGTTCGACGGCCTCGTCATCGACCTGCTGTGGGTCGGCCACAGCAAGATCTGGCGTATCGAGGGCATGGAGGGCGTTCCCTACGTGAAGCCGTGGCGGACGGTCGTCATCAAGCGCAGCGCGGCCATGATGCTGTACCTTCTTGTCGCGGCCGCGGTCGGCGGGATCGTTGTGCTGATCGGCAAAATTTGACAGCGGAAGAAAAAAGGTTCCCAAGCCAATGGCTTGGGAACCTTTTTCGCATCGCCGCGCGATGCAGAGGATCAAAGGAGAGGTTCATAAAGAAGTTTGGAAGAGATCGTTTCAGATACGGCTGCGGATCTCCGCACCCATGGCCTTGCAGCCGACGAGTTGGCAGTTTTCCTGCATGATGTCGCCGCAGCGGAAGCCCGAGCGCAGCGTTTTATCCACCGCGCGCTCGATGGCGTCGGCCTCGGCGGCCATGTCGAAGCTGTAGCGCAGCATCATCGCGGCGGCCAGGATCGTGCCGATGGGGTTCGCCTTGTCCTGCCCCGCGATGTCGGGCGCGGAGCCGTGGATGGGCTCATAGAGCCCGTTCGTGCCGTCGCCCATGCTGGAGGATGGGATCATGCCGATCGAGCCAGTGATCTGACTCGCCTCGTCGGAGAGGATGTCGCCAAAGAGGTTTTCGGTCACGATGACATCGAACTGGCTCGGGTCGCGCACGAGCTGCATCGCCGCGTTGTCGACATACATGTGGTGAAGCTCGACGTCGGGGTAGTCCTTCGCGACCTCTGTGACCGTCTTGCGCCAGAGGCGCGAGGTGTCGAGCACGTTGGCCTTGTCGATGGAGGTGACACGCTTGCGGCGCTTGCGCGCGGTCTCAAACGCGACGCGGGCGACACGCTTGATCTCGTGCTCGGAGTAGGCCATGATGTCGGTGGCCTTCTGCTCGCCGTTCGCCTCTTCCGTGCGGTGCTCGCCGAAGTACACGCCGCCGATGAGTTCGCGCACGACAATGAAGTCGATGCCGTTTGCCGCGATGTCAGCGCGCAGCGGGCAGGCGGCGGAGAGCTCGGAGAACATCTTCGCAGGGCGCACGTTCGTGTAGAGACCCATGCCCTCGCGCAGCTTGAGCAGACCGCGCTCGGGACGGTTGGCGGCGGGCTGATCGTCCCACTTCGGGCCGCCGACCGCACCGAGCAGCACGCTGTCCGCGTTGCGGCAGGCCGCTAAACTCGAATCCGGCAGCGGCACGCCGAATTTATCGATGGCGTTGCCGCCCATCGGCGCGTCGACGTAGGTGAAGGTGTGGCCAAACTTCGCGGCCACGGCGTCTAAAATGCCCATGGCCTCGGTAACGATCTCGGGGCCGATGCCGTCGCCCTTGATGATGGCAATGGTCTTGTTCATTTCGCCGCCTCCTTTGCCTTGAGCGAGGCCATCAGGCCGCCGCGCGCGATCATGTCCTTGATAAACGGCGGGAAGGGCTCGGCCTGATACGTCGTGCCCTTTGTCACGTCTGTGATGACGCCGGTGTCGAAGTCGACCGTTACCTCGTCACCATTTTCAATGTCCGCGCTCGCGGCGGGGCACTCCAAAATGGCGAGGCCGATGTTGATGGCGTTGCGGTAGAAGATGCGGGCGAAATTCGCCGCGATGACGCAGGAGATGCCGCTCGCCTTGATGGCGACGGGCGCGTGCTCGCGCGACGAGCCGCAGCCGAAGTTTACGCCCGCGACCATGATGTCGCCGTCCTTGACGCGGTGGATGAAGTCCTTGTCGATGTCCTCCATGCAGTGGGAGGCGAGCTCCTTGTGGCTCTGGGTGTTCAGATAGCGCGCGGGGATGATGACGTCCGTATCGACGTGATCCCCATACTTATGGACAATGCCGTGTGCATTCATTTGTTCATGACCTCCTCCGGATGAGAAATGTGGCCGGTAATGCCCGACGCCGCGGCGACCGCCGGAGAGGCGAGGTAGACCTCGCTGTCGACGTGGCCCATGCGGCCGACAAAGTTGCGGTTGGTGGTGGAAACGCAGCGCTCGCCGGCGGCGAGGATGCCCATGTAGCCGCCGAGGCACGGCCCGCACGTGGGCGTGGAGACGATGCAGCCCGCGTCGAGGAAAATATCGGTGTAGCCCTCGTGCATGCAGGCGCGGTAGACTGCCTGCGTGGCGGGGATGACGATGCCGCGGACGTTCGGGGCCAGATGATGGCCCTTCAGGATCGCGGCGGCAGCGGCCATGTCGGGGAGCTGGCCGTTCGTGCACGAGCCGATGACGATCTGGTCGATGGCGATGTCACTGCCCTCGTGCGCGCTGTGCGCATTTTCGGGCAGGTGCGGCCAGGCGACCGTGCAGTCGACCTTGCCGAGGTCAATGTCGATAACGCGCTCATATTCTGCGTCGGGATCGGCCTCGAACGCTGTCCAGGGGCGGCCCACGCGGCCCTCAACATAGGCGCGCGTCACGTCGTCGACGGGGAAGATGCCGTTTTTGCCGCCCGCCTCGATGGCCATGTTGCAGATCGTCAGGCGGTCATAGATCGTGAGGTTCTTGACGCCCTCGCCTGCAAATTCAATGGACTGGTAGCGTGCGCCGTCCACACCGATCATGCCGATGAGCGTCAGGATGACGTCCTTGCCGGAGACGAACGGACGGAGCTTGCCGGTGAGATTCACCTTGATGGCGGACGGGACCTTGAACCACGTCTCGCCCGCGGCCATGGCCGCGCCCATGTCGGTCGAGCCGACGCCGGTGGAGAACGCGCCGAGCGCGCCGTAGGTGCAGGTGTGCGAGTCTGCGCCGATCACGGCCTCGCCCGGGGCGACAAGCCCCTGCTCGGGCAGCAGCGCGTGCTCGATGCCCATCGTGCCGACATCGTAAAAATGGTCGATGTCGAAGCGGCGGGCGAAGGTGCGGCACTGCTTGCACTGCGTGGCGGACTTGATGTCCTTGTTCGGTGCGAAGTGATCCATCACCATCGCAATGCGGCTCTTGTCGAAGACTTTTTCAAAGCCCGCGGATTCAAATTCGTTGATGGCCACGGGAGTCGTGATGTCGTTGCCGAGGACGAGGTCGAGCTTTGCCTGGATGAGCTGGCCCGCGCGCACGCTCTCAAGTCCTGCGTGCTTGGCGAGAATTTTCTGCGTCATTGTCATGCCCATGTCGCGTTTCTCCTTTCAGTTGCCGGATTCCATGATCTTGTTGATGCCGTTGACGTAGGCGCGGATCGACGATTCGATGATATCGGTCGAGAGACCCGAGCCGGTGTACGACCGCCCGTCGGGGCCGGAGACCTTGACCACGGCCTCGCCGATGGCGTCCTCGCCGTCCGTGACGGCGTTGAGGCTGAAGCTCTCGAGCTTCACGTCCATTTGGAGCATGCGGTTGATGGCCTTGAACGAGGCGTCCAGCGGGCCCGTGCCGATGGCGACGTCTTCGATCTGCTCGTCGCCGCGCTGGAGCTTGATGCACGAGATGTTCGGCACGCCGTGGCCCGTGTTGACCACATGACTCACGAGCTGGCAGCTGCCCTGCACCGCGGCCTGGCGGTGGAGCACGAGCGCCTCAATGTCGCTGCTCGTGATGTTCTTTTTCTTGTCGGCGAGATCCTTGAAGCGGGTGAACACGCTTTCAAGCTCCTCGTCGCTCAATTCGTAGCCCATGGATTCGAGCTTTTCACGCAGCGCGTGCTTGCCGGAGTGCTTGCCGAGCACCATCGTGTTCTGCGGGATGCCGACGTCGGTGGAGTTCATGATCTCGTACGTTCTTGCATTGGCAATGACGCCGTGCTGATGGATGCCCGACTCGTGCGCGAAGGCGTTCGCGCCGACGATGGCCTTGCTCGGCGGGATGGGCACGCCCGTGATGTTGCTCAGCAGCTTGCTCGAGCGGTAGATCTGCTTGGTGTTCACGCCGGTTTCGGCGCCGTAGAAGTCCTTTCTCGTGCGCAGCGCCATGACGATCTCTTCAAGGCTCGCGTTGCCCGCGCGCTCGCCGATGCCGTTGACCGTGCATTCGACCTGCGTCGCGCCCGCGCGGACGCATTCGAGCGAATTCGCGACCGCCATGCCGAGGTCGTTGTGGCAGTGGACGGAGATGTCGACATGCTCGACGTCCTCGATGTTTTCACGCAGGTAGGTGATGAGGTCATACATCTCCTGCGGCGTGGAGTAGCCGACGGTGTCGGGCACATTTAGCGTCGTCGCGCCCGCGGCGACGGCAGTGGAGTAGCAATGGGCCAGAAATGCCCAGTCGGAGCGGGAGGCGTCCTCGGCGGAAAACTCGATGTCATCGCAATAGCTCTTGGCGTAGGCGACCATCTCGCGGATGCGGTCGATGACCTGCTCGCGCGTCATCTTGAGCTTGTACTCCATGTGGATGTCGCTCGTTGCGAGGAAGACATGGATGCGGGGGTGGTTCGCTTCCTTCACGGCGTCCCACGCCGCGTCGATATCGCCCTTGGCGCAGCGCGCGAGCGAGGCGACCGTGCAGTTCGTCACCGCGGCGGCGATGGCCTGCACGCTCTTGTGGTCCATCGGAGACGCGATGGCGAAGCCCGCCTCGATCACGTCGACGCCCAGCTTTTCAAGCTGGCGGGCCATTTCGATCTTTTCCGTCAGATTCATGCTGCAGCCGGGGGACTGCTCGCCGTCTCGTAAGGTCGTGTCAAAAATTTTAATGCGCTTCATGGGGTGTTCCTCCTGCTTTTTTCTCTCGCATAGCAACAAAAAAAGCCTCCGTCTCTTCCCTTGAAGAGACGAAAGCTCAAAACTTCCGCGGTACCACTCTTGTTGGCATAAAATATGCCCGCTTTCTGCATCGGCTTAAAATCAAGCGAATGCGCCTCGTTGGTAACGGTGAGGAGATCCGGCTCCGCCTAAACGAATGTCTCAGCGAAGCTACTCAGGGGCCAGTGACATCATCCCGCTCTGCATTGCCTCGCAGCGACCGGCAACTCTCTGAAGCGTCTGTAGGACGAATTTTTCCCCGTCATGGTATTTGTGAACTATGAGATTTAATGATGCTACTATAATCGCCCGCCCCCGCTTTGTCAAGCAGGGAAAAAGAAATTTGCGCTTTTGACAAAAAACCGCGCGGCGAAAAAACATATTTTGCGCACTTTGAACGGAGAAAAAGGCGGGAGAGCAAAAGAAAAGGGAACGCGCAAGCGTTCCCTTTTTTGCCAAAATTTCTTACCTGTCAGCCGAAGATCAGGCTGCCAAGACCCGTGGAGGTCAAAAACAGGATGAGCATGACGACAGGGACGACATACTTCATCATCACGCTGTAGAGCTTGGCGCGGCCAAAGTGTTCGCCGTTTTTCTCGACCTCGGAAATGATCCATTTCGGACCCACGACCCAGCCGACCAAAATGCTCGTGAGCAGGCTGATAAACGGCATGAGGAAGCTGTTGCTGATGTAGTCCATCACGTCGAGCAGCTGCGCGGTCGAGCCGTTGGGCAGCGGAAGCTCAAAGTAGAGCACATTGTAGCCCATGCAGATGAGCACAGCCGTCACGAGCGAATAGACGCCCACGGCGGCGCACATCTCCTTGCGCGACTTGTGGAAAATCTCCATGCAGTTGGCGACAAGCGTCTCCATGACGGACACGCAGCTCGTCAGCGCGGCGAAGCCGAGCGCGAGGAAGAACACCGCGCCCACGACGCGGCCCACGCCGCCCATCGCGGCGAAGACCTTCGGCAGGCTGATGAACGTCAGGCTCGGGCCGCTGGCCATGCCGTCGGTGCCGAGGAAGACATAGACGGCGGGGATGATCATGAGGCCCGCGAGGAACGCGACGCCCGTGTCGAAAATTTCGATCTGGTTGTTGGCCTTGTTGAGGTCGACGTCGTCCTTGACGTAGCTGCCGTAGGTGATCATGATGCCCATGCTCACGCTGAGGGAAAAGAAGAGCTGGCTCATCGCATCAAGCGCGATGTTCAAAAAGCGCTGGACGGTCAGGCCCGTGAAGTCGGGCTTAATGTAGACGAGCAATCCTTCGATACCCGTGCGCGTCATGCCGCTCTCGTCGGTGTAAGAGAGCGTGAGCGAGAAGATCGCAATGCCGATGATGAGAAGGAGCAGACCCGGCATGATGTAGCGGGAGTATTTTTCAATGCCCTTTTCCACGCCGCAGTACACGACCCACGCCGTCAGCGCCAAAAAGATCAGCATGAAGACGATGGGCGAGACGGGGGAGGTGATGAACGAGGTGAAGAACCCGTCCTGCGCGGCGGCATCGCCGCTTGAGACGAGGTAGAGGGTAAAATACTTCGTGATCCAGCCGCCGATGACGGAGTAATACGTCATGATGAGCGTGGGGACGAGGAAGGTGAGGTAGCCCAAGAACTTCCACTTTTTGTTGAGCGTTGCAAAGGCGTTGAGCGCATTCTGCTTCGTGCGGCGGCCGATGGCTACGTCGGTCGTCAGCAGGGTGAAGCCGAATGTCAGCACCAGCACGAGGTAGACGAGCAGAAACAGTCCGCCGCCGTCCTTGGCGCAGAGATAGGGGAAGCGCCAGATATTGCCGACGCCCACTGCGCTGCCCGCCGCAGCCAGCACAAAGCCGAGCGAGCCGCTGAAACTACTGCTTTTTTTCATGTTCGATTCTCTCTTTTTTTTCATGTAAATGGAATGACTAATGCCCCATTATAGCAGAAGAAACCGAATTGGCAAGGGGAAAGACGCTGAAAATGCAGGAATTCTTGCGAAAATGTGAAAAAATATCTCACCAGCGGCTTGCTGATGAGATATTATATTCATAACAGGATTAGATTTTGTCATGGCCGGCGGCTTCGTCGGTGAAGACGGCCTCGAATTCCTCAGCGCTCATCGTCTCATGCGCAAGCAGGAATTCCGCCACGGCGATGAGGTGCTTCTGATCGCGCGAGAGGATATCCTCGCAGCGCTCGTAGGCCGCGTCGACGATGGACTTGACCTCCTCGTCGATCTGTGCGGCGACCTGCTCGGAATACGGCTTGGCCTGCGCCATCGAGCGGCCGATGAAAATTTCATCGTGGCCGGATTCGAACGAGATCGAGCCGAGCCTGTCGCTCATGCCGTACACCGTGACCATCTTGCGCGCAATCTGCGAGGCGCGCTGGATGTCGTTCGACGCGCCGGTCGAAATGTCGCCGAGCATCAGCTTTTCCGCCACGCGCCCGCCAAGCAGCGAGACGATCTGCTCTTCCATATAGCGCTTGGACTGGTACGAGCGGTCCTCCGTGGGCAGCGAGATCGTCATGCCGCCCGCGCCGCCGCGCGGGACGATCGTGATCTGGTGCACGGGGTCGTGCGTCGGCAGCGCGTGCATCACGATGGCGTGACCGGCCTCGTGATAGGCGGTCAGCTTGCGCTCGTGCTCGCTGACGACGCGGCTCTTCTTCTCGGGACCTGCGATGACCTTGATCTCCGCCTCGGAGAAGTCGGACATCGTGATGAGCTTGTTGCCGCGGCGAGCGGCGAGCAGCGCCGCCTCGTTCGAGAGGTTCTCGAGGTCTGCGCCTGTGAAGCCGGGCGTGCCCTTTGCGACGGTGGAGAGGTCCACATCCTCGGCAAGGGGCTTATTCTTGACATGGATCTTCAGGATCTCCTCGCGGCCGCGGATGTCGGGAAGCCCCACGTAGACCTGACGGTCGAAGCGGCCCGGGCGCAGCAGCGCGGGGTCGAGGATGTCGGCGCGGTTCGTCGCCGCCATGACGACGACGCCCTGATTCGTACCGAAGCCGTCCATTTCGACGAGCAGCTGGTTGAGCGTCTGCTCGCGCTCGTCGTGGCCGCCGCCGAGGCCCGTGCCGCGCTGACGGCCCACGGCGTCGATCTCGTCGATGAAGATGATCGCGGGGGCGACCTTTTTCGCCTGTTCGAAGAGGTCGCGCACGCGGCTCGCGCCGACGCCGACATACATCTCGACAAAGTCAGAACCGGAGATCGACAAAAACTGTACGCCCGCCTCGCCCGCGACGGCGCGGGCCAGCAGCGTTTTACCCGTGCCCGGAGGGCCGACGAGCAGCACGCCCTTGGGGATGCGCGCGCCGAGGTCGATGAACTTGCCCGGCGCTTTCAAAAAGTCGACGATCTCCTGCAATTCCTCTTTTTCCTCGTCCGCACCGGCGACGTCAGAGAACGTCGTGGGGCGCTTATTGTCCCCGCCGGTCTTGAACGACGCCGTGCCGAACTTCGCCATGCGGTCGCCGCCGCCTCCGCCTGCGGAGCGGAGGGAGAGAAAGTACCAGATGGCGAAGATGCCGAGCACCGCCAGAATATAGGGCGCGAACATCGCGACATAGTTGATCGAGTGGTCGGCGGTGAAGTCGTAGTCCTCGATGATGCCGTCGGCCTTCTGCTGCTCGATGAGCTCGCCTAAGTCGTCATAGAAGAGCGTCACGCTGAAAAGGTCCTTTTTGAGCTCCGTTTTGCCGTCGATGGGCTCGCGCAGCTTCATGCGCAGCGTGGTGTCCGTCACCGTGAAGGCCGAGACCTGCTCGGATTCGAACAGCTCGCGTACCTCGGCATACGACGGTTCGGCCTCCACCGGCTTGTTCATAAAGCCGTAGACGCCGACGAGCACCAGCAGCACCAGCAGATACGGCAAAAGATTGGGACGCTTGGTCTGTTGAGTCAATGGGATATCCTCCTTGCACTGCAAAGATAAAAGCCTCGCAGAGTTTCTGCCCGCAAGGGGCACGCGACATCCGTAGAGCAGCAGAGTTGCTAACGGCTGTCCAGACGCCCGCAGGCGTGAAAAAATGTGAGATCGTTATTTCCAACGACAAGTGCGCCGGAAATAACACCGCTCGCTCCGCAAACGTGCGAGCGACAGCGAGTGCGCTGCAGCGGAGTGCAGCCTTCTCAAAAAACAGCGTTTGCTGTTTTTTGAATCAGTTGGCGTAAACCTCGGGCTTGAGCACGCCGATGTACGGCATATTGCGGTACTTCTGGGCGTAGTCGAGGCCGTAGCCGACGACGAATTCGTCGGGCACTTCAAAGCCTGCGAGGTCCGCGGCGATGGGCTTGGTGCGGCGGGCGGGCTTGTCGAGCAGCGTCACGACCGTCACGCTGGAAGCGCCCTTGGTCATAAAGTAATTCTTGAGGAAGTAGAGCGTGTTGCCGGAGTCGAGAATGTCCTCGATGACGACGATATCGCGGCCCGTGATGTCCTGCTGGAGATCGCGCGTGATCTGCACGACGCCGGACGAGGTCGTCGCGTTCTGATAGGACGAGACGGCGATGAATTCAATGTCGCTCTTGAGCTGGCAGGCGCGCACGATGTCGGCCATGAAGATAAAAGAACCCTTCAGCACGCCGAGAAACAGGGGATTTTTGTCCTTGAGGCGCTCGTAGAGCTCGTCGCCCATCTCCTGTACGCGCGTTTTGAGCTGCTCCTCGGAATACAGTACCTTCAGGATATCCTGATCCATATTGCTCTTAGCCATAGCTTTTTTCTCCACTTTCTTTTTATTCGTATTTGTTGTATCTGATGCGGCATTCCGCCGCAGGTCGCACAAATTGACGTTATCTGGGAATGATGCGCACGAAGCACGCCATGTTCCCGCCTTTCGGCAGGAAAGTAACGTCCGTCCCCAGCCGCCACACTGCGGCGAGTTGGCCACCCACGTAAAGGGCGGGGAGCGCGTCGCGCTCGGTGAGGGAGAGCTTTCGGTCGACGCACAGCCGCTTGACGCTGCGCGCGCCGTTCGCGCCTTGAAGCATTAAGCGCGCGTTCAGGTCGCACGGGGCGACGGTGATGACTTCGCTGTCTTCCGGCACGCGGAGCGAAATGCCCTCGCCGTCGGGCTTATGCAGCAGCGTCAGCTCGAAATTGCCCCATGGGAGGGGAACGTTTTCCACAAGCGCCGCCTTTGGCAGCGCGGCGGGGGAGAACGCCATCGTCAGCGAACCGTCCGCGATGCGGACAAGCGCGCCCTGCGGCAGCGTATAGCGCCGCTCGGCGCTGCCGCCTCTCTGTGCAAGGGCGCAGATCGCGTCGAGCTGCTTGCGCCCGATGTCCTTGCGCCCGAGGCCGAGCGCGTCGGCCAAGTGCAGCAGGATACGTGGCTGCACGACTTCATCGGCGGCAAGAAAGCAGTCCAGCGACAGCGAAATACCGCCGTCCTGCGCTTTTGCATGGGAAAGTGCGGCTTCTGCCGCCTGCTCAAGCGCATCGTCAAGCACGGTCAATGAACGCGCCATTGTGGCGATATGCTGAGGCGCGCGGGGATTGAGCTCCCTGAGCCGCGGCAGAATTTCAAGCCGCAGGTAGTTCCGTGCGGCGGCGTTCGGGTCCGCGTTCGTGTGATCCTCGACATGCGGGATGTTGTGAGCGCGCGCATAGGTGACGAGCTCTTCTCGCGTCTGCTCTAAAAACGGGCGGACAATGTCGCCCTGCTTGGGCCGCATACCACACAGGCCGCGCAGATCCGTGCCGCGGACGAGGTTCAAGAGCACTGTTTCCGCAGTGTCATCTAAGTGGTGCGCCCGCGCGCTCTGCGCGCCGAGAGACTTGGCCGTTTCGCGGAGAAAGGCGT
>ERZ1023979.471-NODE-471-length-12544-cov-8.059733_pt1 | contig 12544 bp, 15 predicted proteins | sample MGYA00380434_ERZ1023979 | MGnify/ENA primary metagenome ERZ1023979 (study PRJEB33179, sample SAMN07449056) | human gut metagenome | biome: Human-gut; feature: Human associated habitat; material: Faeces | host: Homo sapiens | place: India:Kasaragod | collected...
GAGATATTCTCTCACGTCAGAGAATAGCCCCCTTGGCCCCCCCAAGAGAACGCAAGGGGCTCTGCCCCTCGACCCCGTCATTGCGAGCGAGCGGCTCGAAGAGCTGCGGTGCTTGCCGAATCAGATGCCTGCCTTGTTTTGTATCTAAACGATTTGACTCTCTTCTATCTTCGCTGTCGCTTTGCCTGCGTATCGACAGCCTTCAGCAATCTCCGTCTACTACGGATTTTCATTGTTTTGCTGTTGCCTGCCAAAGTGGCATTGCTGCGCTCGCCGCGTCGGGGTGCTCACTATTCTGCGCCCGCAAAAAGGGCGCTTCTCAGGATTTTACCTTTGAATTTGTGAAAGGGGGGAGTTCGAATCTCCCCAGTTACCAAAATAACGCGAAAATATCTTTTTTTCTGAGTGCGGAATTTGAAATAAAAAAAGGTGGCAACCCTTTGGTATTCTAAGCGTTGCGCTTAAAATATCCGAATTGTTGCCACCTTTTGTCAGGCGGCTTCGATTCGGATATTTTTACATTTGCCATTTGAAAATATCTATGTGCTGCAAAGAACGGCCAAGTTTACTTATCGTCCATTTTTTTAGGCATATCTGAAGTCGCATCCTCCAGCAAATCAGTTATTACTTGATTGAGTTGTACTGCATTCTTTGGGGAGATGACCGGCATATTTGACTGTGACTCAATGTCTTTTCTTGTCCGTCCGGCGACCTGACCGCCAGCTTTGGCAACTGCCAGATTTTCTTGGAAGGTCGTCGGCTTGCGATCCTTTGAAAACTGTGTGGTGGTGGCTTCTGCCAACATATTCAGCACCAGCTCCAGCGTGGTCATGTTATCACGAAGGTTCTCCTTTTTCAATCCTTTCAGGTTTTTGTACCGGGCGATCAAAGGCACCAGCGAATATTCCACGAAAGAAATGAGCGTCTTTCTGGACGGCATCATTTCCGAGTGCCAGGAGGTCGGCATCGAAACCGACACCCCCGAGCAGATCGCCAGATACAAGGAGGAGTGGGGACGGTGAGCTACGGCGAAGACCTAATGATTGAAATGCTGATTAACGAAGCGGTAGAAGGAGAAGAACGGCGAAACGATATGTGCCGCCTGTATGGGGCTCTCGGTGCAAAGACTTGGATTTCTGCAAACGGAACGACCATCAGCATTCGGAAGATGGATGACCGCCATATTCGCAACTGCATTGCGATGCTCCAGCGAAACCTCCCATTCTATGCAGTGCCGGGCGCGGCTGGGCAAAAAGGTGTTCTGCATCAAGGGCATGCCCGGCAGTGATAAGCCATACACCGCGCCGCCGAAAAAGCAGAAGATCATCATCAAGCAGACGGCGGTCGGCACCTGCTGGCAGTACCAGATCGGCGTTGACTCCGGCAAGGAGGTCATCATGGACAACCTGCGCGTACAGACGCCGGGCGCGAAATATTGTCACTTCCCCAAGCGGGATGACTACGGCTCCGGCTACTTCACAGGGCTGCTCTCCGAGGTCAAGGTCTACGACCCCAACAAAAAGCAGCCGTGGCAGTGGAAGAAGATCCCCGGCCACGAGCGCAACGAGGCGCTGGACTGCCGCAACTACGCGCTGGCGGCGTTCAAGGCGCTTCCTAAGAACCTGGACGAGATAGACAGGCGGCTAAAGGAGGCGGGCGGCGAACGCGCTCCTGCCCCTGTTGCAACGCCTGTCATGCCGCCTCCCGCCGCCAAGCAGAGGCCGAAGCGCAGGAGCGGGAAGAAATACTACGACGATTGGTGAGGGGTCCGATAAGGATAAAGTTGAACTGCGGGCGCGGCTGGACTTCTGGCAGAGCGCCCTCTCAAAGCTGCGCGCCGCATATCTGGCCCTTGTGGACGGCGGCGTAAAAAGCTATGTCATCGACGACCGGGAGCTGACGCGCTTCGACCTGCCCGACCTGAAGGACGAGATCGAAGACGCGGAGAAGAAGGTCGACGAACTGCTCGCGGAGCTGAACGGCCGCAAGCCGAGAAAGGCTTTCGGCATCGTCCCCCGCGACTGGTGACCTTTTTCGTGAGGTCACGAAAATGATACCGGCAAAGCGCCCGAAAGGGCTTTTTGCACAGGCAGTCCGGCGGAGTTTGCTCCTTTCGCCGCCGGGCGGCCTGTTTTTTATTCCGAAAACGGGAGGCGATAAGCATTGAGCAACAAGAAAGACCGCCGCCGCGCAGCCGCGCCGCAGGCGAAGGGGTACAGCGAAGCCGGGGCCAGCTTGACGCGGCGGGCGCTCAAGGGATTTGTTCCGGACAGCGGCGCTCCCAATGAGGACATCAACCGCAACAACGCCACCCTGCGGCAGAGGGCGCGAATGCTCTACATGGCCGCGCCGGTGGCTACGGCGGCGATCAATACCAACCGCACCAAGGTCATCGGGACGGGGTTGACGCTCAAAGCGTCCGTGGACCGCGAGGTGCTGGGCATCTCCCCGGAGGCGGCGAAGAAGTGGCAGCACGCGGCGGAGATGGAATTCCGGCTGTGGGCAGGGAAAAAGCAGAACTGCGACGCGCTGGGCCTGAACAACTTCGAGAGTTTGCAGCAGCTCGCCTTGAAGTCGTGGCTGCTCAGCGGCGATGTGTTCGCGCTGGTCAAGCGATACCCGGCAACACCACTAAACCCCTATACCCTGCGGCTACACATCGTGGAGGCGGACCGCGCCTGCACGCCAAGCGAATATGGTGGCGGTGTCACCATCGGCGGCTTCGTGGAGGGCAAGATCCCCGAGGGAAAGCCCGGCGCAGGCCACAAGGTCTATGACGGCGTGGAGGTGGACAGCAACGGCCGCGTGGTCGCCTATCACATCAGCAACACCTACCCGCACCAGATCACCAGTGAGCCGCAGAAGTGGCAGCGCGTTGAGGCCTACGGCGCCAAGACCGGCCTGCCGAACATTCTCCACATCATGGACAGTGAACGCCCGGACCAGTACCGCGGCGTGCCCTATCTGGCGCAGGTCATCGAGCCGCTGCTCCAGCTTCGGCGCTATACGGAGTCCGAGCTGATGGCGGCGCTGGTGCAGAGCTTCTTCACTGCATGGATCGAAACGGAGACCGACCCCTCCGATACACCCTTCAACGAGGTCGGCGCAGGAGATATTGCCGGCGTCCCCGCCGAGGTCAACGCGGACGGCGGACCGATGGCGAACAACATCTCCGATGATGACAACGAGTACGAGATGGGACCGGGTACGGTGACGCACCTCGCCCCCGGGGAAAAGGTCAACTTCGGCAATCCGAACATCCCCACCGCTGGCTTTGAGACCTTTGTCAAGACGCTGTGCAAGCTGGTCGGCGCAGCTTTAGAGCTGCCTTACGATGTGCTGATCAAGGAGTTCAACAGCTCCTATTCCGCAAGCCGCGGCGCGCTGCTGGAGGCGTGGGAAGCATTCAAAATGCGCCGGAAGTGGTTTGTGGACGACTTCTGCCAGCCGGTCTATGAGATGTTCCTGGCCGAAGCGGTCGCTCTGGGGCGCATCAACGCCCCCGGCTTCTTCACAGACCCCCTTGTGCGGGAGGCATGGTGCGGCGCGCGCTGGATCGGCCCCGTGCAGGGCAGCCTTGACCCCAAGAAGGAGGCAGAAGCCGCCCTCATGCTGATCGACAACGCCATCAAGACCCACGAGCAGGTCAGCCGCGAAATGAGCGGCGGCGACTGGGAGGAGAACGTGGAGCAGCTGCAGCGTGAAAACGAGCTGCTGACACAGGCAGGAGGCAACAAGGTCACCGTTGTATCGGCATCGCCGAAAGAAGGTGACGGCGATGAAGACTAACTTCGAGCATCTGCAGAGCCTGAATGTGCGGAGCATGGCGCTCGCCATCTGGAACTACGCAAGCGACTACTGCGCCTATTGCCCGAAGAACATGGAGCGCCGCTGCAACGAGAACTGCCGCGCGGGAATCCGCGAGTGGCTGAACAGTCCCTACATTCCGTCAAGCGATATCTGGAAAGAAAAGAGGTAATGCGCATGAGTATTCCGGCAAAGAGAGCTGGGCGAAAGTCTCCCGCCGTCAGCATCTCGAAAAAGGTCTATACGATGGCCACGGTGGACGGCAGTGATGCCGAGATCACCATGTACGGAGACATCTATGAGGAGCAGCCCACGAACTGGTTTGGCGAGCCCATCGAGGGGCAGTACATCCTGCTCTCCGAGTTTTTGGAGGACCTCAAGCAGATCTCCGGCTGCACATCCATCACTATCCGCATGAACAGCTACGGCGGCGACGCCGGATCGTCCAACATGATCCACAACCGCCTGCGGGAGCTGGCGCGGAACGGCACGAAGCTCACCTGCATCGTGGACGGCGTGGCCATGAGCGGCGGCAGCCTTATCATGTGCGCCTGCGATACGGTCAGGGTCAATCCCTCCAGCCTCGTCATGATCCACAAATGCTGGACCTTCCTGTGGGGCGGCTACAACGCCGACGAACTGCGGGAGCAGGCCACCCAGCAGGAGGCGTGGGACAAGATGCAGATGGAGGTCTACACGCGCAAGACCGGGCTGTCGGCCACGGTGATCTCCCACATGATGGCGGACACGACCTATATGACAGGCCGCGAGGCCATCGACAAGGGCTTTGCGGACGAGCTGATCGAGGACGCGGAGCCGACCAGCATCGCCGCCAGCGCGGACGGGCGCAGCCTGTTCGTGAACGGGCGGCAGATGCACCTTGCCCCCGGCATGTTCGCGCCGGACAACATTCCCACAGTCACACCCGAGGCCTCCGCCCCGGTTGAGACAGATAAAAACAAGCCGGAAGTCACCGGCGATGAAGGAGGAATTTCCATGACTAAGGAAGAGCTCCGGGCGAAGTACCCGGACGAGATCGCCCAGGTGGAGGCCGACGCCCGTGCTTCCGTCGATCACACTGAGGCGGTCAACACCGCGATCCAGGCCGAGCGTGCGCGTATGCAGGAGATCGACGAGATCTCCGGTCTGCTCGACGCGACGGACGTGCAGCAGGCCAAGTATGATGGCGTTGTCTATATGGGCCCTCTCAACTTCGGAGGCTTCGTGCTGAACCTGTTCTCTGTGGATGAGAGCTATGTCGACAACAACGGTACCGAGAAGAAGTATTTCCCCGCCACCTCTGCGATGGTCACCGCCCCCGGCTGCGGCCATCTGATGTACGGCCAGATCACCCAGATCGACTACGGCTCCACCGCCTTTGCCAGTCATGCCGCGGCCCGCGTTCCGAAGTTCTCTCTGAACCAGGAGGCGGACATCCGCAAGCTGCGTCTGGGCGCGCGTCCGCTGGCTGCTCCCCACAACTACTGCCCGTACATCTACGCGGCGGAAGTGGTGTCCTGACCCGGCGCGGAAAGGAGACTGCTATGATGAAAATTGAGATCATCTGCGGCACATACGGCTACAGGCCGGAGGGCTCGAAGCACCCCGTTCCCATCGACCGCGGCGGTATCTGTGAGGTCTCCGAAGAGGAGGCACAGCGCCTTTTTGCCCTGTGTGTCGCCCGCCCCGCCGAGAAAACGCCCGCTCCCGCCGTTGCAACGCCCCCTGCGGGCGAGGACGGCGGCGGGGCTGGCGCTGACCCATCTAACAGCGGCGAGGGCGCAGAGGGCGCGGAAAGCGCCCATCTTGACCCCGAGCAGCTCAAAACGCTGACTAACGCCAAACTCACGGAGCTGGCCAAGGAGATGGGTATCGACACCGCTAAGCTCAAAACCAAGGCGCAGCTGATCGCCGCCATTACGGATGTTCCGCTGGAGGACGCGATCGCCGAGGACGACGACGGCGTGGACGACGGCGAAGCGCCCCCTGTGCTGACGCCGGAGGCGCCTGTGGTATGAGCGGCTTCAAGGATATGGTCGCCCGCGACAACTTCGGCGTGTTCCTCAACTGCGACGAGTTCGCGGAAAAGCGCACCGTCAAGTATGACGGGGCGACCTACGAGGATATTCCCATCGTCCTCTCCGGTCTGAAGGAGAAGGACCGCCGCCAGCTGATGAGCGACCATGCCCAGGGGCTTTACATCGTTTCCTCCGTTCTCCACTGCGCCCTGTCCGATCTCGGCGGGGTGCAGCCGGAGCGGGGGCAGCGTATCAGGATCAACGACCAGGAGGGCGGCGGAGGCTTCTTCCGGGAGTTCTATGTCGCGTCCTCGGTCTGTGAGATGGGTATGCTGCGCGTGGAATTGGAGGCGGTGGACGAATGAGCTTTATCCGCGTCAACGAGGTCGGCGGCGACAGCCTGGAGCGCGTGAACAAGCTGCTGCACAATATCCCCGGCAGCGTTTACAAAGCGGCGTTCTCCGCGTTGAGGCGCGCCGGAGATACAGCCAAGACCCGCGCCGGACAGTTCGCCGCCGCCGAGTACACCATCAACAAGGGTGAATTCATGCGGAGAGTTCACTCCAAGACCCACATCACAGGCGGTGCGGGAGGCGTGATGGGTATGAGCATCAGTTTCTCCGGCACCGTGCTCCCGCTGCTGACCTTCAACACCACATACAGCCGGGACGGCACCGTGCAGACACAGGTAAAGCGCAACGGCGGAGCTGCGACGCTTCAACACGCATTCGTGGCCCGCATTTTCGGCCCGACTGCCGTTTTCGAGCGCGTCGGCTCTCCGCGCTTTCCTGTGGAGCAGAAGTTTGGTCCGTCTACCGGACACATGATGCGGAACGAAGAAGTCATCGAGAAGATGGACGAAACGATCCGCGACACCTACGAAAAGCGCGTTGAGCATGAAATCCTGCGCGTGCTGAACGGATGGGGAGGCTGATTTATGACAAGAACCATTCTGCTGAAACGCCTGCGGGCCTTTACCGAGGAGGTCACCGCCGACCTGATCATGCCGACCCGTTTGCAGAAGGGCGACACGGATCAGATCTTCCGCCCTGCAAAGGTCTACCTGATGCGCCTGCCGGACGGCACTTCTGCCACCAAGAAGGCTCCCTATGTGCTGCACCAGGTCATTACCGGCATGGATCAACAGCCGCAAGGACAGCGTGTGACCTCCAGCGCCAAGGTCCGGTCTATCTGCTGTGTCTATAACGATGACGAGCAGGAGGGCGGGCTGATGCTGCTGAATCTCATGGAACGGCTGCGCATTGCGATGCTCAGGCAGGTCGTGATCGGGGGGCAGTTTACCCTTGACCTGGAGGCGGGGCTTGAAACGCTGGTCTATCCCGATGACACCGCCCCCTATTTCGTGGGGGAAATGATCTCCACATGGAAGCTTCCCCCTGTGGAAAGAGAGGTTAACCTATGAGCGAAAAAATCATCGACACGGCGGCTCAGACCGCCGCACCAAAGACGGCAAAGAAAAAGTCTGCCGCGCCGAAGAAGGTCGCCGACACCGGCGGCTTCTGCGTCTATCTCGGTCCGACCATGATGGGCGTGATCCAGCGCGGTACCATCTATCGCGGCGGCCGGAAGGAAGTCCTTGACTCCCTTGCCCCGGTGATCGAGCAGCACCCGCTGATCGCGTCGCTGGTGGTGAGCGACGAAACACTCCCCGCCGACCGCATCAAAGTCAAAACGCCTGGGAACCTGCTGTATGTGAATTATCACACGCTGGCCAAGGGCATGAAGGAAGGAGGAATTTTCCATGCACCACGGCGTCTATGTCTCTCAGCAGGCTACCAGTGTCAGCACCCCTGTCGTGGCGGAGTCCGGCGTCCCCTTCGTGGTCGGTCTGGCTCCTGTTCAGGCGGCGGATAAGCCTGCTGCCCCCGGCACCCCTGTTCTCTGCACCAGCTGGTCTGAGGCGGTGGAGAAGCTGGGCTACTCCGACGACTGGGCAACCTACACGCTCTGCGAATTCATGTATTCGCACTTCAAGCTGTTCGCCTGCCAGCCTGTCATTTTCTGCAATGTTCTGGATATCGCCACCGCAAAGGAGGCGTCTGCCGCGGCTGATGTTGCGGTGACGGAGCACAAGGTAAAGCTTCCCATCGCGGCCATCAACGATTCCGCTCTGGTCATCAAGCCTGCCGGCGGTACCGGCTCTGCCTATGTGTCCGGCACCGACTATAACGCCTATTACAGCGGCGAGCATCTGGTGGTGGAGCTGCTGTCTACCGGCAGCGCCTATGACGCCGAGCAGGTAAACATCGCCTACAACAAGGTCAAGGCATCCACCGTCACCGCATCTGACATCGCCTCCGCGATGGAGAATGTGGAGCTGTGCCTGACCCTGCTGGGCATCGTCCCCGATCTGCTGTGCGCCCCCGGCTATTCTCAGCAGTCTACCGTGGCCGCTGCGATGACCGCCAAGGCAGGCAACATCAACGGCCTGTTCCGCGCCAAGGCGCTGATCGACATCGACTGCGGTGCTTCCGGCGCGCGTGCCTATTCCGATGTTCTCACCAAGAAGAACGCCGCCAACATCGCCGACGAGGACGAGATCGCCTTCTGGCCGATGGCGAAGCTGGGCGATTATAAGTTCCACCTGTCTACCCAGATGGCGGGGCTGATGGCGCAGATCGACACCGGCAACGGCGGCTGCCCCTACGAGTCTCCCTCCAATAAGGGGCTGCAGTGCGACGGCCTCTGCCTGGAGGACGGCACCGAGGTCAACCTGACGCTTGCGCAGGCCAACTACCTCAACGGCATCGGCGTGGATACTGCGCTGAACTTCATGAGCGGCTGGGTGGCGTGGGGCAACTACACCGCCTGCTATCCCTCCAACACCGATGTCAAGGATTACTTTATCCCGGTCAGCCGTATGTTTGGCTGGGTCGGCAACTCCCTCGTCAAGACCTTCTGGAGCAAGCTGGACAAGCCTATGACCCGCCGCCTGATCGACACCGTTCTCGATTCCGCCAACATCTGGCTCAACGGTCTGGTGGGTATGGGCTACCTTCTGGGCGCTCGCGTGGAGATGCTGGAGAACGAAAACCCGCTGACTAACCTCATGGCCGGCATCATCAAGCTCCATGTCTACATGACGCCGCCCTCTCCCGCTCAGGAGATCGACTTCGTGCTGGAGTATGACGCCAGCTATGTCACCAGCGCCCTGCAGGGCTAAAAGGAGGTTTGAATCATGGATCAGAGCATTATCAACTTCAAGGTCTACGAGGACTCTGTTGAATATGTCGGTATGGCACAGGCGACCCTGCCTGACCTGACCGCGCTGACGCAGTCCATCTCTGGCGCCGGCATCGCAGGCAATGTGGAGTCGGTCATTCTCGGCCACTTCGACGCGATGACGCTGGGCCTTAACTTCCGCACCGTCACCGATCAGAGCGTGAAGCTCTCCGAGCCTCGCCGTCACACCATCGACCTGCGCGTTGCGCAGCAGGACGAAGATGTCGTGGCAGGCAAGGTGGTCGTCCGCGCCGTCAAGCACATTCTTGTGGTCATTCCCAAGAGCGACAAGGGCGGCTCCGTCGCCCCCGCCGCGCCCTCCAACGGCTCCGGCGAGTACGCCGTCCGCTACTGGGCAACCTACATTGACGGCAAGAAGGTGCGTGAGGTCGACCAGCTCAACTTCATCTGCTATGTCAACGGCACCGACTACCTGGCCGACGTCCGCAAGGCGCTCGGCATGTAAGAGACCTGACAAAAGCCCGGGGCGGAACATCCGCTCCGGGCATCTTTTTGAGATTTGAAAGGAGTTATCACCATGGCTGATATCAACAAGACCGTTGTTCCCGCCGACGCTTTCTCCACCGTCGATCACGACGAGTACGCCGCCGCCGAGGCGCAGGCCAAGGAGAGCGTAGGCAACTACACCCTCAAGCTGAAAAGGCCCTTCACCTACGAGGGGCAGACCTTTGACGAGCTGAACTTCGACTTTGAGGGGCTGACCGGCGATGACGCTCTTGCCATCGAGGACGAGCTTCAGGCCATCGGCAAGCCCACCATCTCGCCTACCTTCTCCGGCCAGTTCCTGGTGCGCATGGCGGCGCGAGCCTGCACCAACACCATCATTGACGCCAGCGGCCGTCCCCGCCGTATCGGCGACGACGCCCTGCGCGCCCTGCCCATCTTCGAGTTCAACCGCGTCAGAGGCAAGGCTCGCTCTTTTTTGCTGGCATCGGAGCTGTAACCGGCGACGGCGGCGTCTGGCTCCGCAGGCAATGTCTTACGATGGCTAAAACCAATCAGACCCCCGTTTCCTACTGGCTGTCGCTGCCCCTGCCGTCCCTGTGCAAGTGGATCAAAGTCAGCAACCAGCTTGTGAAGGAGGCGCGGGAGCGACGCAAGAATAAATAAATCTGAAAGGAGGGCCGTCTATGGCAGGCCGCAAAGAGTATGAGATGCTATTCCAGCTGAACGCGCAGCTTGGAGGCAGTTACAGCAAGACCTTCAAGGCCGCTCAGCAGGAAATTGTGTCCATGCAGAAGGAAATCCAGGCCCTCTCCAAGACACAGGCGGATATTTCCGCATTCCAAAAGCAGCAGGCAGCCGTGGAAGCGACACGGAAGCGGCTGGAAATGCTGCGGCAGCAATATGACAATATCCAGCGGGAGATGGAGGAGACCGGCAACGAGTCCGCCGACATGAAGAACAAGCTGCTGGCAAAGCAGCTTCAGATCGACAAGACCTCCGCCTCGCTGGAGAAGCAGACGGCAAAGCTGAACGAGCTGAGCGGGGCTTTGGAAGAGGCGGGCGTCAATACCGACGACCTCTCCCATAGCTCCGAGCAGCTTGCCGGCAAGATCGACACGCTGAAAAAGAAGCAGGGCGAGGCCGCCGATAAAGCTATGACCTTCGGCGACAAGGCGGGGCAGGCCTTTAATCAGGTACACGAGGCCATCGTGGCCGCAGGCATCGCCGTCGCCCTGAAAGAGATCTACGAATACTTCGCCAGCTGCGCGCAGGCGTCGATGGACTTTGAGAGCGCCATTACCGGCGTCGCCAAGACCACAGACCTCACAGACGAGGAACTGGCGGCAATGTCGGATTCCATCAAGGCGCTGTCCACGGAGATCCCCGCCACCACAGAGGAGATCGCGGCGGTAACCGAAGCCGCGGGACAGCTCGGCATCCAAAAGGACGCCCTGCTGGACTTCACCGAGATCATGACCATGCTCGGCACTGCCACCAACATGACAGCTGACGAGGCAGCAACCTCCCTTGCGCGCTTCGCCAACATTACCGGCATGGCAACGGACAATTACGGACGGCTCGGCTCTGTCATCGTTGACCTTGGCAACAACTTCGCCACGACGGAATCCGAGATCGTGGCGATGGGTACGCGCCTGGCGTCTGCGGGTAAGCTGGCCGGACTGACCGAGCCGGAGATCATGGCTCTGGCGGCGGCGATGTCCTCTGTCGGCATCGAAGCCGAGGCGGGCGGTACCGCCATGACCCAGACGCTCAACGCCATTGAAAAGGCCGTTGCAAAGGGTGGGGACGACCTTGCGGAGTTCGCCCGTATCGCGGGTATGTCCTCCGAAGAATTTTCTTCTGCGTGGAAGAACGACGCCATGAGCGCCCTGACTTCCTTCATCGGCGGGCTCGGCAAGCTGGACGAGCAGGGCGAGAGCACCGTCCTCGTACTGGAAGACCTGGGTCTGACCGGCATCCGGCAGAGCAATATGCTCAAAGCCCTGGGTCTTGCCGCAGACCAGATGACCGGCGCGGTGAACACTGCAAATACCGCCTGGCAGCAGAATACCGCCCTCACCAACGAGGCCAACAAGCGCTACGCCACCGCGCAGAGCCGGTTGACCATGATGCAGAACGCCTACAACAACCTCAAGGTAGCCATCGGCGACGCCTATACTCCCGCGCTCAGCGAGGCTTACGGTGTCGGCACGAAGGTCCTCAACAGCATTACGGCGTTCATTCAGAAGAACCCGGCGTTGGTCAATGCCATCACCGCCTTTGCAGGCGTGATCGGCGCGGTCGTCGCCGCGCTGGCTGCCTATGCGGTCGCTGCAAAGATAGCCGCAGCCGCCAGTGCCATTCTCACAGCGGCGATCCCCGGCGTCAATGTCATCATGGGCGTTACCGCTGCCGTGGCCGCAATCACGGCGGGCATCGTTGCCCTGGCCACCGCTGCGGCGAATGACGCCGTACCCAGTGTGAAGGAGCTGACCGAAGCCGCCCGCGGAATGCGGGAGGCGATGGACGAGGCCAAGGCCACCTATGATGATACCGTTACCTCCACCATGGCCGCTGCAGGCGTCGCAGACACCTACATCGGCAAGCTGGAGGAGATGGAGGCGGCGGGTCTCAATACCGACGAGCAGCACAGGCAGTACCACAACACCCTGGCTCTGCTCTGCCAGGTGGTGCCGGAGCTGGCCGATTATATCGACCTCGAAACCGACACCATCAATGGTGGCACCGAAGCGCTCCGCGCCAACACCGAGGCGTGGAAGCAGAATGCCATGCAGCAGGCCTATCAGGATCAGCTCACCGAGCTGTACTCCCAGTATTCCGCCGTGCTGATCGAGGCAGAAGAAAACAGCATCGGACTCACCAAGGCGCAGTACAGTCTGGAGGCCACCCAGCAGAAGCTGTCTGAAACCAACGCGCAGATGGATGCGCTATGGGCAGACGCGCAGAATCAGGCGGATGCCGATTACGCCCACTACGGCTAGTGCCCC
>ERZ1023979.478-NODE-478-length-12320-cov-9.818100_pt1 | contig 12320 bp, 7 predicted proteins | sample MGYA00380434_ERZ1023979 | MGnify/ENA primary metagenome ERZ1023979 (study PRJEB33179, sample SAMN07449056) | human gut metagenome | biome: Human-gut; feature: Human associated habitat; material: Faeces | host: Homo sapiens | place: India:Kasaragod | collected...
GTTCGGAAACCCTGCGCGGCCGGGTATCAGAACGGCGTACTTTGCCGCTTTTGGGTCTTGGTCGGAGGCACTCCTGAAGGACACAGAGAGCCTGCGGAACAGCGATGCGCTTATGCGCGTCGCTGTTCCGCAGGCGTCGCGGCCCCGCTGGGCTGCGCAGACCGACACCGCCCGCTGAGCGGACTGTGCTTGCTCCGATATCTCCCAGAGTCCAACTCTGCTTGCGGCGTCCGGCGTTCCCTCTCTCCGCCTTTATCCCCGGAGCATGACCCTTGCGCGGAATACGCCGTCCTGATAGGTAACCGTGCTCACCCCGCCGGATTTTTCTGCGATGTGACGGACGGACTGAAGTCCGACGCCGTCTCCTTTTCGCTTGGAGGACTGAAAGACGCCACCTTTTTCGCGGATGACTCCGTCATAGGTGTTTTCAACCTGAATCAGTGCCAGACTGTTGCCATGCAGATAGGCGGTCAGTTTGATCCTGCGTCGAGCGGGCGCGGTGCGCAGGCTGGCTTCCAGCGCATTTTCCAGCAGATTCGAGAGAACCAGACACAGATTGATTTCGTCTACAGGAAGACATTCTGGCAGATCAATCTGCACGGAATACGGGATATTCTCGCGTTTGGCAAGCGCGCAGTAATACCCAACCACGCTGTCTGCCGCCCGGTTTTCGCAGAAATGCATTTCAAGACTTGGAATTCTGGAAACCGCACCGGAGAGATAGGCTTTGATCTTTTCAAGATCCCCTTCTTCTGCAAGGGCAGCGAGCTGACATAGCTGGTGGCGCAGATCGTGCCGCGCCTGCCGGGCTTCCTCAATGGCAGCTTTCAGGCTTTCGTAGCGCTGCTGCTGCATGGAAAGCAGCTGGTTCTCCTGCTGCAATCTCACATTCCGGTTGATGCTGATCGCCATCAGAAGGAAGATTGCGTTGAAGAAAAGCATCAAAAACAAAAGTGTGATACTGATCACAAAATACCCCTGCAAAACACGCCCGGTATAGAGCGTGTCCGCATACTTGGGAATCATAAACAGATTCAGCGCAATGAACACCAGCGGCAGCACCCAGAACACATACCAGGTCTGCGCAAAATTTTCATCCTCGACCATTCTCCGCACGCTGTGCGTCGCAGGATAATAGGCGATGGCGGCAAACAGCCAGCAGATCGCATGATAGCAAATCACGGACCGCAGACAGAACCATGGCGCAGCCTGCGCCTGCGGCAAACCGGCCAGCACAGCGGCGTTGATCGCTCTTGAAAGGCTGTTGATACAGGCAAATACCGCACAGACGGACAACGCAATCGTTCCGGATTTCCAAAGCGAAATCCGGAGCGTTTTTATGTAGATCACGACTGCAAGCAAGGTTAGGCCTGCAAGCATCGGCGCAGTCGGCATGCGGCGCGCATAGCACACCACGCCTCCGGCGGCGCAAAGCAGCGCAAGCAGCGGAACAAGCCACAAAACAAGCTTTGACAGCGGTTGCTTTAAGCTGGATTTTGCCGGGAAGTAGGCAAGCAGCATGCCGGGAATCACCACGCCGAGCTCCAGAATTGGACGCAGCAGCTCCATTATGCCATCCGCCCCCTTTGAAGCAAGAACTCCATAAGCGCCTGCCGGGCGCTTTTCAGAAGGTCCTGACTGACAAACACGCGGCTTCCGTCCGCCATGCGGAAGGCGGCGCCTTCCAGATCCTTCGCGTGTTCCAGATTCACGATTACGCCGCGCCCGCACACAAAAAAGCGTGTGTCATCCTTTAGCGGGGCGATGAACGTCTTGAAGGGTTGGCGTGTGGCAAGCGTCTTTTGAACCGTCGTATGGACGTAGATCAAGTGGGCGAAGTGTTCTGCGTAGACGATGTCCTGATAGCGCAGATGGATCTCGCTTCCCTCCACCTTTAGCTCCATATATTTGTCCGGCTGCGGTATGCGGGCAAGCAGCTCGTCCGTCAGCGCATCGATGTCCGCTTCGGTAAAGGGCTTGACCAGATAGTGCAGCGCCCGTACCTGAAAGCCCTCCAGCGCATGGTCAGTCGAGGTCGTGGTAAAAACCAGCAGGCAGTCCGTGTTAGTTTTCCGTAGCTTCTTTGCCGCCTCCATGCCCGTCATGCCATCCATATAAATATCCAGAAACGCGGCAGTAAAGGGCGCTTTCCTTGCCGCTTCCAGAAATGTCTCGCCGCTTTCGTATTCCAGAATATCCGCCTGCACATTTCTCCGGTGAAGCTGCTGCTCCAGCCGGTCTTTCAGCAGTGCACGTTCCGCAGCAAGATCATCCACGATCGCAATTCTCATGCAGGGTTCTCTCCTTGTGCTTGAATTCCAAGATAATTATATCACAGCGTGTCGAGGATGACAAAGAACCGCTGTCGGAATTCGTGCCAAAATCGCCCCTTTCGTGCTACGGCGCTTGAAAAAACCGAATGGCCTTTTTATACTGAGCGCAAGCAAAATGCCAAATCGGATGAAGGAAGGAGGGAAATCTGTGTATCGTATTGCCGTGCTGGCAGAACAGGAAGCAGAGCGGCAGCGCTACGCCGAGCAAATTACCCGGTTTTGTGAAGCGAAGGGGCTGTTTCCGCAGGTCATGCAATATGACGACCAGGAACGCTTTTTTGAAACGGCGCAGAAAGATGCTCCAACCAATGCCGTCATTGCACTTTCCGGAGTGGCAGGACTGAATGCAGCGGAGCATCTTCGCTCCTTATGCCCCGCGTGCCGGATGATCTGGTGCAGCGACTTGGATTTCTCCCTTCACGCCTTCCGGCTGCGGGCAGACTATTTCCTGCTGGAGCCGGTTTCCGAGGAAGCATTCCGGCGAGGACTGAATGCCTGGATTGAATAAACGGGCATCGAACCAAACCGAGACAACAAGCACAAAAATGGAGGAAATCAATGAAAAAGAAAAAGTTACAATGTTCTGTACCAACCCTTCTGCTGGCCGGTGTGTTGTGCCTGACATTGGCGGCCTGCGGTGCGAAGCAGTCTTCCGACATGCTTGCATCGGATACAGACTCCGCGGCAAGCGCTGCCCTGCCGGTAAAGGCCATGAATGCCAAGCGTGTCGATGAAAACCCCTATATGGCAAAGAGCGACGCCAACATTCACCACGACGGCTACAATACCGACTCTACGGATGAAGTCCTGCCGCTTGGCATCTATCCGGAGATCAATGTTTCCTATGAAAAAACCAACGCGAATGCTTCGCCTGCCATTTACTTTGACAGCTACGGCCACGCAGTCGTTCCGCTGCTCGGCGGCATCGCCATCCGCGATCTGAATGCCGAAGAGACGAAGACTCTTGGCTATTTCTCTCCGAAGCAGCACGACGGCGGTGGTTACGTCATCCAGAGCTCCTACACGTTCCTTGACTCGGAAAACCGCATCGTCTGCCCCACCAGCAACAACCATGTGCTGATGCTGCGGGCAACCGATGAAGCAGGAAACGTCCTGCCGGAGTTTGAAAAGGTACTGGACATTGACATCAAGGCGGCAGCCGAAGCTGCGCTCGGCAAGGAGCTGACGCAGAATCTTCTTTCCGTGGTCTTTGACTACGACGGCAACCTCTGGTTTGCCACCGGCGGCTTCCGCATCTACCCGGAGCGCGAGCAGCAGGGCGTGCTCGGCTATATCGCCCACTCGGCGATCGAGGCGATCCTGAACGGAGAGCAGGCCGACCTTTCGAAGGCCGTCTTCGTCTACGGGCTGGCGCTCGGCGAGGGTGCGGAAAACGGAATTGCCGCCTCCAAGGACGGCGCGGTCATCCTGACGAACCAGAACTGCTATCTGCTGCGTGCCAATAACGGTGTCGAGGCTGTCTGGTGTACGCCGTATGAGAGTGTCGGTGCGAAGGTCAGCGGCGAGGGTGACAAGACCACCGGCGGCGGTCTTGCCTGGGGCGGCGGCTGCTCCCCGTCGCTGACGCCGGATCTTGTGATGTTCACCGACAACGCAGACCCCGTCAAGCTGCTGGCGCTCGATATGAAGACCGGTAAGATCGTTGCAAGCATGCCGGTTCTGGATGATCTGCCCGAGGGCTATCAGGTGGCGGTTGAAAACTCTGCCATCGTCTATGATGACAGCGAGGGCACCGTCAGCACGATTGTCTGCAACTGGTTCGGCGCAGGCAGCGCAGGCCTTGCCGATCCCGACAGCGATTCCTCCATCCAGAGCTATGCCAACATCTATGACACAAACTGGCTGACAAAGGGCAACTGCATGATCGCGCCCGGCGTCGAGCGCGTGGACACCGTGAAAACCGATTGCGGCTATGAGATGAAGAGCATCTGGTCTCGAAATGACCTGAGCGATACATCGATTCTCAAGCTCTCCACCGCGACGGGCTATATCTACGGCTATGTGCAGGATCTGGAAAGCGGCATGTGGCAGTACATCATTCTGGACTTTGCCACCGGCGAGACGGTATTCACCATGGACGTCTCCAACAAATATGGCTACAATAACATGGCTATCGGTATGTATGCCGGAAACAGCGGCAACGCGCTCTACTGCCCGACGGGCTATCTGGAGCTGCTGTGCTTGCAGGACCGCTTTGTGTATCTTCCCGAAATGCCCTACCGCAAGGTCGATCTCGATAAGGCCGCGCGGAACGTACTGACACAGGAACAGTTTGAGCAGGACGGCGGTGACGGCACGGTCGCCAGCTGGCGCAATACTGTGACGGTCGAAAATGTTCATCCCAACACGACGGTCTCGTTCCGGATGAACAACCTTTCCGGGGACACCGCCGGGCTGAAGCTCTATGCCTACGGTGCAGACGGAAAGCTGGCGGAGGTCAGCAACGAACTGTGGTCGATCACGGATGAAGAAGACAGCGCCGTGGATACGCTTTCTGACGGCACATTGTATGAGCTGCGTGTGAGTGTCGCGGACGGCGGTGCGTTCGACCTGAGCGAGGCGGAAAAGGAGATCAAAATTTCCGTTATACTTGTGAAGTAAGACTCAAGGAAGGCTCCGGTGCCAAAAGCGCCGGAGCCTTCCTCAACCTGTCAAAAAACCACAAAATCACTTCCACGAATATCGCCAAAAAGTTACTGTTACAACGCTGTTCCAAACCGCTTTTTAGCGCATTTTTCAACTTCTCGCACAAACGGCCCACGTTTGCTTTCACGAGCAAAAGCGGGTACACACTCACCTTCGCCAACAGGATCGCACACAGCGGCTTACACGGCGAAACAGGGGCGATTCAGATGGGGGCGCTATTACTACCATCGGACTGTTTCACACGTTTCAGAAACCCTGCGTGGCCAGGGGGTAGAACGGCAAACTTTGCCGCTTTTGGGTCTTGGTCGGAGGCACTCCTGAAGGACACAAAGAGCCTGCGGAACAGCGATGCGCTTATGCGCGTCGCTGTTCCGCAGGCGTCGCGGTCCCGCTGGGCTGCGTGATCTTTTTCGCTTCTGCCGAAATTGCGGCTTATACACCCTGCGCTCAGTGCTTTCTGCGTGTGCGAGGCATGGGTGGTATTACTACCCTCGGTGCGCTTTGTGTGTTGTTGAAACGCCGGACGGCCGCTTGCAAAAGCGGCTAACTTGCCGTTTTCTGAGGTCAGGTGGGCGTAGTTCCCCGCACGATTCCTATTTTCTTGCGAATACACAGAATTTTATGTCGGCAGGTCCAGTTGCAAACACTTTTGCGCTATGGTACAATAAAACCAAGGAATTGGAAGAATTTCAGAACAATTATGCCGTTAAATTCCCATTTCCAATTGCGGGTTCCTCACCGGGGCCACGCCCCAAACAACAGAAAGGAAGTGCTATCCCATGAAGAAACTCATCTCCTTGGCTTTGGTGGCCCTCCTGTTGCTGAACCTTGCCGCCTGCGGGGAAAGCTCCGTTCCCAATCCATCAGGTTCCTCCGGCGATTCTTCATCTTCAGCCGATCCCGCCCAGCCGGATGCCTTCTCCCCCGTCACCACGGAGGCGGAAGTTCGGGCTCTCTATGGGGACGACGCAAGCCTTATCACCTCCATCGAGGCGTACCAGGGAGATTTCCTGGTGAAACTGGGAACGGACGAGGACTGCCCCAGCTTGGACTGGGTCTACGGCCAGAGCGGCATCCGCCGTCGGATGCTGTGGCTGGATACGCCCCTGCTTCGGTGCGAGATCGAGTCCCAGGCATCCGTCCGGGTGGTCACTGGCGGGCCTAACATCTATAACGGCGTCCCCGGTTTTCCACGCGTGGAGTTGGCCACACTGAGCCTTCTCTACGATGAGCAGGGCCGCGACCGAGGCTATGATCCCTATGTTTCTCCCGGCACTGGTAGCTCTGAAATCTACTGGGCCGGGGCTGGGGAGCGCTATTCCATGGGGATGCAGGGCCGCCGGGAGGCCATCCGCTCCGCCCAGGTCGATGCAGGCGGCCTCACCGTGGCTTTCGCGCCCCTGGCGGACGGCAGCGACTTCGTGGCCGCCTACTGCGAGATCCCCTATACCGAGGTGGCTCTCTCGGAGGACGGTATGACCCTCACCGTCACCATGCACGACACCTTCCTCAGCAGCGGCACCCTCTCCAAGGATGTAGACCCGGACTTTTTGAAGGAGTATGGCTCCCTCTACCCAGAGAGCTTCCCCGCCGGGGAACTGGCGGGAAGCTGCACCCTCATTGAGAATGCGGATCTGCGTCAGGATGGAAACAGCGCCGTGCTGACCGTCACTCTGGCTGACGGTCCCATCCACGGCAGGAACTTCGGTGACGGTTATTACCGCTTCACCGCTGAGACCGGCTATACCGGCATCGCCGACACCGGCCCCTACCTCCGGGTGACCCTCAACGCCACCGACGAGCTCTTTGCAGGCGACTGAGCAGTCCATACAAGCCGTGGACGGCGTGGGTGCGGGTGCACCGTGTCTGACCCAGTTTTGACCCAGAATCCGAAAAAACCGGGCAGGACTGGATGGAAACAATGGAAAATCCGCCGAGCGAATGGCGGTAAAAAGCACAAATCGGAGCCGAAATGACTCCGATTTGTGCTTGAGACTGCCTCATAACCCGGAGGCCGTAGGTTCGAGTCCTGCCTCCGCAACCAGAATAGTCCTGAAATCAGTCGGTTTCAGGACTTTTTTCTAACCTTTTGACAGAAATTAGAAAACGCAAAATAACGCTTTCTAACACTTTTCTAACCCATTCCGGCAAAAGGCTGTTTTTGGGCACAAAAAAACAGCGAACGCTAACAAAATGTCCGCTCCCAAGATCATCTTGATCTCGGGAGCGGTTTTTTGCACTCAGATAGCTGTTAGATCAGGTGCGATATTCTGCGGCAGCAGTTCCCCCAGCCGCTCCGACATACTGAGCACCATTTGCTCATGTGCGCCCATGCCAGAATGAATGTAGGTGTCGGCAGTGAAGTTGTAGTTGCTATGACCCAGCCATGTTTGAATGCCTTTGAGCGAGTAGCCAAGGTATAGCATGATCGTTGCGCAACTATGCCTCAGGTCGTGAAAACGAATGGGGCGCAATCCATATTTATTGAGGATATAAAAAAGGATGATCACTTCAAACGGAAGTGGTCATCCTTTTTCTATGCCGAGCAACCAGTCTGTTGATACATTCAGTGCTTCCGCAATGATAGGAAGCTCAAAGTCAGGGACAAGGCGTTTACCGCTTTCAATTCTGCTGATTGCCATCTGGCCCATTTGCAGGCCCGCTACTTGCAGCCTCGCCGCAAGCTGATCCTGTGTCAATTTTGCTTTGGCACGTGCAGACTTAATCCGCTCGCCGGAGATATTGCATTTGCCGTCTAACGTGTATAGCCGCACCGTGTCGCCCCCATCATAATCATCTTTGACATATTCTTTGCTGACGGTAACACAAATATGAGCTATTCTTATAAAAAAGATGATTAAAGAGATCAAGAATACTTCATTTTTGAGGAGAGAGAAAACCATGAAATGTAATGTCCCGGAAGATTTCTGATCTGGATCAGAGAATTCAAGCCTTTACCCATCTCAGCGATCAACAGAAACTCGATGCAGTTGGCGGCTGCCATGATGTTTTGTTCCTGCTAAAGAGCTTTGATCTCGACATCAAGATGCACTACCCACTGGGCAGTGTGCTTGGCTATGCCATTCCGGGTTTTCCTTGCAATGTATTGATTGAGGATACAAAACCAGAGAAATGAACTCTGTTGATGTAGTAAAGCTTGCTGGTCTAAAGATGTAGCTATTCAGATAATTGAATTCGGTTGTCTTACTCAAGCATAAAAGCGCTGGTATCCTCTAAAGTTTTCCCTTTAGACGAAAAAATAAAGAAGGACGAGCAGGGATGGGGTAAAACAAGTACTGCGCAGAAATAGTACATAAGGTATTGAAATAGCAGGAGGGAGGACGAACTAAAATCGTCCTCCCTCAGCTCGTAGATTAAAAGGTTTTGCGAAATGCACCGGGTCTGAGCGAAACAGATGAAGCGTGGCCTGAAAAGCTGCTGCCTGCGCACGTCTCGGAAGAATGCTATATGCCGCAATAAAGAAGGCCACCATCTCGGCGAGAGCAGTAGTTCTCCTTGAGATGTTGGCTTTTTTACATGCATAGATTTTACGCTTACCAAAGGTCGCAGGTATCATTGCACCATAAAAAAGATCGCCGGTGGAAAACACACCGGGTTTTGCAACTTAGCTGCACTTGGCTAAAAGTGGTGCGCGGGAAAGAAAAACGAAATGCGGATCACATGATTTTCAATGGCCAAAAACGGCAAAAAGATTCGATCACTTTTGGAGAGTCTCATTAAAATGTCCATTGAATAACTGTTTGCACAATGCTATAATCCAATTCTATGCATCAATAAAAACAGTGGGTTAGAGACTTTCTTCACACCCCATAAAAGGAGAGACGATCTATCATGGACATCAAAGGAGATTGGAAAAAGCGGGCCGTCTGCGGATTGATGGTGCTGGCAATGGCACTGAGTTTGCTGCCAACTTCTATTCTGGCGGCCGATACGCGCAGCGTTACGGACAACGCCATCAAAAACGGAAGCTTTGAGGAGCCTGCGTTTCACGACAAGAATTCGCCGCAGTGGCCTGCAAACAATGTTCCTGACTGGGATACAACGGCATCCGACCAACTGATCGAGTTCGGATCGAGGCGGAACGGCAAAGATGCTCCCCAGCTTACAGGCGTCGACAAGACTATTCCGGATGGATCTCAGTTTGCGGAGCTGAACGCCGACGAAGAGAGCACGCTTTATCAGTATGCCACGACGGTCGGCGGCAATGTGTATGAGTGGGGCCTTTCTCATCGCGGCCGCGAGGGCGATGACCATATGGCGCTCATCATCGGCCCGAAGCAGGACGAAAAACCTGACAAACCGAACAAAGCCGGAAAAGACCAGTTCATGCGCATGACGGACTGGGTGAAGAGCCATGCTGAGAAGCTGGGTGTGAACATTCCGGTTACCGGCTGTACGCAGAAGATCACGGTCTACTCCAAAAAGTTTGCCGCAAACGGCGGCTTCCAGAATGACATCGGTGATGCGTTCAGCGCTTCGCCGTCTGACGTGTACACGGAGAAATGGAATGTCTGGATCATCGGCACGAGTAACACGGCCTGGGGCAATTACGGCACGAAGAGCTCGGCCTATGCGGCGGGAAATCTTGCGTACAGCTGCCGCTACGCTGTGCCGGACGGGCAGACGGAGACCGTCTTTGCCTTCTGCTCCTATTCTGCGGCGACGAGTGATAAGACGCTCGGTAATCTGATCGACAATATTCATTTCAGCCTTTATCAGACTATCACGGCGGCGGCCACGGCGGGGGGATCGGGCTATATCGGCGTTTCGACCGGCGACGAAGGAAGCGAGTATTACGAGATCGGCAGCAGCATGTCAGAGCTGGTAGTGGCTAACGGCAGCACCATCAAGGTGAAGGCGGTCAAACCGAAAGACAGCAATGTTCAGTTTGTCGGCGCGTATGTCACGCGCCAGACGGCGAAAGGTCTGGAGCAGGTGTTCATTCCTGTGACAGACAAAGAAGAATGGGGAGAAGAAGGCGATACGTACACCTATGAGCACCGTGTGGAGGAACCGGCGGATATCGTGCTGGTCTTTGTCAAAAAGCCTATGGTCATATATGAGGCCAACGGCGGAGAGTATACCCACGGCGACAATGGAACAAATGCGGTCTCCTTTGCGCAGCAGGCGGGCAGTGGCGGCGTGTTGACGCCGCGTGGACCTTATACGGCGCAGGCTGCCGAAACAACAAAGGATGGCTGGCGCTTCGACGGCTGGCTGCTGCCACAAAATAATAATAAAGTGCTGCCCGCGGTCCACACCGTGAGCTATGACGCGGAAAGCGAAACCTTTACCTTTACGGCAAATGGCGAGACGACGGAGCTCGAATCCGTCGGCGCAACGCTCATCGCCCAGTGGAAGTGGCGCCAGCGCTTTGTCACCGCCTCGCGCGTGAAGGACGAGAACGGCAAGGTGAGCGCTGATTTTCGGGAGAATACGGACTGCGGCACGGTCGAGATCGTCGGCAACGTGGGCGAGTCCGTAGCGAACAACCCGGCGGCAAAGGACCATTTTGCTTCGGCCAGTGAACGCGTCACCGTGACTGCGGCGGCTAATGCAGGCTACGAATTCATGGGCTGGTATCAGCAGGTCGACGGCGAATATGATCTCGTCAGCAGCAAGCCGACGCACAGCTATACCGTGAGCCGCGAAGGCGTGCAGACGATCTACGCCCGCTTTGCCCCCACGCATACGGTGACGTATCGGTGGGCAAGTGTGGATGCCGGTAAATGCCCGCCGAATAAGCCGAAGCTTCCGAGTCCCGGTACGGTCATCGACGGCGGCACGTATTATATTTCCAAAGACTTTATAAAAGACAAGACGACCATCGACGGAACGGTCACGAAAGATGGCAGAACGGTTCCCGGCAAGTGGGTCTTCACCGGCTGGCATGACGGCAAAGAAGACGGGAGCAGCGGGAACGACGTTGATATTGTGATCCGCGAGACAGAGCTCATCAAGGTGACGGGGGACCGCACGCTGACGGGCTTCTGGACATTTATTCCGGAGAAGGAGCACACGCTGACCTACCAGTTTGCGGACAACACCCGCTGGAGCCCGAGCGGCAGCTTCGCGCAGACGGAAGAACACTACCGCGGCGAGAGCGTCAAGGCGGCGAGCGAGCCTGCCCGAAATCAGACCACGGATGAGGAAGGCAATCCGATAGACGTGCTGGCCACGGGCAAGGTGACGCTCTATGGAGATTGGTCGTTCAAGGGCTGGCAGCGCAGCGACACAAAAGATAAAGATATTGTTGCGGCGGGCGACGGCTTTGACATGCCGGGAAATGATCTGACGCTGACCGGCCAGTGGGAATTCACCCCATATACCTACACCGTGGTGTATGATTTGGGCAACGGGACAACGGTAGCTGATCCGAACAACGAAAACTATAATTACAGCAAGCTGCTGGGCAGCGATAAGTCGGGCCTCAATGCCCCGTCAACAGGCATTCCCTTCGGCGCGTCGATCGAACTGATGGAGTTTCCTGCCGGGACAGAAATCCCGAATGACAAGTATTTCGCCGGTTGGAGCCTTGTAAAGCCAGAGAATAACTTGAGTACTATCGAAACGCAGGCCCCCGGCGATTCCGTCGGCTTTAGAAAACTTAAAGTCACGGAGAATGGACAGGAAGTAAAGCTCTACGCCGTCTATAAGAACAAAGACGTGGCAACGGTGGACTTTGCCGTCAACAATTCGAACTGGGGCGATGTGAACCCAAAGAGCGGCAGCTTTACGGTGCGAGGCAGTACGGTAGACGAAAAGACTGTTTCCTCGACCGCGACTCCGCGTGAGGGCTACCATTTTGTCGGCTGGTATGAAAAGAAAAGTGATGGCGGTTTAACAGAGGTAAAGGATGAAAACGGAAATTGGATTACAGACGCGAAGCTGACTGTTACATCCGACATGATGCAGGAGAAGCTGAACTCGCTCACGGAGAAGCTCGTGGTGCACTATGTCGCCGTGTTCGCGCGCGACAGCTTTACTGTCAAATTTGATCCCAACGTTGCTTTGGACGCCGAGGGTAAGAGTGATGTGACCGGCGAGATGCCGCCGCAGAAGTTCCCTGCTCCCGACTCGGAAGACCAGCTGACCACGCTCAGGAAGAACGAATTTAAGCGTCGGGGGTATGTGTTTACTGGCTGGGCGGAGTCGAAAACGGGGGAGGGGCGCACCTATGCTGATAAAGAGCCGTTTGCAGAGGTGACGATCTATCAGGGAAATAAGAGTGTGGACGGCGGGACGAGCCCCCTCTGCGCCCAGTGGAAAAATCGGCCCGCTGGGCCCATATTCTCCACG
>ERZ1023979.482-NODE-482-length-12238-cov-6.909382_pt1 | contig 12238 bp, 9 predicted proteins | sample MGYA00380434_ERZ1023979 | MGnify/ENA primary metagenome ERZ1023979 (study PRJEB33179, sample SAMN07449056) | human gut metagenome | biome: Human-gut; feature: Human associated habitat; material: Faeces | host: Homo sapiens | place: India:Kasaragod | collected...
CGATCGGGGAGTTGACCTCACGCTGCAGCAGCTTGGAGGGGAAGTACTCCTCCAGAGTGCGGCCGTTGATGGTCCACTTGCCGTCACCCGGAACCAGACGGACACGGGCGACAGCCTCCTTGCGGCGACCGGTGCCGTAGCCCGGCTCAATCGCGGAGGTGCCGGTGCCAGCGCCAGCGTTGGTCTCGGTGGTGTAGTTGGTGAGCTCCTCTTCGGTCTCGACAACCTGGGAGTCGTTGGTGTTTTCAGCCATGATTCTTATCTCCTCTCAGGTTTCACTTGGCCTGCTGCGAGACCTGGGCGATCTCGAAGACCTGGGGCTTCTGCGGGGTGTGCGGGTGCTCGGCGCCACGGAAGATACGCAGGCGGTCGAGCTGCACCTTGGCCAGACGATTCTTCGGCAGCATGCCCTTGACAGCGTTCTTGATGATGCGCTCGGGGTTCTTCTCGAGCAGCTCGGCGTAGGAGTCACGACGCAGACCACCAGGACGGCCGGAGTGCGAGTAGAGTTCCTTGCCCATCTTGTTGCCAGTCAGAGCAATCTTGTCGGCATTGATGATGATCACGTGGTTGCCGGAATCGGCGTGCGGAGCGTAGGTCGGCTTGTTCTTGCCGCGCAGCAGGATTGCAGCCTGGGTGGCGAGACGGCCGAGCACCACGTCGGTGGCGTCGATGACGTACCAGTCATGAGTCAGATCAGCTGGCTTCGGAGTGAAAGTTTTCACTGGATTACCTTTTCTATATTGTGTTCCGGGTCTCAGCTGCTTGGTGTGGCTTGGTCAGGGCCGCATCCAAGAGGCGTCGAACCTCATTATCCGTGGGCTCCCTGAAAGTCCTCGATGGCGAGTGGGATAGCGCTTTGAAGGACCCCTTAGGGAAACACAACAATCCACTAGTATATCGCCGGGCTTGACATAGGGCAACTGGGGACACTCCATTGGGTTTATGGCTTCTCTTCCCCTATTTATGGTTTCTCTCCCACCCACTTCGGCTAACCGACTCACCTACGGTGAGGCAATTCCCTGCCTTCTCTCAGCTATCGCTTCTTTCAGGCCTCGTCTACGGACAGTCCACTGGACTGTCCGCTTAACGACTCGGCTCGTCAGAGGGAGGTAAAGCGGGTCAGGAATTGAAGATTTGGGCGAAGAGTTGGGCACCGGGGGTGTCGAAGAGGGTTTCGAGCGGTACCACGTTGCCCTTGGCGTCGGCCAGTGGGATGCGCCAGTTCGGGTATTCGTTGTTGGTGCCCGGCTGGTTCTGCGCACGCTTCTCCCCCACCGCGTCGGTGATCGAGGCGGCGAGCAGCTTGCACGGCGAACCCTTCAGTGCGTGGTACAGCGCGTCGACGATATCCGCCTCGTGATCCTCACGGTGTTCGGCAAAGTCGGCATCAAGATAACCCTGCTCGACCAGCATGGCCAGCATCGCATCCTGCTCGGCCTTGGCGGAGGCTTCGAATTCCTCGGCCGGGCCGGTCAGCAAGCCCAGACGCTCACGAATCTTGACGTGCTCGTATTCCAGGTAACCGGCGGCCGGCGGCAAATCATGCGTATTCACGGAGGCCAATGCATACGGACGCCACTGGGAGGGGGCGCGGAACACGCCGTCGCACTGCTCGAACCATTCAACGGCGCAACCGAGAATACCGTGGCTCGACAGGGAATCGGCCACATGGTCCGGCACCACGCCGAGGTCCTCACCTACGACCACGCCGCCGGCGCGAGAGGCCTCGATGGCCAGAACGCCCAGCATGATGTCTGAGTCGTAGTACACGTAAGCGCCATCCATAGCCGAACGGTTCTCGGGAATCCACCACAGGCGGAACAGACCAAGGATGTGATCGATGCGCACCGCACCGGCACGGGCGAACATGCCATGCACCATATTGCGGTAGGCCTCGTAGCCGGTGGTCTCCAGATTGATCGGGCTCAGCGGCGGCTGGCTCCAGTTCTGGCCTTGCTGGTTGAACATGTCCGGCGGTGCGCCGACCGTGGCTCCCTTGGCGAAGCGCTCGGGATTCCACCACACGTCAGCGCCGGAGGGGTGCACGCCGACGGCCATATCGGACATGATGCCGATATGCATGCCGGCGTCCTTGGCTGCCTGTTGGGCGGAGGACAGCTGCTCGGCGGCAATCCATTCCAGCCAGCGGTAGAAGTCCAAAGTGTCCGGGTACTGCTTGCGCAGATTGGCGATTTCCGGGGAGTTGCGATTGAACTTGCGCTCCCAGTTGCTCTCCTCGCCGTTGGGTGCTCCCCACTTGTCGTAGCACAGGCACCACGTGGCATACGCCTCCAAGTCGGAACCACAGTCCGCCTTGAATTGGTCGAATACGCTTTGGCGTTCGGCGGTACGGCCGGCCTTAAAGATAATCCACAGGGCGTGCATCTTGCTGCGCCACATGGCGTCACGGTCGATGAGCTGGGAATCACCGTTCAGCGGTTCGGTGTCGGCATGCAGTCCGTCGACGGCATTCTTGTCGCCCTCGCTGAGCGTGGCATATTCGGCGATCGCCTCAGGACGGATGTACGTGAAGTTGATCAGGCGACGGCTTACCGGCAGATACGGCGACGGGGTGAGCGGGGACACCGGCTCGGCGGCATGCACCGGATTAATGAGCACGAAGTCGGCACCGGTCTTCTGCTTGGCGTCCACCAGCATGGTCTTCAGATCCTCGTAATCGCCCACGCCCCAGGAGTTGGAGGAGCGAATCGAGTACAGCTGGGCCATCCAGCCCCACAGACTGCCGCCCTTCATCGGGTCAAGCAGATCGACGCGATCAGGTGCACTGATCAAAGTGGCGTCTTGCACACGGTCGGCGACCTTGACGTGCAGCGTATGGTAACCAATCGGCAGATCGGCGGGAATGACCACAGCCGCATTCGAAATGAACGTACCATCCAAGTCGTAGGCCTGGGATCCATCTCCAGGACCAACTTCAATGGTGCCTTGATATGGCTCGCCATTCTCCAGCGTGATGCTCGCCGAAGGCACGTCCAGAATACCGGTGTTCACCAGCACCCGGTCCTCGCTACCGGCGATATGCAGCACGGTGGGTGCCACCAATCGGGCGTAACGCTCGTTCAGAATGCGTCGGATGGCGATGAGTTGGGCGCTCTCGCTGGAGGCGTCGATGCCCAGCGCTGCCAGCACCTCGATCAGGACGTCATCGTCTATCTCGTGGTAGTCATGGCTCATGCCCAAATAACTCGTGCCGACACCGACCAACTTGGCCAGTCGAATCAACGGACGGGCCAGACGCTCTTCACTCTCGGTAATCTCACTCATAGCCCCAGTCTAACGCCGTTTGATTGCGCCACACCGTAAGAAAAATGCCATGATTCCGCCAAATTATGTACTTTTTACCCTCACATAGTGAGATGTGAGCGCTCACAATGGTGGACAGGGGGTGATTGCCGGCCAAATTTGCGCGGCAAAACACAGCAATAGTGTGCTTAGCGGCGGCTTTCCACGGCGTGCCGCACCTCGGCCGAGGGGTCGTTGGCCAATTTGGCAAGCATCGCTTCGGACGTATTGGGGTTCAGTGCCACGGCACGGCGGACCATCGAAGAAAGCACCGCCGGTGCTCCCTCTTCGGATTCGGTGCCAAGTACGCCCAAGAAATCCAATGTCTCCGCATCCGCAGTGGGGTCCTGCGCACCCTCAAGCCGCATCTTCCAGCTGGTGCGCTTGTTTTTCAACGCCGTATCCCGGACCGCAGGCACCGGGTCCTTGGTCAGACGGCCGACCAGCCAATTCTTGTCGTCCCCGTTGGCGGCCACGGCTTGACGCACGGACGGTTCGGGGTCTTCGGAGAGTTTGACCAATACGTTCGGGAACGGCATGGTGTCGGCGAGGAACACACGATCGGCCACCGGGGTGTGCGGGTTGCCGGCCACAGCCTCCAAAAGTGCGGTGGCGCGGGAGAACGCCGCCTGATCGGCACGGTCAGGCAACGGCCGACGGGCGAATTCGGACAGTTCAGCCGGGTCGGTGGAATGGCGCAGACGCTCGTATGTAGCGGTCAGCGGTTCGAAATCCACCGGAGCGGCGGACTCGGCTGCGGACTGCGCGCCTTGGTCCTGCTGCTGGGCGTCCGTGTCGGTTGCAGTCTCGGCCGCGGCCTCGGTTGCGGCCTCGGTGGGCTGGGTCTGCTGGCTGGTGGTGTTCTCGTCGGTCATGATGCCCAGCTTAGTCATACAGGCGTCACGCGAGCGGAACCGGAATGTTGACCATGTCAATCGGAGCCGGCACCACAGCGGCATTGAACGCTTCCCGCACACGCTCCTCGAATCGCGCGCAATCATCCTGCGGCACCACCGCGGTCAACTCGACGTTCACCGCATACGATTCATCCTCCTGACTGCCACCAAGCTGCGCCAGGATCTGCTGGAATCGGGCCAACTGCGGGTATTCGAGGCGAACCCGGTATCGCTTGGCGGTCATGATGCGGGCGGCGCGGGCGGCTTTCATCGCCAATGATGCGGCGGATGAGTACGCGCGGACCAGCCCACCGGAGCCCAGCAGAATACCACCGAAATATCTGGTGACGGCAACCACGCAATCGGTGGTGCCCGACTGCTTGAGTACGTCGAGAATCGGCTTGCCGGCGGTACCGGACGGCTCGCCGTCATCGCTCATGCGTTCGGACAGTCGCCCATCCGCGCCTCCGCACACGGCGGCATACGCCACGTGTCGGGCTTTCGGATGCTGCTCACGGATCGCAGCCACGAACGCGAGCGCCTCGTCGAGCGTATCGACATGGGCGGCGTCGCCGATAAATTCGGACTTTTTTTCGACGAGCGAATCGTGGGCAGGATCGTCGGGCGTGTTGAGAATCGTCTGCATGAGCGTGTTCCGGTGGTCGACTGGCTGGGTGTTCGATTGAGCGCGAGGCTAGGCAGGGCTATCAGCGTTCGGAGACGACGACGTTATAGTCTTCGCCGGCGAAGTAGGCGGTCAGGCAGGCGATCATCTGGCGGGTGAGCTCCTTGAACGCGCCGTCGGCACGCCAGCCGACGTGCGGGGTCAGGACGATGCCGGGCACATGGCAGATGGCGTCGTCGGCGGTCAGCGGCTCATGGTCGAACACGTCGAGTGCGGCGGGAACATCGCCCTTTTGCAGTCGGGCAAGCAGCGCACCGGATTCGATGACTTCGGAGCGGGCGGTGTTGATGAACAGGGTGCCGGGCTTCACATGCGCAAGGTTCTCGGCGGTGACGATGCCGCGCGTGGCGTTGTTCAGCGGCAGATGGACGGAGATGACGTCGCTGGTTTCGATGAGCTTGTTGAGATCGTCGACCGGAGTGGCACCGGAGCGTTCGAAATGCTCGGGCGGCACATGCGAATTCCATGCGGCGACCTCCATGCCGAGGGCGCGGGCGATGCCGGCCACGGTGGAGCCGATGCCGCCCAGTCCGATGATGCCCATGCGACGGCCGGCGAGTTGCAGTCCATCGCCGCTGGCCCACGCCCAGTTGCCGGCCTTGACGTCCTTATCGAGTTGGCCAACGCGGCGGATGAGCTCGAACAGAAGGGCGAAGGTGTGCTCGGCCACGGCGTGATCGCCATAATGTTCGGCGTTGCAGACGCGGATCTTCAGCTCGCGCGCCTTATCGAGATTGAGGTAGCTGGCGACGCCGGTACCGCAGAACACGATGCACTTGACGTGCCCCTGCCCGCTGATGGTGCGCAGCAGATCGTCCGAAATGTGGTAGCCGCCCACCAGCAGGGCGTCGGCATCCTTCAGACGCTCGGCTATGGTCGCCTCGTCGGACGTGAATTCCTCGAACATACGCACGCGGGCAACGTCGTGGAGCGCGGGGAACTGGGCCTTGATGGGCTCGATCATCGAGTCAAGCACGGACGGCATCACGACGAGGGGCAGATCGGTGCGTTCGCTTTGGGTTTCGTAAATCTCGGTCATGGGCTCCACATTAGGAGGCCGGCGGGAAAAGCGTCACCTTGCGGCTTTCCCTCCTTGAGACCAAGCCGAGCAACTATTGCTTTGCCGCCTGCTCCTGCGTGATGTTCCATTCCTTGACGACGTTCTGGTCCGCGCCCATCGAATAGATGACATCCCAGATGCGTTGGCGTATCTGAGCGTCGTAGGCTTCGTCCCAACATGTGCCTATGGGATGGTCGCTGGATATCGGGCACCATTGGTAGTTGCCTTGATGCACGTTGGCGGTGGGCACCCAATCGATGCGGTTGACGCGCCACGACCCCTTGACGCCCTTCTTGCCGGCGAACTGGATGCGTGCGGTCACACCCTGATTGTTGACCAAGGTTTCCGGCGTGTTCGCCGACTCGGTGACGGCGTTGCCCAGACCGTAGATAATCCACGTGCCGTTATAGTTCTCGATGGGCTGCGCACAATGGCAACCGGCACCGTAAATAACGTCGAAGGCACCAGTGTCGGCAAGCTCATGGGCTTCCGAAATCTGCCAGGAATCGGCGTAATCAAGGTATTCCTGCACCGAGTGCATGGCGATGGCCACCACATCGGCACCTTGCTCGCGGGCCTTGTTGGCCTTGTCTACCGCGCGCTGGATGTCGCTGTCGTGATTCGGGTCGCCGTCTTCGCGCAGACGATCCACCTGCCAGTCCTCGTCGGCGGTCATGCCGTTGAGGGAGACCGTGCCGGTGACCAGACCCAGCTTGCCGCCGCCGGTCGGGGAATCGATGACCAACGGTTTGGTGGAGTCGGCTTCGGTTTTGTACGAGCCGGTCTGGGCGATGCCATTGGCCTCAAGCGTGTCCCACAGACGGGCGATGCCATCCGCCCCCTGATCCCAGGAATGGTTGGTGGCGTGTGTGCAGGCGTTGTATCCCACGTTGCGGGCGGCATCCGCCACTTCCGGCGGAATGTTGAAGATCGGGTACGCGGCATATGGGCCGCCGCGCTGGGCGATCGGGGTTTCGAATTCGCACACGGCGATGTCCGAAGCCTGAATGTACTGCTTCATCGGCGCGAACAGCGGGTCGAAGTTGAAGGCGGTGCCATCCGTGGCGTTGGGGTTCGGGCCTTGGAAATGGCTCCACAATCCCTCATGGAACAACAAATCGCCGTTGACCAGCATGGCGATGCAGTCCGTATCCGGGCAATCCGGTGAATTGCCGTGATGTTCGGTCACCGGTTTGGGCGTGTTCTTCGCTTTATTCAACGCGATGTCCGACACTCCGGCGTGTGCGGGGCCATTGCCGTCCGTGCGATGGGTTGCGAACCATGCGCCGATGCCCAGCGCAACGGCGAGCACGATCACGAACACGATAATCAGCGCCGCACGGTTGGTTCGTGTCGAGTTGGAGCGATGTTGCCCCTGCCCAGCGATATGGCTCATCTTTGCCCGCCCTTCGGAACTCTTCTTCTCTCTCTAGGGTACCGCCCATCTCGGTCAAGTACTGCGGGGAGGGAGGCGATGAGCAAGCGATTGGACAAGCAATATATAAACCGGTTAATCTTCAATCACCATTCACGAACACCACGCAAAAGTCTCACTTAGTGGACATTTTTCTTTCGTCGCTCGGACTTTTCCCGACGTGCCGCACTCGTTCGCCCACTAAAATGGCGGTTTGGAGGCGGACGGACAATGGCGTACCTCCGACTCCGCTTACCACAAGCGGAGACCGCCCGTCCTCGGTTATTTCAGGAGTTACTTAACCCGGAGTTTCCGGAAAACAAAAAAGTTCCGAGCTTTCACCCGGAACCTTAATCGGCGGAGTCAGAGGGATTCGAACCCTCGAGCCGTTTACACGACTAACACCTTAGCAGGGTGCCCCTATCGGCCACTCAGGCATGACTCCACGTTACGCAATAATGCGCAACAGCAAATTACTGTACCACGTCCTGCGGATACGGCGTGCCGAACGACACATTATTGAACGTCCGCGGGTGCGGCGTCGCCGGAGAACGTAACGATAACCGCGCAAATCACCAACGCCACACCGACGATTTCACCAACGCTGGGAATCTCGCCGAACGCCAGTCCCACGGCCACCGCCATGGCGGGATTGATGGATTGCATTACCGAAAATGCGCCGGATGTGGTGCGTCGCAGCGTGATCTGCTCCACCACATAGGGAATGAACGAGGCCATCAGGGAAATCACAAACAGCAGAGCCAGCAGCTTCAGCGAGCCGCCGGGCTCAAGCGCCCACGTGGCATCGGCCTTGGGGTGAACCACATGAGCCACAGCCGGCACGCCAAGGAACAGGGACTGGACCAGCCAGCCGATGGTCACGGCGATGCACAGATTATCCAGCGAATTGCCGCCAGCCGCCACGCGCCGGCCGGTGATGATATACATGCCCCACATCGACCCGCCGATCAAAATCGCAATCAGACCATACAAAAACGCGCCATTGCCGGACGGATTGGCCAATGATATGCCAGCTAACAGCACCACACCGACCGCCGCGATACCGATACCGACCCGCTCGCGCCAGCTTTTGCCGGTAATCACCGCCACCGAAAGCGGTCCCAAAAATTCGATAGACACGGCAATGCCCATATCCATATTGCTGATGGCCACATAAAACAGGGTATTCATCAGCACCAGCGAGCAGCCGAGCAGTACGACCAGCCCCCAGCTGCGGGCGTCGCGGTGAAACAGTTGCGCTCGCTTCGCCTTGTTCCAGGGCCTGCGCCACAGCAGCAACAGCACCGCCATGAATCCCACGCGATACCACACCGAGTACAGCGGATCGAGCTGGGTGAACGCAAGTTTGGCGACGGCCGTAGCCAAATAAATCACCAGTGCCTCACCAATCACGATAAGAACCACGGGAACACGGTTGAGGATACCGACCACTGCCTTCTTCATGAGGTTTACGCTACTCGGAGAGCCGGGACAGCGCGCATTGACTTGGAAGGCGTTACGGACAGTGACGCAATGTGGACGATTCCGTGGAATCGCACCCACCATGCGAAACAGCCGCACAGTGCGTAAACCCTTGGAATTCCGGCGATATTCGGCATTATGACAATGAGCGCCGCGTCATGCGCGCCACATAGTGAGCATGACCTCGTTCGGCATTCCTACAATGGTGGCATGAGCACCGCACCGAGACTTGAGGCCGCCAAACGCGATTGGGGCCACGACGAGACCGGATGCACCGTGCTGCATATCGACATGGATGCCTTCTATGCCTCATTGGAGGTGGCGCGCAACCCCGGGCTCAAAGGCAAGCCGGTAATCATCGGCACCGGGCCGCGCGCGGTGGTGTCCGCCGCGAGCTACGAAGCCCGGAAATACGGCATCAATTCGGCGATGCCGGCCGCGCGCGCCCATCGGTTGTGCCCGAACGGCATTTTTCTGCCAGTGGATATGGCGTATTACCGCATGATGTCGCACCGAATCATGCATGAGGTGTTTTTGACCGTCACCGACCGGTTCGAGCAGGTTTCGGTGGACGAGGGCTATATGGATGTGTCCGCCGCACTGCTGGAGTGGGGGCGGCCGAGCGCGATCGGCGCGTGGATTCGCGCTCAGGTGGCCGAGCGCTTCCACGTGACGTGTTCAGTGGGTATCGCCTGTAACAAACTGGTGTCCAAAATGGCCTCGACCAATGCCAAGCCGGACGGCATGCTGCTGATTCCCGCGGCCCGCTCGGCCGAATTCGTGCAGATGATGCCATTGCGTGGTATTCCGGGAATCGGGCCGTCTTTGGAGAAGCGGCTTAATGCTTGGGGCGTGCATTCGGTGGCTGAATTGGCTCAGCTGGATGAGGCTGCATTGACTCGTGCCACTGGCTCCCCGGCTGCGGCACGTGGATTATGGGCGGCCTCGCACGGGTTGGATTCCCGCGAAATTACCACGGTACGCGAGGAGAAATCCATTGGGTCCGAGGAAACCCTGGCCGAGGATACACGCGATATGCGCGTGGTGTGTGGGCTACTGCGTTCGGCCTGCGACGAAGTAACCAGCACGCTGCGGCGCAAGGGGCTGGTGGCGCGCACGCTGACGGTGAAGTTGCGGTTCGCCGACCTGAGCTATCAGACCCGGTCTTTTACGATGGAGCGGCCGACCGATACGGCCGGCGTGCTGTACCCGGAATGCGTGCGGCAGCTGAAAGTCATGCTGGGGCTACCGGCCTCGGCGGAGTCTGCCACTCCCCTGCCCAAAACTATTCGCTTGGCCGGCATGAGCACGTCTTCGCTCAGTAAGGCGGCGGCTACGGCCGTGCAGCCTTCACTGGATGACATGCTCGAAGAGGCCGACAATGCCCGCGGCCAGACCTCACAGGCGCGTTTGCATGATGCCGAGGCCGCACTGGACGCTGTGCGCCGCAAATTTGGCAATGCGGCCGCGCAGTTTGGGGCGTGAACGGCTCAACGCCACTTACGATCTCATTACGCCGTGAGACGTTCGCAGGCGGAGCGGATGGCCTCGTCGGTGGCGGTGGCGGAGAAACGCAGGTAGGCGGGAGCGCCGTAGAATTCGCCGGGGCTGGGGATGATGCCGATTTTGGCAAGCTCGGCCATATCGGCCCAGCAGTCGCCGGACTTGGCCTTGACCCATACGTACAGCGCGCCGGAGGGCATTTGTGCCGAATAGCCATATGCCTTCAGTGCGTCAACCAGCGCGGATAGGCGGCGACGGTAACGCCTCCATTGCTCGTGCACAGCGGCTGTGTCCTTCAGGCCTGCGGCCATGGCGGCCTGCACTGGGCCAGGGATAATCTGGCCGATCTGCTTGCGGTATTCGGCCATTTCCTTGACCAGCCGGTAATCGCCGGCAATTAGAGCCGTACGGTAGCCGGCCATGTTGGACTGCTTGGACAGCGAGTAGAGCACCAGGATGCCAGCTGCCGAACCTTCACACACATGTGGATTCAGGGCACATGGCGTGGCGGAGAGACTGAATGCGGTATCGGAGGCGGGCTCGTTGGATTCGGCCACCGGTGCGGCAGGCACAGACGCAGCAGATGCAGACGCGGCAGGCGCAGAGGACGCGGCTGTATTGCGGCGCACCGAACGCCAGTCCATTAACGCATAGCATTCGTCGGAGAGCACCACGGCACCGATGCGACGGGCAGCAGCCACGATGTCGGTCAGCCAGTCGGCGGAGATCACCTCACCGGTGGGGTTGCACGGCGAGTTGATCCAGATGGCCTTGACGTTCGGAATATTCACCCAGGAATCGACGTCGGTCACATCATCGACTTTGACCACGGTGGCGCCGGCAAGTTGGGTACCGATTTCGTAAGTCGGGTAGGAGACAGCCGGTTGGACGACCACATCGCCTTCGCCAAGGTGCAGCAGGCTGGCCATCAGCGCCACGGCCTCCTTGGAACCCACGGTGGGTACGGCGGCAGCGTTGATGGATTTCAGATCCACCCCGCGCAGTTCGCGGAACCATGTATCGATAGCGGCCTTAAGGTCGGCGGTGCCGGCGGTGACCGGGTATCCATGAGCGTTGGGGGCGTCTGCGCCGGCAACCAGCGCCTGCTGGACACTGCTCGGCACCGGGTCCACAGGCGAGCCTACGGACAGGTCGATCATGCCACCCGGCACGGTTTTGGCGGTGGCTTTGAAGCCGGCGATACGAGACCAGTCGTATGGCGACGAATATGCGTGGAAGCCCATGAGAACCCCTTTCTTGGACGGTATGTTCCTAAGATACGACGAACCCTCGGCCGTGATAGACCGAGGGTTCAATCCGAACTATGCGCTGTGTGCAGCGCTTATCCGCAAATCAGCTTACTGGTTCTGCGGCGGCAGCGCGGCGACCTGTTCCGGGTCTTTGCCGATTGGACCATTGGCGGAAGCGCCGCCCAAATCGCCGACTTCAGCGAAGAAGTTGACAGCGGCATCCTTGTACCAAGCCCACTCGTCCGGCAGATCATCCTCATAGAAGATGGCCTCGGTGGGACACACCGGTTCGCATGCACCGCAGTCGACGCACTCGTTGGGGTTGATGTACAGCGAGCGGGAACCCTCGTAAATGCAGTCGACGGGGCACTCGTCCACGCAAGCCTTGTCCTTGACATCCACGCAAGGCTGAGCGATTACATATGGCATGGAATCCTCCTTAACAAATACTGATACAAGGGTACGCGCCTGTTGGGACGCTCCTCGCTCTCAGCCGTTAACGGCCTTATCGGTTTCGGCGGACAGCGTTTCGGTCAGGTCGCCCTTGCCGAGGCGCGCATGCCAGTAGCCGTAGCCGAAGTAGATGGCGAAGCCGCCCAAGAGCCACACCACGAAACGACTCCAGGTGAGCACGCACAGGAA
>ERZ1023979.485-NODE-485-length-12176-cov-7.808432_pt1 | contig 12176 bp, 6 predicted proteins | sample MGYA00380434_ERZ1023979 | MGnify/ENA primary metagenome ERZ1023979 (study PRJEB33179, sample SAMN07449056) | human gut metagenome | biome: Human-gut; feature: Human associated habitat; material: Faeces | host: Homo sapiens | place: India:Kasaragod | collected...
TGGGGCATGGGGCCCGCTGATGCAGACACGACCAGAATCGCGCCGTCCATCTGAGCAGCGCCGGTGATCATGTTCTTCACATAGTCGGCGTGGCCCGGGCAGTCAACATGGGCATAGTGACGGTTGTCCGTCTCGTACTCCACGTGAGAGGTGTTGATCGTGATGCCGCGCTCGCGCTCCTCGGGAGCCTTATCGATGTTGGCATAATCGGTGAACTCGGCGTCGCCCTTCATGGCCAGCACCTTCGTGATGGCAGCGGTCAGGGTCGTCTTGCCATGGTCAACGTGACCAATGGTGCCGATGTTGATATGCGGTTTGTTACGCTCAAATTTCGCTTTCGCCATTGTTATTGTCCTCCTTTGTTTTGAGACCGTTTCTTAAGGCCATTGTACTAAATGCACCCTAAAAAATCAAGTGTTTTATTTGTTTGCCAGAGGCTGGCGGAAAGAGGCTTAGCCCTCTTTCTTTGCACGGCCCGCCATGATGCTCTCGGCGATGCTCTTGGGCACGTCGATGTAGTGGCTGGGCTCCATGGAATACTGGCCGCGGCCCTGCGTTTTGCTGCGCAGGTCGGTGGCGTAACCGAACATGTTGGACAGCGGAACGAGCGCATCGATCTGCTGCGTGCCGCTGCGGGACTCGGTGCCCTGGATCTGGCCGCGCCGGGCATTGATATCGCCGATAACGTCGCCCATATACTCGTCGGGCACGATGACGGCAACCTTCATAATCGGCTCCAAAATAACGGGATCCGCCTTACGCATAGCCTCTTTGAAGGCCATGGAACCGGCGATCTTAAACGCCATTTCGGAGGAGTCGACCTCATGGTAGGAACCATCGTACAGCGTGACCTTGACGTCCACAACGGGATAGCCTGCAAGCACGCCGGCCTGCATGGCGCCCTGGATGCCCTGGTCGATGGGGCCGATGAACTCTTTCGGGATGGCGCCGCCAACGATGGCGTTGACGAACTCATAGCCCTTACCTGCTTCGTTCGGCTCGATTTTGATTTTGACGTGACCGTACTGGCCTTTACCGCCGGACTGACGCGCGTACTTGGTGTCCTGGTCGGCGGGACGGCGGATGGTCTCGCGGTAGGCAACCTGCGGGGCGCCCACGTTGGCCTCCACCTTGAACTCACGCAGCAGGCGGTCGACGATGATCTCCAGATGGAGCTCGCCCATGCCCGCGATGATGGTCTGGCCGGTCTCTTCGTCGGTATAGGTTCGGAACGTGGGGTCCTCCTCAGCCAGCTTTGCCAGCGCGATGCCCATTTTTTCCTGGCCGGCCTTGGTTTTCGGCTCAATGGCCACACGGATAACGGGCTCGGGGAACTCCATGCTCTCCAGGATAACCGGATGCTTTTCGTCGCACAGCGTGTCGCCCGTGGTCGTGTTCTTCAGGCCCACAGCCGCCGCGATGTCGCCGGCGTAGCAGATATCGATATCCTGACGGTGGTTGGCGTGCATCTGAAGGATGCGGCCCATGCGCTCGCGGTTGTCCTTCACGGAGTTGTACACCGTGCTGCCGGCTTCGACAACACCGGAGTAAACGCGGAAGAAACAAAGCTTACCCACGAACGGGTCGGTCGCGATCTTGAACGCCAGCGCCGCGAAAGGAGCGGTGTCGTCGGAAGGACGTGGCTCCTCTTCCTCGGTGTCGGGGTTTACGCCCTTGATGTCCTCAATGTCGGTCGGAGCCGGCATGTAGTCCACGATGGCGTCGAGCAGCTTCTGCACGCCCTTGTTTTTATAGGAAGTGCCGCACACGACCGGAACGATCGTATTGGCGATGGTCTCCTTGCGGATGGCCGCTTTCATCTCGGGGATGGTGAGCTCCTCACCGTCGAGATATTTCATCATCAGCTCTTCGTCGTTTTCGGCGATGGCTTCGATCAGTTCGCTGCGGTATTTCTCAGCCAGCTCCTGCATATCCTCGGGGATCTCCTCCACGCGGATATCCTTGCCCAGGTCATCGTAATAGACGTAGGCTTTCATCTCAAGCAGGTCGATAATGCCCTTGAACGTCTCCTCCTTGCCGATGGGAAGCTGCAGGGGGATGGCGTTCGCCTTCAGGCGGTCCTTGATCATGTCCAGCACGTGATAGAAATCCGCGCCCATGATGTCCATCTTATTGACGTAGATCATGCGGGGGACATGATACTTGTTGGCCTGATGCCACACGGTCTCAGACTGAGGCTCAACACCACCTTTTGCGCACATAACGGTAACGCTGCCGTCCAGTACACGCAGGGAGCGTTCCACCTCAACGGTGAAGTCCACGTGGCCCGGGGTGTCGATGATGTTGATTCTGTGTCTGTTCTTTTTGGCAAGGGCCGGGTCGTTCTGATACTCGGTATGGCTCCAATAGCATGTGGTGGCGGCGGAAGTGATCGTGATGCCACGCTCCTGCTCCTGCGCCATCCAGTCCATCGTCGCAGCGCCGTCGTGCGTCTCACCGATTTTGTGGTTGATGCCTGTATAGAACAGGATGCGCTCGGTGGTCGTGGTCTTGCCTGCGTCGATATGGGCCATAATGCCGATGTTTCTGGTCATTTCCAGAGAAACGTCTCTTGGCATAGTTTCCTCCTAAAAGTTAAGACACAGATTAATATCTGTAATGAGCAAACGCCTTGTTGGCCTCTGCCATCTTGTGGGTATCCTCACGCTTTTTGCAAGCGTTGCCGTTGCCGTTGACGGCGTCCATGATCTCGCCGGCCAGACGCTCACGCATGGTGCGCTCGCTGCGGGCACGGGCATAAGTGGTGAGCCAGCGCAGGCCCAGTGTCTCGCGGCGCTCGGGGCGCACTTCCATCGGCACCTGGTAGGTGGAACCACCCACACGGCGCGCCTTGACCTCAAGCACCGGCATGATGTTCTCCAGGGCTTTTTCAAAGCTCTCGAGCGGGTCGTTACCGGTCTTTTCCTTCACGATATCGAACGCATCGTAAACGATTTTCTGCGCGACGCCCTTTTTGCCGTCGTACATGATGTTGTTGATCAGACGTGTCACCATTTTGGAATTATACAAAGGATCCGCCAAAACGTCACGCTTTGCAATATTACCTCTTCTGGACATCTTTCTTCCCTCCTTCATAAAATGATATCATCGGTACTCGAAAGTAATAAAACTCCCGTACTGTCCCGCGAAAAGGTTACTCTATATGAATAAGCCTTCAAGGGGCATTGTACATTTCAGTGTTTTTTACTTTTTCGCGGCACCGGCCTTGGGGCGCTTCGCACCATACTTGGAACGGGCCTGGCCACGGTTGGCAACACCCTGGGTATCGAGCGTACCGCGGATGATGTGGTAACGCACGCCCGGGAGGTCCTTAACACGGCCGCCACGAATCAGTACGACGCTGTGCTCCTGCAGGTTGTGGCCGATACCCGGAATGTACGAAGTAACTTCGATACCATTGGAGAGACGAACACGAGCGACCTTACGAAGAGCAGAGTTCGGCTTTTTCGGGGTCATGGTACGAACGGCGGTGCAAACGCCACGCTTTTGCGGGGAGTTCTGGTCCGTGTAAGCCTTCTTCTGGGAGTTGTAGCCTTTCAGAAGGGCAGGAGCCGTCGATTTCTTCACCAAGACCTCGCGGCCTTTGCGCACGAGCTGGTTAAAAGTAGGCATGATTTTCCTCCTTTCAAAAAATAATATCTGGGGAAAAAACTTCCCCTGTATGTGAAAGCGGCAAACCGCTTACCACCAAGGTTTCGGGGCGTCCAGGCTCGACAAAACGCGCCTGCGGCGCAACATTTACATTTTACACGGTTTGGATGGTCCTGTCAACAGAAAGCACCGGTGAAATTCAGCATTTTGCATGATTTTTACACGTTTTTTCTGCATGTCCCCTTTTGCGCCTCAGATAAGGTAATTTTACCACATGCCGTCCCCCCGCTGCAATACTCTGTGACAGTGTTGCCGAAAAAAACGCGCACCAAACATACTGTCTCCGTTTGCCGCGCCGCTTTTTGGGCAACCTATGAAACAGAAGGAGGCATTCCCATGCTAAAAAAGATCAGCCGGGCGCGGCTGGACGCCCTGCGGCAGGGCTGGCTGGAAAGCCGCCGCCACCTGCCCGCCGCCCGTTTCGGCCCCCTTACTGCGCTGGACGACAGCCTCATTCGCCCGCACACGGGCTTCAACACACATCCTGACAAGAATGAGGTACTGCTTTATTATATTGCAAACGGTGAGCTGACCCACGGCGACAGCCTGAACAATCACAGTGTCCTGCGCCGGGGCGAAGCGCTGTGCCTGCACACGGGCACCGGGCTGCGGCACAGTGAGCTCAACCAGAGCAGCGCGCCGCTGCGTCTGGTCCGGATGGCTTTTTCGCCTGCACGGCCGGGCGGCGCACCCAACTATGGAGAGCAGCGCTTTTTGTGGGAAAATCGTGTGAACCGGTGGCTTTTGCTGGCCTGCGCCGCTCCAGAACCGGACAGCGGTCCACTGTTCCTCAGCGCGGATGCCAACGTCTATGCGGCAGACCTCACCTGCGAAGCCCGCCTCGCTTTTCCCATTGAGCCGGGGCGGCAGGTATATTTGCTGGTTGTGGAAGGTGCTGCCGAAGTGAACGGCATCGTGCTGGAGGACGGCGACGCGCTTTCTGCTTTTGGTGAACCGCTGCAGCTTTCCGCCCTTCCCCGCGCCCACATTCTTCTCGTAGAAGCGCCGCAGTATTGAGAGCGGTTCTCCCCGGCAGCGGCACACGCTCTGGCGCGGAAGCACATTCCCTTCCGCCCGTCATCCACACACAAAAGACGCCCGCCGTTTGGCGGGCGTCTTTTCTGCTGTTTGGGAATGGGCCTTTACAGGTCCACCTCGTCCCCTGCCGCCAGCTCGGCTTCCACTTCGGGAATACCGGTGCCGGCCGGGATAAGCTTGCCGATGATGACATTTTCCTTAAGACCCATGAGCGGGTCCACTTTGCCTTTGATGGCTGCATCGGTAAGCACGCGGGTGGTCTCCTGGAAAGAAGCGGCCGAGAGGAAGGAATCCGTGGCCAGGGACGCCTTGGTGATGCCCAGCAGGATACTGGTCGCACGGGCGGGCTTCAGGTCCGTCTCACCGGCGGCAACACGCGCCGCGATCTCCTCATTGGCGTCGCGGAACTCGGATTTGTCCATGGACGAACCGACGATCAGCTTCGTGCTGCCCGCGTCCTCAATGCGCACCTTACGCATCATCTGCAGGACGATGACCTCAATGTGCTTATCGCAGATATCCACGCCCTGCAGGCGGTAGACCTTCTGCACCTCGCTGATGAGGTAGTTCTGCACGGCAATGGGCCCCTTGATGGCCAGGATATCCTGAGGATAGGCAAAACCTTCGGTGAGGATATCGCCCGGCTCCAGCTGCGCACCGTCCGCAATACGGATGCGCTGACCGAAGGGAATCAGGTAGCTCTTTTCAGCGGGCGCGCCGTTTTCGTCCACGCCCTCCACCACAACGTGCCGGTTTTTCTTGGAATCGTCGATGTGCGCAGTACCCGCGATTTCTGTCATGATAGCCAGATTCTTGGGACGGCGCGCCTCGAACAGCTCTTCAACACGCGGCAGGCCCTGCGTGATATCCTCCGCCGACGCAATGCCGCCCGTATGGAACGTACGCATGGTGAGCTGGGTGCCCGGTTCGCCGATGGACTGGGCAGCGATAATGCCCACAGCCTCGCCCATACCGACCAAGCGGCCGTTGGCCAGGTTCGCGCCGTAGCACTTGGAGCATACGCCGTGCTTGGAATCGCAGCACAGCACGCTGCGAATCTCCACTTCCTTGATGCCTGCGGCAACAACGGCCTTCGCGTCGTCTTCGCTCATCATCTTGTCCTTGGAGACGAGCACTTCGCCCGTGGCCGGATCAAGGATGTCGTTCACCGCAAAACGGCCCTGGAGACGTTCCTCCAGCTTTTCGATCATCTCGTTGCCTTCGCGGATGTCGGAAACCATGATGCCCTGTGCCGCGCCGCAGTCCTCCTCGCGGATGATCACGTCCTGAGAGACGTCTACCAGACGGCGGGTCAGATAACCGGAGTCCGCGGTACGCAGAGCGGTATCTGCCAGACCCTTTCGGGCACCCTTGCCGGCGATGAAGTATTCCAGAATATTCAGGCCCTCGCGATAGTTCGCGCGGATGGGGATCTCAATGGTCTTACCGGACGTGTTTGCAATCAGGCCGCGCATACCGGCCAGCTGGCGGATCTGAGCCATGGAGCCGCGGGCGCCGGAGTCTGCCATCATGAAGATGGGGTTGCGGGCATCCAGGTTTTCCTGCAGGGCGCTTGCCACGTCCTCGGTGGTCTTGCTCCAGACCTTGATCACGCCGTTATAGCGCTCCTCGTTGGAGATCAGGCCCTTGTTGTACTGCTTGGTGATCTTGCCGATCTGCTCCTCGGCAGATGCCAGCAATTCAGCCTTCTGGGGCGGGATCACCGCGTCCGAAACGGCTACGGTGACCGCGCCCTTCGTGGAATATTTGTAGCCCTGCGCCTTCACACGGTCCAGCATCTCGGCAGTGACGGACGTGCCGTGTACCTGGATGCAGCGGTCGATGATCTGGCCCAGTTTCTTTTTGTTGACGAGGAAATCCACCTCGAACAGGAAACGGTTCTCCGGAATGGAGCGGTCCACATAACCAAGGTCCTGGGGGATGGGCTGGTTGAAAATGATGCGGCCCACTGTGGTGTCGATGATTCGGCTGCGCTCTGTGCCGTCGATCTCCATGGTACGGCGCACCCTGATCTTGGCCTGCAGCGTGATAACGCCTTCCTGATAGGCCATGACGGCCTCGTTTTCGTCGCGGAACACCTTACCTTCGCCCTTGTCTCCGTCGTTGACCATGGTGAGGTAATAGCTGCCCAGTACCATATCCTGGGTAGGCACTGTGACGGGCTTGCCGTCAGCCGGCTTGAGCAGGTTGCCGGAAGCCAGCATCAGGCGTTTGGCCTCACGCTGCGCTTCCTCGGAAAGGGGCACGTGCACAGCCATCTGGTCGCCGTCAAAGTCCGCGTTGAACGCAGTGCAGACCAGCGGATGCAGCTTGATGGCGCGGCCTTCCACCAGCACCGGCTCGAACGCCTGAATGCCAAGGCGGTGCAGCGTCGGCGCGCGGTTGAGCATAACGGGATGGCCCTTGATGACGGCTTCCAGAGAGTCCCACACTTCGGTGCGGGTGCGCTCCACCATCTTGCGGGCCGACTTGATGTTGTTGGCAATGCCCTTTTCCACCAGGTCCTTCATAACGAAGGGTTTGAACAGCTCCAGCGCCATCTCCTTGGGCAGGCCGCACTGGTACATCTTCAGCTCCGGGCCGACGACGATAACCGAACGGCCGGAGTAGTCCACGCGTTTGCCCAGCAGGTTCTGGCGGAAGCGGCCCTGCTTGCCCTTGAGCATGTCGGACAGGCTCTTGAGCGGGCGGTTGTTGGGGCCGGTCACCGGACGGCCGCGGCGGCCGTTGTCGATGAGGGCGTCCACCGCCTCCTGCAGCATACGCTTTTCGTTGCGCACAATGATATCCGGAGCGCCCAGCTCCAGCAAACGCTTCAGACGGTTGTTGCGGTTGATGACGCGGCGGTACAGGTCGTTCAGGTCGGACGTGGCAAAACGTCCGCCGTCCAGCTGGACCATCGGGCGGATATCGGGCGGAATGACCGGGATGACGTCCATGATCATCCACTCCGGACGGTTGCCGGAGATGCGGAACGCCTCCACGACTTCCAGCCGCTTGAGCAGGCGCACGCGCTTTTGGCCGCCTGCTTCCTCCAGTTCCTGATGCAGCTCTTCGCTGAGCTTTTCCAGGTCGATCTTCTCCAGCAGCTCCTTCACGGCCTCTGCGCCCATTGCCGCCTTGAACTCGTCCTCGTAGCGCTCACGCATGTCGCGGTACTCTTTTTCGCTGAGCAGCTGCTTTTCCTCCAGAGGTGTGAAGCCGGGATCGGTCACGATATATGCGGCAAAGTACAGCACCTTTTCCAGCAGGCGAGGGCTGATATCCAGCATCAGGCCGATGCGGGACGGGATCCCCTTGAAATACCAGATATGCGAAACGGGCGCGGCCAGCTCGATATGGCCCATACGCTCGCGGCGCACCTTGGCGCGCGTCACTTCAACGCCGCAGCGGTCGCAGATCTTACCCTTGTAGCGGATGCGCTTGTACTTGCCGCAGTGGCATTCCCAGTCCTTCGTCGGCCCAAAAATGCGCTCACAGAACAGGCCGTCGCGCTCCGGTTTCAGGGTGCGGTAGTTGATGGTCTCGGGCTTTTTCACCTCGCCGTAGCTCCAGGCACGGATCTGATCCGGGGAGGCAAGACCGATCTTGATTGAATCAAAAGCGTTAAACTCCATGAAACGAACCCTTTCTTTCTCAATTTTTGAAGCGTGCCCCGCCGCCCCGCGCGGTGCGCGGCGGGCGGCGGGCCGGATGCGGATCAGATATCCTCGGGCAGATCGGCAAACAGGTCATCCGATTCCAGATCTTCCGGATTGGGTTCCTCATCTTCTTCTTCAAATTCGGCGTCCGCGTCGGCGTCTTCGATGCTGTAGTCGCCGGCGAGCTCGCTCTCCACCATCACGTCGTCGCCGAGCGCGAGGTCGGAATTGTCAAAGCCCATATCGTCGTCATCGTAATTCTGCTTGATGTCCACCTCGTTGCCGTCGGCGTCCTGTACGCGCATATCGAGGCCGAGGCTCTGCAGCTCCTTCATCAGCACGCGGAACGCCTCGGGAATGCCGGGCTTCGGCACGGGCTGACCCTTGACGATGGCTTCGTAGGTTTTGACACGGCCCACCACGTCGTCGGACTTCACCGTCAGGATCTCCTGCAGGGTATAGGCGGCGCCGTAAGCTTCCAGCGCCCACACCTCCATTTCGCCAAAGCGCTGGCCGCCGAACTGGGCCTTGCCGCCCAGAGGCTGCTGCGTTACAAGGCTGTACGGGCCGGTGGAGCGGGCGTGGATCTTATCGTCCACCAGATGGTGCAGCTTGAGGTAATACATATAGCCCACGGTAACGGGGTTGTCAAAACGCTCGCCGGTGCGTCCGTCATAAACATAGCTCTTGCCGTCCTCGCGCTTACCGGTCTCACGGAACATCGCCCGGATGTCCTCCTCGTGGGCGCCGTCGAACACCGGCGTCATGACCTTCCAGCCCAGCGCCTTGGCGGCGTAGCCCAAATGGACCTCCAGCACCTGGCCGATGTTCATACGGGAGGGAACGCCCAGCGGGTTCAGCACAATGTCCAGCGGCGTGCCGTCCTCCAGGAACGGCATATCTTCCTGCGGCAGAATGCGGGATACAACGCCCTTGTTGCCGTGGCGGCCGGCCATCTTGTCGCCCACGCTGATCTTGCGCTTCTGAGCGATGTAGCAGCGCACCACCTGGCGCACGCCGGGCTGCAGCTCGTCGCAGTTCTCGGGTGTGAACACTTTCACATCCACGATGATTCCGTACTCACCGTGCGGCACACGCAGGGAAGTGTCGCGCACCTCGCGCGCTTTCTCTCCGAAAATGGCGCGCAGCAGGCGCTCCTCGGCCGTCAGCTCCGTCTCGCCCTTGGGCGTGACCTTGCCGACGAGGATATCACCCGCGCCTACCTCGGCGCCGATGCGGATGATGCCGCGCTCGTCCAGGTCCTTCAGCGCGTCCTCGCCCACGTTGGGGATGTCGCGCGTGATCTCCTCGGGCCCGAGCTTCGTCTCGCGGCTTTCGATCTCGTATTCCTCGATGTGGATGGAAGTGTACACGTCCTCGCGGACGATCTTCTCATTGATAAGGACGGCGTCCTCGTAGTTGTAGCCTTCCCAGGTCATGAAGCCGATCAAGGCGTTCTTGCCCAGGCTGATTTCGCCGTTCTTCGTGGCGGGGCCGTCGGCCAGAACCTGGCCCTTGATGATCTTATCGCCCTTGCTGACGATGGGGCGCTGGTTGATGCAGGTGCCCTGGTTCGAGCGCATGAATTTGATGAGCTCGTATTCGTCCGTCGTCGTCTTGGACGTGCGCACCGTGATCTTATCGGCAGTCACACGCTCCACAATGCCGTCGTTTTTCGCCAGCACGCACACGCCGGAGTCGCACGCGGCCTTGTACTCCATGCCGGTGGCGACGATGGGCTGCTCGGTGACGAGCAGCGGTACCGCCTGACGCTGCATGTTCGAGCCCATGAGGGCGCGGTTTGCGTCGTCGTTCTCCAGGAACGGGATCATAGCCGTAGCTACGGACACAACCATCTTCGGGCTGACGTCCATGTAGTCCACGCGCTCTTTGTCGACCTCAAGGATCTCATCGCGCCAGCGGCTGGAAACACGGGGACGGACAAAACGTCCCTCGCTGTCCAACTGCTCGTTGGCCTGCGCTACGATGAACTCATCCTCCACATCGGCGGTCATATAGACCACTTCATCGGTAACAACGCCAGTGGCCTTGTCCACCTTGCGGTACGGCGCTTCAATAAAGCCGTACTCATTGATCTTGGCGAACGTGGCCAGATAGGAAATCAGGCCGATGTTCGGACCTTCCGGCGTCTCGATGGGGCACATGCGGCCGTAATGGGAATAGTGTACGTCGCGGACCTCGAAGCCTGCGCGGTCACGGGACAGGCCGCCGGGGCCGAGAGCCGACAGACGGCGTTTGTGCGTCAGCTCTGCCAGCGGGTTGTTCTGATCCATGAACTGAGACAGCGGCGAGGAGCCAAAGAACTCCTTGATGGATGCCACCACCGGACGGATGTTGATGAGCGCCTGCGGCGTCACCACTTCCATGTCCTGGGCCTGCAGCGTCATGCGCTCACGGATGACGCGCTCCATGCGGGAAAAGCCGATGCGGAACTGGTTCTGCAGCAACTCGCCCACACTGCGGATCCGGCGGTTGCCCAGATGGTCGATGTCGTCCACCGTGCCCACGCCGTGGCCCAGGCCGTTCAAGTAGTTGATGGATGCGAAAATATCATCCACGGTGACTGTTTTGCTGATGAGACGGTCACGGTTTTTCTCCAGCAGCTCCCTCTGCTCGTCCACATCGCTGGTCTCGTCCAGGATGGCGCGCAGTTCGCTGAAATTGACGCGCTCGTTGATGCCGCATTCGGTTGCGTCAAAGGAGAGGAAATCGTTGGCGGCAACCGTGCCGTTGGAGATGACCTTGATCTCCTTGTCGTCCAGCGCCAGATACACCAGACTCACGCCCGATTTTTCGGCGGCCATGGCAGTTTCCGCACTGATCTTTTCGCCGGCAGCGCACAGCAGCTCGCCCGTCAGGGGGGCCACGATATCACGGGCGGCCACAAAGCCCTGAATGCGGCGGCCGATGGCCAGCTTCTTGTTCATCTTATAGCGGCCGAAGCGGGAAAGGTCGTACCGGCGCGGGTCAAAAAACAAACCGTTGATGTGGCTGGACGCGCTCTCCACCGTGGGAGGCTCGCCCGGACGCAGCTTGCGGTACGTCTCCAGCAGGCCTTCTTCCTCGCTCTTGGTGGAATCTTTTGCGATGGTGGCCTCAATGCGCTCGTCCTCGCCGAAGAAATCACGGATCTTCGCGTCGTCACCCAGGCCCAGCGCACGGATGAACACCGTCACAGGGATCTTGCGGTTCTTATCGATGCGCACATAGAAAACGTCGTTGGCATCCGTTTCGTATTCCAGCCACGCGCCGCGGTTGGGGTTCAGCGTGGCGGTGAACAGTTCCTTGCCCGTCTTGTCGTAGCTCTTGCCGAAATACACGCCCGGGGAACGGACGAGCTGAGAGACGATAACACGCTCGGCGCCGTTGATGATGAAGGTGCCGGAATCCGTCATGAGCGGAAAATCGCCCATGAAGATCTCCTGCTCCTTCACTTCGCCGGTCTCCTTGTTCAGCAGACGCGCTTTCACGCGAAGCGGGGCCGCATAGGTGACGTCGCGCTCCTTGCACTCCTTGATGGAGTACTTGGGCTCGGAATCCAGCCGGTAGTCGATAAAGTCGAGCACCAGGTTGCCGGTGTAGTCTTCGATCGTCGAAATGTCCCGGAAGACCTCTTTCAGGCCCTCTTTGAGAAACCACTGGTATGAGTTCTTCTGCACCTCGATCAGGTTCGGCATGTCGATGACTTCGTCGATGCGCGAGAAGCTCATGCGTTCGGTTTTGCCAAGTTGTACGGGCTTGACTTTCACCATAAGTTGCGACCACTCCTTAATTCATCTATAT
>ERZ1023979.486-NODE-486-length-12147-cov-9.326580_pt1 | contig 12147 bp, 14 predicted proteins | sample MGYA00380434_ERZ1023979 | MGnify/ENA primary metagenome ERZ1023979 (study PRJEB33179, sample SAMN07449056) | human gut metagenome | biome: Human-gut; feature: Human associated habitat; material: Faeces | host: Homo sapiens | place: India:Kasaragod | collected...
TTTTTTCACATTTTTATATTTTATTTCTCTGTCTACTTGACGGGGTGCAGTTCATTTTGTCCCAAAAACAGTGCAATTTTTTCTGACAGGTAATATACTTTATTTTAAGGCCTCGTTCGCGCTTCCAAAATTTCTTCATTATCTTTACCCTTCGCCGCCACAGCATCCTAATGAAATTGTCAACAGCCCAATCAGCGACGCTTCTCCGCCGCGCTTTTCTGTTTTTCCACAAGTATTCCTGCGTCAAATCAATTTTGTTTGGCGTTTCCTTGCTGTTTGGCATGCCGCTAATTTTCACATAATTCCCCCTAGTAGAATGTAACATTTAAAAGTATCATATTTGAAAAAACTGTGGTATACTCAAGCTATGAAAGCATAGGAGGGAAACCATGGCATCCATTAAATATATAATCGAGCTTAGCGTGGAAGAAAAGGGACAATTAAAAGCGATCGTGTCAAAGGGGACTGAATCGGCACAGACAATTCTACGCGCTAATATACTGTTGGCTTCTGACCGCAACAACAAGAAGCATCTGACAGTTGTGGAAATGGCCGAAGCATTTCATTGCGCAACAGGCACGATTCAAAAGGTACGCACAAGCTATGCGAACAACGGCATGGAAGCAGCAATTCGTCGTAAGCAGAGAGAAACGCCGCCTCGTCAGCCTAAAGTAACAGGTGATGTAGAGGCTCATATTATTGCGCTGGCCTGCGGAGAACCACCAGAGGGCTATAGCAGATGGACAGTCCGTTTGATTTCGGAAAAATGCGTAGAACTGGGATATGTAGAGTCCTTGTCCCATATGACAGTCCAGCGTCTTCTAAAAAAACGAATTTAAGCCTCACCTAAAAAAGTGTTGGTGTATTCCGCCGAAGCAAAATGCCGCATTTGTAGCCGTCATGGAAGATGTATTGGCTGTGTACAGTCGCGCTTATGACGAAAGATTCCCTGTGGTGTGCATGGACGAGAAGCCGGTGCAATTCTTTGAAGAGGCTCGAAAAAGCTTTCGGTCAAAGCACACTGGAATCTGCTACGAAGACAACGAGTACATCCGAAATGGCACCTGCAGCATTTTTCTTTTTACAGAGCCTTTACGAGGCTGGCGGTATGCCGACGCTCAGGAAACGAGGAGAAACCCGGATTGGGCAAAACAGATTGATTGGTTGCTGACCATTCAATATCCCAATGCGGAAAAGGTCGTGTTAGCAATGGACAATTTGAACACTCACGCCATAGGTTCTCTGTATGAAACCTTTCCTCCGGAACATGCATTTGCTCTGGCAAGCAGACTTGAAATTCACTATACGCCCAGACATGGCAGTTGGCTTAATATTGCAGAGATAGAACTCTCCGCTTTAGGCCGTCAGTGCATCGGAACATAAAGGATACCAGATCTTGAGACCTTGAAAAACTTACTCGTTCCATGGGCTACTGATCGCAATCTCAAACAACGTGGATTGTCTTGGCATTTCTCCACCGATGATGCTCGCACAAAGCTTAGAGGTCTGTATCTTGTATCACAAGTTTAAGTGTTACAGACTACTAGGCATTTTATGTATAATATAGTATAATATAACAAATATTTCTCAACATAATATGGCATAAACACCTCACTTATCATATTTTTGCTTTACACTCGGTCATTTGACCATTGAATAAATGAAAACGACAAGGAGATTGTTATGGAGCCCAAAGAAACACGTTTTTCTTATGTATATGATGAAATTAAACGCCGTATTGCAAACGGAATCTTTCCTGCTAATGGCCGGTTGCCGTCCTCACGAAGACTTTGCGAAGAATTCCATGTCGGCACTTATACTGTAAACCACGTTTTAAAAGCGTTAAAGGAAGATGGGCTTATTGATATTCAACCACGACAGGCTGCCGTTGTCTGCAGCAGTGTACCCGCGCCGCCTCCTGAATTTTCAATTCTCAGGCAGCGCAATAAAATCTCACAAGTGTATCACACATTTGCTTTGATTATGCCGCCACTGCTTGCATTCACTTCAAGGGATTGCCCTTTTGAACTTATGCCTCATTATGAACAGGCGCTTCAGTCTGAGTTGGAGTGGCCGGACGGCAGGGGCTGGCGGCCTATTTCCGCCTTTTTAGGAAAAGAAATTTTACAGAGCGGCGGCAATCATTTGCTAAGCAGCCTTTACACCGCTGTTTTCGAGCTTGAAGGCTCTTTGACTTTTTTTACGGAGCAGTGCCCTTATTTCAGCGATAGGTTTCTCCAGCGCACAAAATACTACTTCCAAAACGGGGAAACAAATATATTTGCTATACATACTATCCAGATTTTAATGGGTTCAGACCCTGCAGAAAAATATCGCGATCTTGCTACTATTTATCAGCGCTTGGCCGAAGCGGTAGACGATACTCTACAGCATTTGGCCGCAAATTCGCCTCAAATTCCGCCTGCTGAAACTGTTCAGGTGGCCTGGAATCCCACCCGCGGACAAAATTATTACTATACCAATATCGTTCAAGACCTGACACATAAAATAAGCAATGGGACCTATCTTCCCGGTGATTTCCTTCCTTACGAAGGAGAGCTTGCGCAGCAATACGGTGTTTCTGTCTCTACCATACGCAAAGCATTGGCGCAATTGTGCCGCAGAGGCTTCACCAAAACCATCAATGTAAAAGGGACTATGGTATTGTTGCCAGATGATAATACCGTGTCCCAAGTCTTAAAAGACAAATCCATTCAACAGGAAGCTCTTACCTATCTTTATGCGCTGCAGGCCATCATGCTCATCATCCATCCCGTTATGCTGCGTGTTGCTCCTCAACTCGTGGAAGAAGACAGCGAAAAATTCCTCAAAAACACACAAAATTCTTCCAGCATTTTGTGGAATATCGTTACCCACTCGTTGAACCGGCTGGATTTGATTCCTCTTCGTACCATCTTAACAGAACTATTGTCATTGACGAACTGGGGTTACTTCATTACTGTCTATCCTTCTTCGCGCCCCTCTCTTGAAAGGCTGAACGAAAAAGCCAAGCATGCCTGCCGTCATCTGCGCAGCAAAAATTATCTTGCTTTTGCCGACGGAATCGCAGACTGCTATCGCGATACTTTGGAGTATGCCTGCCAATACATGCTTGAGAAATATCATTTCACAAAAGCCCGCTCTGTTCAGGTTCCGCGGCTCATTTCACTAGATAATACGGAATTTTGTCTCTAAATTTAGAACGAAAATTGCAAGAACAAGTAGGACCCCTTGGAAGGTAGAGAGGAGTAGACCTCTGCCGTACCCGCGACGCGTTCTTCGAACAGGCAGGCTGGAATCAAACCGCAAAGACAGCGTCAAGAAATGCGTCAAGCAGTCCTTCAGTCGTGTGGTGGCCCAGCTTCTTACGAGGGCGTCCATTCAGCTCATTAGCGGCAGAGCATCCTCGTCGCTGTATTTTTCAAGGAAAACGCCCTTTGGGAAAGCACCCCCGAAACAGGCCGTTGTGCCGTTCATTCTGCGGCCGCTCCCATGAGGTGTACAGGTGGACAAAGAATACTTTTGTGCCCCCACTGTTCCACTTTGGCGAAGTCAGAAAACTCGCTGCCGCTGTCTACAGTAATGGCCTTGAAGACTTTTGAGAATCTGTCTCCGAGTTTAGTCTGAATGACGGCATCGCTGGTCTTGCCTCTGATGCGATATGCAGGGTAAGTTTCAGTCTTCTTTTCCGGCAGCGAGAAGATGACAGCCTCCTTACTGTCGCGCTTGCCTGACACGGTATCACTCTCCCAGTGCCCTTCTTCAATGCGCTGCGATGCTATCTCCGGACGGCTGGAAATGCTTGTTCCATAGCGCTTTTTGGGCTCTTTCTCGCGCCATTCCCTGCGCTTTTACTTCAGTGCTTTGGGCAGTTCTATCGGCTTGACAGCTAAGTTTCCCCGCCACACCATATTATAGGGCGTGTGCGTACATGCCATTTCTGACGGCTCAAACAGCCGGTTCCGTTTTGCGTATCCATAATACGCATCCAGTGACCATTTGTGCTCTCTGTGCTGTGTGGTCACCCACGCAAGGTAGTCTTCGCGTTCGTTCGCTTTTGTATGCCTGTGGCATGTCTGCCGGTTGGCTTTATACACTGCCTTTCTACGTTGGTGGTGGCATGGACTTTGCCATTGACCTTGTTGCACCAAGCCAAGGCCTGTTTGTTTAAATCCGCCAGACCGTACGACTATGAAAAACATACAGCCTTTCGCTTGATATGCTGGACGAGGACACGGCCCGCCGTCTGATTGATATACAGCATAAAGCCGTATATGTCACAAAGCGGGTAAAATCGGGCCCTGTAATGGATGTAGAAATATATCCAGACTTTACCCGTCTGCCTGCCGATGCGCCGCGCACGCCGAGCCGGGAGACACAGCGAAACCTAAACGAAAAAACAGCCGAAAAGCCTGTGAGCGGAAAATCAACGCTAATTTTACAACGCGGGATTATTGGCTCACATTCACCTATGCGCCGTCTTTTCTGCCGGAGACCGAAACGCAGGCGAAAAGAAATATGCAAATTGGGTAGAGCGTCTAAATTATCTTAGGGCAACACCGCACAACGGCAAAAAATCCACGCCATCTGCCAGTATGGGCGAACAACGCGGTATTCCCGCTTTTTTCTATGCGAGAGCAACTTGAATCAGACTGCCAGACTTGGTCTGTCAGCCAGAATCAGATTTGCCAGCGCAAACATGATATTCAGTTTTGCGGGCTGTTTTCGCAGACCTCGGTATCGTGTTTTTCGGTATCAAAGCTGTCCCTTTAACATGGCAAAAACGTGTTCCACTTTTGCCCGGACGGACGATTTTTCATGTTCTCTGCGCTTTAGCTGGGCTTATGATTTGGCGGAATTCTTTTTAATCTGCGATGGGCGTCGATTGAGCTTGTAGCAAATCTGTTTGTCGCAGTTGTTCTTTGTGATGGCATCTTCACGCTTGGCGGCTCCGAGATAGCCGCTGTCCCCGTATACCACAGTTCCTTCCCCGGTCAGCAGCTTTGACGTCATGGTGACGTCATGGACGTTGGCAGCTGTCACCTTCAGCGTGTGAACCAGACCGGTGTCCTGATCTACCCCAACGTGTGCTTTGTAGCCAAAGTGCCACTCGTTGCCCTTCTTCACCTGATGCGCATCCGGATCACGCTGTCTCTCTTGATTTTTGGTAGAGGATGGCGCTGCGATGATGGTGGAATCTACGATCGTACCCTTCTTCAAAAGCAGCCCCTTTTGCTGCAGCAGCTTCACTACCTGCGCAAACAGCTCCTCTTGCAAGTCGTTGCGCACAAGAATATTCCGAAACCGTCCCAACGTATCGCCGTCCGGCACCTGGTTGCTGGACTCCACGCCACAGAAATCCGAAAAAGCACGGCTGTCGATTGCCTCAGCCACCGCTGCTTCGTCGGATAGGTTGTATAGATTTTGCAACACATACAGCCGCAGCATCAGTTCCAAATCATAGGGCTTATTTCCCCGCTCTCCTTATGAGCCGTTATACCGATGGAAGTTATAGCGCATACAGCGACACAGGCTTTGAAGCAAGGAAACAAAGCGGGAGTATTGAAGAGCGCTTGACGGAGCGCGCCTCGGAGCTCTTGGCAGGACACCGACAGAAAAAGCACACCGAGCAAAGCGGATAGGCGCACCTCTGGTATATGTCCGCCACTCGCCGCCGCACAGACAGCGCACACGGCGCAACCCTCGCTATACAGTATATGCGCTTTGAAAAGCGTGCGCCCGGTATGATGAGCCCCTTACTTCATACGATAGCGGTATCGGAACCGCAAAAAAGTAAACAAGCTGCAAAAATGGAAAACACTTGCAACCGTGCGCTTTTTTCGATATACTTTGTGATAATCGGCGCACCAACCATAAATACGTTAGATTACAGCAAGCCGAAGAACGGACCGAAGCGACAAAGCGGAGATAACGCGACAGCACTGCCCCCCGTCTCCGCCCCACGGGGGACATTTCCGAACCGTCTCTCTGGCCTCTTCTGTGACCCACCGGGCGCGCGTATGAGGGGGGGAAGAAAATGGGGGCTTTATATGGCCGTCCGCTCCTTGAGCTTGCGGAAAAAGAATAGAATCGTTGGTAAACGATGTTGCGAACCCCCGCAACCATTTTTACACAAAACCGCTTTCAACGTACTTTGTATGCTGAAGGCGGTTTTGCTGTTTTCTCCATCATCTTCCGCGCCGCTTTCATCTGTTTCAACGTCTAGCCATTCAACAAGCAATTTAAGGGTTTTTGCGTCTGGGGCATTGCGCAAGGATTCAAGCCAAAAGCGCGTTTGTTCTGGTGCAAAATCCCTTTCCGGCTTTGTGTGCGCGAGGACGATAATTTCCGCTTTGAGCGCTTCAAGCCGTTCCCCGGTCTCGGCCACAGAGGCAGGGAAGCACAGCGAGGCAGATATACACTTTTTCGTGTAAGCTGTTCTATATAACCCGCTTCCGGTTGCTGACGGGGGCGGTTTATTTCATTGTTGCGCGTTCTGTCGAACTGTGGTATATCTTCCTTGGCGCTATCGCATACGGCAGGTGGCTGGCCCGGTATAGCCGGGCGCAATTTCTTTTTGCTCCGGGCGTTTGTCCGGGAGGTGATGCCCATGAGCTTGACGGATGTTCTTGCATTGCTCGGCCTGATCGGCGGCGCAATTTATGGTACATTCTCGCTTGCCTTGAAAATCGCAGACAAAAAGAAATAGCCGCCCACATGTCCCCATGAAGCGGCTATTTCTTTTGCTTAATCATCCAGGCACCGTCTGCTGACAGCGCCTTTTCGTATTTTCATTATAGCCGCATGCCGTTTTGTTGTCAACGCTCCGCGCCTCTTCGTATGTGTAACCAAATCGTTGGCAAGAGAGAATAGACACAAAAAATCCTTGAAAATGAAATGAAAAATGTTGGTGAACAGCAGCACTATGCTGTGTTTTTTGCGTAATCGAAAGCAGAAACAGGCCCTCATCAAGTTAATGGGATTTGCGATAAAGGCTGCATTTTCAAAATGAATTTTACGCTATCCGGCAAATCACGGCCCGATAGCGTGTGCGGCGGCACATATGCATCGTTGAATCTGTCGCGCACCTGACAAGCCGACAGGGGGCCCGAAACGGTATAAGCAGAGGCATCCCGCCTGTTCGCCGCCCATTCGCTTAAAATCGGCCTAAGTCTTCCGGTGTGATGAAGTGCCAGCAGAGCGGCAAGATTGTTACCACCATCCACGCTCCAACAGGTGCGGTTGTGCTTCATACGGTTACCGATGATGGTGAAGACATTGCTCTCCATGCTGCCGCATCGGGCTGGCTGTTGTCCCTCATTGGGCGCGGGTGGCTGCTTACCTTTCCGCCTGTAGTAAGGGATGAGAGCTGTTTTGCTGTTATCAAAATAGGAGTATAGTTTTCGGCGCTTTTCCTGCTCCACCGAATCATCTGTGCTTGCAATAGAGGCTTCTATCACGTTCAGCGCCTTTCGGACTTTGCCGCGATACAACAGCTCCAGAACCGTTTTTTGCAATTCCGTCTCATTGAGACAGGTGCGCACTGCTTTGTTCCGGTGAAACAGGTCGAGCTGGTAAGTGTAGTCCGGCACCATATTCCGCTGCAGCCATGCCCCGCCGTCGCTGTTAAATACTCGACGTTTGATTTTGTCCACACTGTAGTAGGATGCCACAATACCTTCTGCGTGATCCCGGAATATCTTTGACTCCTCAAATCCAGCACACGAGACTTTGTTCTCTAGTCTTCGGCGCCCACTGGCGTCCTCGTGTATGCCGGAGTATGCAATAGACAGCTTCAGTTCTTTACTGGAGCCATACTCCTTTCGGTCCTGACCTTGCAGCGCGAGGTACACACCATCCATCTCTTCGTACAAGACTGGTGTTTCGTATGCTCCCGCACCATTCTCGGCCTTTGCTGCTGCGGCGAGTTTTTCCACCCGTTCACGTTCCCAGCTTCCCGCATCCTGCACAATACGCCACGCGCTCTCATGGCTCAAACGCAGGCCCGTCAGGTCGTTGATTTCTGTTGCCGCTCGCCGGTAGCTCACCGCACACGCTGCTTCCACAGCCATCTTACAAACAGTATCGCTAAAAAGGCCTACTGTGTCAAGTCCCTATGTCTGTCCAGCAGATAGATTGCTGCGGATGCACCTTTTTGCGTATCTGTAACCACATACACATGGCGTTGGTACTCTACTTCTCCCATCACCGTTTTTAGCACTGTGCGGCGATATCCCTTATCCCTGTACATGCTCTTATCCCGCTGCTCTGCCAGCTTCTGGTCAGCCGCTTCAATCGCTTTTCTCAGGAGCTGTCGTCCAAACGCCATTGCTTCGCTGTAACCCCTCCGTTCCAGTTCTCCTATATCCAGCCATTCTCCCTTATATTCGAAAATCCCCTTGCTTTCTCTCCCGGTCTTTGATACCATTTCTTCAGCGCCTCATCTTTGTATCTGTTTTTTCCACTTACATTTTACAAAGATTGTTGCGCTGGGAGAACCCGGTATCGCCTTTTCGTCGATACCGGGTTCTCTTTTTTTGCAACTAAAATTTTACACTAACCGCCTCGCACGGAGAGCTTTTTTCCGTTCCCAGTGGAAAACTTCCGGGTTTTGGCGCACCTATCCCAAAGGAAAATCCCATCTCACTAAAACCGCATTTACTGCGGTTTTGCAGGGTTCAATGTTCTCAAAGCCCTGTGCGCCGGCACAGAAGCGTGTGCAATGCACACGCGCAGCCGCGCCAGCGGCGGCTTTGAGGTTATTATACCATACGGCATCATCCTTCCGTGCCCCCGGTGAACGTTATGCCGCCTTATCGGCAGGTACGGCCGCATACCGGGCTGCATACTATTTGATCTCCTGTTCAAATAGTATATTGCAATCACTTTTCAGCTTTTATATAATAATTTATATATAGTGCAATAAATAATAATGTTTTGAGTCATTCCGTTTGGCACAATCACTGTTAAGGAACCTCTGAATAAATCCCCGGGCACATCTTGACGGCATATTTTCCGCCTGTTTTTGCGCCAAAATCTTGAAATACACCAAGTATTTCTGCGATTTTGGTTCTTCAACAGTCGAAAAATCTGCTCGCCAATCTGTCCCGTTGATTTAATCAGAGCTTCCTTAAGGATACTGCGTTAACAACAAAGGAACCGGGGGATTGAGACAAATGAAAAAGCAGCACACCAAACAGAAAATACTGATTGCCGACGATTCGGAAATGAACCGGGCAATCCTGTCTGACATGCTGAGAAAAGAATTCGATATACTGGAGGCTGAAAACGGCGTGGAAGCCATCACGGCCATCCAAAAGCATGAGGTCGAAATCTCTGTCGTTCTGCTTGATATCGTAATGCCCAAGCTTGACGGGTTCGGTGTTTTGGAGGTCATGAACAAGCGTCACTGGATCGAGAACATCCCGGTCATTATGATCACGTCGGAGAGCGGCCCCTCTCATGTCGAACGTGCATACGAGTTGGGCATTAAGGATTTTATCAACCGCCCTTTCGACGCAATGGTCGTATACCACCGCGTCGTTAACACAATTTTGCTTTACACCAAGCAGAAAAGGCTGATGAATATCGTTGCTGAACAGATGCTGGAAAAAGAGCAGCAAAGCACCCTGATGGTGGATGTTCTCAGTCATATCGTGGAATTTCGAAACGGCGAAAGCGGCCTGCACGTAATACATATCCGCGTATTGACCAATCTGTTATTGAAACAGCTTGTGCGGAAAACAAACCGGTATGAACTTTCAAACGCCGATATCTCCCTGATCAGCACGGCCGCCGCGCTCCACGATATTGGAAAAATTGTCATACCCGAAGAAATTCTGAATAAGCCCGGGAAATTGAGCGCCGAGGAATTTGCTGTAATGAAAACGCATACGGTGGCCGGTGCCAATATGATCGAACAGCTTTCCGTGCACCAGGGCGAAGCGCTGGTGAAGTGGGCCTACCAGATATGCCGCTGGCACCATGAGCGCTACGACGGGCGCGGATATCCCGACGGGCTTTCGGGGGACGATATCCCTGTTGCGGCGCAGATTGTGGCGTTGGCGGACGTATATGACGCGTTGACCAGCAAGCGTGTTTATAAGGCCGCGTATTCCCACGAAACCGCTGTGGAGATGATTCTGGATGGGCAGTGCGGTGTATTTAACCCTTTGCTCCTGGAGTGTCTGACGGAAACCGCGGATATCATCCGGGAAGAACTGCAGTGCAATGTATCGGAACGAGTGAATTCCCAGACCATGCGCGATATAGCCGAGGATATATTCCAGCACGAAAAGCTGACGGCCTCCGACCGGACGCTGGAGCTTCTGGAACACGAAAGAATGAAATACCGTTTCTTTGCGGAGATGTCGCAGGAGATTCAATTTGAATACACGCTTTTACCGCCGCTGGTCGTTTTATCCGCCTGGGGAGCCGAAAAGCTGGAGCTTCCCGAATCCATTATAGATCCGCATCATGACGAAAAAGTAGCCGCGCGGATGGAGCCGGAGGCGATGCTTGAATTTTCCGATATGCTCCGAAGCACCTCGCCCGAGCATCCGGTCGTAAAGTACAACTGCCTGATGCATCTGCAGAGGGACGCCCGCTGGACGCAGCTTATTGCCCGGGCGATCTGGTCCGCGGACGATCCGCCGCGCTATACCGGAGCCATCGGAAAAGCCGTGGATGTCCATGACACCTTCACGAAAATGTCTCATCTGGAACAGCTTGCTTCCCACGACAACCTGGTAGGGCTGTTTAATTACCGCTATGCAAAAGAAAGAATTGAAGAGCGGCTGAAGGAGCATGACCAAAGCAAATTTGCGCTGGTAATTCTTGATCTGGACCATTTCAAAGCGGCCAACGATACCTATGGGCATCTGTTTGGGAACCGGGTTTTGCTCCATATGGCCGAAAAGCTGCGCGGCTGTATCCGAAGCGGAGACATCGCGGCGCGTGTGGGCGGCGATGAATTTCTGATCGCCCTGGAATACAAAGGCGACATTCGTATGGGAATCAAGCGTATTTTTTCTTCGCTGATCGGGCAGTTCGAGGATTTTACAATTTCAGTAAGCATGGGAGTAGCCGAAACGGACCTTGTGGGAAGAGAGTTTGACACGCTGTTCCATGCGGCGGACCAAGCGCTTTACGCGGCCAAGCGTGCCGGCCGGGGACAGTATTGCTTCTATGACACTTCCATGAAAGCAATGCTGTCTGAAATTTCCCCCATCGACGAGTGAAACGGAAAGCGTTCCGGGGAGAATACCTGCACGGAGCATACAGGATGCCCGTCAGCCGCGCGGGAGTTCATGCTTCTATTCGGTTGCTTTCAATTATATCATGGACTCTCTGCATTTTTAAATCCAGCAGCGCGCTCATCTCGGCGCACTCAAACAATTCCTCGGTCGTAACCATGGCCGCTTCCTCTGAGATATCCTTTTTGTATCTCAATTTGTGCTCCAGGTTCGCCCAAAGCTCCATTGCAATGGTTCGGAGCTGTACCTCCACCTTCATTTCTTTTTTTTCATTCTGCAAAAAAATCGGCACTTCGATGAGCAGGTGCAAACTGCGATAGCCCGATTCCTTCGGGTTTTTGATGTAATCCTTTTTCGCGATCAGCCGCACGTCGTCCTGGCGCAGCAGGCACTCCTCCACCCTGTAAATGTCGTCTATAAACGAACAGACCACCCGTATTCCGGCAACATCCGAGAGCGTATTTTCAATCGTTTCCAGGCCCAGAGCCCAGTTTCTTCTTACGATTTTATCCCGGATGCTTTCCGGCGATTTAAGCCGCGTTTTTATCATTTCAATCGGGTTGCGGTCGTAATTTAACGAAAACTGCTCACTCAATACCCTGAATTTGGTTTCCACGGTTAACAGCGCGCACTGATAGTAAGACATCAGTATTTTTAAACGCTCCAGCTCCTCTTGGAAATCCCGGTCCTGGCTTTCCCCCCGGCCGGAGTCTTCCGCCAGCAGCTTCATCAGGCGCCGCGCCATTCCGGCGGTGCTTTTCTCCTCCTGGGGCATCCGCCCCGCCGGCGCCTCCCGGAAAAACATCTCACTCATTTTATAAGCCTCCCAACATGTCCATACGGACTGTAAAGTTAAATGAAAGTTGAGGACCCGTCAGCCCTTCTGGTACAA
>ERZ1023979.496-NODE-496-length-11936-cov-9.509301_pt1 | contig 11936 bp, 8 predicted proteins | sample MGYA00380434_ERZ1023979 | MGnify/ENA primary metagenome ERZ1023979 (study PRJEB33179, sample SAMN07449056) | human gut metagenome | biome: Human-gut; feature: Human associated habitat; material: Faeces | host: Homo sapiens | place: India:Kasaragod | collected...
CGCATCAACAATCCCACCATCGAGATCCTGGAAAAAAAGCTGGCTGCGCTGGAGCATGCGCCCGCAGCACGTGTGTTCGCCTCCGGCATGGCGGCCATCACAGCCACATTGTCCTCACTGCTGCACTCGGGCGGCCATGTGCTGGCTCTGCGCAGCGCCTACCATCCCGTCATCGGCTTTTTGGATACAGAGATGAAAAAGTATGGCGTGGAGGTAACATATCTGGAGCGCTTTACGCCGGAAGAGATCGAGCGCAGCCTGCGGCCGAACACCAGGGTGTTTTATCTGGAATCCCCATCGTCCAATATTTTTCGGGTGCTGCCGCTGCGCGAGATCGCAGCCCAGGCGCACGCCTGCGGCGCGGTAACGGTGATCGACAATACCTGGGCAACGCCGTTGTACCAGAAGCCGCTGGAACTGGGAATCGATTACAGCATCCATTCCGCGACCAAATATCTCGGCGGCCACAGCGACGTGCTGGGCGGCGTGGTGCTGGGCAGCGAAGAGCGTATGGACGCTCTTCGCGGCGGACAGCGCGCTTCCTGGGGCGCGTGCATGGACCCGTTTGCCGCATGGCTGCTCATCCGCAGCCTGCGTACTTTGGAGGTGCGCATGGCGCGGCACAGCGCCTCGGCAGATAAGGTGGCGCGTTTTCTGCAGGAACATCCCCGCGTGCGCAGCGTGTGCTACCCGGGCCTGGAAACAGACGAAGGACATACGCTGGCTCAAACACAGATGACAGGGTACAGCGGCCTGATGAGCTTCGTGCCGGATGCAGACAACGAAGCCATCCACGCGATGGTAAAATCCCTCGATGTTTTTGAGGAGGGGCCGAGCTGGGGCGGCTTTGAAAGCGTCGTAAACACGCCGGGCCTGAACCCGAACCGGGAGATGTTGCAGTTTGAAGGAATCCCGCAGGGACTGGTGCGCATTTCGGTGGGGCTGGAAGACGCGGATACGCTCATTGAGGACCTGGACCGCGCGCTCAACACGCTGCCGCGCTGAATGAGAGAAAGGAAGTGACAGGGAGATGGACCGCACGGAATTATACCGGGTGAGCACGCAGATACTGGAGAATATCATCAACGACGAAAAGAATGACAACAACATCCTGTTCGATATGGATATCTGGGATTGGTCCCAGGGAGTGGCGCTGTACGGCATCTGGAAATACTACAGGCTCACCGGAGAACGGCGGTATTTGGAGTATCTGACACAGTGGTTCGATACCAAGCTGAACAGACCCATCGTACACAACATCAACACGATGGCGCCGCTGCTCACACTGTGCTTTTTGTACGAGGAAACAGGCAGGGAAGAGTATCGTGACTACTGTGAGTCCTGTGCAGAGTGGCTGCTGGACGGCCTGCCAAAAACCGAGATGGGCGGGTTTCAGCATGTCACCATCGACTCTGACAACAACCAGCAGCTTTGGGCGGACACGGTATTCATGGCGGTGCTGTTCATGGGGAAGATCGCTTCCATCACGGGCGACGAGCGGTACGCGGGAGAATGCAAAAAGCAGTTTATGCTGCACATACACTATCTCTCGGATAAAAAGACAGGGCTGTGGTGCCACGGTTGGTCGTTTGAGCGCATGGACAATTATGCAGGCGCATTTTGGGCGCGTGGAAATTGCTGGTTCACCATCGCGGCGGCCGAGCTGCCGGGCCTGCTGGAGCTGGAGGAGTGGGAGAGCGACCTGATCCTGGATGCTTACCGCGCACAGGCGGCAGCTCTGTGCCGCTATCAATCCCCGGATGGGCTTTGGCACACGCTGGTGGACCGGGAAGATTCTTATCTTGAGGTTTCCGGCTCCTCGGGCTTCGCCTACGGGCTGCTGAAAGGTGTTCGCGCGGGGCTGCTGCCTGCGTCGTGCAGAGATGCGGCGCTGCGCGCCGCACAGGCGGTGCGGGCTCATATCGGGCCCGACGGCCTGGTGGGGCAGGTGTCCTACGGTACCATCGTGGCGGATACGCTGGAATATTATAAAAATGTTCCTCTGCGGCCCACAGGTTATGGCCAGAATCTGGCGCTTATGATGCTGGTGGAGCTTTTGGTGTGGGACGCGCAGGGCCTGCTGTGAGTTGCCCACGCGGAACACAACATATAAATAAAGAAGGTAATGAGAATGGATTTATTGCAGCGCAGCGTTGCAGAATATGAAAAAGAATTTGAAATGCTGGAGAAGTACCAGATCACCGACCCGCAGGACCCGGATTTCGGCGGATACTACAACAAGGATTTCGGCGTAGTGGCGCAGAACTGCGGCTCGGCCGCGGCAAAACCGATGACGCTGTATTTCTGCCCTCAGAGCCGGTATTACAAAGACCCCCGCGCACTGGCCTGCGCCGACGGCCTGGTGCAGCATCTTCTGAACCACCTGCACCCCGACGGCACGATGGACTATTATTCCTGCAATTTTCACTCTGCGCCGGACACAGCGTTTGTCACACTGGCGCTGGCAAAGCCCGCCAAGCTGGTAAAGGCCGAGACACCAGAGGAAAAAGCATTTCAGAAAAAGCTGTTTCTTGTGCTGCGCCGCATGGGCGACGGCATGGTGGAGGAAGGGTTCCATACTCCGAACCACCGCTGGGTCATCTCGGCCGCGCTGGCACTGCTCAATACGCTTATGCCCGACGAGCGCTATGTGGCGCGCATCGATCAGTATCTGGCCGAGCATATTGATTGCAATGAGGACGGGGAATATGCCGAGCGTTCAGCGGGCGGATACAACGAGATCAACAACCGCGCGTTGCTGATTTTGGCGCAGGATCTGGGAAAAACAGAGCTGCTGGAATATGTGCGCCGCAATCTGGAAATGATGCCCGTCTTTTATCACACGGATTTTTCTATCTTCACCGAGAACTCCCGTCGGCAGGACAAGGGCACCGCACCCTACGCGGAAAAATATGCTTACCAATACCTGTTGTGCGGCCATGCACTGCATGATGAGGCGCTGCGCGCCATAGGTACGGCGCAGCTTGAGGCCTGTATCCGCTGCGGCCGGCCTTTTCCGCTTGCGGCAGAGGACCTGATGCTGTTTCCGGAGGCCTTTCAAAACCTGCCCGCCCCCGCCGGTCCGGAGTTGTTTGAGGTGGACCGGCTGCTGAAGGGCTCGGGCCTTTTGCGCCTTTCCCGAGGAGGCCTCAACCTGTGGGCGGTGGAGCGTCAACCCGCGTTTCTGTTCCTGAAAAAAGGCGGCATCGATTTTTACATCAAGGGCGGCATCAGCTTTTTCAACTGCCGCCACCTCTTGATGGAGAATATCCGTCCCTGCGGGGACGGTTACGAGATGGAATATGAGGGCACGGGCCAATATTATCAGCCCTTCGGTGAATATCAGGGCACGAACGACTGGTGGGAGATGGACCACTCCAGGCGCAGGACGTCCGGTCATCTTTCAGTGAAGGTGAAAGCCACCGTCACGCTGGTGGACGACGGCTTTGATATCCGCGTGCAGACCTGGGGCTGCCCCGCCTCCACCATCCGGTTTGAGTTCGGCATTCTGCCCAATGTACTTATCCGCGGCGAAGGATATCGCATTCCGGCGAATGCCGGAGGCTCTTTGGTCGCCGCAAAGGGCGAACTGGAATTGTTTGACGGAAAGGATACGGTTTCCGTCGGGCCGGGGTTTGCTGTGAATGACGTGATCAAGGGGCTCTTTGGCGCCGTGCCGGCGTCGGAGGATCGGTTCAACCTCTATTTCAACGACGTGACAAATTTTGACCGCCGTTTTTCCATCCGTGTGAAATAATACCGGCGCTGCGGGGCGCGAGAGTCGTTTTTGCGCTCTGGCTGAAAGGACTTTTGACAAGGACCGTAAACCCATATACTATTAAAGAGTGAAATTTTGCAGGCAGGAGTGCCGTGCGCCGCAGCAGCGGCATGCGGCGCCGGCATGGGCCTGCCGGAAAAAGCGGGAATGTGGAAAGGGATACGGTGGAGGATGAAGAATTCTTTTTTCAGAAAATATAAAAATGAGTTTGCACTTTACAGGATCAGGAAAAAACTGCTGACGATCATTGCGGTGCTGCTGGTGGTTTTTGCCATGCTCACGATGCTGCTTTTTTATTTATCTGAACGCAGCTCTTATCAGAAAAACATGGCCGAATCCAACGAGATCATGGCGAGCCAGATGGCGTCCGTATATGAGCTGTACATGCAGAACGTTAAAGAGATCGCACACGATACAGCCTTCAACAATCAGGAGCTGTTCCATCTTTCGGCCGGGGAGCGGCAGGATCCGCAAGCCAAAACAAAGATATTGGACATGCTGGGTTCCATCAGTGTGATGAACCCGTATGTCCATTCGGCATATCTGTATTATGAAGAAGAGGGAATGGTGTACAGCTCTATCTCCATGCCATATTCCATCACTCCACTGGAAAATTTTGGCGACAAAGTGGTTTTTGAGCAGGATTCCGCAGCGAAGCCATATCAAGTGGCTCCGCATCTGCTTCATTCCACAGCAGCAATGTCGGATCTGCGCAAGCAGCCGCTCATCATCAGCTATGTTGTGCCGACGGCCAGCCGGAACGGCACGGTCTACCTGTGCGTAAATGTGAACACCCGTTCGCTGTATTCAATGATTCTGCGGGACTTTGAGCTGGAACAGAATAAGAATTTTTATATCGTCGACAAGGAAGGCTACGTGGTTTTCCATCGGGATTCGGAATATCTGTTTGTGAAACAGAACGAGCTGCCTCAGAAGGATGACGTGATCCGTTCCGAGGCATATTCCAGCATTTTAGGCTTCACATTTGTGTTTGAGAGCACGGTGCCGCCGCTGGAATCCGGCCTTCTGCGGTTTTCCTCCTGGATTCTGGGCGCGTTGTGCGTAACGATGGTCGTGGCCATCGTATCGGTTATATATTCCACTCTGCCCATTCGCAAGATGGTGCAGGTGGCTAAAAAATCGAATCTGAGGGACTTTCTTGCGAAGTCGGGCGGTTCGGCCGATACTACGTTTTGGGACAGGTCGATGCAGGAGTGCAAAAACCATGTGGTGGGAGTGTTCCGCATCGCATCTCATGCGGACGCCGAGGAATTTTTGAACCAAAGCATCAAAATGTCCGCGGAAAACGAGAAGGATTACCAATTCCTCGTCATCAAGATGTCCGACGAAACCATAGCCATCATCTTCGGCAACATCCGCCATTACGGGGACATTCAGTTTCGCCAGCATGTGCGTACCCAGTGCGAAAAAATGTGCGCCACATTCCGGGCGGGGGAAAAAGCTTATTGCGTGGTGTCCCAGGTGAAAACAGGAGTGGAACAGCTGCGCGACGGTTACCGGGAATGCTGCGAGACCTTCCGCTACCAATATCTGTTCCCCCAGCAGGTGATCGTTTGGGAAAAAATCGATACGACTCTGCCCGGCTATCCTTTCCCCGTGCGTCACGAACGGCACATCATCAACAATCTGATGGCGGGCAAGGGAGAGGCGTGCCTGCGGCATATTGACGAGATATTTGCGGATTTCCGCAGTGGTGATTACCTCATCAAGGACAGCGAGATCAACCGCTATTTGGCCGTGATGCAGGAAAACATCTCCCTGCGGCTGGAGACTCTGCCCATCCCCATAGAACGTCCCGCACGGCATGGTTTTGACGCGTGCGTGACATTGGACGAGGTGTACACGGTATTTGTGGGCTATGTCCACGAGATTCTCGTACAGATCACCAACCGCCCGCGCGAGCCGGAAAATAACGTCAACACAGTGGTCCTGGAATATATCGAAAAGAATTTCTGCCAAAATGATATCTGCCTGAGCAAAATTGCAGAAGAGCTTTCCCTTTCGGCAAACCTCATCAGCCGCATCGTGAAAGAGGCTTCCCACCGCAGCTTTTCCGAGTATATCACCTATAAGCGTATTCAGAGAAGCAAGGAGCTTTTGGCGGACGGCTCCATGAGCATCAATGCGGTGTCCGAGGCGGTCGGTTTTACCTATCCTTATTACTTTATCCGTAAATTCAAAGAGCTGGAGGGCGTTACGCCGGGCCAGTACATTGGCGCGCAGACGCCTTCGGACGGCTGAATTATCGCTCTCATAGCCGGGCGCGGCGCGGGAAGGAGCAATAAAATGGAGAAATTGCTGCTTGACGGCAAATGGGAACTGCATTACGCGCCCGAGCATGCGGGAAAGACGACGGCGCAGGCGGTGAAGGAAGACCCGGCCTATACGCACATTGAGGCGAACGTACCGGGGAACGCGGAACTTGACCTATACGCAGCTGGCAAAGCACCGGAGCCATTTTGGGGAACGAACCTATATGCGTTCCGTCCCTATGAGTTTTACGAGTGGTGGTACATGCGCGCGTTCGTTGCGCCGCAGGCGCTGGCGGATCGCGGCGCGGTGCTGTGCCTGGACGGCGTGGACACCTTTTCGACGGTGTATCTGAACGGGACGGCAGTGGGCGAGACGGACGATATGATGCTGGAATACCGGTTCGACGTCACAGAAGCGCTGCGGGAGGGTGAAAATGAGATCGCCGTGCACATCCGCTCCACGGTGAACGCCGCCCGGAATATGGATTATCCCATGGGCGTGCGCGGCCCGGGGTGGGAGCACACGGACGAGATGATCTGTGTGCGCAAGCCGGGCCATATGTTCGGCTGGGATATCGCGCCGCGCTTTGTGTCCGCCGGGCTGTGGCGGAGCGTTTCCATCTGCCCAAAGCGGGACACATATTTTAAAGAAGTGTACATGACAACGCTGCGCGCGGACAGGGAACGTGCGCAGGTACTGCTGAAGTTCCGTTTTGCAGCGGAAGACCCGATGCTGGAGGGGTTTGCGGTGCAGGTGCGCGGCACGTGTGCGGAAAGCTCTTTCTGTGAAACGGTACGCGTGAAGTTCTGCTCTGACGAACTGAGCTTCTGGGTGCCGGAGCCGAAGTTGTGGTGGCCCAGAGGCTACGGCCCGGCCAGCCTTTACCGCACGCAGGTGGAGCTGCTGCACCACGGAGAGGTGCAGGACGTGTGGGAACTGAACCTGGGGATCCGTACATTCGAAGTACAGACGAATTTTGTGCCGGGTGACGACGGAGAATTCAAGGTGCTGGCAAACGGCGTGCCGATCCTTTGCAAGGGTGCGAACTGGGTGCCGCTGGACGCGTTCCACAGCCGGGACGCGCAGCGGTATGAACAGGCGCTTTCGCTGTTCCGCGAGACGAACTGCAATATCGTGCGGTGTTGGGGCGGGAACGTCTACGAAGACCACGCGTTTTACGATATTTGTGATGAGAGCGGCATCCTGGTCTGGCAGGATTTTTCGCTGGCATGTGCGATCTACCCGCAGACGGATGAATTTGCAAAGATCATCGAGCGTGAGGCTGCTGCGGCAGTCGTCAAACTGCGCAATCATCCCAGCATCCTGCTCTGGTCCGGCGACAACGAAGTGGACGCGATGTACTACAACTTCGGGTACGATCTGCCGCATGTGCGCAACAACCGCCTTAGCCGCGAGGTGCTTCCGCGCGTGGCGGCATCACATGACCCATTCCGCTTCTTTCTGCCGTCCTCGCCATATATTCCGCTCACAGTGTCGGGCGATTTGAATGTGCCCGAGCAGCACAACTGGGGGCCGCGCGACTATTTCAAGGGGGACTTTTACCGCCATTCCAGCGCGCATTTCATCAGCGAGATCGGGTATCACGGCTGTCCGGCGGTGTCGTCTCTGCGGCAGTTTATCCCGGAAAAGGACCTTTGGCCCATCCAAAATGACGCATGGGATGCCCACAACACCGAGTATACGCTGTGCATCCGGGACCGTGGGTACGACCGCAACCAGCTGATGGTGGACCAGGTGCGGGACATGTTTGGTACGGAATGCGAAAGCCTGGAACAGCTGGCCATGCTGTCGCAGATCAGCCAGGCGGAGGCGAAGAAATTTTTCATTGAACAGACGCGCCTGAAAAAATGGCGCAGGACGGGGATCATATGGTGGAATATGCTGGACTGCTGGCCGCAGATCTCGGATGCGGTGGTGGATTACTATTTCCACAAAAAGCTGGCGTTTTACTACATCGGCCGCGTGCAGCAGCCGGTGTGCATGGTCTGCGCCGAGCCGGAGAACTGGTGCCATAAAATCTTTTTGTGCAACGATTCCAACGAAGCGCACACCGTGCGGTATACCGTGCGGGACGGCGAGACGCGGGAAGCGCTGTGTATGGGCGAGGCTGTGTCGCCCGCCAATGAAAATGTCTGTGTGGGCAAGGTGAAGACCTATTCCGGCGTACAGCGCCTGATCGTGATGGAGTGGACGCTGGAGGACGGCCGGCGGGGGGCGAACCACTATGTGACGGGCTACCCGGCTTTTGATGCCCGGCGGTATGCCGTCTGGCTGGGGATCATCGAAAAGCTGGACACACCGTTCGACAGCGCGGGATGTTTTGCGTAAAAGGGCCGGAAAGACCCGGAGGAGAGACAGCATGACGAGCAGAGAGCGTGTTGAGGCGGCGCTGGCCTTTGAGCCGGTAGACAAGGCGCCGCTGGAATACCATCCGTGCGGGCGGGGCCTGTACGAGCACGGGGAAGCGTTTCGGCGGCTGCTGAAAGCCCATCCCGGCGATTTTGAGGATTTTTCGGACATGCCCATTCCGCGGCCGCCGGCAGAGGCCTGCGGCCCGGACGGAAGCTATCATGAGTACAAAACAGACGCCTGGGGCGTTACGTGGGAATCGCGCATTTTTGCCATGACGGGCCATCCGTACCGGCAGCCGCTGGCGGACTGGCGCGCGCTGGAAGGCTTCCGCTGTCCGCCCCACGCGCTGGCGGAGGATGCGGCGTTCGCCTCTTACGCAAAGCGCATCGCCCGCGTGCGTGAAACGCGGTATGCAAAAGACGGATGGTTCGGCTTTTTTGAACGGATGCATGCATTGCGTCCGTTTGAAGACGTGCTGATGGACGTGTACGACAATGAACGCGAGATCAACCGTCTGGCCGATATGCTGGTGGAATATGAGCTGGAGGAGCTGCGCCTGATGTGCGCGGCAGGCGTGGACGCGGTGCAGTTCGGGGACGATTTCGGCACGGCGCGGGCGATGCTGTTTTCGCCGGAGGTCTGGCGTTCGTTTTTCAAGCCGCGCTACCGCCGTTTGGTCCAATTCGCCAGAGAACAGGGAAAAGCCGTGTTTTTCCATACCTGCGGGTACGCGGCGCCCATTCTGGAGGACCTGCGGGAGATCGGCGTGAACGCGGTCTGGCCGCAGCTGACAGCCTATGATATGGAGGAGCTGGCTGCGCGGCTGCGCAGGCTTGGGCTGGCCTGCGCGATACACGTCGACCGCGCGAATGTGATGACGCACGGCACGCCCGCGGATGTGACGCGCGCCGTGCATGCGGCGGCAAAGGCGTTTGACGTTATGAACGGCGGCGCATATTTTTATGTGGAGACGGACAACGGCTTCCCGCTGGAAAATATCCGTGCCTTGCTGGAAGCCATTGGAGCATACAGGAAAGAGGCCTGAAGGAAATGGGACGCAGAGAAGATTTTGCGCGCACGATGCGCCATGAAAAACCGGAGAACCTGATCATAGATTTCGGGGGCAACCCGCTGTCTTCGATGGAGGGGGAGAGCGAGAACAAGCTGCTGGAATTTTTAGGGTTTGGGAAAAAACAGGGCGGGGACCTGCCGTTTGGAAAAACACGGCGCCTGGACGAGCGTCTTTTGAAGTATTTTGATATTGACACGCGTTCGGTCGGCGAAATATTTACCCCGCAGGACTCACATTTTCAGAAGATATCGGAAACGGAGTACATCGACGAATGGGGCATCCGCCGGCGGTTTACCGGGCTGTACTGGGAGAGCGTGAACACGCCGCTGAAAGGCGCGACGCTGGAAGAGCTGAACGCCTACCGGTTCCCGGACCCGGACTCCATTGATGAAAGGCAGATCGCGGCGCACGCGGCGCGTGCAAAGGAGTTGTACGAGACCACGGACTATGTCATCTGTGCGGAGCACCCGGTTTACGGGATCTTTGAGCTGGGGTGCTGGATGTGCGGCTTTGAGGATTTTCTGTACCGTATGGCGCTGGACGAGGAATGGATACACCGCTTTTTTGAACGTGTGCTGGAATACCAGAAGAAGGTCATCCAGCGGTATTACACGGCAGTGGGGCCGTACATCACTACACGTCCAGCGGGGACGATTTTGCAACACAGAACGCGCCGTTCGTTTCGCCGGACATGTTCCGGGAGCTGGTAAAGCCGTATTTCAAGGAGCGCATCGCCTATACCAAGCGTTTTACAAAGGCGAAATACCTGCACCATTCCTGCGGAAGCGTATACAGGCTGATCGACGACCTGGTGGACTGCGGCGTTGAGATCCTGAACCCGATCCAGCCCAAAGCGGCGGACATGCAGCCGCGCGGGCTGAAAGCTGCCTACGGGGAAAAGATCGTCTTTCACGGCGGCATCGACACACAGGAGCTGCTGCCGTTCGCCAGCGAGAGCCAGATCGAAGAAACAGTACATGAGACCATCGAGATCCTGAACCGGGACGGAGGCTATATCTTTGCCGCGGCGCACAACATCCAGCCGGACGTGAACCCGCGCAGCCTGACCGTGATGCTGAACGCGGCGCGCAAGTACCGCAGGGCGTAAAGGGCGTGTGTGACATTTGCAAAATGCACGGCTTGGGGGGATGGAGGATGGCGGAGCAGGCCTTCCCGGCCGCAGGAGGAAAAGCAGAATGGAACAGCTGTATATCGGCATCGACATGGGAGGAACGAAATGCGCGGTGGTGGCAGGGCACGCGGACGGAAAGATTCTGCGGCGCATCGCGTTCCCTTCGGGCAAAGACGCACATCCGGACGAATTTCTGCCCCGTTTTTATGAGGCGATAGACGCGCTGCTGCGCGAGTACAACGGCGGCGCGGCGCCGGCGGCCGTGGGTGTGAGCTGCGGGGGCCCGCTGGACACGCGGCGCGGGGTGATCCAGGCGCCGCCGAACCTGCCGCTGTGGGACGAAGTGCCCATCTGCGCGCTGCTGTCGGAGCGGTATGGGTGCCCGGCATATTTGCAGAACGACGCGAACGCCTGCGCCATTGCGGAGTGGCGGTTCGGCGCGGGGCGCGGAACAAGGAATATGGTGTTCCTTACGTTTGGCACAGGGCTGGGCGCGGGGCTGATTTTGGACGGGCGGCTCTACGAGGGCGCGAACGGCATGGCGGGCGAGGCGGGACATCTGCGGCTCGCGGCGGACGGCCCGGAGGGCTACGGCAAGCGCGGCAGCTTCGAGGGCTTCTGCAGCGGCGGAGGCCTGCGCCGGATGGGCGCGCAGCGGCTGCGGCAGCTGCGTGCGGAAGGCGGGGACGCGGGGTTCTGGCCCGCGCCGCGCGCGGCGGAGGCCGTGACGGCAAAGGACATCTGCACGGCCGCGCAGGCGGGCGACGGGACGGCGCAGGCCATCGTGGAGGAAAGCGCAGCGTATCTTGGCATGGGCCTGTCCGTCCTCATCGATCTGTTCAACCCGGAACGGATTGTCATCGGCAGCATTTTTGCAAGGGCGGAGGCGCTGTTCCGGCCGGGCATGGAGGCGGTGATTGCCCGGGAAGCGCTGGCGCAGAGCGCGGCGGTGTGCCGTGTTGTCCCCGCGCAGCTGGGCGATTCCATCGGAGACGTTGCGGCCCTTACTATCGCGATTGAATTTTCACAGAAAAACGGGAAATCTGTCACTGATTACGGTGCATAAAATCATACGGGAAAAGGGCGAGAGAAAATGATTCAGATCTACAACGGGACACTGACCTCCAAGGAACGAGTGCTGCGTACATTCAACCATGAAAAAGCAGACCGTGTGCCCATCGGATACTTTGCAAACCCGGGCATCCAAAAGCGCGTTGCGGCGGCTTTGGACGTACCGGCGGACAAGGACAGCGTGAATGATGCGCTGGGCGTGGATTTTAAGGGCCTGATGCCCGCCTATACCGGAA
>ERZ1023979.499-NODE-499-length-11905-cov-8.715865_pt1 | contig 11905 bp, 9 predicted proteins | sample MGYA00380434_ERZ1023979 | MGnify/ENA primary metagenome ERZ1023979 (study PRJEB33179, sample SAMN07449056) | human gut metagenome | biome: Human-gut; feature: Human associated habitat; material: Faeces | host: Homo sapiens | place: India:Kasaragod | collected...
GAGAATATGCCAAAACACAGCGCACCTTCGATACGCGGGAGCTGCTGTTGGACGCCAAGACGCACTCTGCGGCGGAAACGCGCGCTCTTGGTGTGGATGTGGGCGATTATGTTGCTGTCGAACCGCGTTTCAACGTCACCGAAACAGGATTCATCAAAAGCCGCTTCCTGGACGATAAGCTGTCCGCCGCTATCCTGCTCGCTTATGCCAAATACCTGAAGGATACCGGTCGGAGGCCGCGCCGCAGAGTGTATGTAGATTTCACCGTGTTTGAGGAGGTAGGCCACGGCGGCGCGGTGATTCCGCAGGATGTAGTGGAGATGCTCTCGGTGGACATGGGGTGCGTTGGTACAGGGCTGCAATGCGATGAGACGATGGTCTCCATATGTGTGATGGACTCAAAAGGCCCGTCACATAAAGCGGTGGTGGACGGCCTGGTGGAGGCGGCGCTGCGCGCCGGGGTGCGCTACGCGCTGGATGTTTATCCCCACTATTCCTCGGATGCGGACGTAGCGGTCTGCGCAGGCAACGATGTACGGCATTGTGTGGTGGGGGCTGGTGTGTATGCCTCTCACGGATATGAGCGTTCCCACATTGAGGGGCTGGCCAACACCTTCGACTTATTGAATTCCTATATTGAAACCGCAGATTAAACAAGTTTTCGGGTAAACTGCCCAAATTTTGTGAAAGACTTGTGTTTTTTCGGGGGATACAGTATTATATTTTTCATAACTAATAATTTTTGTTTACACAAACAATGATGTTTGCGCGCAGAAGAGGGATACTCTGGAAGCGGCATTTCAGGGGGCCTTTAAAAAGGTCCCCTGTTGTTTTACACAAAAACGTTGGAAATGGAGGCATGGCAAAATGGAGAAACTCAGACAACAGATTGAACAGAGGCTTTCCGCCGTAACGGGCGACGCCTGCTTTTATTACGAGAACCTGGCGACAGGCGTGTGCTTCGGCCACGCGGCTGACAAGCCCGTAGTGGCGGCCAGCGTCATCAAGCTGGCGGTGCTCATTGAAGCGTTCCGCCAGATGGATGCGGACGCTGTGCGCGCGAACGAGATGTTCGTGATTGCGCGTACAGATAAATTGCCGTCCTGCGGTGCGCTCAATTATCTGCATGACGGCCTTTGCGTCACATTCCGCGATCTTTGCGTGCTCATGACCATCCTTTCGGACAATACGGCCACGAATCTGCTCATCAAGCGTCTGGGCATCGGCAACATCAACGACACGCTGCGCATGCTGGGGGCAGAAAAAATGACGCTCAACCGCCTTCTGTTTGACCGTGAAGCATCGTCCCGCGGCATTGAAAATTATATCACGGCGCGGGAGGCAGGGCTGCTGCTCAAACGTTTGTACGATGGCGAGGCTGTTTCCGGGCCTGCCAGTGAAGATATGCTTTCGATCCTGAAAGACCAACGCCTCAATGGGAAGATTCCGTTCCTGCTGCCGCACAGCGTGAAGATCGCGCACAAAACAGGTGAGGACGATGGCATTACCCATGACGTGGGCATCGTATACGCGCGGCAGCCGTTTATTGTGTGCTTCTGTGGCGAACATGTATCGCCACCGGAATTCGAGCGCGCAATGCAGGATATCACCCTAATGCTGTATGAAAATGCGGAGCGAATTCGTTAAAATATTGTATAATCCAAGGAAAAAACTTGTAATCGTATGCGCTGTTTGGTATACTGGTTGCAATTTATAACCGCTGTAAAGTGCTAAAGTGTTCCGAGAGGAGGAACAATACAATAATATGAAAATCACAGAAATTGAAGTCGGAGAGATATTCGTTCCGCTGGCAAAGCCCTTTAAAACGGCGCTTCGTACGGTAGAAAATGTAGAGGATATCGTGGTGCGTATCACAACCGACACCGGGGCCGCAGGGTATGGCGAGGCGCCGCCCACGGCGGTTATCACCGGGGATACCAAGGGAAGCATCCGCTGTGCCATCGAGGATTTTATCCGTCCCGCCTTGCTTGGCATGGAGATCGAAGATCTGGACGGCATTATGTACAGGCTGCATTCCAGCATTGTGAAAAACACTTCCGCCAAGGCTGCGGTGGATATGGCAGTGTATGATTTGTATGCCCAGCGCTTCGGCGCGCCGCTGTACCAGCTTTTGGGAGGCGCTGGGGACACGGTGGAAACGGATATCACCATCAGCGTAAATCCGGTTCCTCAGATGGTGGCGGACAGCCTTGAGGCGGTGCAGCAAGGATATAAGATACTTAAAATCAAAGTCGGCAAAGAGGGCCTGGCCGACGTGGCGCGCATCGCAGGCATCCGCAAGGCCGTAGGCAGCGGCATCCAGATTCGTGTGGATGCAAACCAGGGCTGGACGGCAAAGGAAGCCATTCGTATCATCACCGCGATGGAAGATAAAGGGCTAAACATCGACCTTGTGGAGCAGCCGGTGCCCGCGCACGACCTGGACGGCATGCGCGCCGTCACAAAAGCTGTATATACGCCGATTCTTGCGGATGAAAGCGTGTTTTCGCCCGAAGATGCAGCCGAGATCATCCGCACCCGTGCGGCCGACCTGCTCAACATCAAGCTGATGAAGACCGGCGGCATTTGGCAGGCGCTGAAGATCTGCAGCCTGGCCGAGATGTACGGTGTGGAATGCATGATCGGCTGTATGCTGGAATCCAAGCTGGCGGTGAGTGCGGCGGCGCACCTTGCCGCTGCAAAGCGCGTGATCACCCGGGCGGATCTGGACGGCCCGTCCCTGTGCAAAACAGACCCGTTCACAGGCGGCCCGCTGTATGAAAACGGCGTTATCCGAATGACGGACGCGCCCGGCATCGGCATTACGCGCGTTCCGGCGTTTGTATAAAACGGCCAAACGAAAAGCCCCGGGGCTTTTCGTTTGGGGAACAGGTGTTCCCCAAATGATTCCTTTTGTTCCGCGATGGAAAAGCGTTATCCGGCGCATCTTGTGAAACGCGCCTGATAATAGAGAGAGGGAAACGAAACGGAGGAAAGAACATGAAAAAGTTACTCGCGATCCTTTTGTGCCTGGCACTGGTTGTGGGCTGCTTTGCAGGCTGCGGCCAAAGCGCCGGAAGCGGCACTACGTTCCGCAAGATGTATTCGGGTGAAGTCACCACGATGAACTATCTTGTCACGGGCAGCACCAACGATTTGATCATTCCCGCGAACGTTATCGATACGTTGGTGGAATATGATGCTTACGGCGCCATCAAGCCCGCTTTGGCCGAAAGCTGGGAGACCAGCGAGGATGGCCTGACCTGGACATTCCATCTGCGCGAAGGCGTGAAATGGTACGATTATACGGGCAAGGAAGTCGCGCCTGTCACGGCGCAGGATTTTGTCGACGCCGCCATCTATGCACTGGACGCCAAAAACGCCAGCAGCACGGAATACATGATGGAGGGCATCATCGCAAACGCTACTGAATATTACAAATATACCTCTTATTTGTTGGAAAGCGAAAACGGAACCAAGACCACCGACGAGGATGGGGAAGCCATCGAGCCGGTGGCCGAAGTAAAGCCCGAGGATGTCGGTGTAAAGGCTGTGGACGATTTGACGCTGGAATATACGCTCGTACAGCCCACTCCGTATTTCCTGTCCGTTTTGAACTATGGCTGCTATCTGCCTGCAAACGGTGCATTCATGCAGAGCTGCATTGCCGAAGACGGTACCGATATGTTCGGAACAGACAACACCAAGCTGCTCTATAACGGCGCATATATCCTTTCCACGTTTGAGCCGCAGGGACGCCGCATCATGACGAAGAACCCCAATTACTGGGATAAGGACAATGTGTTCATCGACGCCATCGAGGAGACCTATAACAAAGAGATGGACACCATCGCGCCGGAGATGTTCAAGCGCAATGAAACGGATCTTGCGTACCTCTCCGCCGATATTCTGGATGCATGGCTGGCTGCGGACGACACCAAGAATATGGTCAGCCCGAGCCGGGTGGATTCCAGTTACTCCTATTTTTATGCGTTCAACTTTGAACCGAAGTTCGACGAAGCCTATGAGCCGGACAACTGGACGCTGGCCGTCAATAACGAGAATTTCCGCCAGTCCATTTTCCATGCGCTGGACCGCGTGAAGGCCAAAACCGTCATGCAGCCCTATGATCCGGAATCCTTCATCATCAATACGGTCACCCCGCCGAACTTTACAGATTTGAACGGCGTTGACTTTTCCGAAGTGGGGGACTTGGCCGCGATTTCCGCACGCGATTCCTTCCAGAGCGACAAGGCTCTGGAATACAAGGAAAAAGCTGTGGAGGAGTTAACAGCTGAGGGGGCGACGTTCCCGGTCAAGGTCCTCATGCCTTACAATCCCTCGTCCACGAACTGGGACAAAGAGTGTCAGGTCGTGGAGCAGCAGCTGGAAGGCCTGCTGGGCAGTGATTATATCGATGTGATCGTTGAGGCCGGGCCGTCTACGGGCTTCCTGTCGGAAGTCCGCCGCGGCGGAAAATTCGCTCTGATGAAGTGCAACTGGGGCGCGGACTACGCCGACCCCGCCACCTGGACCGAGCCGTTCAGTGACACCGGCTCCGACAGCTATCTCCACTGGCGTGCAGACACCGCGGCGGGTGTGCGGGATATCATCGCCGAATACGACGCGCTGGTAGCCGAAGCAAAAGCGCAGGTGGAGGATATGAGCGTCCGCTTCAACACCTTCGCCCAAGCGGAGGCGTCCATCATCAACCATGCTGTTATCATTCCCTACGGCGTGGAAGGAGACGGCTTCAAGGCCACCCGCCTGAATGAGCTGGAAGCGGAATATGCCCCGTATGGTCTGGCGCGCCAGCGGTATAAATACCAGAAGCTGCGCACCGAGCCGATGAGCCAGAATGAATTCAACACCCTGTACGAGGCATGGCAGGCCGAGCGCGCCAAAGCGCTGGCTGCTGAATGATCCGATTGTAAAAGCAGGCTTTGTCCGGATGCGCCGGACAGGGCAGGCGGCCGAAACAACGGCCGCCTGCTTTCATTAGGGAACGGGTGCGCCCGTTTCTTAATGAAAGCAGTCTGTACGGCGGGCATTGTATGTCCGCCATCCAATAAAACAACCAAGTAAGGAGCTCCTGCCCATGATCCGATACTCGGCCAAACGTCTGGCGCGGTCCATGCTCACGCTGTTCGTTATTATAACAGTCGTATTCTCGCTGCTGCGCCTGATGCCGGTGGAAGGCTACTTCCAGAACTATGAAAAAATGAACGATGCGCAGATCCAGAACGGGCTGCGTCAGCTCGGCCTGCTGGATCCGCTGCCCGTACAGCTGATGAATTTTTACAAGCAGGTGCTGCACGGCGATCTCGGCGTGTCGAATATTTACCGTATGAATGTACCTATTACGCAGATCGTTGCGGAAAAGGCGCCTGTTTCCATGATGATGGGCGGTATGGCGCTTTGTATCTCGCTGTTGCTGGGCCTGCCCATGGGGGCCGCTATGGCGCGCGGGAAGGGAAAGTGGTTCGATAAGATCGGCACAGGGTTCGTCGTGCTGGTACAGGCGGTGCCAAGCGCCGTGTATTATCTGGTCATCCAGCTGTACGGCACGCAGATACCCGGCTTTCCGCTCCCGATGCTGTTCCGGATGGACAACCCGTTGAGCTGGATCCTGCCAACCTTTTCCCTGGCCATCGGAAATATCGCTTATTATGCCATGTGGCTGCGACGCTTTATGGTGGACGAATCCAACAAGGATTATGTCATGCTTGCGCGTGCCAAGGGCGTTTCTTCGAAAAAAATCATGAGCGGACACGTGTTCCGTAACGCATTCGTACCTCTCGTACAGTATCTGCCCACGTCTTTTCTTATTACGTTGATGGGCTCTATCTATGTGGAGAGCCTGTATTCTGTGCCGGGAATGGGCGGCCTGCTGGTAGACGTTATCCAGCGGCAGGACAACACTGTGGTGCAGGCGCTTGTACTCATCTATGCCGCGATCAGCATTCTTGGCTTGCTGATTGGCGATATTCTGATGGCCGTGGTGGACCCGCGCATCAGCCTGAACAAAAAGGAGGGCGCGCGGTAATGGGATTGTTCAACAAAAAAAGCGTACAGCTGAGCGACAGCCTGAATCAGGCCACCGCACAGGCGCTGGACGGCCTGAGTGCGGCCGATGAGAAAGAACTGTTTGCATTCGCGGAATACCATCCCGAAGACGCGGAAAAAACCGGGTTTTCAGGCTATTCCTACTGGCGGAGCACACTGCGTGTGTTCACGCGCAATAAAATGGCGATGTTTCTGCTGGGCGTCATCATCGTTCTGCTGCTTTTTACGTTCATTCAGCCGTATCTGCCCGGCCAACGTGACCCAATCGTTATCAATAACGATGAAAACGGCATCCAGATTATCAATATGAAGCCGAACAGTGAGTTTTGGTTCGGAACCAATTCCATCGGACAGGATCTGTGGAGCCGCGTTTGGAGCGGTACGCGCACCAGTCTGTTCATCGGCTTTTCCGTAGCCATGTGGGAGGTCGCTTTCGGCATTCTCATCGGCGTGCTGTGGGGTTATGTGCGCAAGCTGGATTTCTTTTTTACCGAGCTGTACAACGTTGTGGACAATATTCCGCAGACGATCGTGCTCATTCTGTTTTCCTACATTATGCGGCCCAGCGTGGGGACGCTGATTTTCGCCATGTGCCTGACGGGCTGGCTGACGATGGCGCGCTTTGTGCGCAACCAGATCGTTATCATCCGTGACAGGGATTATAACCTTGCGTCCCGGTGCCTGGGCACTCCGACGCGGCGCATCATTGTGCGCAACCTGCTGCCGTACCTGGTGTCCGTCATCATGATGCGCGTGGCCATGGCCATCCCGCTGGCCATCGGTAATGAAGTGTTCATCACATACATCGGTCTCGGTCTGCCGGTCTCTACGCCCAGCCTGGGCAACCTGATCAACCAGGGCCGCATGATTATGATGAACCCCTCTTTGCAGTATCAGCTGGTTTTCCCGACCGTCGTGCTGTGCATCATTACCGTCAGCTTTTACATCATCGGCAACGCCTTTGCCGATGCCGCTGACCCCAAAAACCATGTATTTTAAGGAGGACGGCGCAGCATGCAGGATGTGATCTTATCTGTGCAGGATCTTGAAGTGGAATTCACGCTCCGCGGCAAGACATTGCACGCCATTCGGGGTATCAGCCTCGACATCTGTGAAGGCGAGAGCCTTGCCATCGTGGGGGAATCCGGCAGCGGTAAATCCGTGTTCTGCAAAACGTTCATGGGTCTGTTGGATTCCAACGGCCGCGTCACCCGCGGCAGCATCCGTTATGGCGAAAAGGACCTTGCCGCCTTTAAAACGGAAAAAGAGTGGCTCAGCGTGCGCGGAAAGGAAATCGCTATGGTCATGCAGGATCCGATGACCAGCCTGAATCCGCTCAAAACCGTCGGCGCGCAGATCTGCGAAGCGCTGACGCTGCACCAGGGAATGAAGGGGGAGGCCGCCAAGCAAAAAGCTACTGAGATACTGGAGGATGTCGGCATCACTGAGGCGGCGCGCCGTTTCGGTCAGTATCCGCATGAGTTTTCCGGCGGTATGCGCCAGCGGGTGGTCATTGCCATCGCCATTGCATGCAACCCGCGCATCCTTATCTGTGACGAGCCAACGACGGCTCTGGATGTTACCATTCAGGCACAGATATTAAAGCTTCTGAAGGACCTGAAAGCCAAGTATAAGCTGACCACGCTGTACATCACCCATGACCTGGGCGTGGTGGCGAATGTGGCCGACCGAATCGCGGTGATGTACGCGGGCGATATCGTTGAAATCGGGACCTGCGAGGAAGTGTTCTACACGCCCAAGCACCCGTATACCTGGGCGCTGCTGTCCAGCCTGCCGCAGCTCGGTGTGCGGGGCGAGAACCTGTATTCCATTCCTGGTACGCCGCCAAATCTGTTCGCAGATGTAAAGGGAGACGCCTTTGCGCCTAGGAATCCGTATGCGCTGAAAATTGATTTTGTGGAGCGGCCGCCGTATTTTGAGGTGAGCCCGACCCACAAAGCGCGCACCTGGCTGTTGGACCCGCGCGCACCCAAAGTGGAGCCGCCGGAAAATATCCGCAATCTGCGGAGTGTGCAGGAGGGGAATGTATGACAATGGAAAACAAGTCTCTTCTGCAGGTCAAAGACCTCACAGTGACCTTTGGAGAGCGGCACAATAAGTTCACCGCCGTCAAAAACGTCAGCTTCGATATTTTCCAAGGCGAGACGTTCGGCCTTGTGGGCGAATCCGGCAGCGGCAAAACGACCATCGGCCGGACGGTCATCCGCATCAACCCGGCGGCGAGCGGCGAGATTTTGTACGATGGAGAACGCATCAGCGGCAGGATCAGCCGTGAAAAGGACAGGGAAGTCACCCGAAAAATACAAATGATCTTTCAGGACCCGCTGGCCTCCCTCAACGAACGCGCCAAGGTGGATTACATCGTCTCCGAGGGGTTGTATAATCTAGGCGGACGCGTGTCGGAGGAAGAACGCCGCAAAAAGGTTGCGCAGGCACTTTCCGACGTGGGACTGCTGCCGGAATTTGCCAGCCGTTTTCCGCACGAGTTCTCCGGCGGGCAGCGCCAGCGCATCGGCATCGCCCGCGCGCTTATCATGGAACCGGAATTCATTATTGCGGACGAGCCCATCTCTGCTTTGGACGTATCCATCCGTGCTCAGGTGCTGAACCTGATGGCCGAGCTGCAGCGTCGGCGCGGGCTGACCTATCTGCTCATCAGTCATGATCTCTCGGTGATGCGTTTCATCTGCGACCGCATCGCAGTCATTCATTTGGGACGCATCGTAGAGCTTTCCAGTACGGAAAAGCTGTTTGCACATCCGCTGCATCCGTATACGAGAGCGCTGCTTTCCGCTATTCCGCTGCCGGACCCTGCGGCGGAAAAACGCAAGGTCCTGGAGGTGTACGACCCGTCCTGTCATCATTATGAGGCAGACCCTCCGACATGGACGGAGATCGAACCGGGACATTTTGTGCTTGCAAATCAGGAAGAACTTGAAAAATACCGGACAATGATTTAAACTGAATGACATGAAGGACGCAGCGCGGCGTTTTTCGCGCGGAGCGTCCGTGCTGAAAGCGGACAAAGCGTCCGCTTTCGGTGTTTCTGTATGCAGTTTACACAGTTTTTACACATGTTTCCGTTTGCCGCGGCTTTGCCCTCCGGCGGAGGAAAGCATGTGCCGGAGAAGTCGTAACCATTCTGAACAAGCAAAGGAGAGCTGCCATGATTATACCAAAACCGTTGTTTACAGGCGCGCGTGTCGCGCTGATCGCGCCTTCCGGCCCTGTTCCAGAAGGGCGCTTGGAGCCTGCCGTGGCCAGTGTGCAGGCACTTGGGCTGGAGCCTGTCGTTTTTCCGTCCTGTACCATGCGGCACGGTTATCTGGCCGGATATGACCGCGAACGTGCGGCAGATTTTAATAATGCGTTTTCAGACGCGAGCATCCATGGCGTTATCTGCATCCGCGGAGGATACGGTGCGCAGCGCCTGATGGACCGCATCGATTGGACTGCTATTGCAAAAACGCCCAAGGTGTTCTGTGGGTACAGTGATGTCACCATCCTGCATCTGATGCTGAATCAGCGCTGCGGCTTTGTTACTTATCACACGCCTATGCCGGCTACGGAATGGTATGCAGGTTTGGATGAATATACCGAGCGTTCACTGAAAAACGCGATTTTCGGCGTGCAGGAGCCGAATATCCTCAATCCAGACGGTATGCCGCTGTATACGATCGCCAAGGGCGTGAGCCACGGCGTGTTGACGGGCGGCAACCTGTCGCTGCTCGCCGCCTCTTTGGGAACGCCTTATGAAATCGAGACAAAGGATAAAATATTGTTCATTGAGGATATCGGTGAAACGCCGTACCGTATTGACCGCATGCTGCTCATGCTGAAGCAGGCGGGGAAGCTGCGCGCCTGCGCGGGTATTCTGCTGGGTGCGTTCACGGATTGTGCAGCACCTGACCCGGCGGAGAGCCTGACGCTGCGTGAGGTCATCACAGAATTGCTGCTGGATGAAGGCAAGCCGATCCTGGGGGCGCTTCAGTGCGGGCATATCATGCCTACGATGTCCCTGCCGCTGGGGGTAAACGTGAATCTTGACGCAACGAACCGCACGCTGCGGGTATTGGAGTATTGAATATGACCAGGCAAGAGCTTTGCGCCGCGCTGGATGCGCAGCTTGCAGCGGCGCAGGAACAGGTGTGCGTGCTGGCTGTCCCGTTGGCTGGCGGCGTGCCGTTGTATGAACGGGGCGCGGGCAGGAGGGCGGTCTCCGCGTCTACCATCAAGGTGTTCATCCTGCTGGCCGCGCTGGATGAGGTGCGGCGGGGAAGGCTCGCGCTGGACACGCCTGTGGCGGTCACAGCGGAAGACATTCTTCCTGACACAGGCGTCTTTGTGGACGGTCCCGGCATGCATCCGCTGGAGGAGCTGCTTGTGTGGATGATCGTCCTTTCCGACAATACGGCAACGAACGTGCTCATCGGGCTGCTGGGCGCCGAATGTATAAATGCGGCGGCATGCAGCGTTGGGACGAAAAACACTGTGCTGGAACGCAAAATGCTGGATTGGGATGCAGTATCAGCCGGGCGCAATAATTATACCAGCGCGGAGGACCTGCTGCGCGTGTTCCGTGCGCTGTATGACGAAACAGTGCTCACGCCAGAGCTTTGCGCGCTGGCGCGCTCGATCCTGCGCCGTCAGCGCGATACGCGGATGCTCACCCGTTACATTTGGCAGGACGTGCCCTGTGCCCACAAGACGGGTGGCCTGGACCGTCTGAGCCATGATGCGGGAGTGTTCGAGCTTCCGGGCCGGCCGTATTTCATCGCCGTACTCATTTGGGACGCACCGGATATTGACGGTGACGAGCCTCTGGCGGGACGCGTTTCGAAGTTGGTTTTCGATTATTATTCCCAGGAGGATACGCAATGAGTTTTGCTGTTGTGGTTTCGGACATCGCCCCTTTGTATACGAAGCCGGAGCCGTTGTGTGAGCTGGCAGATGAAGCGCTTTATGGTATGGTGGTGGAGGTGCTGGCGCGGGAAGGGATGTATTGCCGTGTGCGTACCCATTACCGCTATGAGGGCTGGACGCCCGCGCGCTGCCTTCTGGAGGACGGCGCGCCTGCCGCACAATGGCAGTCGGTGCCAAAGCTGGTAGTGCAAAAACCTTATATCGATGTGCTGAACGAGCCGAAGGTACAGGGGGGCTGCCTGCAGAGCATGCCGAGGGGAGCTTTTCTCTGCCCGGAGGGCGGCCCGGATGAAAACCAGTGGCAGCCCGTTCGTCTTGCGGACGGACGTCTCGGCTACACCAAAGCAACTTATCTGGCTCAGCCGGCTCCCGCGTGGGAAAGCGTTGGGGAAGATGAACTGCGGCAGCGCTTATGCGGCGCCGCACTGTCTTATCTGGGCGCACAATACCGCTGGGGCGGTAAAACGCCGTTGGGCATCGATTGCAGCGGCCTTGTCTCCATGGCCTATCTGCTCAACGGTGTGATTATTTACAGGGACGCTGCCATCAAGCCGGGGTTTGCGCTGCATGAAATTTCATTTGAAGCAGCAAAGCCGGGCGATCTGCTGTTTTTCCCCGGCCACGTGGCGATGTATCTGGGAGAGGGACGGTTTGTTCACTCCACCGGACATACAGGTACAGAAGGCGTCATCCTCAGCAGTCTTGCGGAAGAGGCGCCGGATTACCGGGCGGATCTGAAAGAATCCATGACTGCTGTGGCCAGTATTTTCGGCGCGCCGCAGTGAAGATATTATCAATCAGACAGGGGATCGGAAAGCAATGAAATTCAAGGACTATGGCGTTCAGATGTGGATGAACGACTTTGAAAGCGCATGTAGTTATTATTTGGCTGTGA
>ERZ1023979.501-NODE-501-length-11874-cov-4.882393_pt1 | contig 11874 bp, 7 predicted proteins | sample MGYA00380434_ERZ1023979 | MGnify/ENA primary metagenome ERZ1023979 (study PRJEB33179, sample SAMN07449056) | human gut metagenome | biome: Human-gut; feature: Human associated habitat; material: Faeces | host: Homo sapiens | place: India:Kasaragod | collected...
AGAACAGAAACAACCATCAGGCACGGAAGAGACCCGGAAAGGCGAAGAGGCCATGGTCATGTCCAGTGAAGTCAGACAAGGGAAGATGCCGCCAAGACACATCGAGGTGCGGGGCGCGAAGGTCCATAACCTGAAGAACATTGATATCGATATCCCACTGCACGAGATCGTGGCGATCGCCGGGGTCTCCGGCTCGGGGAAATCCTCTCTCGCGCTCGGCGTGCTGTATGCGGAGGGATCCCGCAGATACTTGGAATCCCTCTCCACCTACACTCGCCGGAGGATGACGCAGGCGGAACGCGCGGATGTGGAGGATGTCCGATATGTGCCGGCGGCGCTTGCGCTTCGGCAGCGCCCGGGGGTTCCCGGCATCCGCAGTACATTCGGAACGCTTTCCGAACTGCTCAATGGTCTGCGGCTCATGTTCTCCCGGCTTGCGAGTCACCGCTGCCCCAATGGGCACTACTGCCCGCCATCTCTTTCGGTCGCAGCCATGCAGGAAATCACCTGCCCGGCCTGCGGCGGGCAATTCCACGGTCCCGGAGCCGAGGAGCTCGCCTTCAACAGTACCGGCGCCTGCAGGACCTGCGGCGGCACGGGAATCGTCCAGACCGTGAACGAGGCGACGCTGGTGCCGGACGATTCCAAGACGATCGACGAGGGCGCGGTCGTCGTCTGGGGGACGCTCATGTGGTCGCTCATGAAGGACATCGTACGGACGATGGGCGTGCGAACCGATGTGCCGTTCCGCGACCTCTCGCCGAGGGAAAAGGAGATCGTCTACCACGGCGAGTTGAAAAAACATCACGTCCATTACGTCAATCCGCGCACGCTGGAACCGTCGGAAATGGATTTCAACTATTACAGCGCGGTCAATTCCGTCAAGAACTCCCTTGCCAAGGTCAAGGACGAGAAGGGAATGAAGAGGCTCGAGAAATATCTCAAGGAGGGCGTTTGCCCGGACTGCCATGGGACAAGGCTCTCGGAGGCCGCCCGCACGCCGAGACTGCGGGGGAATCGGTCTGGACCGGGCAACGGCAATGACGCTTTCGGAACTAATCCCCTGGTGCAGGGCGTGCCGGCATCGCTTCCGAAAGAGATGCGCCCCATGGCGCAGAGCATCCGCGAATCGTTCATGGACGTTTCCGAGCGGCTGATGGATCTCGGCCTTGGATACCTGTCGCTTGATCGGGCGGCTTCAACGCTTTCCACAGGTGAACGTCAGCGGACGCAGCTCGCAAGGGCGGTTCGCAACCGGACGACCGGCGTGCTGTATGTTCTCGATGAGCCGTCGATCGGCTTGCACCCCCATAATCTCAAGGGGCTGACCGGCGTGATGGACGATCTGCGGGCGGATGGGAATTCCGTCATCATCGTCGATCATGACACACGGGTTTTGAAGCATGCCGACTGGATGATCGAGATGGGGCAAGGAGCCGGAGCGGACGGCGGGACGGTGATTGCCGAGGGCAAGGATCGTAAACATCGCGAAGAATCCACGGTCCGTCATCGGGCCGTATCTTTCCGACCGGTATGAAGCAAGAATCCGTCCGGTCACGCAGGCGGATCGCATGTTCGACAAGGGCGCCATACATCTGGAAACGGGGATGATCCACACGGTGCATCCTCTGGACGTGCGGATACCGATGGGGAGGCTGACCGTGGTGACGGGCGTCTCCGGTTCCGGGAAAACCACGATGGTGCTCGAAAGCCTGATCCCGTCGCTCAGGGCGAAGATCGGCGGGCAGAAGCTTGCGGGACATGTGAGGAACATCGAGGCGGAGGGCATCGCACAGGTCAAGCTGATCGACGCGACGCCGATCGGCATCAACGTGCGCTCGACCGTGGCGACGTACGCGAATGTCCACGACGAGCTCAGAAAGGCATACGCAAACACACAGGACGCGAAGGACCGTTCCCTCAAAGCCGGAGATTTCTCATACAATACGGGAAGACTCCGCTGCCCGGCCTGTGACGGAACAGGGGAGAGCTCGCTGGACGTCCAGTTCCTGCCCGATGTGAAGATTCCCTGCCCGGACTGCCGGGGTTCCCGGTACGGCGCGGATGCTTTCGACATCCGCAGGAAAGCGAAGGACGGCAATGCATACAGTCTGCCGGAGCTCATGAATATGAGCGTGGATCAGGCGCTGAACGCCCTCGACGGACTGAAGCTCCCCCGGCAACGACTGCAGGTGCTGCACGACCTGGGACTCGGCTATCTGACTCTCGGCGAGGAAACGCCCGGACTTTCCGGCGGCGAAGCACAGCGGCTGAAGCTTGCCAGCGAGATGGGAAAGGGCCAGAGCGACTCGGTGTTCGTTTTCGATGAACAGACCATCGGCTTGCATCCGCAGGATGTGAGGACGCTGCTGCTTGTTTTCCAGACGCTGATCAATCACGGCGCCACCGTGGTGGTCATCGAACACGACCTTGATGTGGTGGACAACGCCGATTACATCATCGATATGGGACCGGGCGGCGGAAAGGAAGGCGGCAGGGTCGTCGCCTGCGGGACGCCGGACGAGATCAGACACACAGATGAAAGCATTACCGGTCGCTATATATAGCGTCATATGTAGGAGCGTGGTCTCTGCCTGACGGCATCACGCGGGAGCGGGCCGGTACGGCCCTGACCCGCATCGCGAGTGGTGTGCCGCGGCGGCCCGGCTGCGGCACGTCGGCATGGGGCGCGCCGCCAGGGCGCGGAATACGGGGAATATGCCGCGTACGACAGGAATGATATGATTCAATCCCGGATTTGCGTTACGTTTGCCACACGCGGCGGAACGCCGTCGGAGCCGCAGTCAGAGAGGGAAGTCCCGTGAAACGTTTCGTGGGTTTGGACGGTATTAAAGGACTGGCGCTGATAGCCATTGTGCTGTACCACTGCATGCAGCAACGGCTGCCAGGCGGATTCTACGGAGTCGACGTGTTCTTCACCGTCTCTGGATTCCTGATTGCCGTCAGTTTGATTCGTTCTCTGGCGAAAACCGGATCGCTGAATCTCGTGCGATATATTCCCAAGCGTGCAGTACGTCTCTATCCGGCGCTGTTTCTGCTGATTCCGGTCATCGTCTCCGTCGGCTGGCTGTTCGATCACGACATTCTAGTTTCCATCCGCGACCAAGTCATCACCGTGCTGCTGGGCTGCTACAACTGGTACGCCATTGCCGGAGGCCAAAGCTATTTCGACCAAATGAACCCGCAGGTGTTTCGCCATCTGTGGTTCATTGGCGTGCTCATGCAGTTCTACGTCATCGTGCCGTTCATCGTCTGGCTGATGTGGAAGCTCCGCCAGACGAAACTGCCTTCACTCATCCCACTGGGACTCGCGGCGTTCAGCAGTATCGCCATGTGGGTGATGTATGTGCCCAAAGGCGACCCCACCCGCGTCTACTTCGGCACCGATACCCACAGCATGGGCCTGATGCTGGGTGTGGCTCTCGCCTGGTGGGTCACCGCTCCTCAGTTGGGCCACGCTCGCCAGAGGGCTGTGCCGATGCCCCGCACCATTAGCTCGAGCGCTTCGGCAGCCGCACATCGGGCTCCGTTACCTCAGATTCCCGTGGAGCATCGCATCTGGAATGCGGCGGCACCGGTATTGGCGTTCCTCAGCCTGATTGCCTTGGTCACCATGGCGGTTATCGGCAAACAGGATGCATTCGCCTTCCGCGGTGGCATCATATTGTCCAGCTTGTTGTCCGTGCTGCTGATTGCCGGTACCATCTCCGACGATTCCTGGATGCAAAGCCTCATGGTGTTCAAGCCATTGGCCTCCCTCGGCATGTATTCGTACGGCATTTACCTGTGGCACTGGCCGTTGTGGATTCTTTCCAGCGCCCTTGCCCCGAAGATCTTCAAGGCAGTAGGGCCTTGGCCTCTCATCATGACCGCGTTGCTCACCGCCATTGCGGTGATGATTTCCTGGCTGATGGTGGAGAAACCGGCGGCAACGCACTCGGCGGTATCCGTCGTGGTGCCCCTTCGCACGAACAAGAAGAATCATGTGGCCCGGGTTATTGCCGTTGACGTTATCCTGGTGCTGTCGTTGGCCGGCTGCGCGCAGGGCATTGCTCATGCACCTGCGAAAACCGCCATGCAGATCCAGCTGGAGCAACAGGCCGCACAACTGGAACGTATGCAGAAAACCGAACACGTGCTGCTGCGCCATGCCGTGCCGGCACCGCCCAAGCCCAAGCATGAGATGCCCACCGGCGATCAGATTACCGCCATAGGCGATTCGGTGATGCTGGCCTCATCACAGGGCCTTTCGGAAGTCTTCCCCGGCATTCAGACCGACGCGAGCGTTTCCCGCTCCATCATGGTCGCCCCCGAACTCATCGGCAACGCTCTGTCCGCCGGCAGTCTGCGGCAGTGGGTGTTGATCGGCCTTGGCACCAATTCGGCAATCACCCCCGATCAGTTGGACCAGATTCGTAATATGATCGGCCCCGACCGCGTGCTGGTACTGGTCAATGCCCACGGAGACCGTACGTGGATTCCACCTACCAACCAGGTGCTTGCCGACTATGCGGCCGCACATCCGGACAATGTGGTGCTGGTGGATTGGGATGCCACAGCCAACGCGAACGCGCAGGTGCTCGGCTCCGACGGCATCCACCCGAGCATGGATAGCGATATCTATGCAAAGGCGGTCAGACAGACCATCGAACAATGGATCGCAAGCGGCAGGTGAACGGCAGGCAACGCTGAGTTGTCCAACCGGTCGTGAAGAACGGCTATGCTGAAGACTGCATCAACGAGACCACACGTTGGGAGACATGGTGAGCGCAATCCTTGAAGGAAAGCCCGATAAGAATCTTATTCTCGTTACGGGAAGGATTCATCCGAAGTTGGCTGAGGATGTCGCCGAGCAGCTCGGCATCGACGTCCTTGAAACCACCGCATACGATTTCGCCAACGGCGAGATGTACGTGCGCTACACTGAATCGGTGCGTGGCGCCGATGTGTTCGTGCTGCAAAGCCACTACAAGCCCATCAACAAGGCGATCATGGAGCAGCTCATCATGATCGACGCATTGAAGCGCGCCTCGGCCCGTTCCATTACTGCGGTCTGCCCGTTGCTCGGCTACTCCCGTCAGGACAAGAAGCACCGCGGCCGCGAGCCCATCTCCTGCCGTCTGGTGTTCGACCTGCTGAAGACCGCCGGTGCCGACCGTATCATGTCGGTCGATCTGCATGCCGCGCAGTCCCAAGGCTTCTTCGACGGCCCGGTCGATCATCTGGTGGCCATGCCAGTGCTGGTCGACTACATCCGTGATCGTTTCCAGGGCCATCTCGACAACGTCGCCGTCGTCTCCCCCGACGCCGGCCGCATTCGCGTGGCCGAGCAGTGGGCGCAGCGTCTCGGCGGCGGTCCGCTCGCTTTCGTGCACAAGACGCGCGACATCACCCGCCCGAACCAGGCGGTCGCCAACCGTGTGGTCGGCGACGTTGCCGGCAAGGACTGCGTGCTTGTCGATGACCTGATCGACACCGCCGGTACCATCGCGGGCGCATGCCACGTGCTGCAGGACGCGGGAGCCAAGTCGGTGACCGTGGTCGCCACGCATGGCGTGCTCTCCGGCCCGGCCGTCGAGCGACTCAAGAACTGCGGTGCGCGCGAGGTCGTGCTGACCGACACCGTGCCGATTCCCGAGGAAAAGCGCTGGGATGGCTTGACCGTCCTGTCGATCGCCCCGCTGCTGGCCAGCGCCATCCGCGCCGTATTCGAGGACGGCTCGGTCGCCGAACTGTTCGACACCTACCCCGAGCACCACGGTCAAGGCTTCCTGTTCGCCTGATCACGTGCGTGTTTGTTCGTGGAAAGCACACGATGCGAGACGCGACATGGCGTAGTCTTTCGGTAAATACCGACAATATGGTATAAATGAACACTTGTGGGCCGAAAGCCCACGACTCCCCCATGGTGTAATGGCAGCACACGGGTCTTTGGAACCCTTTGTCTTGGTTCGAGTCCAGGTGGGGGAACGGCGGACGGCCGCTCGACATCCGGGCGGCCGTCTATTGTTTTGAGGTGTTTCCACCCTCAATAGACATTCCGATCGAAGGGAATACGTCAGTTATGGCATTATCCGCAGCCATCGTCCTCGCCGCCGGCGAGGGTACCCGCATGCGTTCCAACAAGCCGAAGGTGCTGCATGCTTTTGCAGGCAAGACCTTCCTGAACAGGGTCATGGATTCGGTGGCCGCCCTGAATCCCGACACGCTGGCCGTGGTCGTGCACTTCCAGGCCGAGCGCGTCGCCGAAGCCGCCCGCTCCTATGACGAGCAGGTCACCATTGTGAACCAGGACGACATTCCCGGTACCGGCCGCGCCGTGCAGTGCGCAATGGCGCAGCTCACCGAGGCTGGCAAGGTCGATGGCCCGGTGCTGATCGCCGCCTCCGACATGCCGCTGCTCGACAGCGAGACGCTGCACCGTCTGGTCGAATTCCACACCGCCTCCGGCAACGGCGCCACTGTGCTCACCACCATCCTCGATGACCCGACCGGCTACGGCCGCATCATCCGCGATCGCGAAGGCAACGTGCTGCGCATCGTTGAACAGAAAGACGCCAACCGCAGCGAACTCGCCGTGCAGGAAGTGAACACCTCAGTCTACGTGTTCGAGGCTTCCGTGCTTACCGAGGCAATCGCCGGACTGAAGTCGAACAACGCGCAGGGTGAGTTCTATCTGACCGACGCGCTGGAAACCGCCAAGGCCGCTGGCAAGGTCGGCGCGTTCGCCGCTCCGGATCCGCTCACCGTCGAAGGCGTGAACGACCGCGTGCAGCTGGCCGCGCTGTCCAAGACCTACAACCGCCGCGTCTGCGAGCGCTGGATGCGCGACGGCGTGACCATTCTCGACCCGGAAACCACCTGGATCGAGGACGATGTCCAGATCGGCCGCGACGCCACCATCCTGCCCGGCTCCTTCCTGCAAGGCCACACGGTGGTCGGCGAGGACGCCATCGTCGGCCCGTACACCACCCTAATCGACGCAACCGTGGACGAAGGTGCCGTGGTCGAGCGTTCCCGCGTACAGGAATCGCACATCGGCGCACGCACGAACATCGGCCCGTGGACCTACCTGCGCCCGGGCAACGAGTTCGGCGAGGATGCCAAGGCCGGCGCGTTCGTCGAAATGAAGAAGGCGCACATCGGCAACGGCACCAAGGTGCCGCACCTGAGCTACGTGGGCGACGCCCAGCTTGGCGACCACACCAACATCGGCGGCGGCACCATTACCGCCAACTATGACGGCGTGCACAAGAACCGCACCACCATCGGCTCCGGCTGCCACGTGGGTGCCGGCAACCTGTTCGTGGCCCCGGTTGAAGTGGGCGACAACGTGACCACCGGCGCCGGTTCCGTGGTGCGCCACGCCGTGCCGAGCGACACGATGGTCTACTCCGAGAATACGCAACACAACGTCGAGGGCTGGAAGCCCGCCTGGGAGCGCTGAACCATGCCCGCACTTCAGGATTCCATCAACGCCGTCCGCGTGGCCGCCGAGGCCGCGGACCGTATCAAAGCCACCGACATCGTGGCCTTCGACGTAGCCGACCTGCTCGGCATCACCGACATCATGATGATCGCCGGCGCCTCCAACGAGCGCCAGGTGCTGGCCGTGGCCGAGGAAATCGAAAAGGACCTGTTCCTTAAGTGCTCCGGCCGTCAGCCGCGCTCTCGCGAGGGCCTGACCGAGGGCCAGTGGGTGCTGCTTGACTACGGTGATTTCGTGATTCATGTCATGCACGAGGAATCGCGCGAATTCTACGGGCTCGAACGACTCTGGCGCGACTGCCCGGCCATCGATCTTGAACTCGCACACCCGGAAACGGCGGAGCATGCGGAAGATGCTGCCGTCACCACCGCGTAACGTGCGAATCACATAACGCTGATATTCGCTGATATTCGCGTGTCGGGCTGCCTGTTGCCAAACATCATTGACGGCATCAGGCAGCCCTCCCCTTTTTCCTGTTTCCTCACTGGAACCGAAAGGATCGTCACTATGACCAATCATGTTCGTTCCGTTTTCCTTATCCGTCATGGACGCACCTCCTACAACGCCGCTCACAAGCTCCAAGGCCAGGTCGACATTCCGCTGGACGCCGTGGGTGAATGGCAGGTCAAGCAGACCGCCGCGGCCTTGAAAAGGCTGTACGTCGATCGTCGGCAGGAAATCAACCACCGGTTCATTGTCTGCTCCGATTTGAAGCGTGCGCACGCCACCGCGCAAGCTTTCGCCGACGTATTGGGTGGAATCGAGCCCGTCGATGATCGTCGCGTCCGTGAACGCAGCTTCGGTGATTGGGATGGCCATGCCGTGGCCGAACTGGCCGAACGCTACCCCGAGGACTTCCGTTCCTGGATGGAGTCTCGGGGCGGCGAGCTGAAGTATGGTGCCGAGCCCAAGGAAGCTGTGGGCAAGCGCGGCGTAGAGGCTCTTGAGGACTGGTCCACGCGTGCCGGAGACGACACGGACCTGTTCGTGTTCTCGCACGGCGCATGGATTGCGCAGACATTGCAGACCCTGTTGGGCATTTCTGCAATCGATCCGACCTTTTCTACGGTGGTTTCATTGCGTAATGCGCACTGGGTGCGCTTGGTGCCGATGGACAATCCCGATGGCACTGTGCGCTGGCGTCTGCTGGACTACAATCACGGTCCGGCCATCGCCGACACCGACGAGTGGGAACGCGAACGCTGATCGTGTCACGGCTCCCCTGCTGAGCCAACAGGTTCAGTGTATTCGAAAAACCGTTCAAGCAGTAATTGAATAACCCAATGCCTGAATAATGGCGGAAACAAGCCAAAAAGTGTCGCCAAATCCCACTTTTGCCATTTGGCGACACGCCGGCTTTTGCCAGAATCGACATCTCGTCGTAATGTATACGAGGTCCAAACAACGGGCCAACAATTGAAAACGGGGCTATAGCGCAGCTGGTAGCGCATCTCCATGGCATGGAGAGGGTCGGGGGTTCGAATCCCCCTAGCTCCACGACGAAGCCATCAAATCAGGCGATATGGTGGTTTCTCCGCTGGTTCATGGCGGGTCTTGCGACTCCCATGAATCGGATAGCTTCACTCGGGGCTATAGCGCAGCTGGTAGCGCATCTCCATGGCATGGAGAGGGTCGGGGGTTCGAATCCCCCTAGCTCCACAATCAAGGCCGGTGCTTCATGCACCGGCCTTTTTCGTTTTCTGGCCTATCGGCCGACTTTTGCGCAACATTCCCCGGAAAGCGTCGCCAAGGGGACGCTCTTCCGATTGGCGCGACACCGGCGTGAGCGATAACAGTAATCGCCACTACAATGAGGTGTGGTCCCTATCGTGTTGATCATCAAAGGAGACAAAAACATCGTGACCGTCACCCGTGTATATATCGCCAGCCCTGAAGGCGCCAATGGCCGCAACGTCGTCGCTTACGGCATGCTCAACGCATTGACTTCCAAGTACAAGACCATGGTGTTCCGCCCTGCTGTGTCCAACCATGACGAATTCACCCCGATCCTGCTCGCCGCCTCCAATGCCGGACTCGGCGTGGCCCTGTCCACCGGCCTCGATGTGCACAAGGTGCGCGAGGATAAGAACACCGCCCGTGGCGATATCGTCGGCGCGTTCAACGATGCCATGGACGTTTCCCGCGCGGACGCCGCCCTGATCGTGGGCACCGACAAGTCCCACGTCAACGATCCGACCAGCTATGAATTCGACGCGAATGTCGCCGCTGATCTGAAGGCCGGCGTGTTCCTAGCCGTGTGCACCATCGACCGTTGGCCGCACGAGCTCGACGAGACCGTCAAGCTGTCCATCGAGGGCATGGAGGCCGCTGGCAACAAGGTGCTCGGCATCTTCGTGACCGGATGCGAGCCGCGCCACGCTTTCTCCGTTAAGGAGACCCTCGCCAAGTACGGCCTGCCGGTCTGGACTCTGCCGCAGGTGCCGTTCACCGATGAATCCACCAAGGATCTGGCGCTGGAGACCTTCCGTAAGAACGCTCCCACCGATGAAGTGCTCGCCGCGCTCGATGTGGACGTCACCGCGCCCATCACCCCGTACGCCTTCCAGTTCGGCCTGCTCGGCAAGGCCAAGAGCAACAAGAAGACCATCGTGCTGCCCGAAGGCGAGGAGGACCGCATCATCAAGGCGGCCGACTACCTGCTTGAGCGCGAGATCGTGAACCTCATCATCGTGGGCAACAAGGACGCCATTCTGGCTCGCGGCAAGGAACTGGGCCTGAACTACTTGGAGCGCGCCCGCTTCCAGGCTATGGACGACGAGAACGTGTTGAAGCCCATGGTCGCCAAGCTGTGCGAGTTGCGTGCCAAGAAGGGCATGACCGAGGAGCAGGCCCGCAAGCAGCTGGCCGACGCCAGCTACTTCGGCACCATGCTCGTGGTGCTCGGCTACGCCGACGGCCTGGTCTCCGGCTCCGTGAACTCCACCGCCAACACCGTGCGCCCGGCCCTGCAGGTCATCAAGACCAAGCCCGGCCAGAAGCTGGTCTCCGGCGCATTTCTCATGTGCTTCAAGGACCATGTGGCCGTGTTCTCCGACTGCGCCATCAACCTCAACCCGGATGCCGAGCAGCTTTCCGAAATCGCGTTGCAGTCCGCCGAGACCGCACGTGCCTTCGGCATCGACCCGAAGGTCGGTATGCTCTCCTACTCCACCCTCGGCTCCGGCAAGGGACCGGACGTGGACATGGTCGAGGAAGCCACCAAGCTGCTCAAGGAGAAGGCTCCGGATCTGCCGGTGGTCGGTTCCATCCAGTTCGACGCCGCCTGGTCCCCCACCGTGGCCGCCACCAAGGCCAAGGGCAACGATGTGGCCGGACACGTCAACGTGTTCGTCTTCCCGGACCTGTGCGCCGGCAACATCGGCTACAAAGCCGTGCAGCGCTCCTCCGGCGCCTTGGCCATCGGCCCGGTGCTGCAGGGTCTCAACAAGCCGGTAAACGACCTGTCCCGTGGTGCTCTGGTGCAGGACATCATCAACACCATCGCCCTCACCGCCATCGAAGCGCAGTGAGCCCGGCTTGGCTCCCGGTGGCTCCCGCCAGCGGGAGCCACCATAATGCCTTTTTTGTAGCAAGCAACGAGTAATCTAATCAACGGTAACCCGTGTCTCACGGGAACATTCAATCACAATGGAGGATGCCCATAATGGCGAAAACCGTCCTTGTCATCAATTCCGGCTCCAGCTCGATCAAGTACCAGCTGGTTGATCTCGAATCCGGCGAAGGCCTCGCTTCCGGCCTCGTCGAGAAGATCGGTGAGCCGGTCGACGGCCACTACAAGCACGAGTACAACGGCGAAAAGCACGAGCTTGAAGAGCCGATTCACGACCACGAGCAGGGTCTGAAGCGCGTGCTCGGCTTCTTCGAGGAGTACGGCCCGAACCTGTCTGAGGCTGGCATTGTCGCCGTCGGCCACCGTGTGGTGCAGGGTGGCTCCATCTTCCCGAAGCCGGCCCTCGTGACCAACAAGACCATCAACCAGGTCAAGGATCTGGCTGTGCTCGCCCCGCTGCACAACGGCCCGGAGGCCAAGGGCGCCGAAGTCATGCGCTCCCTGCTGCCGGACGTTCCGCAGATCTTCGTCTTCGATTCCTCCTTCTTCTTCCAGCTGCCGAAGGCGGCCAGCACCTACGCGCTGAACAAGGAAATCGCCGATCAGTACCACATCCGCCGCTACGGCGCCCACGGCACCTCCCACGAGTACATCTCCTCCGTGGTGCCGGACGTCGTCGGCAAGCCGGCTGAAGGCCTGAAGCAGATCGTTTTGCACATCGGCAACGGCGCTTCCGCTTCCGCTGAGGTCTCCGGCAAGCCGGTTGAGACCTCCATGGGTCTGACCCCGCTTG
>ERZ1023979.511-NODE-511-length-11654-cov-10.582205_pt1 | contig 11654 bp, 5 predicted proteins | sample MGYA00380434_ERZ1023979 | MGnify/ENA primary metagenome ERZ1023979 (study PRJEB33179, sample SAMN07449056) | human gut metagenome | biome: Human-gut; feature: Human associated habitat; material: Faeces | host: Homo sapiens | place: India:Kasaragod | collected...
TCGGCTTGCTCGGGAGACCCAGACCCCATGGTCGAGCAAGCTCTCCAGACCGCTTCGCGGCATCACGGACGTGCCGTCCGCACACCTCCACGGGAGGTGCGAAATGAGCTGGGCGAACAAGCGCCGACGCACCGTGCAGAAGCTCGTCACGTTCACTCCCGACGAGTGGGAACGCGTCAATTCGCTGCACAAAAAGGTGAACAAGTACACGACAAGATACCGTTCGTTCACCGTGTTCGCACGCAAAATGCTGACCGATGGCGAGATCCGCGTCACCGAGATCAGGCCGCTGACAGACCCCGAGCCGCTCGCCAGAGAGATCGGCCGCATCGGCGTGAACGTCAACCAGATCGCCCACTGGGCCAACGCGAACGAGCACATCACCGCCGAGCAGGTGGCCGAGCTCCGCGCGTCGTTCGACCGCATCGAGCGTCTGCTCGGCGACCTGTTCGCCAACAAACGCACCGCCGGGAAGGACGTGTGAGCATGGCCGTGGTCAAGCTCGGCAAGCCCGTGAAATCGAATCTCGGCGGCCCCAACGGGGCGATGGCGTACATCATCGACCCCGCCAAGACCGACGGCGGAAGACTGGTCAGCTCCAACTACGAGCGGACCGGAACGGACTACGACGCGCTGGCTGATCCAATGCTCGAAGACAACGAGAACTCACCCAAAGGCATCCAAAAGAACAGCCGTCTGGCGTACCACATCAAGCTGAGCTTCAGTCCCGATGACCCCGTGACGCCCGAGCGGGTGCACGAACTCGGTGTGGAGTTTGCGCACCGCATCACCAGTGATGAATACAAGTTCGTGGTCGCCACACACACCGACCGCCACCACCTGCACGACCACATCATGGTGTGCGCCGCCTCCCGATACGGGAAGCATCTGAAGGCGGAACTACCCAAGGACATCATCGAACAGTGGCGCGTCATCGCCAACGAGATCAGCGAGAGGGAGGGGCTAAGCGTCATCTTCAACCCCGCCACCGAGCGGGTCGCACGCAAAATGCGCGGCGACGAAACCACGCCGAACGAAGACCCGACGACACAGGCACGCGACCCCAAACATGTCGAAGAGACTTCCGAACCAGGCACGGCGGCGACGGCGCGAACGACGCGACGGGCCGAAAACGAGGAGCCGATGGAGCGTCGCTACGGCATGTCGATGGAGGAGATCTACGCGTCCGCGAAGGGCCTGGGCGTCAAGGACCAGCTCCGCATGCTGATCGACCTGACCCTGGCCGGCGCGGAGAACTTCGAGGACTGGAGGAACATGCTCGACGTGCAGGGCGTGGACGTGACGGTCCGAGGACAGCACTTCACGTTCACCATGAAGGACACCGGCTTCAAGGTCCGAGACACGAAACTCGGCTCGGCGTACGACATGACGAACATCATGGCCGGACTGCAAAGCACGCCCGTCATCCCCATCACGTTCAACCGTCGGCTCGTCGCCAAACAGACCAGGAAGACGGTCACCGTGTGGCTGCCCGGCACCCACCGGAAGAAAAAGATCACGTTCGACGCGAAGCGTCTCGTGGACGACGGCGGATCCACGCTGCGCGCGTTCCTGCCCCTCCACCGCGACCAGATCATCCTCGACCCGTCCAACCGGTACGCCGGCAAGACCACCACCCACGGCCTCTACCAGTGGTTCGGCGAGCCCGCGAACCGACTCGAACCACTGGCCTCGCCCGAACGGCTGCCCCTGCGCTACGGGGTAAGTCCCGCCCAGCAGCGCTACTACCAGGCACAGGCGCGACGCCTCGACCGGCTCGCCGGCGAGGCGAAGGCGCTGAACGCGGCGATCCGCTGGACCAGGCTCGCGGGCGGCGACAGCGCCAAGGGACTCAAGCTGCTGCGCGGAAAGGTCCGCGAATCGCACGACGAACTCCAGGCCGCCGTCATCGCGTTGCATGACGCGATCCAACAGGGAGACCCCGACCTCGTGGCCGAGACGCGCGGCGAGATGGAACGTCGCGAGGCCCTGTGCGACCGGTACGAGGGCGAGCTGGCCGCCATCGAACGGGAGATCCACACGACCCGCGACCGCGAGCAAACGGAGACCGAGCAGCGCGAACAGCATCAGCACAAGCGTGGACGGTCCATCTGAACCGTCCCAGGAAACACCAACCGACAACAGAAAGGAAACCACAATGCCAATCGAGGAACAGGCTGAGGAGAAGATCCAGAACGCCGTCCAGACCATCATCACCGGAGGCGCGAAGCTCATGCTCAGAATCCCCAAGGGCGTGGCCATGGCGCTGCTCCGTTCCGGCATGAAGCTCACCAAGACCGGCGTGCACGCCGCGGGCGAGGCCGTCAAGAACAAGATCGACAGCGGCGAGATGTCCGAGAAACGATTGCAAAGGAAGAAGGACGGCGACCTGCACGAGCTGCAACTCGACGACTCGACCATGCGCGAGGTACAGCACAGCCTCAAGACCGCCGGCATCGACTACCACCTCGAACGCACCGACCAAGGCCAGTTCATCCTGCACTTCGCCGGCAAGGACGAAGACCATGTCCGCCACGCAGTGCAACGCGCGTTCAAAGGCATGGGCCTGGACGTCACCGACGACGACTTCACCGTCGAGCAGACGGAACAGACCCGAAACGAGCCAGAACCCCCGGCGCGGGAGACCCCGGCCGAACCAGCCATGAAGCCCATGCCGACGCAGCGCATCGCCTGGGACTTCGTGGACCCGGAGGTCATGGAGATGGCCGCGAACAGCCTCGCCGCCCGGCATCCCGAACTCTCATGGGACAAGCTCATGGGCGACACAACATGCGACGAGCAGGCCGGCCGCGACTTCGCGGACCGGATCATCGGCAAGACCGCCGCCGACCCGAGCCTGCGCGACGAGCTCGACGCCATCCTGCGCGACGACTACGGGCAGGGCGCGCAAACCCAGGAGCAGACACGCAGGCAGACGACCGAGCCGAACCGGGAGAAGCCGGCACCGGAGCCGGAAAGCGAACCGGAACCCGCGCCGGACGAAGCCCGGACACCGGCCACGCGACAGCAGACGCAGGCCAGGGCAGACAATCCCAGGCCGGCCGGCAAGGAGCGGAAACCGAAGCCGATCCGGTCGAAGAAGGCACTGCTCGAACGGTTCAAGACCCGGCTCAACGAGAACCTCGCCGAACAAAAGAACCACATGCCACCCACCCAGAACAGGGACCGCACGCCCCGCAAGGGCCGCTGAAAGGAAACCATAATGAACCAGCAGGAACAGGCGACGAAACACGCCGCGATCTTCCAGGACACCATCAACGGAACCAACGACCCGACCCCATGGCCGGTGACCATGTGGGCCTCGTCCGGCGACACGATATGGACGGCCGGCACTGCAAGGACGGCCGGCGAGGACTCGGTGGGCATGATCTACGATCCCGGCGACACCATCGTGCACCGGAACACAATCGCCGGCGACGTGACCCGCGCCACCGAATCCTTCGCCATCAGACCGGCGGACGGGCAGAGCCCGATGGACGCGATGCTCGCGGGCATCGAACAATGGAACCACCGCCATCCCGACCGGTGGGACACCGTGGCCACGCCGGGCCAGTACCGCATGACGGATCCGACGACGGGCCGGCAGCTCCCTATGGGATGGAGCGCCAGCCTCGCCGCCGCCGCGTCCGCGGCGGGACGGCTCGACCCCGACCTGCTCCAGGCCAGCCTCATGCAGAACGCGGTCGAGCACGAGCCGCGCCCCTGCGTGTTCTTCCTGGAGGATAACGGGTACGACCTCATGGTCTTCTCCTGGCATCGGAACCAGCAGGGACTGTTCGACGCGATGAGCTTCAAGCACCTGCAATACGACGACCTGAGCATGCAGGTCACCACCATCAGCCACAGCGAGGACATGAGCGAGTCCTTCCCCGCCAAGACCATGAGCGACGGCGAACTGCTCACCCAAAGCCGCGTCTACCGGGATGAATACCAGCACTGGCGCGAACAGGACGGCGGAACCGTCGCCCAGGGCATGACCGGCCGCGTCATGCGCAGCGGACTGCTCAAACCGGGACTGGAGCAGAAGCCGCTGCTGAATCTGAACGACGGTCGACGCGCCCCGGACTGGGACGAGTTCACCGACCAGGCCGCCATATCCATCCTCCAGGGCCAACCCATCTCGCCGACGCCCGCGCTCCCCCAGCAGGAGCAGCCGGAGCGGGACACCGACCCCACAGCCGTGACACAGACGCCGGCCCGGACGGCCGCGGCGACGAAGCAGGTCTGGCCGAACGCGTGGGTGGCGAACAGGCTCGCGCACACCTATATATTGCATGCGAAGGACGGACGCGACTGGCCGAAGATGATCGTCGGACTCCCCCGCGGCACCGCCATCGATGGCAAGGACCTGACCGGCTGGGCGACCGACATGTTCATGAGCGCGAAGAACCAGAGGCAGAAGAACGAGGGACGGGCCGTCAACATCAGGTTCAGACCCGGTACCCCGGTCGAGCTGTTCACCGGCCGCGGAGCGGAACGCCGCACCATGCAGGTCGACCCGCAGACGCTCGTCCAGGCGGTCATCGACGCGCAGAAACGCAACCGCGACGCCGAGAAGACGCTCGACACGGCATCGGTGGAGCTCGCCTCGAAGACCGTGGAGGAATCCTGGCCGCAGATCGAACGCATGCAGGGCCGGTTCACGGAATACCAGCGTGCCGGTACGTACAAGCCGTCCGTCGCAATGAAATGGGCGCGCAGACTCGTCGACCGGACCGCCGGAGAGGACGAGGGACGGTGGACCAACCGCCAACGCCGCCAGGCCGCCAGACTGCTCATCCAGGAACTCACCGGCACGCAGGATCCGACGCAGGCCAGAAGCAAAACAACGGATCGTCCGACCGTCGAACAGTACGTGCCGGAAGGCGGCAAAACGCCCGACGCCATAGGCGATGAGACACCCGCGCCGCCACGGAAAACAGAGACGGACATGGCGACGAAACAGCGGCAAGACCCCATCGTTCCCGCCTCGCAATCCCCGGCCGCCGGTCCGGAACGACGGCACACGGACCTGAAGTCAACGCTCGACCGGTTCCGCACCAGGCTCAAGAAGAACCTCGACGGACTCAACGCAGACCCGCCCACCGCCGGCACCGATCGTAACCGCGGGCAGCGGAAAACCTTATAAGAAAGGAGAGAACCATGGTGAGAAAACGCCTATACGCGAAGCAGACCGCCTCGGTCGAATACGAGCAGATCGACCTGTTCAGCCTTCTCGAGGAGGAGCAGCGACAGGCCGACAGGACGGCGGAACAGGTGCGCGGATACGAGATAACGGTGGGCCACGCCGCGGTGCAACGACTCCGCGCACGCGGCGCGGACGACGAGACGATAGCCGCCGTGGCGGCCGAATACCGGGAGAACCGGCTCCGTGGACTCGGCCGACGGGACGCGCGGATCGCCGCCGAGAACAAGCTCGGCGTCGGTGCCGCCACGCCCGGCGAAACCACGCCGCAACCTGTGGTAAAACGTTTCACACAATCCTCCGGCACGGAAAACAACACTGAAGAAAGGAACAATGATGGACGAGATGACATGGACCGACCCGCAGCTCAAGGCGCGCTACGAGAGGAACCTCAAGGCGATGGAACAGCGCCGGGCGGCGCATCCGGAACTGTTCAACAAGTGGGCGCTGCCGTACAAGGTGTTCACCCGCAGCAGCCTGCACGGGATCCAGAACATGCGCATCAACTGGCTGATGGACAACCATCCGCAGCGGTTCAGGGAGATGATGATGGCCAACGTGCTCGAGGAGCATCTGCGGGACATCGAGAGGCGGACGAGGGAACGCCAGGCGCAGATCATGGACCAGCTGATGGAGTCCAGGCACCTGCTCAACCGGACGGACTGCCTGAAGGCGGCACCCCAGATGACCGACCTGGACCGGCTCAACGGGATGAACGAGGCGCAAGCGGAGTCGATGAGCATGGCGATCCACGAGATCGTGGAAAGCTTCTAGCATCCCTCGACTCGCAACGCGCGCGTTCGCCCCGCGAACGCGCCGAAGCGAACATCGCCGCCATTCGGACACTCAAGACGCTCGATGGGAACGGCGACGAGCCTCTCTCCGCGGAGCAGACGGACACGCTGCGCGGATACTCGGGATGGGGCGGATGCGCGGACGCATTCTCCGACAAGCCCGAATGGGCCGACCTGAACGCCGAGATCCGCGAACTGCTCGACGACGATGAGTACACGCAGGCGCGCGCCTCCACACTGACCTCCTACTACACGCCCGGACCAGTGGTCAAGGCCATGTGGGACGCGCTCGACATCGGGTCCGCGCCCATCCAGGTGCTGGAACCCGGGTGCGGCACCGGCAATTTCATGGCCGGCATCCCCGAAAACATCAAAGCGAACGTGTCGGGCGTGGAACTCGATCCGATCAGCGCGCGCATCGCGGCCGCACTGAACCCGGACGCCACGATCCTCAACGCGGACCTCGCGGACTGCACCATCCATCCGGGATTCGACCTGACCATCGGCAACGTGCCCTATTCGGGCGACATCAGCCTCGACTACCGGACCACGGACGGCGGCACATCCCGCCTCCCCCTGCACGACTACTTCATCGAACGCTCGGTGGACGCGCTGCGGCCCGGCGGCGTCGCCATGCTGCTGACCAGCAGATACACGCTCGACAAACGCTCCGAGACCATGCGCGCCGACCTCGCGAGAAAGGCCGAGCTCGTCGGCGCAGTGCGCCTGCCGTCCTCGACGTTCGCCCGCCAGGCCGGCACCGAGGCCGTCACCGACGTGCTCGTTCTGCGCAGACGCGAACGGACGCTCGACCGCACGCCCGACGAGGCGTGGATCCACTCCAATCCGGTCGCCGTGCCCGGATACCAGGACGTGACCGTCAACGTCAACCAGGCGGTCGCCAACGACATGACCGCGCACGCGGTAGGCGACATCAGACCGGTGATCGGACGGTTCGGCGGCGACTTCGACGTCGTCTTCCAGGGCGACGCGGAACAGGTCGGCGAACGACTCCAAGAACTGCTCTCCACACAGATCACCCACGGCCCGGCGCTGTCGCTGGGCGAGGCGGAACCGGCCGGACGGGCGGAGATCACGGTCCGACCGGACCATGTGGCACCGTTCGAATACTCCGTCGACCAGCGCGGAGTGGTCTGGCACGGCGACGGCACCACCGTCACCGAGATAGCCCACGGCCAGGGCGACGAGGCGCGACGCCTGCGCGGCATGATCCGCCTGCGAGACCTGGCGCGCGAGCTCCAACGGCTCGAACTCGACCCCGCCCGCGTAGACGACCCGGACGTGGAAGCCAAGCGCGCCGAACTCGACCGGGCATACGACCGGTTCACGAGCGAGTTCGGACGACTGTGCGACCGCGCCAACCAACGCGCCTACAGCGGCGAGGAATCCGGCTGCCATCTCGTCATGGCGTTGGAGGAGACCGACGAAAAGGGAAGGTTCGCCGGCAAGGCGAAATGCCTCTCGCAACGGACCATCAGCCCGGTGCCGCCCATGCCCGACCATGCCGACAGCCTGGACGACGCGCTGGACATCAGTCTCGACCGCGCCGGCGGGGTCGACCTGGAACTCATCGCGCGCCTGGCCGACACCACCGTCGAGGAGGCCGAGACCGGTCTGGGCGACCGCATCATCCGTGACCCGGACACCGGCGAGGTCATGCCCGCCGAGGACTACCTCGCCGGAGACGTGGGGACGAAGCTCGACCACGTCACGGCCATGGCCGAACACCTCAGACGCCGGGCGGCACGCGAGGCCATGACGGAGTTCGCGGCATCCATCTACGCGACATCGGAGGACATGCCCGCCATAGAGCAGGCACGCGAATGGATCGACACCGCGGGAACGGACGTGTGGCGCAGCCTCACGGACCCGTACGCCGCCGAATCCTACAGGGATCCGACGCCGGTCATCGAACGCATCAACGACGGACGGCACGGATGGACCATGGGCTGGAACCGCAACCCGGAACTCGTCCTCGCCCTCGTCTGGCGGGCGGTGGAGGAACTGCCCGAGCGCCACTCACGCGTCACCCTCGAACGATCCGACACCGGAGAGCGGAAGCCGTGGCACGCGCCGGCATGGCACCGATCGCACGGCACCAGCCCACTGTGGGACGCATTGTGCTGGACATGGCGCGACGGCGACGCGCCACAGCACTACGCGCCGATCCTCGCCGACCGGCGCATGCCCGTCAGGGACCTCGCCCTGTTCGTCCACAAGATCGCCCACACCGACCGGCTCGAAACCGCCGACAAGACCGCGATCCTCTCCAACCTGTTCGAGAGCTATTCGGCCCACGACAAGCATGGCAGCACGATATGGACGGACACGACCATCGGCGCGATGGCACGCCGTCTCATGCCCGGCACCGACGACCCCACGCGGCTCGTCGAACGGCTCGCCACCGACATGTCGGTCAGCGAATGGATCTGGGGCATCGCCCGCGACCTGCCCGACCTGCGCCAGGGAGCGGCACACGACGCCTACGGCGCGCCGCCACGCGCCATCGACGCGCGCCCCGACGACTACCAGGCGTTCCGCGCACGCCGCGAGGAACAGCTCGGACAATGGCGGGAGCAGCCGGAGCACGCCGAGGCCGCGCGCGCCGACCAGACGGACGCGGAACGGCTCGAACACGTGGCCGATCTGCTGGAACGCGTACAGCCCACCCCGCTGGAGACCGAGCAGATCAAGACGCCGCTGGGGGCCCCGTGGATCCCCGCCAGGGACGTCCACGACTTCATGATGGAGACGTTCAACGTGCGCGGCCACGGGCTCACGCCCGGCAAGCTCTCCCAGTACTCGGTCGACTGGATCCCCCAGCTCGGACAATGGCGCGTCGGCTACTCGGGCGGCGGCGACATCGACTACAAGGCAGCAAGGACGTACGGCACCGAGGACCGCAACCCGTTCCAACTGCTGGAGGCGTGCCTGGACAACGCGCAGATCACCGTCACCAAGGACTCCCCCACGGAGACCACGGCGTCCGGCAAGCCCAAACGGGTCAAGGACCAGAAGGCCACGATGGCCGCCATCGAGAAGGCCAACGCGATCCGCGACGCGTGGAACCAATGGGTGTTCAAGGACCCCGACCGCGCGCAAAGGCTCACCGCCCTGTACAACCGCAGATTCAACGGCATGCGGCCCCGCCACGTCGACGGATCCTACCTGACCACGCCCGGCATCGCCCACGGCGTCGCCCTGCGTCCGCATCAGAAGGACGCGGTGGCCCGCGCCCTGCGCAGCAACGAGGGGACCCTCATCGCGCACGTCGTCGGAGCCGGCAAGACGTTCGAGGGCGTTGCCCTCTCCCACGAGGCGAAACGTCTCGGCAAGGCGTCCAAGCCGATGCTCGTGGTCCCCAACCACCTCGTGGACCAGTGGGCCGGCGACGTGCTCAGGCTCTATCCGGCCGGACGGGTCCTCGTCATGGACAAGGACGCGCAACGCAACCCCGAATCGGTGAGACGCTTCTGGGGCCGGGTCGCCACCGGCGACTGGGATGCGGTGATCGTGCCGGAGAGCCGGTTCAGCCAGCTGCACGTCAGCAAGGAACGACGGCTGAGGAACATGCGCGCCCGCGTCGACGAGTTCGCCCAGGCCGTCGAGGCCGCCGCCAAGGCCAGGGGCGACAAGGACCCCACCGTCAAACGGCTGGAGGCGGCGCGCAAAAGCGCCGAGACCGCCATGCAGCGCCTGCGAGACGGCAAGGAGTCGCGCGACGACAAGGCACTGGCGGGCATCGAGTTCGAATCGCTTGGCGTGGACATGCTCATCGTCGACGAGGCCCACCACTTCAAGAACCTCGGCGTGCCCGTCGCATCCGCCGACCTGGGCATGCAACTGTCGTCCGCCGCGAAATGCGAGGACCTGCTCGACAAATGCGAATGGCTGCGCGAGGCCGGGCACGGAGGCAACATCGCGTTCATGACCGGCACGCCGGTCTCCAACTCCATGAGCGAGCTGTACAACATGCAGCGCTACCTCGCGCCCGGAACCCTCAAGGCCCAGGGCCTCGACACGTTCGCCGCATGGGCTGGCGCCTACGGCCAGGTAGTACCCACCGTGGAACTGAAGCCCGAAGGCAACGGATTCCAGGTCAAGCAAAGGTTCGCGCGCTTCCAGAACCTGCCCGAACTGATGAACGCGGTGAAGCAGTTCACCGACATGATCACCAACGACGACATCCAGCTGCCGCTGCCCGAACTGGAGCAGGTGCCCGTCCCCGTGCCCATCACCGACCGCCAGAAGAAGGAGATGGAGGAACTGTCCGACAGGGCCGACCTCGTGCGCGACGGCGACGTGCCGCCGGAGGTCGACAACCTCCTGCGGATCACTGGCGACGGGCGAAAGATCGCCCTCGACCCCAAGCTCCTCAAAGGCCACGAGAACGACCGCCCCCTGGAGAACGGCAAGATCCAGGCATGCGCCGAGAACGTCGCCCGGATCTGGCAGGAGGAGACGCCACGCCTGGGCACGCAGCTCGTCTTCTGCGACTCGAGCACGCCCGCGTCGGGCGGATGGAACGCCTACCAGGACCTCAAGGACCGCCTCATCCAATTGGGCGTGCCCGCCGAGCAGATAGCGTTCGTGCACGACGCCGGCGACAACCCCGCCAGACGCGAGCAACTGTTCGCCAAAGTCAGATCCGGCGAGATCCGCGTGCTGATGGGAAGCACCCAGAAGCTCGGCACCGGCACCAACGTGCAGGAACGCCTCGCCGCGATCCACGACCTCGACTGCCCATGGAGGCCCGCCGACCTGGAACAGCGCCTCGGCCGAATCCAGCGCCAGGGCAACACATACGACCACGTGCGCGACTACCGGTACGTGACCGAGGGCACGTTCGACGCGTACAGCTACCAGACCGTGGAACGCAAGCAGCGGTTCATCAGCCAGCTCATGAGCTCGAAGAGCCCCGCCCGCGAGGCCGCGGACCTCGACGCCGACGTGGTGACCCTCGCCAACATCAAGGCGCTGGCCACCGGCGACCCCGACATCCAACGCCGCATGACATTGGAGAACGAGATCAACCAGCTGAAGCTCCTGCGCGCCTCATGGGCGCAGCAGAAGGCCGACACCCGCAGGGACATCAACCAGCAGCTCCAGCCACGCATCGAGGGGATCCGCCAGGCGATCCGCGAGAAGACCGACGACAAGCCGCTCGCGTCCAAGGCCCTGAGCATCCACCAGACCGCACGCATGAACGGCAAGTGGGAGGGCATGACCATCAACGGCCGGCCGGTCGGCGACCGGCAGACCGCATGCAAGCTCCTCCACCAGGCCGCCCACCAGGCGCACGACGGGGACACGATCGCCGAATACGACGGACTGCCCGTCATCGCACGCAGGGCGGCCACCACCGGACGGATCACCCTGGCCGTCAAGGCCGTCCACGAGCACGAATCCGGTACCGAGATGCCCGGACCCTACCTGACCGGACCTTCCAGCATCGTCAGCCAGCTCGACCGGATCGTCAAGAACATGGCCACCGACCCCGGCAAGCTCACGGAACGGCTGGCGGACGCCGAAAGGGAACTCGCCGCCGCGCAGGAGACGCTGGCCGAACCATTCGCCCACGAGGACGAGTACCGGCAAAAACAGGAAGAACTCGAACGGCTGACGTCCAAACC
>ERZ1023979.514-NODE-514-length-11570-cov-8.669475_pt1 | contig 11570 bp, 11 predicted proteins | sample MGYA00380434_ERZ1023979 | MGnify/ENA primary metagenome ERZ1023979 (study PRJEB33179, sample SAMN07449056) | human gut metagenome | biome: Human-gut; feature: Human associated habitat; material: Faeces | host: Homo sapiens | place: India:Kasaragod | collected...
TGATTTTGTATTTAGATCAGGGAGTCTATATAGCATTGATGTAGTTAAAAAAATAGGTATGTTCAGAGAAGAATATTTTATCGATGAAGTTGATAATGAATATTGCATAAGGGCTAGAATGAGAGGTTTTGAAATACGAATTATTGATGATGCTTTTATGGTTCAGATATTCGGAACACCATCGAATAAATCATGGATTGATAGGTATACAGTCCACTATTCTCCATTCAGAACCTATCATCAAATTAGGAATAGAACTTGGGTGTGGCGACAATATCATAAACACTTATCTTTTCGGTATTTTTTGCGAACTTTACTTTTTCAAACATTAAGAAGGATGGTGCTTGTTATGATTGCGGAAGAAAATAAAAGCGATAAACTAAAAGCGATTTGCAAAGGTTGGTATCATGGCTTGTGTAAACCGATAACCCCTATTATACAATATGAATGAAGTTTATGCTGTCATAGTTACATATAATCCAGAAATAAATGTGTTGAATTCTCAATATGAGAGTTTGCATAACCAAGTAAATGGAATCATATATGTGGACAATGGGTCAAAAAGTGAATTGATACGTTCTTATAAAGAGTATCACAATGTTTTTTATATCTTCAATAACTCAAATAGGGGATTAGGATATGCTCAAAATCAAGGGATTAAAAAATCTTTAGAATTGGGAGCAGATTTTGTATTGTTGTTGGATCAAGATTCTGAACTTGCTCCTTCGATGGTTCAAAATTTGAAAGATACTTATTTTTGTCTCATTTCAAATAAGATAAAAGTAGGTGCAGTAGCTCCCGAAGTTGTAAATGCTTTTGATGAATCTTCCCACGTTGTAGGTGTATTAATTGATGGTATTTATGTGAAGCCTATTGCGATAAGAAATGTTCCCATTGAAGTAAGTTATTGTATTGCTTCTGGTACATTGATTTATAAGTCTGTATTTGAGGATGTTGGATTGATTAATGAGTATATGTTTATTGATTCTCTTGACTTAGAATGGTGTATGAGAGCAAATTACAAAGGTTATAAGATATTCTTATCTCCTAAAGCAAGGTTATTACATAGGTTAGGAAATGGAGAAAAAGATAGAATATCTTCTCATTCACCTATGCGGGAATATTACATTTGCAGGAATGGATTTCTTTTGCTGAGATTGAGTCATATTCCGTTAGGATTTAGAATTCGCCGTTGTGTATTGACTCCTCTTAGAGTTTTAACTTCTTTGATGACGGGTAGAATAGGATATTTCAAGAATGGTATGAGAGGCATATATGATGCGCTTGTGAAAGGATTTAATTAATATTTAATGATTTACGCAATTATAGTAACCTATAACCCGGAACTCGGGCTTTTGGAAAAACAGTTTCAGGCTTTACACTCGCAGGTAGATGGTCTTGTCTATATTGATAATGGTTCGAAAAATTTGTTAGAGATACAGCGTTGCTTCGAAAAGTTCAAAATAATCCATGGTAAAGTAATCACTATTTATAATTCTAACAACATTGGTTTGGGAGCAGCGCAAAACCAAGGGATTGATATAGCTATTACTGAGGAAATAGATCATATTGTCTTTTTTGATCAAGATTCTACACCAGAGTTGAATTTTGTATTAAAAATGTTGAATGTAGAGAATCGTTTGTTGTCGCAAGGGAAGAGAGTCAGTGTTGTTGCTCCTACAGCGATAGAGGAGGGGTCTGGAAAAATATGCGGGGTGATACAACATGAAGGATGGCGAAAAAGACAGGTGTTTCCTAAGGTTGGGGAGACATCTGTGTTGTGGGTGATGGCTTCAGGCTCTCTTTTTCGTACAGAAGTATTTAGTACAATTGGCAGAATGAATCCTCATTTTTTTGTAGATTTGATAGATACAGAATGGGGGTATCGTGCTAGAGCTAAAGGATATGAGGTATTTGTAACAGCAGAAACGAGTCTGCTTCATAATGTTGGAGATTCTTCTAAAAATATAGGGAAGAGAACTCTACATATACATCGTCCCTATAGGCTTTATTATCATGCCCGAAATAACATTGTACAAATATATAATCCTGTTTATAGAGAGTATCGGGTTAGAGTCCTAACAAGGGATTTTACTCGCATATTGGTAAGAATTGGGTTACATGCAATTTTGGTAAAAAATGGATGGGAATATGTGAAGTACGGGATTCAAGGGATTGTAGACGGTTTTATGGGGAAGTTAGGTCCTTATGGACATACATATCAATATAGGTTTAGCAAAGATGACTGGTATGCCTCTAATTGTATACAAAATGAAAAGTGATATAATAATTGAATATTTTAAAGATGAATATTGCTATAATTAATAAAATAAAGTATTGCAAGGTTATTTACTTTTTCTATTTTTATGTAGGTGGGTTTTATTGTCTCATTCTTGAAAGTTATTTGTGCGTACAGATGATAAATTGGCTGATACGCCCTCCCTTTGAATTATTTAAGAGAGAATCATTTATAGATGAGCTTTCTTATACGATATATCAAAATTGGACACTTACAACAAAATGCATTACCGTATGAATACGAAATCTATTATAAGGAAAATCAATAAAAGATACGAAACTCTGATTAATGTTGCATTACACCTCATAGTCTTTAAAAATGAATTGGGTAAGATCATATTGAAGTCAGGCAAGAACACAAAATGTCAGAGGATTGATGAATGGATAAGGAAGTGGAAACCACTTGGAAGCTTTAATAAAGATTATTACAGAGTTTTTTCGCAATATTGTGGTGAGGATGTCAACATTGTACCTGATGACATTTTACATAATATTATAGAGCCAATACTCAATCCTAAGCGGTTTATAAGCACTTATGAAGATAAGTGTCTTTTTGATAAGTTACTTTTACCTTCTTTCGGAAAATTTGTAACAGCTCCTACTTATTTGCGAAACATTTGTGGGAGTAACTATAATATGGAGTATCAACTGATAAATAAATCTATAGTGGATTTAATACCATCTGATGTTGACAGTTTGATCATTAAGCCTTCATTAGATTCGTCTTCTGGTAAAAATATTTCTTTTCTTTATCGTAATGCAGATGGATTTTTTGAAGATACTAAAACAAAAGAAGCATTGTCTACTGTTTTTTTATCTCGGTATTTTGAATGTAATTTTGTAGTTCAGAAAGTCATGACGCAATCTGTTTTTATGAGGCAATTTTGTAAAACATCAGTTAATACACTGAGGATGGCTGTTTATCGTTCGGTGGAGAGGGGGCATTCGGAGGTACTTAATACGGTTGTTAGAATAGGGAAGGATGGATTTTTTGTAGATAACGCCCATGTAGGAGGGATGTTTATTGGGATTGATTCAAATGGAAAATTTGGAAAATATTGTTGTAATCAGTATGGACAAAAGGAGACAATTTTTAATGGTATAGATTTCGCTAATAATGAATATGTTATTCCTAATTATAATGAAGTTAAACAATTTGCTTGTAGGGTGGCTGATTCACTTCCTCATTTTCATTTGATTGCTCTTGATATTATGCTTGATGAAGACAATAATCCAGTCTTGATAGAGTATAATATTAGCGGGTTTAGTGGATGGCTTTTTCAGTTTACGAATGGTTCTTGTTTTGGAAAATACACAGACGAAATTATAGAATATTGCATAAAGCATAAAGATGAAGCAACAAGGGTATCTGTAATGTTTTGAAGCATCCAAAAATAGAGTATTGTTTCAAAGCCTAAAAGATGACGACTTCCTCTATGAAAAAGTACTTTTCAGATGGTTACAAGTTTTGTAGGTGTGCTGTGAAGTGATGTTAGTATAGAGTGCTTGCCATGTATATTAATTCATATGAACTATAAAAAAATAATAAAGAGTCAAAATGCTCGTTTTGTAATTCTTAAAGCTTTAAAGTGGATTCCAGATAGGATAATGCTTTCTATTCAGTATAAAATTAAGACTGGTCGCAAGTGTAATTTGGGCAATCCAACGCGCTATACAGAAAAAATCCAGTTGTATAAGATGTATTATAGAAATAATATTCTTCCTATATGCGTAGATAAATATAGAGTGAGAGAATATGTGTGTCAAAAAGGCCTCTCATATATACTGAATACTCTATATGGAGTGTATGAAGATTGTAAAGATATTGATTGGGATGTTTTGCCAGATAGTTTTGTTATTAAAACGACAGATGGAGGTGGAGGAGAAAATATTTTTATATGTAAGAATAAAGCAGACCTAAATATAGAGTCTGTAAAAAAACGTTTAGTAGCTTGGAAAAATAAGAAGGATATAAATGCAGGGCGTGAATGGGCGTATACAGGGATTAGAAATTCTCAATATATTATAGAAGAATTGCTTGTAAATGAAGATAATCCAGATGCAGGAATATCTGATTATAAAATATTCTGTTTTAATGGGAAACCCTATTGTATTGTGTATGATATAGATCGTTACATTGGCCATAAACGTAATTTTTATGATACAAAGTGGCGTCGTCTGAATATAGATAGTGATTGTTCTTCTTTTTTTGATCCTGGGCAGAAACCCAAAGGATTGGATGATATGTTGATGATAGCAGAAACACTATCTGCTGATTTCCCTTTTGTGCGCGTTGATTTATACTATGTTCAGAATAAAGTGTATTTTGGAGAATTAACTTTTTATCCTTGGAGCGGATATGTGCAATTTAGCCCGGATGAATTTGATTTTACACTAGGAAGACAGTTTGATATTTCTTCTTTTTATTCTTCTAAAAAATGACTAAACTTTTTATCGTTGTCAATGTCGATTGGTTTTTCCTCTCTCATCGTAAAGACATTGCTTTAAGTGCTCAAAAAGCAGGTTATGAAGTTACTATTATAACGAAAGATACCGGTAAGAAGTCAATTATTGAGGCTTTAGGTTTAAAAGTGATAGATTTGCCGATGAATCGTTCCGGGCAGAACATTATAGAAGAACTGCATACATGTTGGTTCTTATTTCGTCTCTACTATCGTATAAAACCGGATGTTGTTCATCATGTAGGCCTAAAGACCATCCTTTGGGGAACTTTAGCAGCAAAACTGGCAAATGTGTGCGCAGTGGTCAATGCAGTTAGTGGATTGGGAGTCTTCTTTTCGGAAGAAAACAAATCATTGGTATTAAAACTCCTCCCTAAACTACTTCGCTTTTCTCATCATCGTAGAAATCTTGCAGTCATTTTTCAAAATGAAGAAGATAAAGGTTTATTCTTGAAAAATAGGATTATCAAAGAGGAACAGGCTTTTATGATAAAAGGTTCAGGAGTGGATTTGAACCAATATGCCTATACATCTGAACCGAAAGGTGGAAAAATCAAAGTTCTGTTTACCGCCCGTATGATTGTAGAGAAAGGAGTATTTGTATTGACAGAGGCTGCTTTGAAACTAAAAGCTGAATATAAAAATAAAGTGGAGTTTCTACTTTGTGGCGGATTGGATGATAATCCCAAAGCGATAAAGGAGGAAGAACTGAAAGCTGTATGTGATGGGGAGTACATCCGGTGGTTAGGGTATCGTACGGATGTACTGGAACTATTGAAATCTTGTCATATAGTGGCATTTCCTTCTTATTACAAGGAAGGGCTTCCAAAGTCACTGATTGAGGCTACAGCTGTAGGCCGTCCTATTGTGACAACGAACTCTATTGGATGCAAGGAAACTGTGATTGATGGTTATAACGGCTATCTGATTCCAGTGAAAGATAGTGACGCTTTAGCTGAAAAACTGAGAACTCTTTTTGAAGATGAGGACTTAAGGCTGAATATGGGGCGTAATTCACGCATATTGGCCGAAAAAGATTTTTCAATAGAGAATGTAATACTGAAACATCTGGAAATATATAATCAGTTGTGTAGAATATGAAAATATTAGTTACCGGTGTAGCCGGTTTTATTGGTTTTTATGTGTGTAAGCGTCTGCTTGGGCGTGGTGATGAGGTCGTAGGCTTGGATAATTTGAATAATTACTATGATGTAAACTTGAAATATGGTCGTTTGGGTATACTAGGAATTTCTAAAGAAAATATAGACTGGTATAAGTTTGTAGGAAGTTCTAAATATACCTCTTTTCGTTTTGTCCGCATGAATCTTGAGGACAAACAAGCGATGCAGATGCTTTTTGCCAATGAGCATTTTGACAAGGTTGTAAATCTTGCGGCACAAGCTGGAGTAAGGTATTCTATTGAGAATCCTTATGCTTATGTGGAAAGCAATGTCGATGGTTTTCTTAATATATTGGAAGGATGTCGTCATTATAAAGTAAAACATTTGATATATGCTAGTTCCAGTAGTGTATACGGCTTGAATGGCAAAGTTCCTTTCTCAGAGAAAGATAGTATTGCTCATCCGGTAAGTTTATATGCCGCTACGAAGAAGTCGAATGAGTTGATGGCGCATACATATAGTCATTTGTATGGTATTCCTTCTACGGGACTTCGCTTCTTTACTGTATATGGTCCTTGGGGGCGTCCGGATATGTCACCGTTTTTGTTTGCAGATGCCATATTGCACCATCGTTGTATAAAGGTGTTCAATAATGGTGACATGCTTCGTGATTTTACTTATATTGATGATATTGTGGAAGGTGTGTTACGGATAATAGATTATATTCCATCTTCTAATCTTGATTGGCAGGCGGAAAATCCGGATCCAAGTACTTCTACTGCACCTTATAGGATTTATAACATTGGTAATTCGCATCCTGTGAAATTGATGGACTTTATACAGGCCATAGAAGAGGCTATAGGTTATCCTGCAGAAAAAATGTTTCTTCCAATGCAGCCCGGTGATGTGTATCAGACCAATGCGGATACTGCGGCTTTACAAGAAGAATTAGGCTTTAAGCCCAATAAACCTATTAAAGAAGGAGTGAAAGAGACAATAGAGTGGTATCGCTCTTTTTATCAATTATAAAAAGTAAATTGAGATTATGAAAATAGCAATTGTAGGGACTGGTTATGTAGGTTTGGTTACTGGTACTTGCTTCTCGGAAATGGGTGTAGACGTTACTTGTGTAGATGTGCAAGAAAGTAAGATTGAGAACTTGAAGAAAGGAATTGTTCCTATCTATGAACCGGGATTGGAGGATATGGTGCATCGTAACTATAATGCCGGACGGCTAAATTTTACGACCAGTCTGGCAGATTGCCTGAATGATGTGGAAGTTGTGTTTAGCGCTGTAGGCACTCCTCCTGACGAAGATGGAAGTGCCGATTTGAAGTATGTACTTGAGGTAGCCCGTACTATCGGTCGCAACATAAAAAGGTATGTATTGGTAGTTACCAAAAGTACAGTTCCTGTCGGTACAGCACAGAAAGTAAAGGCTGCTATTCAGGAAGAGCTTGATAAACGCCATGAGAAAATAGACTTTGATGTAGCGTCCAATCCGGAATTTTTGAAAGAGGGTGATGCTGTTGATGATTTTATGAAACCGGATCGCGTAGTGGTTGGCATTGAATCTGATAGGGCAAAAGATATTATGGAACGGCTTTATAAGCCTTTTATGATGAATAATTACCGTTTGATATTCACAGATATACCCAGTGCTGAAATGATAAAGTATGCTGCCAACTCAATGCTGGCTACCCGTATCAGCTTCATGAATGATATTGCAAATTTGTGTGAATTGGTAGGTGCGGATGTAAATATGGTACGTAAGGGCATTGGTGCGGATAGTCGTATAGGCAGTAAATTCCTTTATCCGGGTTGTGGCTATGGTGGTTCCTGCTTTCCGAAGGATGTAAAAGCTTTGATAAAAACAGCAGAGAAGAATGGTTATCCAATGCGAGTGCTTAAAGCTGTAGAGGAAGTGAACGACACCCAAAAGAGTATTCTTTTTGAAAAGCTGTTGAAGCACTTCAAAGGTGATTTGAAAGGTAAACAAATAGCCATGTGGGGATTGGCATTCAAACCTGAAACGGATGATATGCGTGAAGCACCTGCTCTGGTTTTGATAGATAAACTGATAGAGTCTGGTGCAAAGGTGAAGGTCTATGATCCTATCGCAATGAAAGAATGTAATCGTAGAATAGGTGATAAGGTTATTTATGCCACGGATATGTACGATGCGGTATTGGATACCGATGCTTTACTGTTAGTTACCGAATGGAAAGAGTTTAGAATGCCAAGTTGGGGAGTATTGAAAAAAACAATGAAGCAGTTGGTTGTGATGGATGGTCGTAATATTTATGATAAGAATGAATTGCACGAATTGGGGTTTGAATATAAATGTATTGGGAAACTTTGATATCAATGAAAATTAAGTTGGTTCTGAGGATTATTTTAATTCTATGAATATACTCATTACAGGAATCCACGGCTTTGTGGGGGCCAATCTCGTTGTTGCCCTAAAGGAACGTCATAGCCTTTACGGGCTGGATATTGTTGCTCCTGAAAAGGAGGGGGTGGTAAAGACTTTCTCCTGGAAGGATATTGAACCGGCTTCTTTTCCGATGCGGAATCTTCCCGATTTCGATGCCATTATCCATCTGGCGGGTAAAGCCCATGATACGAAGAATCAGTCTGCTGCCCAAGCCTATTTTGATATCAATACGGGACTGACTCAAAAGATATTTGATTTCTTTCTGGAATCGTCTGCGAAGAAGTTCGTATTCTTCAGTTCAGTAAAAGCTGCTGCCGATAGTGTGGTGGGTGATATGCTGACTGAAGATGTGTTACCTACTCCGGTAGGGCCTTATGGGGAAAGTAAGATAGCTGCCGAGAATTACATCCTTGACAAGTTGAAGGTTGAAAATAGAGAATTGAAAGATAATCCGTATGATGGCAAAGAAGTCTATATTCTGCGTCCTTGCATGATTCATGGTCCCGGCAACAAAGGCAATCTGAATCTTCTTTATAATGTGGTGAGGAAAGGCATTCCCTGGCCTTTGGGGGCCTTTGAGAACAGAAGGTCTTTTACTTCGATAGACAATCTCTGCTACGTGGTGGAAGGTCTTTTGACCAAGGAGGTGGCGAGTGGTATCTACCACATGGGAGATGACGAAGCCTTGTCCACAAATGAACTGATAACTTTGATGTGTCGGGCTTTGGAGCGCAAGCCGCATATCTGGAAGATAAACAGAGGACTGATGGAATTCTGTGCCCGGCTTGGGACTCTGCTCCATTTGCCTTTGAATGCAGAGCGCCTGCGCAAGTTGACTGAGAATTATGTGGTGAGTAATGCGAAGATAAAGGCTGCCCTGGGTATTGACAGGATGCCGGTGAGGGCAGAGGAGGGGATAGTGAGAACGATAAAATCGTTCTCAAATATAAAAGTAAACAATTAAGAATTAAAAATTAAAGAGGAAAATACTGTTATGTATTATCTGATTATATTGGTTCTGCTGTTTTTGGCAGAACTTTTTTATTTTAGAGTGGCTGATAGGTGCAATATCATCGACAAGCCCAATGAGCGGAGTTCCCATACGAAAGTGACTTTGCGTGGTGGGGGGATTATCTTCTATTTCGGGGTGTTGGCCTATTTCCTGACGAGTGGTTTTGAGTATCCCTGGTTCCTGCTTGCCTTGACACTGGTGACGTTCATCAGCTTTGTGGATGATATAAAATCCACCGGACAAATGACAAGGCTGCTTTTTCATTTCTCCGCCATGGCCTTGATGTTTTATCAGTGGGGACTGTTCTCCTTGTCCTGGTGGTGGATAGTCATAGCCTTGATAGTCTGTACGGGCATCATCAATGCCTACAACTTTATGGATGGCATTAACGGCATAACCGGCGGTTATTCTCTGGTTATTCTTGCTGCTTTGGCCTATATCAATAAGGAGGTGGTTACTTTTGTGGAAGCGGATTTCATCGATACCGTTATCTGTTCCGTTTTTGTCTTCTGCTTCTTCAATTTCCGTAAGAAAGCCAAGTGTTTTGCGGGTGATGTGGGTTCTGTGAGCATCGCTTTTATCCTTCTTTTCTTGATAGGTAGGCTCATCATTCAGACAGGTGATTTCAGTTGGATTGTCTTACTGTCCGTTTATGGGGTAGACAGTGTATTGACTATCATTCATCGCCTGATGCTTCATGAGAATATCGGCTTGCCGCATCGCAAACATCTGTATCAGATTATGGCGAATGAACTGAAAGTTCCTCATGTGATAGTTTCTTCTATTTACATGGGGGTACAAACAGCTATCATCGTAGGATATATAATGTGTTTAAATTATGGTTATTGGTATTTGCTATGTGTTGTTCTTTTGCTCTGTCTTGTTTATATCTGTTTCATGAAGAAATTTTTTGTTCTGCATCAATTATCTTATAATTAATACTTTATTACTTTTCTCAGAAGAACTACTCCCAAGCGCCTTTTTTCTTTGGCTACATAGTTTTTAATCCTCACCTTTGCATCGTTGATCAACGAAACGCGTGAATTAGAATAAGTAGCGAAGATTTTGAAAGATTTTATTTTCAGTGCCAAACAGAGGGCGTTCCTCATGGACTGTCTCTTCAGTCATTCTGTTCAAAGAATAACGTTCCTTACAACATTTTTCATAGGTAACTATATACGACAATACCCTAAATTCCGTGGTAACAAAATTCCCTCATTTTCAGTTGGATATTAAGAATTTTTAGGTTTTTAGACGTTTCTGCCATAGCTTATACGAAGAACTCTGGAATACTATTATTTTGCGTTACTATCATCATCTAACAATGTAGTTTGTCCACTATTGAAAATATCAATCACAATACCTATCAAAATAGAAACGGAGTAAACCAATAAGTAACATACCAAGAAATACACGGGATAATTCACAGTATTTGGTTCTTCTATTGCTATTCCCATATTAGCAATAGAAGAAATGATAATCATTGCTATAATGGAAATTGTAGATACGAACAAACAAGCAGCAAAACTTGAATTTAAATCTTGAATAAGTTGTCTGCCTTCTTCCGTTTTCTTTATTGAAGCAAATTTATCGCCAATAATAAAAGTCAGCATAATAGTATATGCCGTCAATATTAGAGCAACCATTGCGGGAACGATAGAAATACCCACTCCTACAAGATGCTTTAACTGCAAAAGAATATCTGCATCTTTTACATACATCAAAGTACATAAGCCAAATGAAATGATTAAAGGCAATATACTATCCAGCAAAAAACTTGTCCAGCCATAATTCCTCAATATAGCTTTCCAACCGAATATAGAAAGCGGTTTTCTCATAAAATACGAATTTAGTTAATGAATAATACCTCTTATCGTATTATATATAGTTGAGCAGACATCATTCACTATTTGAGGAACAACTAATTTACGTGGATGTTCACTACTATCAATTTTTTCCAATTTCGCATTTTCAGTTGGTTGAATTGTTGCTTGTACATAACCATTCTGTTCTGATAGATTAACAATACTTTGAAGCATTCCATCATCTTCACTGTTCAATGGATGTTCTTTTGAACCTGTAACTGTAAATTCTATTCGACTTGCACCCATTTCTCTGAGTTTCCTATCAAATGCAGCTTCAAAGCCACGAGTATGACCAGGGTTTGAATATGATATATTTGCATATAAATGGGTTACAGCATGGGCTTTAAGTATTCTCTCTAAAATATCACGTTCTAT
>ERZ1023979.530-NODE-530-length-11371-cov-10.540032_pt1 | contig 11371 bp, 12 predicted proteins | sample MGYA00380434_ERZ1023979 | MGnify/ENA primary metagenome ERZ1023979 (study PRJEB33179, sample SAMN07449056) | human gut metagenome | biome: Human-gut; feature: Human associated habitat; material: Faeces | host: Homo sapiens | place: India:Kasaragod | collected...
TTGAGTCAACCATAACCCGGCTTACGATATGGGTGTGTCGGCGGTGTTCAGCATCAACCGTGTGGCCGTACCCTTCCGGGAAGCAAAGCCCCGCAGTAAAAGTGACCTTGCACTGACGATGGATAATCTGATGCGCTTCTGCCGCCGGATGGGCTGGTAGCTTCGCGTTCCCATCCTCGGGGTCCGGCTGCTGTCGTAAGCTTTTGTGATGAAACGAGCAAACCCGCCTTCTCCGGGCCATCCGGTCCGAGAAGGCGGGTTTGCCGTTTCATTCCATGATGTCGTGCGGGATGCACGGCGAGGGCGCGTTTTCCGGCAGCGACGTTTTGCGCGCAATGAGCGCTTTGGTGGGGATGCCCATTTCCGTGAACATCTGTTCGTGTTCGGTACGGATGTTCCACGACGGTTCATCAGCGTGCAGGTCCCTCGTCTGCCAGGTCACCTCGAACCCGGCCTCGGCCATATAGCGCAGCGTATCTTTAAAAAGATCGTCGTCGTCACATTTGAACCAGATCTCCGCGCCGTCTGCAAGGAACGGACGGTACAGCAGAAGCTGGCGGGTATGCGTCAGACGGTGCTTTTTGTGGTTGGCCTTTTTGTTCCATGGGTTGCAGAAATTGATGTAGATGCGCTCCACGCGGTCCGCTTTGTCCAACAGTGTGGGAATACGTTCGATGTCGTGAGCCAGGGTCTTCACGTTGTCGATGGGAAGCCCCTGTTCGGCGTAGATGCGTTCGATGTTGCGTTTGGCAAGAATGAGCACCTTGTCGGTGATGTCCACGCCGATGTAATTGACGTCCGGATTGCGGGAGGCAAGCCGGGCGAGAAATCCGCCCTTGCCGCAGCCCAGCTCCAAGTGAAGCGGCTGCCCGGGCCGGGCAAAGGTCTCTCGCCAGCGGCCCTTGTACCGGGTGGCGTCGTTCATGTGAAAAGGGCAGGCCGCAAGCTCCGGCCCGGCATAGGGTTTGAAACGCATGCGCATGAGTGGTCTTCATTCCTTTACTGGTCTTGTGATGAACGTACCTATTATAGCAAAAAGTATCTTTACGCGCAATGCGGCTGAGGCTGCCGGCAAAGCCGTCAACCGCTGAGAGACGCCAGACGCTTTGTGCTGTGCAGACGCTTTCCGGTTTCCCTCAGCGCTCCTTTCCGGCGCACAAAAGGGCAATTTTGCGCACTTCGCACACAAAATTGCCCTTTTTCGACAAGCAGAGCCGCGCCCGCATGAGATGGGCGCGGCTAAAGTTTCGGTTGTGCCGCGGGGACGCAGTGCACGCTTATGCCTGCCGTTCTCCCACCCAGCGCGCCGCCGTACACCATACGGCTCTGCCCTGGGCAAGGCTCTGGGGTACGTCCAGGATGCGCTGATTTTCGCTGCCGCGAAACCGCAGGTCCAGATTGCGCTGTGCCAAAACGAATTCTCCGTCCACCAGAATGTCCAGCGCGGCCAGCAGCTGCTTCTGGGCCGGCGTTCCGTTTTCCAGAAGTTCTTCAAAGGTGTAGCCTGTATAGCTGGCAACCTCGTAACCATTGGCCTTCAGCAGCTTTGCCAGTTCAGTAAAAGGCTCCGCCTGGCTGAACGGCTCGCCGCCGGAAAAGGTGACGCCGCGCACCAGTGGATTTTTCTTCACACGCCAGAACAGGTCCTGCACTGTCATATCCGTGCCCGTGCCGAACGCCCAGCTTTCCGGGTTGTGGCAGCCCTCGCACCGGCGCGGGCAGCCCTGCGCAAAAATAGCTGTGCGCAGGCCCGGGCCGTCTACAATGGAATCCTCCATGATGCCTGCGATATTGATCGTTTGCTGTATCAAAACAAAAGCGCTCCTTAATGCTGCATGCCGTGCTTCACACGGTCGTGCTCTTCGGCACGCTTGGCGTCGTTGAAGCGGTCCAGAGTGCCCACAAGGTAGCCGGTGATGCGGCGGATGCGCTCAAAGCCCACACCCTTGCCGTTTTTTGCCTCAATGTTGGTTTCGATCTGTGCCATAAGTCAAGTCCTCCTTCAAAAGACGAAAAGATGTTGAAAAATTGTGCTATTGCTTCGGCGCGGATGAGATCATTCGCAGCCGCAGTAGGTAAAGGTGCCGGGATACAGCTTGCGCAGCTCCTTGATGCGTTCGGGAGAAACGGCCTCGCCCTCGCGGCGGCCGCAGCGGGGACATACCTCCCCGATGACGCCCACATACCCGCAGATGGGGTCGCGGTCCACCGGGTGATTGATGCTGCCGTAGCCGATGCCGCAGTCGTGCATGCAGCGCACGATACTCTCGAACGCTTCCAGGTTGTTGGCGGTGTCGCCGTCCAGCTCCACATAGCTGATATGGCCCGCGTTGGTCAGTGCATGATAGGGCGCTTCCTTCCGGATCTTCTCATAGGCCGAGATATTGTAGTACACAGGGATGTGGAAAGAATTGGTGTAATAATCCTTGTCCGTCACGCCGGGAATCAGCCCGTAGCGCTTTTTGTCCATGCGTACAAAACGGCCGGAAAGACCCTCCGCCGGGGTGGCCAGCAAGCTGTAGTTCATATGGGTGCGTTCGCTGCGCGCATCCAGATACCGGCGCATGTACTGGACGATGGCAAGGCCTTTTTCCTGCATTGCGTCGCTCTCGCCGTGGTGGTGTCCGTACAGAGAGATCAGCGTCTCGGCCAGGCCGATGAAGCCGATGCTCAATGTTCCGTGCTTGAGTACCTCGCCCACCTCGTCGCTGGGGCCCAGCTTTTCGCTGTCCAGCCAGACACCCTGGCCCATCAGGAACGGGAAGTTGTATACGCGCTTTTTGCTCTGGATGGCGAAACGATCGTCCAGCTGGCCGATGACAAGCTCCATCATATCCTTGAGCTTTTCATAGAACAGCGCTTCATCGCCGTGGCTCTCAATGGCCAGGCGCGGAAGGTTGATGGAGGTGAAGCTGAGATTGCCGCGGCCGTTGGCAATCTCCTGTGAGGGATCGTAGACGTTGCCCATCACACGGGTGCGGCAGCCCATGTACGAGACCTCGGTCTCAGGATGGCCGGGCTTGTAATACTGCAGGTTGAACGGGCTGTCGATAAAGCTGAAGTTGGGGAACAGCCGCTTGGCGCTCACCTTGCAGGAAAGCTGGAACAAATCATAGTTGGGGTCGCCGGGGTTGTAGTTGACGCCTTCCTTCACGCGGAAGATCTGAATGGGGAAGATAGGCGTTTCACCGTGGCCCAGGCCCGCGTCCGTGGCCAGCAGTACGTTGCGCATCACCATACGGCCCTCGGGGCTGATGTCTGTGCCGTAGTTGATGGACGAGAACGGCGTCTGTGCACCGGCGCGGGAATGCATGGTATTCAGGTTGTGAATGAGCGCCTCCATGGCCTGATAGGTAGCCTTTTCGGTCTCCTTTTCCGTCTCTTTCAGCGCGAATGCCTGGGCTTTTTTTGCAATGTCTCCGCCCACGAGCGGAGTGAGGGCTTCCGTCTCGGCGCGCAGGTAATCCATATCAGTGGCGAGCTGGGGCCGCAGGCCCTGTTCAGCCTCAATGGCGCGCAGTGTGTCCTTCACCTGCTGCAGCGTCACGCCCGCCTCGGGAGCCAGCAGCTCGAGACTCTTGAAAATATTGACGGCATACTGCTTTTTGTATGTTTTGGCAACGCCCGGCGCCAGGCCGTAGTCAAAGTTTACGATGCTCTGGCCGCCGTGCTGGTCGTTCTGATTGGACTGGATGGCGATACATGCCAGGGCGGAATAACTCTGGATGTCGTTGGGCTCGCGCAGAAAACCGTGGCCCGTGGAGAAACCGCCTTTGAACAGCTTGAGCAGGTCGATTTGGCAGCAGGTGGTGGTGAGGGCGTAAAAATCAAAGTCATGGATATGGATCCAGCCCTCCCGGTGCGCCCGGCTCTGCTCGGGTGTCAGCAGGTATTTGTCATAATAGTCCTTGGCTGCCTCGCTGCCGTACTGAAGCATGGTGCCCATGGGCGTGTCGCCGTCGATGTTGGCGTTGCTGCGCTTCATGTCGCTGGCCGTGGCGTCGGCATGGGTCAGCTCGTCGAACACTTTCATCAAACGGGTGTTCATCTCGCGCACGCGGGTGCGGGACGCGCGGTACAAAATATATTTTTTGGCGGCGTTGTCGAAGCCCATCTGCATCAGCTGGCTTTCCACTTCGTCCTGGATCTGCTCGATTTGGGGCGGCTGGGCGCCGCAACGCTCCTCCAGAGCCGCTTCCACTGCATTGGCGACAGCCGCAGCCTGTGAAGCGTCGCCCTCCTGGGCTGCCTCCATGGCCTTCAAAATGGCCGAAGCGATCTTTCCTTCGTCGTACAAAACGACGCGTCCATCGCGCTTGATGATGCTTTTGATCATGGTTTTCCTCCGATTCCGCGCACACTCACACTCTTTGGTATGCTCGCTAAATATTGATGCCGGGTATAATTATCGCACTAGATATAGTATCATGTCAAGCAGAATCCATGCTAAATTTCCGCGGCATTTTTGGCGGATTTGCCAATTGCATTTGTGTGGGGGTATAATGTTCCAGGGCTCTTGTGCGCAAAGGCCCTGGAACACGGAAGCATAAAAAGCCGCCGCCCCTGCGGGCGGCGGCGGGGAAACTGCAGGAGGAGCCGGCCGGATGAAAAACAAAGAACCCGCGCAGTATCGCGCCGCAGGCGGTGTGCGGTATGAGTTTAAGCGAAAACGGGTCAAAAATATCAACCTGCGCGTGCGGGCTGACGGAAGCGTTGCCGTGTCGGCGCCCCTGGGCGCGCCGCTGGCACAGGTGGATGCATTCGTGGCCGGACGGGCTCGATGGATCGAGGCGGCGCGCGTGCGCGCTCTTGCGCGCGGCGAGGAAGAGCAGCGCCCCTGTTCCGTGTCCAGGGAGGATGCGCTGGCTCTGTTCACACAGGTAAGCGATGCGGTATTTCCGTTGTTTGCACAGGTGCTGAACGGGCAGCGCCCCGTTCTGAAGGTACGGCAGATGAAAACGCGCTGGGGCGTGTGTGTGCTGGCAAAACGGCAGATCACGTTCAGTCTGCGCCTGGCGGAAAAGCCTCGCGCGGCTGTCGAATATGTGGTGCTGCACGAATATGCACATTTTGTCCGGGCAGACCACAGCCCCGCTTTTTGGGCTGTGGTAGCGCGGTACATGCCGGACTATAAGGCGCGCCGCAGGCTGCTGGCGCCGTCTGTGCAAGGCGGAATGGAAAGCCCGGAGGGACCGCCGCCTACATATTAAAAAGGAAAAACGGCGCTTTGTTCGCAGTTTTGGTTCTGCCGGCACAGGGCCGTGGTTTTAAAATGGCAGGATATATGATATACTATTATAGTTAGAGTAAAAATTTTCCGGAAGCCGGAGGTGCTGCATGGATAAATACAAGCGCCTTGTTTCAAACACGATGTTGTTTGCAATCAGTACGTTTTCGTCCAAGCTGCTGAGCTTTGTGATGGCTCCGCTGTTCAGCTACTGGTTTGAAACGCAGGAAATGAACGGCATCAAGGAGCTGCTGAACCAGTGCGCCAGCCTGCTGATCCCGCTGGTGAGCCTGGGTATCGCCAACGCCGTTATCCGTTTTGGGTTGGAAAAGGGCATCCGCAAGAGCGCCATTTATATGAACGGTCTTGTATCCATTGGTATGGGGTTCGTACTGCTGCTGCTGTTGTATCCGCTGCTGTCCCGTATTGCGCTGTTCCGGGACTATATTGCTCTGTTGTATGTGTACCTGCTGGTGAGCTGCCTGCGCACGCTGAACTGCCAGTTCTGCCGTGCACGCCAGCTCAACCGCCTGTATGCCATTGACGGTATTCTGTGTACCATAACCACATGCGGGTTCTATGTGCTGTTTCTGCGGGTGCTGAATATGGGCCCCACAGGCTATTTGCTTGCGATCATCTGCGCCGATGGTCTCAGTGCGCTGTTCCTGTTTGCAGTGACAAAGACCTGGCGTTTTCTGGATTTCAAGCGCTTTGATACCAAGCTGCTGAAAAAAATGCTGCGCTATGCGCTGCCGTTGGTGCCTGCGTCCATCTTCTGGTGGATCACCAACGCCAGCGACCAGTTTTTCGTGGCCGCCATGCTGGAGGACGGCACTTCCTGGACGGCGGTGCTGGGGGCCAGTTATAAGCTGCCCACCATCCTGTCCATCGTTTCCACTATTTTTACCGAAGCGTGGCAGATCTCTGCGTTCACAGACGGAACGGATTCACAGCGCGAACAGTTTTTTTCCCGCGTGTTCAGCGCCTACCAGAGCCTGATTTTTCTGGCGGCGGCGGGCATCGTGCTGATGGCGCAGCCCTTTATGGCCATTTATCGCGACGACTATTTTATCGGCTGGAAATTCATCCCGCTTTTGACGATGGCAACGGCATTTGCCAGCTTCGACAATTTTTTAAACAGTATTTATATGGTTGAAAAGCGCTCGACGCTTTCGTTCACCACCATGGCTGTGGGCGCGGGCATCAACGTTGCGCTCAACTTCACACTCATCCCCGTCTGGGGCGTCAACGGCGCAGCGCTGGCCACGTTCGTCAGCTATTTTGTCGTGTTTTTGCTGCGGGCAGTGAACACGCGCGGGCTCATCCGCGTGGATTTCGCACCCGAAAAGCTGTGCTGCAACTTCGGCCTGCTGGTGCTGGAATCGGCGCTGATGATGTGGCAGGTAAAACTTTGGCCGGTGTGGTGTTCACTGGTTGTGGTGCTCATCGCAGCCATCAATTTCCGTGATTTGTGGAGCACGGTGCAGCAGCTGCTGGGCCGGGGCAAAAAGAAAAGGGCATAAATAAAACGGAAAAGGTGCGGCTCATTTTAAACCGCCCCAGATTGTGCGGACAGCACCAAAAGGCCTCTATGTAGGGAGAAATATGAAGTATTAAGCGGAGTGGCGCAGCGTGAGCGGCGCCACTCCAGTTTTTAACTGGATGCGCTCGTAGTTGTAAAAATTGATGTAGCGGTCAATCATCTCATTGGCCTCGCAGAATGAGGCCGGTTTATGGCGGTAGATACACTCTGTCTTGAGAATGGGAAAGAATTTTTCTGCCATAGCGTTATCATATGGGTTTGCTCGTCTTGACATGGAGGGCGTAATGCCATAAGATTTTGTCAGGTTGAAGTATGCTTGCGAGGTGTACTGGAACCCCTGGTCGCTGTGGAGCTGCAACTCCGCTTTTCCCGGACATAGTAAGACCCCCTAATGTAGCTTTATTTTCCTACATTAGGGGGCCTTTTGTCCATTGTACGGTTTTACTGGAGCGGTTCATTTTCAGAGCCGCGCCTTTTCTGAACGGAATAAAAACAGATGCGGTCGGTGGAAACAGCTGCTCAAAAAATTTCTGAAGCATCCGCGGGCAGCTCACACACCCGGTACAGATAACGCAGGCTTCCTTCGGCCTCCGCTTCGTTGACCGGGAGAGCCAGCGCCTCGGCAGTCTGATGCGCGCGTCCAAAAACAGGGGGGCCGCTGCAAATACCGCGGCCCACACATGGCCGGGTTCTGCGTCCGCATAGGTGGAAAGGTAACGCTCCCAACAGCCGGCGGGCAGGTAAGCGGGCAGGTCCGCACCGCTTTTGCCTGCGCTGACGGCAAAGCCCGTGCGCGTGCCGGCCAGCCAGGACAGCATGTGCAGAAGCTGGGGCCGGACGCAGGCATTCAGGGTGTCCAGCGCATAAGTGACGCGGCCGCGCCACAGGCCCTTGGCCACATAGGGAAGCGTCCACCAGAACTCGTTGCAGCAGCCCGCGAGCGCAGTCTGGTCCGGCCTGCGGATGTGGTAGGCCGTGTCCGAGGGCAGCGGCAGGGGCGGCAGAATGCCGTCCTTGTCCAGCAGAACAATGGTCTGGGAATCGCTTTGGCATTCTTCCAGCGCGCGGGAGAGCGTCATCAGCCGGAGGTCGATGCGGTTTCCGTCCGCGAACTGCATCAGATAACCATAACAGCGCGCAAGATCTGTGGGCTGTCCCGCCGCATGGTCCATCTCGTCGGGCGTCTGCATGACGAGCCGCTCCCCAAACACGTCGACCCAGCCCGGCTGCGCCCGGAAGGATGCGGTTTCCTCCACTACATACACGATGTCGTAGTCCTGAAAAATATCCCGGGGCGCGTTGGGGTTGGCGCGCGAGCCGTTCATAAAAATAGCGCGTACGCGCGAATCCCGTTCGGCTACGCCCAAAATGAGCGCCGTCATTTCGCGCTCTGTACGCATATACATCCTCCTCTTTTCGCTGCGCCTGTCAATAGGCCATTGCAAAGCCGGCAAAGCGCCAGCCGTTTTCGGTGTTTACCAGCTTAACCTCGCAGGTCTCGGTGTAGGGGCTGCTGCTGGCGGAGCCGCCCGGCCCCGCCTCGTCATAATGGCCGATGAGCTGGAATCGGATTTCATCCGCCGTCTCGCTGATTAGTGAAAATTCGCTGCTTTTGTAGAAAATATTGCCGCCCCGGTCGCCAAAGCTGAAATAAAGCAGGCCGTCATCGCCCTTGATATAGTTTTGATATTTGTCAATAAGACTGTCGGCAAAGTTTGACGTAAACACGCAATCCAGTGCTGTGCGAAAGGCGGAATAATTGGCAAACCCGGTATCTTGATAGTAGCTCCGTCCGGTATCTCCGACAATAAAGGGAGAGTTTTCATCGATCGTATCAAAAGCAAATCCACTGGATACATCAAAATGATAATACAGATAATAGGCCGCGCGGTAAAGCTCCTGTTGGTCTGCGGTGAGAAATTCAGGCACAGCATCCGGCTGGATATTCGCCGCGTCCGCGGGCAGAAGCGAAAGCGCCTGTGCACCCTCACCCGATGCGCTTTCAGGGGCGGGAATACTTTGCGCCGTGCTTTCAGAGGAAACGCCTTCCGTCGCGGAGGAGGATACCGGGGAGGATGTACCGTCTGGCGCGCAGGCGCACAGCGCGAGGAGCAGCACCGTACAGGCGGCTGCTGCAAAAAAGCGGAAAAAATGCTTCATTCCTAAGCTCCCTTCCATAAAAAGGATATGCCTCCGGCTCATTGTATGTACAACGAGAGGAAAAATTGAAAAATTACGCCCGCGCGGAAATTTCCACGCGGGCGCAGGCGTTTGCTTAATACAATTTTTCGCGTGCTACATAGGAGGTGTGGAGGATATGATGCGCCTTGTGGCCGCCCGGCTCGCCCAGATACTCGGCGTACACTTTCTTGAGCAGCGGGTTCTCGTGGCTCTTGCGGATGGCCTTCGCGTCATCCTCGCCGTACAGGGCTGCGGCGCGCAGGGCCTTCAGGTCCGTAAAGTTGCGCACACTGGCCGGCTGCGTGGGCTGGCCGCCGCCGTTTACACAGCCGCCCGGGCATGCCATGAATTCGATGAAGTCGTAGTGCTTCTCGCCGCTCTGCACAGCCTTCAGCACTGCGTCGCAGTTGGTGAGGCCGCTGGCCACGCACACGTTCAGGTGCAGGCCGCCCACATCGTAGCTGGCCTCCTTGATGCCGTCGGTGCCGCGCACGTCGTGAAATTCCACTTTCTCCAGCGTCTCGCCCGTCACAAGCTCCACAGCCGTGCGCAGGGCCGCTTCCATCACGCCGCCGGTAGCGCCGAAGATGGTGGCCGCACCGGTGCTCTCGCCCAGCGCCGGGTCGAAATCCTCGTCGGGCAGCTCGGTAAACTTGATGCCCGCGCGCTCGATCATACGGCCCAGTTCACGGGTGGTGATGGAGATATCCACGTCGGGGATATTGTCGCCCGCTGCGCTCATGTCGTCGCGGCCGATCTCGAACTTCTTCGCGGTGCAGGGCATTACGGACACACACACGATGTCGTGGGGGTCCAGGCCCATCTTTTCGGCATAGTAGGTCTTGGTCAGCGCGCCGAACATCTGCTGCGGAGATTTGCAACTGGACAGGTTGGGAATCATGTCCGGATAATAGGTTTCGCAGAATTTTACCCAGCCCGGGCTGCAGCTTGTGATCAGGGGCAGTGTGCCGCCGTTTTTCACGCGCTGAACAAACTCGGTGGCCTCCTCCATGATGGTGAAGTCGGCCGCGGTGTCGGTGTCGAACACGCCGTCAAAGCCCAGGCGGCGCAGCGCGGCGACCATTTTGCCCTCCACGTTGGTGCCGATGGGCATGCCGAAGCATTCGCCCAAGGTGGCGCGCACGCTGGGCGCGGGCTGCACCACAACATGCTTGGACGGGTCGCGCAGCGCGGCCCACACCTTGGCGGTATCGTCTTTTTCCGTCAGCGCGCCGGTGGGACACACGGTGATGCACTGGCCGCAGGAAACGCAGGGGGAATCGCCCAAAGGCGCTTCAAACGCGCAGCCGATGTGCGTGGAGAAGCCGCGCTCGTTGGCGCCGATCACACCCACGGCCTGGTTGGCCTTGCAGGCGGCCACACAGCGGCGGCACAGGATGCACTTGTTGTCGTCGCGCACCATATGCGGCGCGGAATCGTCGATGGCGTAGCGCTCGCGGCTGCCGATGAAGCGCATGCCGTTGACGCCGTAGTCGCGGCAGAGCTTCTGCAGCTCACAGTCGGTGCTGCGCACGCAGGACAGACAGTTCTGGTCGTGAGTGGAAAGCAGCAGCTCCAGGTTCGTCTTGCGGGACGCCTGCACTTTTTCGCTGTTTGTCACGATCTCCATGCCTTCATTGACGGGGTACACACACGCGGTGACCAGGCTGCGCGCGCCTTTGACCTCCACAACGCAGATACGGCACGCACCGATCTCGTTGATCTCTTTCAGATAGCACAGGGTCGGAATCTCAATGCCCACGCTGTGGGCCGCTTCCAGGATAGTAGAGCCGGCAGCGACTTCGTAGGGCACGTTATTGATCTTGATATGTACGGTTTCCATTCGTTGTCACTCCCTCTCTTAACCTTTGCTGATGGCGCCGAATTTGCACTTCTCGATGCAGGCGCCGCACTTAACACACTTGGCGGTATCGATGGTATGCGGCTGGCGCACGGTGCCGCTGATGGCGCCGGCCGGGCAGGTGCGCGCGCACAGCGTGCAGCCCTTGCACTTGACGGGGTCGATCTTGTAGTTCAGCAGCGCCTTGCACACGCCCGCCGGGCAGCGCTTGTTGACGATGTGCTCCACATATTCGTCGCGGAAGTAGCGCAGTGTGGAGAGGACGGGGTTCGGGGCTGTCTGGCCCAGGCCGCACAGGCTGTTGGATTTGATGAATTCGGCCAGCTCTGTGATTTTGTCCAGATCCTCCATGGTGCCCTTGCCGTCCGTGATCTTGTTCAGCAGCTCCAGCAGACGCTTGGTGCCCACGCGGCACGGCGTGCACTTGCCGCAGCTTTCGTCTACGGTGAATTCCAGGAAGAACTTGGCGATATCCACCATGCAGGTGTCCTCGTCCAAGCCGATCAGGCCGCCGGAGCCCATCATGCTGCCGATGGCAAGCAGGTTGTCGTAGTCGATG
>ERZ1023979.549-NODE-549-length-11106-cov-9.462764_pt1 | contig 11106 bp, 14 predicted proteins | sample MGYA00380434_ERZ1023979 | MGnify/ENA primary metagenome ERZ1023979 (study PRJEB33179, sample SAMN07449056) | human gut metagenome | biome: Human-gut; feature: Human associated habitat; material: Faeces | host: Homo sapiens | place: India:Kasaragod | collected...
TGAGATTCTCAGAATCCATGATAATACCTCCAATTTTATTTTAGTGTTGTTTTGTGTTTGGGTGCGGCCGAAATTATGCCGCTGGTTCTTCCTGCTTATCCACATAAGCCTGCATGGCCACAGCCAGACCGCTGAGAGTGCTGGTAAGGGCACCTGCGAACATGGACAGCATGCCTTCACGGTCGGGCAGCTTGGCGATGGCGCTGACGGCGTCAACATCCATGACCTGGCCTTCCATGTAGCCGGCCTTCAGGGCGAAGCCCTTCTTGGAGCCTTCCGCAAACTTGTTCAGAATACGGGCGGCAGCAATGGGATCCTCTTTCGAGATCGCGAGGGCGGGGGAACCCGTCAGGGCGTCCGTCATCCCGGCGAGGTCGGAGTCCTTAATGGCCAGGCGCAGCATGGTGTTTTTCACAACGGCATACTCAACGCCTGCCGCGCGCAGTTCGGCGCGCAGTTTGGTGTCGTCCGCAACGCTGATACCCTTATATTCGACGACAACGCCGGCAACAGAATTCATCAGCTTTTCACGCAGGGCGGCAACATAAGCCTGTTTCTCGCTCAAAATTTTCTCACTTGGCAAATCATTTCACCTCGTTTCAATTGTGTGTAAGCACATAAAAAAGCCTCTTTCCCTTGCGAGAAAGAGGCAAAAAAATACAATTGAATGTTTTTTCGCGTTTCTCGGCAGGCGGGCGAAACCCTTTATGCAAAAGCACCTGCTGTCTTTAAAACAGCTTTATTATTTTAACACAGAGTTTTGCGCGCGTCAAGGGGCAAATTCACTCTGTGCTTCTCCCGGCGTTCCCGTCGATTTCCCGCAGCTTGCGCAGCGAAACCCGAAAAGCCGGAAACGCTGCGGTTTTATTCGCATAAAACCGTTCCGCGCTTTTCCGCGTAGATGCGCCGGAAGATACGCGCCGGCCGTGTTGCCAAAGCCGCGCGTTCGCGCGCATTTTGCTGCCGATGTTGAAAATCAGCAGGAGCGCGCTTTTTCAGTTTGCAGCTCAGCCGCCGAATTTTGCGCTGTTCAGCTTGATGCCGGGGCCCATCGTGGACGCCACGGTAGCGCTCTTGATATACTGGCCTTTCGCCGCGGCGGGCTTCGCCTTGACGATGGCTTCCATCACAACGGACAGGTTCTGGCCCAGCTTCTCGGCGCCGAAAGACGCCTTGCCGATGGGCACATGGATGATGTTGGCTTTGTCCAAGCGGTACTCGATCTTACCGGCCTTCGCCTCGGTAACGGCGCGGCCCACATCGGGCGTGACCGTACCGGCCTTGGGGTTCGGCATCAGGCCGCGGGGGCCGAGCACCTTACCCAGACGGCCTACCAGGCCCATCATGTCGGGCGTGGTGACCAGCACGTCAAAATCAATAAAGCCTTCGTTCTGGATCTTTGCGACCAGATCGGCGTCGCCGACCATCATCGCACCCGCCTCTTCAGCGGCCTTGGCGGCGTCGCCCTTGGCGATGGCGATAACGCGCACGTCCTTGCCGGTGCCGTTGGGCAGCACGACGGCGCCGCGCACCTGCTGGTCCGCGTGACGGCTGTCAACGCCCAGGCGCACATGCAGCTCGACCGTTTCGTCGAACTTCGCCTTGGCGGTCTGGCAGCACAGCGCCAGGGCCTCTTCGGTGTCGTACAGTTTTGTACGGTCGACAAGCTTTTTGCTGTCGACATAATGTTTACCGTGATTCATAATATCCTCCTGTGGTAATACGGAATGATCCTCCCACTAATGGTAAGGTTGTTATGCGGACAGTTAGTCGGTGACCGTAACGCCCATGCTGCGGCAGGTGCCGGCGATCATGCTGATGGCCGTCTCCAGGTTCGCCGCGTTCAGGTCGGGCATTTTGGTGCTGGCGATCTCCTCCAGCTGCTTCTTCGTGATGGACGCGACCTTCGTCTTGTTGGGCACGCCGGAACCGCTCTCGATACCGACAGCCTTCTTGATAAGGACAGCCGCCGGGGGCGTCTTGGTGATGAAGCTGAAGGAACGGTCCGCATAGACCGTAATGACGACAGGAATCAGGTAACCGATATCCTTCTGCGTGCGCTCGTTGAATTCCTTCGTGAACGCCATGATGTTCACGCCGTGCTGGCCAAGCGCAGGGCCAACAGGGGGAGCCGGGGTAGCTTTGCCGGCCGGAATCTGGAGTTTGATATACCCCGTTACTTTCTGAGCCATTTTGTGCACCTCCAAAAATTGTGGTAAGTTGCGGGCTTTGGCCGGATTGCCAAGGCCCTCCCACGAACGCGCGATACCCTTCGCGCGCTCTATAAGAAACAGCGCCTTGCAGCGCGTGCTCTTACCGGAAAAACGTTTCAGGGCTTACAGGGGTTTCACCTGTGTAAAGTCCAGCTCCGCCGGCGTTTCGCGGCCGAACATGGAAACCTTTACGTTTACCTTTTTCGCGTCGGTATCGATGCCCTCCACGATACCGATGAAGCCTTCCAGCGGGCCGTTCATGATCTGAACGTTGTCGCCCACGGCGTAATCGAGGCTCACTTCGCGCACGTCCACGCCCAGCTTATCCACTTCCTCGTCGGTGAGGGGGATGGGCTTGGACGACGGGCCGACAAAGCCCGTGACGCCGCGCGTATTGCGCACGATATACCAGCTGTCGTCCGTCATCACCATTTTGACGAGCACATAACCCGGGAAGAGCTTGCGCTCCACCTCGCGCTCCTTGCCGTCCTTGATGTCGGGCACCAGCTCCACGGGGACCTTTACCTCATGGATAAGCTCCTGCAGGCGCCGGTTCTCCACGATGGTTTCAAGGTTTTGCGCAACCTTGTTTTCGTAGCCGGAGTAGGTGTGCACCACATACCAACGCGCCTCGGTGTCTCTATCCTCTGCCATTTGTCAAAACCCCGCTTTCTGCTTTAAAAGTGCGGACGGTCACACGCCCTTCAGCAACTGGTTCAGCCCGAAGCCGAACACAGCGTCCAGGACCATGATGAGTACCGCGGCCACGACCACCACGACAGCCACCACGACGGTGTTGTTGATGATCTGCTTTTTCGAGGGCCATACGACCTTCTTCATCTCGCTCACGGTATCGCGGAAAAACTTGCCGATGCGTCCGAAGAAGCGCTTCACGCCAGCGAAAAAGCCTTTGGACTTTTTCTCGGTTTTGTCAGCCATGTTGCATGTCCGCCTTTCTTACTTCGTCTCGCGGTGAACGGTATGCTTTTTGCAGAAGCGGCAATACTTCTTCATCTCGAGCCTGTCGGGACTGTTCTTCTTGTTCTTCTTGGTGTTGTAGTTGCGCTGTTTGCACTCCGTGCAGGCAAGGGTGATCTTCACTCTCATTTTTCGGCACCTCCATCAAATAGCCTCCCTCTTGCCGCAGGCGGCGCATCGAAAAATGCGCACAAAAAAATAGACCTGCAAAAGAGGTACAACCATCATAGCACAGCACACAGTCCCGCGTCAAGGGATTTTTTCGCCTGCGGGGCCGTTTTCCGGGCTTTTTCCGCCGCGCGTCAAAATTTGCCGCGCCGTCTTTTAAAATCAACCATTGTATGGTATTATAAAGGCTACGATTGCAGCATACAAGTGATACCATGCGGGCAGCACGGCAAAACAGCCGTGCTGCCGCGCAGCGGTCCGTCCCGAAAGCCTTTCTCCGGGCGGTCTGAAAGCAGGGCGTTTTGTGCACGCGGGTTTTCAGGCGCCTGCCCCAGGGCTTTATTCCACGGCGGCCCGAGGAAAGGTGTGGAGTGTTTTGAAGAAATTGAAAGTCGCCGTACTGTTCGGCGGCGCGTCCAGCGAGCACGAGGTGTCGCGCATGAGCGCGACCAGCGTGCTGAACAATCTGGACACGGAAAAATACGATGTGCTGCCCGTGGGCATCACGAAAGACGGGCGCTGGTATTTGTACTCCGGCCCTGTGGAGGACCTTTGCAGCGGCGCCTGGGAGCGCCACTCCGGCAATGTGCCCGCGGCCATCTGCCCGGGCAGCGGGCTGGCGGGGCTTGTGGCGTTTGAAAACGGCGTCTGCCGCAGCCTGCCCGTGGACGTGGTGTTTCCCGTGCTGCACGGCAAAAACGGCGAGGACGGCACGATACAGGGTCTGCTGGAGCTGGCCGGCCTGCCCTATGTGGGCTGCGGCGTGCTGGGCAGCGCGGTGTGCATGGATAAGATCATTGCCAACCGTGTGATGGATGCAACGGGCATTCCCCGCTGTGAATGGGACTGCATGGAGCGCTGGCAGCGGCCGGAGCTGGCGGCCATTGCCCGGCGCGCGGCGGAAAAACTGGGCTGGCCCATTTTCGTCAAGCCCGCCAACGCGGGCTCCAGCGTGGGCATCTCCAAGGCGCGGGACATGGCGGAGCTGGAGGCGGCCGTGGACCTCGCCCTGCAGCACGATTCCCGCGTGGTGTTCGAGCGGTTCGTACAGGGGCAGGAAGTAGAATGCGCGGTGCGCGGCAACGACGAAGTCTCCGGCACCCATCCCGGCGAAATTTTGGCCAGCGCCGAATTTTACACCTACGATGACAAATATATCTCCGGCACCAGCCGGGTGGCCATCCCGGCGCAGCTTGCGCCGGAAAAGCTGGACGAGGTGCGGGACCTGGCCGTCCGCGCCTACCGGGCGCTGTGCTGCAAGGGCTTGGCCCGCGTGGACTTTTTTGTGGAGCACGGCACACAGCGCGTGCTGCTCAACGAGGTCAACACCTTGCCGGGCTTTACCAGCATCAGCATGTATCCCAAGCTGATGCTGGCGGCGGGCGAGACGTATCCCGGCCTGCTGGACAGCCTGATCACGCTGGCGCTGGAAAGGGCGGGCGGCGTCCATGACTGAGCGAAACGCGCCGGGACGCGGCGCCCCCATCGGCGTGTTCGATTCCGGCCTGGGCGGGCTGACGGCCGTGCGCGAGCTGCGGCGCATCCTGCCCGGCGAGGACATCGTCTATTTCGGCGATACGGGCCGGGTGCCCTACGGCACCCGCGGCGTAGATGTAATTGTACGGTACGCAAAGCAGGACATCGCATTCCTTCTGGAGCAAAACGTGAAATATGTGATGGCCGCCTGCGGCACCGTGAGCAGCACGCTGCCCGAGGCTTACACACGCACGCTGCCCGTGCCTTACACGGGCGTTGTGCAGAGCGCGGCGGCTGCCGCCGTACGCGCCACCAGAACAGGGCTCATCGGCGTCATCGGCACGCCCGCCACCGTTAAGAGCGGCAGCTACAACGCGGCCATCGCCGCGCTGATGCCCGGCGCGCGCATCGTAGCCACCGCATGCCCGCTGTTCGTGCCGCTGGTGGAAAACGGGTATTTCGGCGCAGACAACGCCGTGACGCGCCTTGTGGCACGGGATTACCTGAAGGACATAAGGGCCGCGGGCGTGGATACGCTGATCCTGGGCTGCACGCACTACCCGCTCATCGCGCCCATCATCGCGGATCTGATGGGCCCCGAAGTGGCGCTCATCGACCCCGGGCGGGAAACCGCGCTGGCCGCACGGGACGCGCTGGCCTCCGCCGGGCTGCTGCGGGAGGGCCGCGCGGGCACGGCACGCTATTATGTAAGCGACACCACCGAGAGCTTCGCCCAGCTTTCGGACTGGTTTTTGGGCGAATACGCGGGCGGGCCCGTGACGCGCATCAGCGTGGACGGTTATCCCGTGGAGCAAGGCGCCTCAACGTAAAAAGGAAAAGGATGACCCTGTATGAAGGAAGATTATCTCATCACCATCCACGGCACCATGGAGCAGGACGGCGAAAGCGACAGTGTGAAGCTGATGACGCGGGGCAGCTTTGTCAAGCGCAACGGCAGCTTCTTCATCAGCTACAAAGAAACCGAGGCCACAGGCTATGCAGGCTGTGTGACCACCGTAAAGGTGGAAGATTCACACAAGGTGAGCATGCTGCGCTTCGGCCCGGCGCCCAGCCAGCTCGTCATAGAAAAGGGCCGGCGGCATGTGTGCCATTACGAGACGGGCCACGGTTCGCTGAGCCTGGGCGTGGCCGCGGACGAGATCCACAGCCGCCTTTCCGACGAGGGCGGCACCGTCCGCTTCAGCTATCTGCTGGACATGGACACCGCCGCCGTGAGCCGCAACATTGTAAAGATCACCGTCAAGCCCGCCAACTGACGGGGCGCGCCGGTATAACAGGAATTCAAAGGGACAGGAGTTTTGAAAAAATGCAGGATTTTAAACATTTCGACCCGAAACAGGCCGCTATGGACGAGGCCCGCGGGCTGCTGGAGACCGCTGCCCGCGCCGCTATGGCGGACGGCAGCCTGCCGGAAAAGGAGCTGCCCGCCTTTGTGGTGGAGGTGCCGAACGACGTGAAGAACGGAGACCTGGCTTCCAACTTCGCCATGGCGGGCGCGCGCGTATTCGGTATGCCCCCGCGTAAAATCGCCGAGGCCGTGGCCGCTGCGATGCCCGCTTTGGAGGAAACGCATTTCAGCCGCGTGGAGATCGCGGGCCCCGGCTTCATCAACCTGTTCCTTGCCCCGGGCTGGTTTGCCGACGTAGTTTTAGCCGCCAACGCAGCCGGCGCGGACTACGGCCGCACAAGCTACGGCAAAGGTGAAAAGGTGAATGTGGAGTTCGTTTCGGCCAATCCTACGGGTCCGATGCATCTGGGCAACGCCCGCGGCGGCGCTTTGGGCGACTGCCTCGCCGCCGCCATGGACTGGGCGGGCTATGACGTCACACGGGAGTTTCTCATCAACGACGCGGGCAACCAGATCCTCAAGTTCGGCAAGAGCCTTGCCGTCCGCTACCTTCAGATCTTCAGGGGCGAGGACGCCGTACCTTTCCCCGAGGACTGCTATCAGGGTGCGGATATCCGTGTGCTGGCACAGAAATTTGCAGACGTACACGGGAACGTCTATATGGAAAAGCCTTTTGAGGAACTGCAGAAGGATATCGCGGCTTTTGCGCTGCCGTTGAACGTGCAGGGGCTTAAGGACGACATGGCCAAATACCGCGTGAATTACGACGTCTGGTTCAGCGAGACCACGCTGCACGAATCCGGCGCCATCCGGGAAATGCTGGACAAATTGGCCGAACGCGGCGCCACCTACGAAAAAGACGGCGCCATCTGGTACCGTTCCATGCAGTACGCCGAGAAATACGGCGGCAACAAGGTGACGCGCAAGGGCCTGGACGGCGAAGTGACGGACGAGGATAAGGACGAAGTCCTGGTGCGCGCCAACGGCGTGCCCACCTATTTTGCGGCGGATATCGCTTACCACTACAACAAATTCGCGGTGCGCGGCTTCTCCCGCGCCATCGACGTATGGGGCGCAGACCATCACGGCCACGTGGCCCGAATGAAAGGCGCCATGGACGCCATCGGCCTGGACGGCGAAAAGCTGGACATCGTGCTGATGCAGTTCGTGCGTTTGATGCAGGACGGCCAGCCGGTGCGCATGAGCAAGCGCACCGGAAAAGCCATCGGGCTGGCGGAGCTTCTGGACGAGGTCCCCATCGACTCCGCCCGCTTCCAGTTCAACCTGCGGGAGCCGGGCAGCGTAATGGACTTTGATATGGACCTGGCCGTGGCGCAGGACAGCGAAAATCCGGTGTATTATGTGCAGTACGCCCATGCCCGCATCTGCAGCATCCTGAAAAAGCTGGCCGAAGACGGCATCGTGTTCGAGGGCGCGGACAAGGCGGATCTGACGCTGCTGACAGAGCCCGCGGAAAAGGAACTGATCCGCCATATCGCAGACTTTCCCGGCGAAATCATTTCCGCGGCCAAAAGCTATGACCCGGCGCGCATCACGCGCTACGTCACTGAGCTGGCCAACCGCTACCACAAATTCTACAATTCCTGCCGCGTAAAGGACGCCGAGCACTGCGTTTGCCAGGCGCGCATTGCACTGTGCACCGCTACGAAAAACGTCATCTCCAACGCGCTTACCCTGCTGAAGATCACCGTGCCCGAAAGCATGTGACACAAAAACGCCGGGCCGGCTTGAAAACCGCGCCCGGCGTTTTTCGTTTTCATGCAAAAAACACGGCCCGAGGGCCGGGAAGGAGGCGGCTATGGCTGCCGCTGTGCTGACGCTGCTTTCCCTCATCTATCTGGGCGGGCTGGCCGCGCTGCTCTGCGTGGCATATTCCCGCCATCATTTCAACCGCTATACGGCGGTAAAGGCCGCCGTAAGCTGCGGGTTCCTTGTCATAGCCGCCACGGCGTACCTGCTGGGCGGACACACGGCAGATGCGTATTTCCGGGGGCTTCTGCCCTGCTTTGTGCTGTGCCTGGCCGGAGACGTGCTGCTGGGGCTGGCCAATAACCACGCGGGCTTTTTCGGCCGCTGGTTCCTGCTGGGAGTGGGCGCTTTCACACTGGCCCACGCAGGGTTCTGCGTGCTGTTCACGCTGGCCATGCCGGGCGGACCGCGCTTCACACTGTGGGACGCCGCCGCTCCGCTGGCCGCGTTGGCCGTGACGGCTGCCTGCGCGCGGCACAAACGCTTCAAGCTGCGGCGCATGCACATGGAGCTGCCCGCTCTGGCGTACTCGCTCTGCGTAGGGCTGATGTGCGCCCGCGGCACAGCGTTCGGCTTTGCCTGCGGCGGACGGCGCGGCGCGCTGGCTGCCGTGGGGGCCGCGCTGTTCCTCATTTCGGACGCGGTGCTGCTGTTCGTTTATTTTTATGTCAGGCCGCGCAAAGCGCTGCGTGCGGTGAATCTGGCTGCCTATTATCTGGGCATGCTGTGCCTGGCGCTCTCGGTATGAGTGCTGCGGAAAATCATCAAAGGAGCTTTTACAATGCCGAACCGACCCATCTGCGCGGAGGACGCGCTGCTCTCCGAAACACCGATGCCGCCCGAACAGATCCTGCGCTATCTTGACCGCATCGGCCTGCGGGACGCCGTCCCTCCTCCTCCCACGCTGGAAACGCTGCGCCGCCTGCAGTCCGCACATCTGCTGCATGTGCCCTATGAAAACCTGGACCTCCTGCGCGGCGCGATCACCTCTCTGGAACACGGAGCATTGTTTGAAAAAATCGTGGAAAAGCGCCGCGGCGGCCTCTGCTTCGAGCTGAACGGCCTGTTCTGCTGGCTGCTGTGTTCGCTGGGATACCAGGTCACCAGCTATGCGGGCCGTTTCATCTATCCTTCGGAGGCCGGCATCCAGATGCGCCGCCACCGTGTGCTCGTCGTAACGCTGGAGGGGAAGCGGTATCTCACCGAAACAGGCATGAACAGCGAAGGCCCCCGCGCGCCGCTTGTGCTGGCCGAGAGCGAAGCGCAATGGGACGGCGTGACGGAATACCGCTTTTCCCGCTGTTGCTTTTCAAAAAGAATGAGAAAACTTTTCAGAAAGAATGAGAAAAGCGTGTTGCGATTTTGCAACAAAAGTTCAAAAACAAAAAGGGCGTTTACAAAGGTTTTAATGCCTTGTAAACGCCCTTTTTAATGCCTAAAAATTAGGCTTTTTGTGCCTGTTGCCGTGCTCTTCGACAATCAGGTCTGCACCCGTTTTGCGCTGTGGATTTGGGACATACTCTAAAACATCCGAAACGCTACACTCGAGCACCTCACAAATACGGTCAAGATGCTCCAAGTTTACCCGGTCCGTTAGTTCATTATAAAGTTCATTGATTGTGGCTCTTCGTATGCCCGTCTTTCTAGCAAGATCCGCTTGTGTCCACCGACGCTCACCGAGCAATTTTGACAGATGGTTTTTGATCATCTGATCGCCCCGCGTATTATAATACGCGATTTCGTTCTTATTATCCGATATACGGTCTAAAAGTACGAATATCGTACAAGGCGATGTTAATAGTTACGTATGATTATTTCCTTGAATGAACTTTGATTTTTCCCAGCGCCGGACAGTGTTTCCCTTCGTGCAGTGGATTTTATATCACACCAGTCATATAACTCCCGAATACGCGGATCATCATTGTACGACAGCACAAATCGTCCCTTGAGCTCTTTAAGCTTTGCGGCCAGGCGTAAGTGGTCTTCCCACCCGAACATACCTTCGTAGTGTTTCTCAGTTCCAAGATATGGAGGATCGAGATAGAATAAGGCATCCGGCCGATCATACGTTTTCAAAATGGGTTCGAAATCGCGGTTTTCGATTACAACCCCATTCAATCTCTTTTGAACTTGTTCCAGATAATCAATGGAATTTACGACACTTTTGCCTGATGTAGCAAAAGTCTTTTTATCGCATCCAAACGAGGTTTTGAGCAAGTAGAAAAAACGTGCTGCACGTTGGATATCTGTGAGCCCATCAGTATGCAGCTGAGCAATGGAGTTGAAAAATATCTCACGCGCCGAAACAAGCCACTCCAGCTCTTCCTGGAGGGCAGCTCTGTGATACTTGATGCAACGGAATAAATTGACGATCTGCCCGTCTCTGTCATTGATGACTTCGAGCTGTCCGGGCTGTTTCTCTCTACCGAAAAATACCCATCCAGCGCCGAAAAATACTTCGATATAGCGGCCAACGCCCTCCTGTGGAAAGAGTTCAATGATTTCTTTCCGCAGGGCGCGTTTGCCGCCGATCCAACCGATTGGACTATTCATATAGCAATCCACCTTATATAATTGTAGGCGATCAGATGAATCACTACATTATTACTTGTATCCTCTATCGCGCGTTCGGGGGCACGCCGCTGGTTTGTATCTCAGCTTTGCCGCCCGCGTCCGCGACGCCGATCACGTCCTCCAAAACAATTTCCCCGATGTCGGGGTTCTGCAGGCGCGCGATGAAGTCGCTGGTATAATTGGAACCTCGGGAGACGACGATGCCGGTGAGCAGCGTGCCCAACCACGGAACCACAAAGGAGACACCCCCAAGGAGGTACAGATCGACCCCCGCAGCAAAGCAGATAAAGACCGAAGTCAGAATCGCCGCCAACTGCGTGGCGAAAGTTTTGTACTGCTTTTTCTCCAGCATTTCAATGATGGTTTTGCTGTACTGAATAAGTGCTTCGACCGTGATGGCAAGCACCAGAATCAAAACAATAGTCTGCATATGTATACCTCCACATGAAAAATATACAAAGAACCGTTATGCAACTACGCGAACATACTCTGCGGAGATCCATCCGTCCAAGCCGTCGGTCTCGACAAAATACCAGCCGTCACACTCGTCAATGACCT
>ERZ1023979.552-NODE-552-length-10955-cov-8.187890_pt1 | contig 10955 bp, 8 predicted proteins | sample MGYA00380434_ERZ1023979 | MGnify/ENA primary metagenome ERZ1023979 (study PRJEB33179, sample SAMN07449056) | human gut metagenome | biome: Human-gut; feature: Human associated habitat; material: Faeces | host: Homo sapiens | place: India:Kasaragod | collected...
CCCAGCTGCCGCCTGTTTGCCGGCACAAGTGCTGAATTTACTAAACTTTTCGAAATTTTTCTTATTTTCGTATTCTCAAAGTGGCGATTTAAGTCATCGACTGCGTGATTTTCTCGATTTATGCAAACCATCGTCACCCCTCTCCCACGCCTCGCCGCCATCTCGGCGTCGAAGAGGCGGCGCACCTGCCGACGCTCTTTGTCCCGTCCGAGCGAGCAAAAAACTCTTGGGAGCAGGCCGGGTGTGTCCCGCTCCCGCCCCGCAAGGCGGCAAAAACGCGGAAAGCCCTGCAAACACTGGCTTTTTTGCTTCTGCGCCGCACGCTCTATCCCCTCGGACAGCAAAGGAACGCCCCCTGCGCCCTTTCCGGGCGCAGGGGACGAAAAGCCGCCTCAACAGCGTGTCGCGATGCCAAAATATGCAAGTTTGACTTTTTGAAAATTCATTTATTGAAATTCATTTATGTCAACCTGATTTTTTGATTTTTGTTGGCAAAGGTCACAAAAATTGCGCTTCTTTTTCGCTTTTCCCGTCAAATGGGCGATCGCAGAGGAAGTTACATTTCATCCTTTTTTTCGTCCGTTTCCCCGTGAAAATGAAGGTAAACGGACGCCGCGGCGTCTTTCGGCAGCACACGTTCAAGGGCGAAAATGTCCGCCTCCCGAATCGCCTTAACGCTCTTGAACGTCTTGAGCAGCGCCTGAGCGCGCACCTTGCCGACGCCCGGAATCCCGTCGAGCGCCGAGCGGGTCGAGGACCGCGAATGGCTCTCGTGGTGGAACGTGATGGCAAAGCGGTGCGTCTCCTCCTGGATCTGACCGATCAGGGCGAAGACGTTCGGCGCGGCGTGCAGGTCGATCTCGCGGCCCTGCGCGGTGACGAGCGCGCGCGTGCGGTGGCGGTCGTCCTTGACCATGCCGAAGATCGGCACGTGCACGTGCATCTGCGCGCACACGCGCTCGGCGACGCCCGCATGCGTGATGCCGCCGTCGATGAGCATGACGTCCGGCAGGGGGCTGAACTTCTCATCGCCGTCCAGATAGCGCTGGATGCGGCGCGTGAGCACCTCCTCCATGGACGCGTAGTCGTTCGGGTGGGCCGACAGGCTCTTGATCTTGAAGCGGCGGTAGGCGCTTTTCTTGGGCTTTGCGCCCTCGTAAACGACCATCGACGCGACGATGTCGCTCGCGCCGGTGTTCGAGATATCGTAGGACTCCATACGCCCGGGTGGCTCAGGGAGTAAGAGCATCCCCGCAAGCTGCGTCAGCGTGCGGTTCTCGCGCTCCTGCGCGGTCGTCACGCGCTCGACGTCCTCGCGCGCGTTGCGCTGCGCCATGGCAAGGAGCTCGGCCTTCTCGCCCCGCTGGGGGACGTGGAGCGTCACCTTGCGGCCCGCGCGCTCGGTCAAGATCTGTGCGAGCTCGTCCGCGCCCTCGATCTCGCAGGGCAGCAGAATTTCGCGCGGCAGCACACTCTTGTTGAGGTAATACTGCGGCAGCAGCGCAGACAGGATCATCTGCTCGCTCTCGTCCTGCGGCGCGGCGAAGAGGTTCAGGTCTCGACCCGTCACGCTGCCGTCCTCAATGTGCAGTACGGCGCTGCCGCATTTGAGCGCGCCGCGGTAAACTCCCCAGATATCGGTGTCGGCGCAGATGCCGGCAATGACCTTCTGCCGCTTGCCCAGCACCTCGATGGCGCGGATGCGGTCGCGCAGCGCCGCCGCCTGCTCAAAGTGCAGATCTGCGGCCTCCTGCTCCATCTCCTCGCGCAGCGCGCGCGTTAAGCGGCGGTAGTGGCCGTTCAGCAGCTCTTCGGCCTGCCCGATGCGGCGCATGTACTCGTCCTCGTCCGGCGTGCCGCGGCAGAACGCGTCGCAGCGCCCCATGTGATGGTTGAGGCAGGGGCGCTCCTTCCCGATGTCGCGCGGGAACTTGCGGCTGCACGTCGGCAGGCGAAACGCCGCGCAGATCGCGTCGATGGCCGCGCGCGTCTCATTTCGCCCGCCAAATGGGCCAAAGTAGAGCGCGTTGTCGTCCGCAGGCTTGCCGACCATCGTAAAACGCGGATAGTGCTCCGTGCCGAGGCGCACAAAGGGATAGCCCTTGTCATCCTTTAATAAGATATTGTAGCGCGGCATGTGCTGCTTGATGAGCGAGTTTTCCAAAATCAGCGCCTCGAACTCGGTCGAGACGAAGATCGTGTCAAAGTGGTCGACCTGTGAGACCATGCGGCGCGTTTTCTCATTGTGGGAGGAATTCTCCTGAAAATACTGGCTGACGCGGTTTTTGAGCTTTTTCGCCTTGCCGACGTAAATGACGCAGCCGGTCTTGTCCATCATCAGATAGACGCCAGGCGCGAGCGGCAGGTCGTTCGCCTTGTCCAAAAGCTCCTGCTTTGTCATGGGACATTCCCTCCTTTCTTTTCATCTCTACATTATAATATATAATAGTATATCCGGTCGAATGGTGCCGGTAAAATGGAAAAAGGCGGCTTCCTGTGGAAGCCGCCTTTCCTGGTTGTTTCTTATTCGCCGAAATTGTTGGAAACCAGCTCGCACAGAGCGGTCACGGCTTCCTTTTCGTCCGCGCCGTCGGCCAGCAGCGTGATGGTCGTGCCCTTGACGATCCCGAGGGACAGCACGCCCAGCAAGCTCTTGGCGTTCACGCGACGCTCATCCTTCTCCAGCCAGATGCCGCTCTTGAACTCGTTGGCCTTCTGAATGAAGAACGTGGCAGGACGAGCATGCAGGCCTACTTCATTGTTGATCGTAACATTCTGAGTATACATCGTTACTACTCCCTCTCCAAAAAAATCTTTCGGACTTTATCGTATCATATACCATCAGGGGCCGATTCGTCAATGCCATTTCGCGCGAAATGGCGCGGATTTGGCAATAAACACAGACAAAGCGCTTCCCCGGGCAGGCATTTATTTCAACTCGACCACAGTGACGCCCGACTCGCCCTCGCCATAGTTGCCAAGGCGGAAGCCCTTGACGGCTTTGTTGCGCCGGAGGCTCGCGTGCACCGCCTTGCGCAGCGCGCCCGTGCCCTTGCCGTGGATGATCGTCACGGTCTCAAGATGCGCCATGACGGCAGCGTCAATGTAGTTATCGAGCACGCTTTCGGCCTCCAGCGTCTCCATGCCGCGGATGTCGAGCTCGCGCGCAGCGGACGCCGTGCGCAGAATGCGCTGCGAGGGGGCAAACTGCGGCTGCTTTTTGGCCGTGGCCGCGCGCTCCGCCGCCTCGATGAGGCGGACCTCGTCGGCTTTGACCTTCATCTGCAAAACGCCCGCCTTGAGCGTCAGCGTGCCGTCCTTGACGGCCGTGACCTCTGCCTGACGGCGCGTACCGGGGATCTCGACCAGATCGCCGACCTGAATCGGGCGCGAGGGCTTGGGGATGGGCTCCGCGCTCTCGTCGCGCACGCCCGCAGCGTCGCGCGCCTGCTTGATGTTGTGCATGATCTCGGCGCGCTGGGCGTTCATCTGCTGGGCGTCGAGCTTTTTCTGCTGCTTGCGCAGCGCGTCGAGCTCGCGGAACGTGTCGTCCGCGACGGACTTGGCCTCAGCCAAAAGGCGCTTGGCCTCGGCTTCGCCGCGACTTCTCGCGTTCTCCTTTGCGCGCTCCATCTGCGTGCGGAATTCGCGCGCCTTGCGCGCGTCCTCCTCGCGCTGGGCGTAAAGGCGGTCGACCTCGGCTTTTTCTTTCTCTAACTGCTGCCTCTTCTGCTCCAGCTGCGTCAGCACGTCTTCAAAGTGGATGCTCTCGCTGTCCATCTGCGCCTTGGCTTTTTCAATGACGGCCTCGGAAAGCCCCAGCCGCTTCGAGATTGCAAAGGCATTCGACTTGCCGGGGATGCCGATGAGCAGCTTATAGGTCGGGCAGAGCGTTTCCACATCGAACTCGCAGCTTGCGTTTTCCACGCCCGCGGTCGTCATGGCGAAGGTCTTGAGCTCGGCGTAATGCGTCGTCGCAGCGATCTTCGCACCCTGTGAACGCGCCTGCTCGATGACGGCGATGGCCAGTGCCGCACCCTCAACGGGGTCGGTGCCCGCGCCCAGCTCATCGAAGAGGATCAGGCAGTGCTCGTCCGCCTCGTCCAAGATCTGCACGATGTTTTTCATATGCGCCGAGAAGGTCGACAAACTCTGCTCGATGCTCTGCTCGTCGCCGATGTCGGCCAACACCGAGGAAAAGATGCTCACGGCGCTGCGGTCGTCGCAGGGGATATGCAGGCCGCACTGCGTCATCAGGCAGAGGAGGCCGAGCGTCTTTAAGCTCACGGTCTTGCCGCCGGTGTTCGGGCCTGTAATGACAAGCGTATCGAAGCTGCGGCCGAGCTCAATGTCGATGGGCACGGCCTTCGCGGGGTCGAGCAGCGGGTGGCGCGCATGGCGCAGATACACGCTGCCGTCCTTTTTGAGCTCGGGGCGCATGGCATTCATGCGGTAGCTCAGCTCGCCGCGCGCGAAAATGAGGTCGAGGTGGACGAGAATGTCATAATCCCACAGAATGTCGCGGCTGAAGCTCGCCGCCTCGCCCGAGAGGGCATAGAGGATGCGGTCGATCTCCTTCTCCTCTTTCGCTTCGAGCTCCTTGAGCTCGTTGTTGGCCTGCACCACGCCCATCGGCTCGACGAAGATCGTCGCGCCGCTCGAGGACGTGTCGTGCACGAGGCCCGGCAGCTCGCCGCGGCACTCGGCCTTCACCGGCACGACGAAGCGCCCGCCGCGCTGCGTGATCAGCGCGTCCTGCAAAACGTTCCGGTAGCTCGGGGACGAAATGATGCGCTGCAGGATCTGGCGGCCCTTGGCCGCCGCCGCGCGCTTGTGGCGGCGGATTTCCGCGAGCTCGGGCGAGGCCGCGTCGGCGATCTCGTTTTCGTCGAGGATCGCGGTCGTGATCTTCTCCTCCAGAAAGCGGTTCGGGTGCAGGGAGAGGAAGAGCTTGTCGATGACCGTCCCCTCCTCGTCCTCCTTATAATAATCCTGCACGCGGCGCACATTCGTGAGAAGCCCCGCGATGTCGAGAAGCTCCCGCGTGTTGAGCATGCCGCCGCGCTCGGCGCGCGAGAGCGCTTCGCCCACGTCGCGCACGCCGCCAAAGACAGGGCTGCCGCGCAGCATGATCATTTTGCGCGCCGCGTCCGTCTCGTCGAGCAGACGGTTGACCTCACCGAAGTCATCCGATGGCGTCAGCCGTCGCGCCCGCGCCTTGGCCTCCGCGCTCACCGCGTGATGCTCGAGCATCTCCAATAGCCGCGGCAGTTCCAGCACGCGGATGGATTTTTCAAACAGTTCACTCATAGTTTTCTCCGAAATTTTGATTCCGATTCGTATTTCTTTCGACAGATATTTCGTTTAGTTGTCAATTTTCATGCTTTTGTAGAAGTCCAGCGTTTTGAATCGCCGGTCAAGCTGCACCTGCGCAAACACCTCGCACGCTGCGGCAAAGCGCTTTTCCGTCTCGCCCGAGAGGGAGAACGACAGCATCCGCTTCGGCTCGGAAAACAGCACATGGCGCATCGCCGCGAACGAGCCCGCGTCCAGCGGCAGAAGGCCGCCCCCGCCGTGGCCCGCGCACTCCCTGCACAGCAGCACGCCCTGCTGCGCGTCAAACACCGGCTCTTTCGGGTTGTGCGTGCCGCAGACGGCGCAGCCGTCAAGCAGCGGCTCGTAGCCCGAGAGCGCAAGCAGCTTGAGTTCAAACGCCGCCTTGACGATGCTCTGCGGTTTTTGCAGCGTGTCGAGCGCGTAGAGCGAGTTGAGCAGCAGCGATAAGATCTCCGGCACGGGCTCGTCCTCCGCCGTGACGCACTCGGTCATCTCGGCAAAATACGACGCGAGCGACAGTAGCTCAATGTCCTGCCGGATACCGTCGAACAGCGAGATCGTCGACGCCTCGTCGAGGTAGTACCAGTTCCCGCGCTGATAGAGTACGAGCTCGGAAAAGGCCAGAAGCTCGCTGCCCGCGGCGATGCGGCTTCCCTTGCGCCGCGCCCCGCGCGCGACGACCGCGATCCGCCCAAGGGTGTCGGTCAGGATGTTGAGTATGTAGTCGGCCTCCTTCGTCGCCGTCGCGCGAAGGACGATGCCTTTGGTCACGAGTTTTTCTGACATAAAACTCCTCTAAATTGTTTTACACCAAGGGGTGTAAAGGGTGGTTGCCTTGCAGGCAGGATGGTTTTTCCGCGCACTGCGCGGAGGGGGAATGCAGCGCGTAGGCGCTGCTGCCGGTCAAAGGGGGTGTTCTCTTACCAAAGAGAACACCCCCTTTGGAACCCCCAGAGAAAGGCAAGGGGGCTTCCCCCTTGACCCCGCACATTGGCAGTTTGTAGCTCGAAGAGCTGCGCAGCCTGCGGAATCGGGTGCGGTGTACATGGCTTCGCCATGAATCTTCTGCGATTCGCGACAACTCTCAACCGCGCCTTACTATCGTGAGGCGCGAGTGACGTTTGCTTGGCGGCAGACTGCGTGCCAAATGCGGCATTGCTGCGCTCGCCGCATTGTGGAGACTGGCAGTAGACGGAAATTAGGCTGTACTTCTACAAGATGGGCAGAGCGGCAGCGGATGATAGGAGCAAGTCAAATCGTATAGCAACGCCAACCGCGGCAACGCCGCGCACAGGGCAGTGCAATCGGCAAGCATTGCAGCTCTTCGAGCTGCTCGCTTGCAATGGGAAACGCCTTTCTTTTGGACGGGCGACGCCCGTTTTCTTTCTCGGGAAAGAAAATAGGGGTCGCATCACGCGGCACTTGTGCCGCATTGACATTCGCACCTGTGCGAAAAAGGAAGAATTCTCTTTCGAGAAAGAGAATATCCCCCTTTCCCGCATTCCCTGCACGGTGCGGGGAAAATCCCTCACCCCTCAAGGGGTATCATTTACTGCCAGTAAATAAAAAATCGGCTCCCCGGTTTTCAAAAACAGCGCGAAATATCCGTTTCGCAAATCCCTCACCTCATGCTTAGCATGAGGAAAACTCCCGCGAACTATGGCTGGGAAAATTTATTACTGCTCGTCGTAGCCGAAGCTTCTGATATAGTTCATATTGTCGCGCCAGTTTGTCCCGCGCGGCTTATCGCCGTGCGGGAACCCATTAATCCATTGACGGGCGAAGTGAATTCGCCCTATGGCATTCTCCGCTGACGCTCCGAATGACGCCGCGCACGCGGCGGCTTGCTCACGCTCGCAGGAAAACCGGCGTTTCCCCTCTTCTGCGCAGCTTACTGCTCGTCGTAGCCAAAGCTTCTGATATAGTTCATATTGTCGCGCCAGTTTTCCTTGACCTTGACCCAAGTCTCGAGGTAGACCTTTGTGCCCATGAAGCGCTCGATGTCGCGGCGGGCCTCGGTCGAGATCTTCTTGAGCATCGCGCCGTTTTTGCCGATGATAATGCCCTTGTGGCTCGCCTTTTCGCAGTAGATGGTCGCGTCGACCTCGATGACCTCGTCGTCGCGCTCGATGAAGCGCGTGATCTCCACGGCTGTGCCGTGTGGGATCTCTTTATCGAGGTTGCGCAGCAGCTTTTCGCGCACGATCTCGGCAACGACCTGACGGTCGGGCTGGTCAGTCGTCATGCCGTCGGGGAAGAGCTGCGGGCCCTCGGAGGCGTACTTGCCGAGCTCGTTCATCAGATCGTCCAACCCCTCGTGCGTGCGCGCGGAAATGGGGATAATGGCGTCAAACGCATACGCCTCGCTGTAGGCCGCGATGACGGCGAGCAGGTCGTCCTTTTTCTCGACAGTGTCGATCTTGTTGATGCACAAAATCGCCGGCAGGTGAGAAGCCTTGATCTTTTCGATGAGCTCGGCCTCAGGGATGCCGACGTGCGCCACTGGCTCAACGAGCAGCAGCACCGCGTCCACGTCCGCGATGGATTCGCGCGTGACCTTGACCATGTAGTCGCCCAGGCGGTTGCGCGCCTTGTGGAATCCAGGCGTGTCGAGCAGCACGTACTGCGTGTCGCCGCGGTTCACTACGCCGTAAATGCGGTTGCGCGTGGTCTGGGGCTTGTTCGACACGATGGCGATCTTCTCGCCCACAAGGGCGTTCGTCAGGCTGGATTTGCCGACGTTCGGCCGTCCGCAGACAGTGATCATAGCGGTTTTCGTTTTGTTCATGATAGGTGATCCTCAACTTTCTTTTGTTCGTTGAACGTTTTTTATTCATACAGCGTGAGCTGTATTTTCTTTTTTGCGCCCAAAGGGGGCGGTGTTCTGTCCCACTGCCGTGGGGACGCGGGACAAAGGGGGTATTCTCTTTCCAAAGAGAATACCCCCTTTGGAACCTCCAGAGAAAGGTGAGGGGAGGACCCCTCGACCCCCGACATTGCCGGATTGGAGCTCGAAAAGCTGCACGCGCTGCGCATTGCACAGCCGTTGGCAGCTCTGCTGCCTTACGGATGTGGCATACCCCTTGCGGGTAATCGGGTGCGGTGTACATGGCTTCGCCATGAATCTTCTGCGAGTCGTTACGTCTTGCAACTGCGTCTTACTACCGTGAGGCGCGTGTGACGTTTGTTTGGCGGCAGACTGCGTGCGGAATGCGGCATTGCTGCGCTCGCCGCATTGTGGAGTGCTCCGGTAAACGGATATTAGTCAGCACTCCTACAAGATCAGCAGAGCGGCAGCGGATAATAGAAGCAAACCAAATCGTATAGCAACTTCAACGCGGCAACACCGCGCGCAGACATTTCCATTCCGGAGGCATAAAGGCCGTTCAAGCCCGAGACTGCCAATCTAAACGCCTTTCTTTTGGACGGTCACACCGCCCGTTTTCTTTCTCGGGAAAGAAAATGGGGGGTGTGCTCCTGCCGCCCGCAGGCGGCATTGCCCTCCGCACCTGTGCGGAATCTCACCGCTCGAGTTCGAGCAATTTCATAATTGTCTCTTCATGTTCCCGCATCTGCGCTTTCATCGGCCCTTCGTCCAGATGGTCGTAGCCCAGAAGGTGAAGCACCGAGTGCGTCACGAGGTACGCCAGCTCGCGGCGGTTGGAGTGGCCGTATTCCTTCGCCTGCGCGGCGACGTGCTCGAGCGAGATGACCATATCGCCGAGCGGGACGAGGCCCGTTCCGGGGTCGGCGTCCTCCTCACCCGGCAGCTCGCCGGGGGTAAGCTCGAACATCGGGAAGCTCAGCACGTCCGTCGCGCGATCGACCTCGCGCATTTCGCGGTTGATCTCGTGGATGGTCTCATCGTCCGTCAGCCGCACGTCGATCTCACAGGGAAAGTCCACACCCTCGGCGGCAAGCGCCGTGCGGATGACCTTGCGGATGAAGGCGCATTTGCTGTCGCTCACGCCGGGCACGTCCGACGTGATAGGGATATAATGTCTCTTTGCCATCACTTTTTCCTCTTTTCGTTTCGCGCGGCCTCATAGTCCGCGTAGGCCTTGATGATGCGCTGGACCATCACATGGCGCACCACGTCCTGGTCCGTGAGCTCGCAGATGCCGATGCCCTCGACATCCTTGAGCACGCGCACAGCCTGCTTGAGTCCGCTCATCTTGTCCGCCGGCAGGTCGATCTGCGTCACGTCGCCGGTGATGACCATTTTTGAATTAAAGCCCATGCGCGTCAAAAACATTTTCATCTGCTCGCAGGACGTGTTCTGCGCCTCGTCCAAAATGATAAAGCTGTCGTCCAGCGTGCGGCCGCGCATATAGGCGAGCGGCGCGACCTCGATATTGCCGCGCTCTAAATATTTCTGGTACGTCTCCGCGCCGAGCATGTCGAAGAGCGCGTCGTAGAGCGGGCGCAGGTACGGGTCGACCTTGCTCTGCAGATCGCCCGGCAGGAAGCCGAGGCGCTCGCCCGCCTCGACCGCGGGGCGCGTCAGGATGATACGGTTCACCTTACGCTCGCGGAACGCCGCGACCGCCGCGGCGACGGCGAGGTACGTTTTGCCCGTACCTGCGGGGCCGACGCCGATGGTGATGGTGTTTTTCAAAACGGACTCGATATATTTCTTCTGTCCGATGGTCTTGGGCTTGATGGGGCGGCCCTTGGAGCTGATGCAGATGACGTCCTGCGTCAGCTCGCTGATGCGGTCCTCCTGCCCCGCGCGCACAAGCGAGATCACGTAGCGCACGTTCTGCTCGGTGATGGGTTCGCCGCGGTTTGAGATCGTGAGCAGTGCATTGAGCGCCTTCACGGCGAGCATCGTGTCCTCGACCTCGCCGTTTACGCGCAGTTCGCCCTCGCGATTGGAAATGGTGACCTTGAATTCCGATTCGATCAGCCGCACGTTCTCATCGAATGAGCCGAACAAATTGACCGCCTGCTCCATGCGTTCGATGCTGATGCGCTGTTCCATGCTGTGTTTCCTCCTGAAAAAATGTTGACGCCGGCCGGTCGCGGCTGACGGTGTTATCCTTCACTGACGGCAATGGGCACCTCTTTTCCGATCTGCTCCTCACACTCGGCGGAGAGCGTCACGACGAGGGTGTCGCCCTCCACAGCGGTCGAAAAGCGCCGCTGCGTCACGCTGCCAGTCTCCCCCAAGAGGGCGGCAAGATACGTTTCGAGCACGTCTTTTCCCTGCGCCTCCGCGTCGGCGCGGGAACGTGGTGTTACTTCCAATTCGTAGGGCAGCAGCGTTTCCGTCTCCCATGTGACGGGCAGGGCAAAAAGGCCAAAAAGCGTCCATTGTGTTTGATTCTTTATTTTATCACAATCAACATTGCAAATGCTACTCCCTTTTGCACCAATTTTCAACCGATTCTCGCCCCAAATCAAGGTATGGCTGCGCTTTTCTTTTCCGGTGTAAACCTTCTTTTCATACGTGAGCGGCACGCGGACAGTGAGGTCGTACCACGTCCGCGCCCAGACCTCGCCCTTGCCCGCTAAAAAGCGCGTCGTCACGCTCGGCTTTTCTGTGCCGCCCGTGTCCACCACGCCCGCGATCAAAATCTGGCCCTGGTGTTCGCTCGTGCCGGGATGGACTCTTT
>ERZ1023979.554-NODE-554-length-10930-cov-7.006529_pt1 | contig 10930 bp, 10 predicted proteins | sample MGYA00380434_ERZ1023979 | MGnify/ENA primary metagenome ERZ1023979 (study PRJEB33179, sample SAMN07449056) | human gut metagenome | biome: Human-gut; feature: Human associated habitat; material: Faeces | host: Homo sapiens | place: India:Kasaragod | collected...
CTGTCCTGCGCGGCAGGAGCCGCCGTTTCAGATGCCGCCTTGTGCGAAAAGGTCTTGAGCTGCATACCGGGACAGCTGTGGTGCAGTGTCATACCCTCCTTCTGCATTTTCTTCTGCTTGTTTTCAAGCACCGCCTGCTCGTCGTAGGCCGCGGCCTCGCGCTCGACAAAGGAAATCGCGCCGGTCGGGCACGTCGGCAGGCAGTCGCCCAGGCCGTCGCAGTAGTCGTCGCGCATCAGCTGCGCCTTGCCGTTTACCATGGCGATAGCGCCCTCGTGGCACGCCGCGGCGCAGGCGCCGCAGCCGTTGCATTTATTTTGATCGATCTCAATGATTCTCCGTTTCATTGCAATACCTCCTTGCGTTTTCAAGCGTATTATAGTAGAATGCGGCCAGCAAGTCGGTTGAATTTTCAACGAAAGGCGATTTTTCATGAAAGAATTTTTTCCCATTCTCGCCGCCTCGCCGCTCTTTTCCGGCGTCACGGAGGACGAGCTTGACGCGATGCTCACCTGCCTTGCGGCAAAGACCGAGCAATTCCCCAAGGACGTGTTTCTCCTTCATCCCGGTGACACGGTCGAGGAGATCGGCATGGTGCTCTCCGGCTGCGCGCTCGTCGTGCAGGAGGATATCTGGGGCAACCGCAACATTCTCTCCCGCACCGCACCGGGGCAGACGTATGCCGCGGCCTTCGCCTGCGCGCCAAACAGTGTCTCCAATGTGAGCGTCGTGACCGAAACGCCGACAACGGTGCTGTTTTTGAACGTCAAGCGCCTTTTGACGGTCTGTCCCTCCGCCTGCGCGCACCACAGCCGCATCATCCGAAACCTTCTGAGCGACCTTGCGGGAAAAAACCTGCTGCTCAATGAAAAACTCACGCACATCGCCCAGCGCACGACGCGCGCCAAGCTCATGTCGTACCTCTCCGCCGAGGCGCAGCGGCGCGGCGCAGTCGAGTTTGACATCCCGTTCTCCCGCCAGCAGCTCGCGGACTTTCTCGCCGTTGAGCGCAGCGGACTGTCGCTCGAGCTTGGAAAAATGAAAAAGGAAGGGCTTCTGGACTATCATAAAGAGCACTTCGTGCTGAATATCTGAATTTTGCAAAAAAGGAGTTCCTCTTACCTTCAAGAGGAACCCCTTTTTCATTTTGTTCTCGCTTTATGCAGCGAGCTTTGCGTAGCGCATCAACATTGTCGCCATCTGCGCACGCGTGGCTTCGCCTTGCGGGACGAGACTTCCATCCATGCCGTTCACAATGCCTGCCCCGACGGCCCAGCGCATCGCCTCGACCGCGTATGGGCTGACGCTCGCGCTGCCAGTAAACGCGCTCAGATCACCTTGCACATCGGCCTTGACCAAGCCGCGGCTTTGCGCGTAGCGGTAAAGCATTGTTGCCAGCTGCTCGCGCGTGATCTTGCCGTCCGAGCTCGTGCCGTCGGACACGCCATGCTTGACCGCCCAATCCTGCGCGGCGGCATACCACGCACCCGTGCTGTTCGTGTCCGCGCCGTCCATGCGGGCCAAAATCGTCCAGAGCATCGCGCGGGTCGTGGCGGCGTTCGGCTCAAAGCCCTTGCCCGTGCCGGTCATCAGCTTTTCCTCGGTGACGAACTGCACGGCCCCGCTGTACCAGTCGCCCGCCTGCACGTCGGGATAGGGGTTGACATAAGTCCCGTCGTCCGGCTGCGGCTCGTCGGTCTTGCCGTCCTCCGCGGGCTTGGGCGAGGGCGCGGACGTGCCGATCCTCGTGATCGTATACTTGCCGCCCATTGTGACAGTGAAGCTGATCTTTCCGCCTGAGAGGGTGGATTCGATCCGAACACCGTTCGGATCGGTAACGACTGCGCGCGCGTAGTCGCAGGCCACCGTCAGCGTGGGTCGTTTCGATGCCAGAATTTCATCGTTTGCACCCTTACTGCTCAATGTAACGGTCATCGTGCCGCCGTTTTCCTCCACGGTCACCTCAGGGTCGAACTGCGCGGAACTGCCGCCGTCATCATCCGCCAGCGCGAAGGTCGCAAGGCTCAACGACAGCGTCAGCGCCAGGAGAAAGGAAAGTAACTTTTTCATATGCCGCCTCCTCAATTTTCCGTCTCAGCGGCCGAAGCGCTGAACTCAAACGTGCCGACCGCCGTGTCTTTCGCGCTGTCGTACGAGCTGAAGCGCAGCCCGTCCAGTTCGTTTTCGCTGATGGTCACGCCTTGCTGCACATAAGAGGGATAGTAGGGATCGTTGTCCGGCCACCACTGCGGGCAGAAATTGGGGTCGCGCCAGTTGGGATAGAAGAACGAAACGCATTCCTGCGTTCTGGCCAGCGGATATGCCATTGTTTTAGAACTTCCATCGAACCGCGGCAGGAAATTTCGGTACTGCGGATTTCCATCTGCGTCCAAGGCGTTGTAGTTCTCTGTGGTCTCAAACGCAGGCATACCCTCTGCAAGGATCGCGCCATTCGCGCCCTCCCGCTTCAGCCGCAGCCCGATAACATCATCGCTGCTCTCCGCTGTGACCTCTTCCCACAAGACCGGCTCCCACGAAGCTTCACTTCTATCTGCATGGTAGAAGAACTTTTGCGACATCCACATCGGCCTGCCGGAACTGTTCACCAGATCATAATCATTGTTGACAAAGCGGTTTTGACTTGCCTGCAAAAAGTAGATTTCTTCCAGCGCATCATCCATCAAAATGGCTGTGCTATTGCCGACAAACCAGTTGTCGACCATTTCAAGGTTACCGCCCATATCTGTATCGAGGTGCAGTGCGGTGCCGTTCTTGTAAAACACGGAGCTCCATCCGCCCCACGCTGGCGCACAATCTTCACTGCTGTGGATCGCGCAGTAGTAGTTCTCAAAGATACAGCCGTTATAGACGCCTTGCCCCTTGCCGTAAATCGCGGAGTTTCGTGTAACCCCATCTGCAAGGTATTCATTTGTTGTTCCATCGCCGATGAAACGGATGCCCTCGACATTGCAGGAAACATCGCTGAGTTTCACACCGCCGCAAATCGTGGTGGAAATCAAGTCATCTTCAAATCCAGCGCCGCGCAGCGTCACGAGGCTCTTGGTATCCGGGATCTCAATTTGGCCGTTGATCTCGCCGCTCGGAAGCTGAAAAACAACAAAGTCATTACGCCGGCCCGTTTCTACCAGCTCTTTGATACCTTCATCAAGTTTATCCCAGTGATCTTTGAGGCCTGCTTTAATACTATTGCTGATTGTTTCGCCGGTATTCCCTGTCACTGGAACGTAAGTATAGACATTCGGCAGATAGCTCGCCATGCTCATATTTTCAGCAAGGATATCTGTCTCGTCATTCCCTTTCACAATGCTCACTTTGTAGATCCAACTGCCGACAGACTTCTCCGTAACAAGGTGCTGTTCCCACGTCTCGGTCACAGTGCTGCCAGTGGTCGGATCATAGTTTTCCAAACTCACAGGGATCGTAACCGGATAGTACTCGCAGCCGTGGTCGGTCGGCAAAAGCTCCAGTTTGAAAATGTAACCGGCATTCTCGATCTCCTTGCGGATGTTCTCGCACAGCTTATAATCATCCTCGATGTACTCAAAAACGCGCGGGGCAAAGAACATATCATAATAGGTTCCATCCTCACGGATCACGCCTCTCTCATCCTGTCCGAAGGGGCCTACATCTCCGAGGTTTTTCTGATATTCCGCCGTGCCGAGATAATAGATCTTTCAATCCCAAGGGAATCTCGTAACCAGATTGTCCGAGATTTCTGCGTATTTATCTGAGTCCTGCTTAATAACTTCCCCTGTAACTTCGTCGCCATAGGAACGGATACAGGTGATGTCGACGCGGCTCGTACTCGTATCATCATTGACATATTCGATGTAGCCGCTCGCGGTTTCGCCTTCCGGCTCGGCAAGAACGATCTGCCAGAGGGCATTATTACCGCTATCCTTCTCTATCTTCTTAATATTTTTGCTGTACTGCAAATTGTCCGCAGAAGTGATCTGTCTTTCACCGTTCTCTGTTTTCAGCGTCAGGGCTACCTGATTCGTGCCGGCTGGAATGGTCACCGTATTTTCTTCAGAACCTCCGAAATATTCTATACCATTGTATTGCAGCACCAGCTCGCCGACAAGCGGTGCGCTGCCCGCATGGAGCTGTGCATTAAATTTGTACCACCGTCCGTTGCAGTGGAACATGAGCACATAGTCGGCTTTCTCAGCCTCTACCCAGTCTAAGCCCGAAGGAATGAGCCAAAGAATAAAACTCTGCCCGCCATTCTCTTCATTGCCTGGGATAACATTCAGTTCGCCAATTTTCGTTCGCTCATTGTCGTTTTTCTGAATGGCATAGCATTGAGCACCCTTTTCAACGAAAGTTGGAATGATGGGCGCGAAGTCCTCACCTGCTTTGTAAAACAGCCACGGCAAGCGAACATTCTCATCACTCTGATACCGTGTGTAAGAGGTCTCGCCATCTTCTTTCTCGACATAGAGCTGAATGGCGCTCTCTTCATCCTTTGCTGTCGGCAACTGAGATTCCTCTCCATCGCCGCCCTGCTGAGAATCATTCTCCCTTATTTCAACGGTTTCCTTTCGTTCCTCCGCTCCATTTGCTATCGCGGCGATTGGCAGTAAACTCACTACCATCACCAGCGCCAGCAGCATGCTCAGTGCTCTGTGCTTCATGTGTGTTCTCCTCATTTCCTACAAATTTCCGGGGTCTGTGCATTCTTTATCAGCATACACGCTTCCGTGCGGGAAAACAATATGCTGGGAGCATACCCTTTGCAAAAAAGGAGGAAACGTCGCGTTTCCTCCTTTTTTTCTTTAATTGTCCGCCGTTACGATCTGCGAGAGGTCGACGGTGTATCCTGCCGTATTTTCGACATTTACCCCGTTGCCTCGGAACACGCAGTTATTGAAATCCAGCGTCTCCGTGCCCGGCATTGCGGCGATGCGCACGGCGGTACCGTTATCTTCGTACACGCTGTCGCCATAGTAGCTGCCCGAGCACGTCGCGCCGCCGCGGTTGTCGAGCCACAGCCCCACGCCGTTGCCGCGGAACGTGCAGCCCGTGGCGTTGACCCAGCTGCCGAGGCCGCCGTAAGCGCCGATCTCCCAGTTTTCAAACGTGCAGCGGTGCAGGAATGCTCCTTCGCTCGCCGAAAGGCCGATGCCCGTGCCGTCGCCCACAAAGCGGACGTTCGTGATGTTTGAGGGGTGAATGCCGCGCGTCGCGACCGTCACCGTGCCGGTGAAGGTCGTGCCGCCCTCGCTGCCGACCAGATCGCAGCAGAAATTTTTCATCGTCAGTCCACCCTCGTATGTCACCGCGGGCAGCTGCAAAATGTAGACCGACTTTCGATCCGCCTCGTGCGCGAGCGTGTCGAGCAGCGCGTTCAGGTCGTCGATCGTTGCCATCGGGTAGTCGTTCTCCGTCAGCGTCACGACCGGGACGCGCGTGATCTTGACTGTGTGGCGCAGGCGCAGCGTGTCGCCGTTTTTGAGGTAGATCGTCCAGATGACGTTGCCCTCCCCCTCCTTGAGCTGCTCGGTGTGATAGCTCGGGATGGCCTCGATCGCCGCGTTGGAGGTTGTCGGGATGCATGTCTCGTCGATCTGCAAAAGCGTGATGCCACCGCACGGCGTGGTCGTCACCTCGTAGTGATCCACAAGGGCGAGAAATTCATTCTTCTTGTCCACGCCGCCGCCATTGTCGACAAAAACGCGGGAGCTCGACACCTGGCCGCGCACCTGATCCTCGCGGACCTCTACGGTGAAAAGCGGCTGGCCGAAAAACGGCGCGCCTCCCTGCGATTCAAAGCTCAGCGCCAGATGGAATGTCTGTCCGTCCGCTTCGTAGGTAAGCTCCGCGCCCTGCGCGTCGATGACCTTTCCTCGGTTGGCAAATCCAACCGCCGTTAATGTCACCAACAACACCGCCGTTAGCAGGATCGCCGCGGTGATGCGCCTGCGGCGTTTCGGCTTTGGCATTTCCGCAGGGCGCTTTTCGATCAGCACGCTTTCACAGTAGGGGCAGAACGAAGCGTTTTCGGCAAGCATCGCGTCGCAGTGCGGACAGCGCCTTTCCTCAAGATTCATCTCACAGCACCTCCATCAGCGCTCGCGCGCTCTGATAGCGCTGCTCGGGCGCGGTCATCGTGCACTTGCGCACGATGCGTCCCATTTTCCCTGCCGTCATCTCGCGCGAGGGGTGCTTGCCCGTGAGCATGATGTTGAGCAGCACGCCGAGCGAAAAAATGTCCGCCCGCTCGTCGGACTGGAAGATGCCGTACTGCTCGGGCGCAGCGAAGCCCGTCGTGCCGAGCACCTGCGTGTCGCTCTCGGACTCGTCCTTGTAGATGCGCGCGGCGTCAAAGTCGATGAGCACGGCGTCGCTGCCGCGCAGGATGACGTTTTCCGGTTTGACGTCGCGGTGCACCGCGCCCATCGAGTGCAGCACATGCAGCGCTTGGCAGAGCTGCATCGTGACCTGCCGCGCTTCCCTCTCCGTGAGCCGTGCCCCCATCAGAAGCTCTGCGAGCGTGTCGCCCTGCACATACTCCTCCAGCACAGCGGTTTGACCGTCCTGCTCCGCCGCTTCCATGATCTGCGGCAGATGCGGGCACAGCACTGGCAGCAGACGGCGATAGACCTCGCCGCTGCCGCTGTAGCGGCGGAAGACATAGCGCGTGCCGCTTTTCTTATGCCGCACGACGGAGACCGTCCCGCGCGGACTCCGCTTCAGCACGTGGAGCGTGTCGTATTCGGTTGTCACAGCCTCCAAAAAGCTCTCGTACAGCGTCATAAATTTCACACCCTATGCAGCCAGCATATTGTTTTCGCCTGTTGAAAACGGTAAAATAAACATGAAGTATTATACTTGGGACTTGAATTTTTGTAAAGGCGGAAGATGGATGAAGATCGATATGGCACGAAAAAGCACGGATAATCTGCGCAGTGAGCTGATGGCCGCCCCTGATCTGACGACATTCCTTGCGGCAAACGAGGATAATTTTTCCTCGGCAAGCGCCGTGGCGCGACTCAACGAAATGCTTGAAAAGAAGGGTCTTTCCAAGGCCGCGCTCGCCAAGCAGTCCGGCATGAGCGAAATATACTTGCACCAGATTTTTGCGGGACGGCGCAATCCCTCGCGCAGCCGCATGCTGTGCCTGTGCTTTGGATTGAGCACCTCGCTCGAGGAGACGCAGGAGCTTCTGCGCCTGTGCGGCCTCGCCGAGCTCTATCCCAAGGTCCGGCGCGACGCGATCATCATTTACGGGCTGCTGCATGGCATGGACCTTTTCGCCGTCAACGACCGGCTGTTCTCCGAGGACGAGGAAACGCTGTTCTGACACTTATACGCTGAAAAGCGACACGACCAGACAAAAAGCACCTGCCTTGAAGGCAGGTGCTTTTTCCCTATTCTCTTCCGCCCGACGTTTTCTTCGCGCGCTCCAGTGCGCGCCGCAGCGGCGGGAAGAGCACGAAGACGAGAACCGTATTTGACACGCAGTGGATGACGTCATACGGGATGCCCGAGACCCACCACGAAAACGCCATCTGCCATCCGCCGATGAAAAAATACGGAATGGCGCACAGCGCGCCGAAGCACAGCCCGTGCAGCCCCGCGATGGCCGCCCAGAATGCGCGGCTCTCGCTTTTACGAAACGGCAGCGCGGCAAGCACGACGATCGGCCAGACGTAGAGATACATCAGGTTCCAAAGCCCCGCGCCGTAGAGCGCGATCTCGAGCAGGGCAAAGCCAAACGCCGGATAGAGCGCCTTCGCCCCGTACACCGCCGTGGCCAAAAGCAGCAACAGCGTGACGGGATGCACGTTCGGGATAAGGCGCAGGCACTCCTTGCCCGCGACCATCAGCGCGCAGAAAAGCGACAGCTCCGCGATCTCGCGGATGCTGAGTCTTGCGGACTTACCAGCCGACATTCAGCACAAAGTCGTACACATCGCCGTCCGCGACGGGCTGGCTGTCCACGCCGAGCTCGGCAAACGTGCCGTTCACGCTGTAGCCCCACCACTGCTGCTCGCTCTCATCGGCGGTCTCGCCGTCCACAGTCAGCACATAGAGGCCGTACTCGCTCTCTGTGCCCTCGATGAGGTCTTCCTGCTCGAGCGCGCCGCGCAGGTACTCTTCGTCGGTGTGGATGGTGAAGGTCGTGTCGTCGCCGTTCAAGTGGTCGACGTTGACGGTGATCTCCTTACCGCCCTGCTGCGTCTCCGGCTTGTTTGTCTGCCAAATGACGAGCGCGGCAGCCGCCAGCACAAGCACGATGATGAGGGCGATGACGCCTTTGTTGTTTTTCTTCTGCATTTTGTTTTCTCCTTCTCTTGCTGAAAAATGCCGCCTTTGAGCGGCAAAGCGAAGCATTCGATGCCTTTGAACGCTGCGTCGTATTTTACCGTCAAAGCGGCAAAATGTAAAGCCCCAGCCGTCGCGCCGATCCTCCGTCTTTTTTCTGCGCAAAAGGCTTTGCGCATCGCCGCGCGATGCGGTATAATAAATTTTGCGTTCCGCCCGCTTTCGGGCGGACATTGCTGATTCACTTGACCGCGCCGCTTCGGCGCCCGATATACGAAAGGAACATTTTATGGATCTCATTCAGGCCCTTGCTGCCGAGCTCGGCAAAGACCCCCGGCACGTTGAAAACGTCGTGCATCTGCTCGACGAGGGCAACACCATCCCCTTTATCGCCCGCTACCGCAAGGAGCTCCACGGCGCGATGGACGACACGTCTCTGCGCACGCTCGAAGAGCGGCTCCAATACCTCCGCGGCCTTGAAGAGCGCCGCGAAGCGGTGAAAAAGTCTATCGACGAGCAGGGCAAGCTGACCGATGAGCTCGCTGCCGCCATCGACAGCGCCAAAACGCTCGCCGAGGTCGAAGACCTCTACCGCCCCTACAAGCAAAAGCGCCGCACCCGCGCCACGATGGCGAAGGAAAAGGGCCTTGAACCACTCGCCGCGCTGCTCTTTGCGCAGGAGCGTGACTGCCCCCGGCCCGAGGAGGCCGCGCGCAACTTTGTCGACCCCGAAAAGGGCGTCGAGACGGTCGAGGACGCCCTGCAGGGTGCGAGCGACATCATCGCTGAGCAGATCTCTGACGACGCCGCCATCCGCAAGAGCCTTCGCGCGCTCATTTCCCGTCAGGGCCAGCTTGTGAGCAGGGCCGCGACCGAGGACGACAGCGTCTATCGCCTATACTACGATTTTACGCAGTCTGTCGCCCGCTTGCAGGGGCATCAGGTGCTCGCCATCAATCGCGGTGAAAAAGAAGGCATTTTGAAGGTCTCCATCACGCTCGACCGCGAGCAGGCGCTCCCGCTGCTGCGCCGTGCAGTCGTGAAGTCCGGCTCCGCCGCCATGGAATTCGTCAAGTCCGCCGCCGAGGACGCCTACGACCGTCTCATCTTCCCCTCGCTCGAGCGCGAGGTGCGGAATCAGCTCACTGAGCAGGCAGACAAGGGTGCCATCGGCCAGTTTGCGCTCAACTTAAAGCCGCTTTTGATGCAGCCGCCGGTCAAGGGCAAGGTCACGATGGGCCTTGATCCCGGCTACCGCATGGGCTGCAAGGTCGCCGTCGTGGACGGCACGGGCAAGGTGCTCGACACCGCCGTGGTCTACCCGACCTACGGCGAGCGGCAGAAAAATGAAGCCATCGCCGCGCTGGCAACGCTCATCAAAAAGCACGGTGTGGAGCACATCGCCATCGGCAACGGCACGGCCAGCCGCGAGACCGAACAGATGGCCGTCGAGCTCATCCGTCAGGTGAACGAGGGCGGTGCGCACGTGAGCTACATGATCGTCTCTGAGGCAGGCGCGTCCGTGTACTCGGCGAGCAAGCTCGCCGCCGAGGAATTCCCGCAGTACGACGTGAACCTCCGCTCCGCTGTATCCATCGCGCGGAGATTACAAGACCCGCTTGCCGAGCTCGTGAAGATCGACCCCAAGGCCATCGGCGTGGGGCAGTATCAGCACGACATGCCGCAAAAGCAGCTCGACGAGGCGCTGAACGGCGTGGTCGAGGACTGCGTCAACGCCGTCGGCGTGGATATCAACACGGCGTCGCCGTCACTTTTGCAGCGCGTCGCGGGCCTGAACGGCACAACGGCGAAAAATGTCGTCTCGTACCGCGAGGAGAACGGCGCGTTCACCTCACGCGCGCAGATCAAGAAAGTGCCGAAGCTCGGCCCCAAGGCCTTCCAGCAGTGCGCGGGCTTTCTGCGCGTGCCGGAGAGCAGGAGCGTTCTCGACAACACCGCCGTCCACCCCGAGAGCTATGACGCCGCGAAGGCGCTGCTCGACCTGACTGGCCACACGCTCGCCGACGTGAAGGACGGCAGGCTCGCCGATCTGCCCGATCGCGTCAAGGCCTACGGCGAGGACAAGGCCGCGGGTGAGATCGGCGTCGGCGTTCCCACGCTGCGCGATATCGTCTCGGAGCTCTTAAAGCCCGGCCGCGACGTACGCGACGAGCTGCCAAAGCCCATCCTGCGCACCGACGTTCTTGAAATGAAAGACCTAAAGCCCGGCATGGTGTTGACCGGCACGGTGCGCAACGTCATCGACTTCGGCGTGTTCGTGGACATCGGCGTGCATCAGGATGGACTTGTCCACATCTCGCAGGTGTCGAACAAGTTCATCAAGCACCCGTCCGAGGTCGTGTCCGTCGGCGACGTTGTCAAGGTCGTCGTGCTGGAGGTCGACGAGAAGAAAAAGCGCATCAGCCTCTCCATGAAGCAGGTGAAATAAGTTTCGTCCTGCAGTTGACATAAAAGCTCCCACGGTTCCGGTAATACCGGAACCGTGGGAGTTTTTCATTTTATCGTACTCTGATTTGGTACAAAATAAGCATAGCACCCGAAGCGGATAGGAAGCCTCGGAGACTATGCTTATTTTTGTTATAATGGGAGGGCAATGGATGGACGGTCTCTTTGGTGA
>ERZ1023979.559-NODE-559-length-10825-cov-7.537233_pt1 | contig 10825 bp, 10 predicted proteins | sample MGYA00380434_ERZ1023979 | MGnify/ENA primary metagenome ERZ1023979 (study PRJEB33179, sample SAMN07449056) | human gut metagenome | biome: Human-gut; feature: Human associated habitat; material: Faeces | host: Homo sapiens | place: India:Kasaragod | collected...
GAAGTAGCTGGCTGGCCTTACCCGCAGGCGGAAGACAAGCTCACGGCGGCCCGCGCATACAACAAGAAGCTCGCTGAATCCGGCCAGCCTATCTTGGGTGAAGCCGTCGATCCGTTCGCCGCCGCTCAAGGGGGATCCCAAGCCAGCGGCGAGGATTCCGCCTCAAAGAAAGACAAGGAATACCAGTCACTGCTTAATACCGGCAACGGCGTGATGGGCACAATCAAGGTGCCCAAGCAGTCCATCAATCTGCCGTTTTATCACGGCACTTCCGAGGAAGCACTGGCTTCTGGTGCCGGCCACTTGTACGGCACGTCGCTGCCGGTGGGAGGTAAATCCACCCATTCGGTCATTACCGGGCACCGCGGGTTGGTTGAAGCGCTGATGTTCACCCGTTTGGACGAGGTGAAAGAGGGCGACTTCTTCTACATCGAAGTCATGGGCGAAACTTTGGGCTACAAAGTGGACCGCATTTCGGTGATTTTGCCGGATGACACGTCGAAGCTCAAGATCGTGCCGGGTGAGGATCGCGTCACTTTGATGACCTGTACGCCATACGGCGTGAACACGCACCGACTGCTTATCTCCGGGCACCGCGTGGCGATTCCGATGCCGGCCCCCGAGCCGAATGACGTGCTTGACGCGCGCAATATCGCCCTTGGTGTTGGTCTAGGCATACTGGCGGCAGGACTGTTCATTATCTGGTTGGCACGACGCCACAAGGCCGCGCGCATCATCCGCCACGGCGCATTCTGGCCGTGGATGCGCCGCAAGGGCGAAAGCGCCAATGATACGCTGGCTTAGGCCTCGCGCCGACCGGCCAGTGCCCTGCCCAGCGTGATTTCGTCGGCATACTCCAAGTCGGAGCCCACCGGCAGGCCGCTGGCAAGTCGGGTGACCTTGACACCTACGGGTCGCAATAGCTGGGTCAAGTAGCTGGTGGTGGCCTCGCCTTCAATATTCGGGTCGAGCGCCATAATCACTTCCTTGACCTCATCGCCTTCTAAGCGTTTGAGCAGACCGGGAATACGCAGGTCGGCAGGGCCAACGTTGGCCATTGGGTTGATTGCGCCGCCGAGCACATGGTATAGGCCGTGGTATTCGCGCGTGCGCTCGATGCTCATCACATCCTTGGGCTCTTCGACCACGCAGATCACCGAACGGTCGCGTCTCGGGTCGGCGCATACCGGGCAGGGGCTGGATTCGCACACGTTGCCGCAAATATCACAGAAGCGGATCTTGGCCTTGACCTCTTCGATGGCCTCGGCCAAATCGCGCGCTTCATCTTCGGGCGCGGACAGCATGTAGAAGGCGATACGCTGCGCGCCCTTCGGCCCGATGCCGGGCAGCCGCCCGAAAGCGTCGATCAGTCGTTGTATTGCGCCGTCATAAGCAAGTGCCATGGGTATTCCTCGTTATTCGTCCTCATTATTCATCCGAGTGCTTCTTGGCAGGCTGGATGTTCTTGGGGTTCTTCGGATCATCTGCCGCGAATTGCTCGACTTTTTTGACCTCGAATAGCTTTTTCAGATCGTCGAGATTCATGGCCGTCGCCTCGCCGAGCGACTGGTCGCTCATCGAGTATTCGTCATCCTCGGCCGCGACTTGCGGTTGTGGTTTCGGCTGGGGCTGGGGCTGGCTATTCCACGGGTCGGCATGAGGGGTCGGCTGTGCGTGTTGAGGTTGATTCCACGGGTCCTCGCCGGCCGCCTGCGGCGGAACCGATTGGGGCGGGGTCCACGGGTCATCGCCCGACATATTGCCCGACACTGTCTGAGGAACCGAAGAAGCCGGAGTCTGGGACTGAGGCTGATTCCACGGGTCGTCTCCTGGCTGCGGAGCCGCCTGAGCCTGGTTCCCCTGCGGTTGATTCCACGGATCATCGTGAGGAGACTGCTGATATGGCTGGTTCCACGGGTCGGCTTCGGCCGGTTGCGACGCCGGTGAGACCGCGGCCTGAGACTGCGTCTGATTCCATGGATCGTCGCTCGCGCCGGCAACTGCCGTAACGGAAGATGCGGTGGCTGGCTGCCCAGTGGACTGTCCAGTGGGTCCAGCGGACGCAACGGACGCAGTGGGTGCAACAGGAGCAGCCGGAGCGGCCCACGGATCAACACCGTCACTGATGTCCGGAACCGCAACATGCTTCTTGTGATGCTCTTCGGGCGCAGGCGTAGCAGCGGGCTCGTTAGGCGCGAACCCGTCTGCAGATTGCGGCGAAGCGTTGCTTACGGCCGGCTTGGCCCAAGGGTCATCGTCACTCCAGTTCTTCGCCGCCGTGGATGCACTGGATTGGCCGGCTCGATGGCTGTCGTCCGTATCCTCGGCTCGGCCTGTTGCAGTCGGCTTCGGAGCTTTCGGCTCGCTCCCCATATGAATGCCCAGGCCCGCGCCCAAACTCGACGCGGCCAATCCAGCCTTGGCCATGGCAATCTGCTGCTTGACCTTGGCCAATTGCTCCGGGCTCATACGTTTGACGGATTCGACTCGCTCGCCATTCGCCGCGACCGCAGAAGGTGCAATAACCGCATTGGCACCGAACTCGTTGCGCACGGCATCCATCACCACGACCGCCGCCTTCTTACCGCTGTTATCCACGGCCAAGGCGAAAGCGTGCTGGCTCAGCGACTTGTCGAACGTCATCGACAGGCAAGGCAGACCCTTACGGTTGGGACCGATTTTTACGGTCGGCCCCTTGTCTCGTGACACATATTCAAGAATCGTTTCCGGCAAAGCGGCGACGGCTGCATCCCACTTCTCGTCGATGGACCGATTATCCGATGCCGCAGGCGAGGTCACCGGTTGAGCCGGGACGGCCGGCGACGCGGCGGGAGCGCCCCACCCGGCACCGGCAGCAGCAGTTGCTACAGCAGGTTGCACAGACGGAGAGTCCGCAGGTCGGTCGCTGACCGGGCCGTTGCCTCCAACAGATTCATGGGAAGCGGTGCTCTGAGGCGCGGCTGCTTGCTGGTTGCGTGCAGCACCGGAGAATCCGCCATGTGAGGCTCCGGCAAACCCGCCCCGCGATGCGCCGGCAAAACCACTGGCACCCGTACCGGAAGCGGCTGACGTAGTCGAAGTCGAAGAAGCAGCCGCAGGCGGCATACCAGAAGAAGCTGGCGCGGGAGCGGCTGTTGCAAAGCCTGATTCACTGCCGGCCAACAATCGCGCGGCCAGCAGTTCCAAGCGCATACGCGGAGAAATGGCTCCGGTCATGGCACCCAACGTAGTGTTGATGATGTCTGCCATTGCGGTCAGTGCGCCCAGTCCCAGCGCCTTGGCTTGGCGGTGCAGATCGTCCATATCCTCGGCCTCAGCCGTGTCGGACAGCACGGATTCCGCACGGTCCCCGGCCAACGTAAGCACCAGCAGATCACGCACACGAGCCAGTAGGTCTTCGACGAATCGTCTCGGATCGAATCCGCCGACCACGACTTTCTGGATAACGCCGTACAGGGCTTCGCCGTTGTGATCGATTACCGCATCCACGGCCTCACCGATCAGCGCCTCCGGCGTGAAGCCGAGCAGGGCTACAGCGGCATCATGGGTGATAACGCCTTCGACCGAACCAACCATCAGCTGGTCAAGCACGGACAGGGTATCTCGCATGGAGCCGCCACCGGCGCGCATCGCCAGTTTCAGCACACCGGGCTCGGGCTTGATGCCTTCCTTGTCGCAGATCGTCTCCAGGTAGGGACCCATGACTTCCTGCGGCACCAGACGGAACGGATAGTGGTGGGTGCGCGAACGGATGGTGCCGATCACCTTGTCTGGTTCGGTGGTGGCGAAGATGAACATCACATGTTCAGGCGGCTCTTCAACGATTTTAAGCAGCGCATTGAAGCCCTGCTGCGTGACCATGTGGGCCTCATCGAGAATGAAAATCTTATAGCGGTCGCGCGCAGGGGCGAACCCAGCGCGTTCTCGCAATTCTCGAGCATCATCCACACCGTTGTGCGAGGCCGCATCGATTTCGACCACGTCGATGGAACCCGGACCGCCGGTGGCCAGGTCCTTGCAGCTTTCGCATTCGCCGCAGGGGTGGGAAGTCGGCCCTTTGGCACAGTTGACGCAACGGGCCAGGATACGCGCGGAGCTGGTTTTGCCGCAGCCTCGCGGCCCTGAGAACAGATAGGCATGTGTGAGCTTGCCCTCGTCCAAGGCGCGCATCAGCGGGACCGTGACTTGGTCCTGGCCGATGACCCCTTCGAAGGTGTCCGGACGATAGCGACGATACAGTGCAAGTGCCATAGCTACTAACCTACCTTTGCCCTCAGAATTAACCGATAAAAAGTCAAGATAAACCGGGCTCATAGTTGCCGAATCGGAAAACTCTTTATATTCCAACGACATTCACCTGACAACGGTTACCGCATTTTTATTGTTATTAACCGCTTTCTTTGTATTAACATAGTGTCAATAACGGTTGTGGTCAGGAGGCACCCATGAGCGATACCCTCGACGAGAAACGCCCCACCCGCGGCGATGCCCGGCGCGACGCCATCGTGCAAGCCGCGCGCAAGGTGTGTCTGGAAAAAGGCTTCTCCAAAATCACCGTTTCCGACATCGCAAGCGAAGTCGGTATGACGCGTTCGCTGTTCTACCACTACTTCGAAGACAAGGAAGCCGTAGCTGACGCAGTACTCGATAACGTCATCGACGAAATCCTCACCACGTTGAAGCAGTGGAACCAAGCGCGCGAAACAGGCAACGTGAACAAGGCATTAGACGACATCGTGCATGTGCTCCGCTCCCTGATCGCCGACGAGAGCCCCTTCTCAAACCGTATGATCCAAGACGGCAACGCCGAACTGTATATCAAGTTCATTGACCGCGCGGCGGACCGTATTGCCGACTACATTGCCCAGACCACCGTACGTGATTTCGAGCAGATGCATGGCCTGCCAATCACCAACGTCCATGAGACGTTCTTCACACTGATTGTGGGGCTTATCTCGCTGATTCGCTCGCATCCGAACATCAGCGACCGAACCATCAAAGAGGTCATGGCGCAGACGCTGCATATCGAAAGCTATGTCGTCTGAGGTCTGACGGCCATTGGCTCTGGTACCGCTCTCCCGCACTCCCCTCAGTCCGCTTCGCGGCCAGCTCGTCCGCAATTGCGGACAGCCTACGGCTGACTTTCTTCTGGTTCGACTATCGTCGAACCCTCGCCTACAAACAGCCCACTGGGCTGTTTGCTTTACGGCTCAGCCTAATGAGGGGAGCCAATATAATCGGGTCACGCGAACTGGCCGGTCACGGGATCGCGACCATCTCGGGCAATGGCGTTGAGCACTTCCTGTCGGGAATCCACCTCACGGGCGGCTACGGCCGGCGGCACTAGCACGCGCAACGCGCAGTCCTCGGCCACTACCCTAAATGGCAAATGCCCGATATATTCGCCGTCCGCCATCAGCACCGGCGGCTCGTCTCCTTCCGTTGCCCGCGTGACTTCGATTTCACGGATACGTTTCCAGCCGAACACCTTTGAAGCAAGTAGCTTGCCGTTATAGGCATTCGAAATGGCCACCGCGCATTCGCCGAAGTTCGGCACGTGGTCCATCCACACCAGGTCCAACAATCCATCGGAGAAGCAGGAGTACGGCGAGACCTCAATGCCGCCACCGATATGCCTCGAATTCGCAATCGTCAGCAATGGTGTGATGATGTCTCGTTCATCCGTGGTCCCGTCCGCCAATGTGGCTTTGATGTGGTAACCATAACGCTTCATATGCGTCAGCTCCACCAGCACCGCCGCAAAGTAGCGCATGGTGCCGGTCGGCAGATGCGAATGATTCGCACGGTCGTTGATGCTCGCGTCAAGACCACAGGACAGCATGCCCGCATAGTACCGGTCAATCGGATGCTCGGCGGACTTGCTCTCCTGGTACTCGTACTCCTCGCCAGTGGAGGGATCCACGGCATAGCCGCCGTCCAAAGAGGTCACGCGTCCCATGTCCACATCGATGTGTGATCCGCGCACGATAGCACCGACGATACCTTCCACTGCGGTTTCGATACGGTTGACCGGCAGCTTCAGTCCTCGTGCGAAATCGTTGCCCGACCCCGTGGCCACGATGCCCAACGGCTTGCCACTGCAGCCCACGGCGTTCGCTCCAAGTGCGATCATGCCGTCGCCACCGACCACTACGAGATAGTCGTACTCGTGCGCGCGTTCACGCGCCTGGTTCAGGGAATCGTCGAAACTCGTGCCGGTGATGTCGATGACGTCGAAGTTATGGGCACGGCCGGCTTCCTCCAGCAGACCCAATACCTGCGCGTCCACCTTAGCGCCACGGCCTTTATCGGAAGTGGGGTTGCCCACCATGGCCACCACGCGACGGCGCTCGTTGCGTTCACTCTCGCTCATGCTCTCACCTTAGCCAAAGGCCCAGAAGCCCGCCAGAGTATCGGTGCTTTACGGTCCATTATTGTGATAATTGTCTCCTTCCGTACAACTCACCGGTCCGGCCCGAGCCATCCGCTCCACGGATGATGCCACCAGGACCATGGTTTCCACCTTGATGGTTACCAACACGTCTTCATCCCGCACGGAGCAGGAGCCCAAAACTACACCATTCGCTTCAGCCATGTTGGCGGCGAGCGCACATGGATCACCGATATCCGCATGCCACAGCGCATACGCGGCGTCAAAGGCGATAAGGTCGGCGAGGGAACGCGCTCGGTTCTGGCAGATCATGAGGCTGCCCACACTTGCCGCCACCGCGAGCGCAATGCCCACCACCATAACCAGCATGGCTCCGGCCATCGTGCCCGATCCCTCCTCATAACGCATTCCCTGCACCGCAGTTCCTTTCTGTTGCGGCCGCCCAGCCAGCCGACCGTTATTGGCTTATCGCCGTAGCGTTGCCGGTAACCCGCGTTGGAGTTACATCCAGCGGACCGGGCAATACCGAACATTCGACCGTCACACTCGTCGATTGGCCGTCGTGGGCAATGCTGACGTGGGGCTCTCCCCCGGCAACGTCCGCAGCTATGCTGCGCGCGGATGATTCGTCACCGGTAACCACAAACTCGCGTGCAGCCGCTGCCGCGGCACTTTGACAGTCCATGGAAACGATGACCACACGTCCTATTGCCAATATCAGCCCGGCGATGGCGATAATGCTGGGCAATACGATTGCGAATTCGGCGGTGGCCGATCCCGTGCATAGGTCTGGCGGCAGTCTGGCGAGCCGCCACCGGCATGTCATGGTCTTCATGGCTGTCACCCGACTTTCAGAGCCTGTTTGATGATGTTGGTCAGCAACGTCTTGATGGCATCCGACTTCAGGATGGCGACCAGCACCGCCGCAAAGCCTGTAGCCGCAACGAGTACGACTGCGTATTCCGCAGTGGCCGCGCCTTCTTCGGGCTCAGCCATGAGGGTGCGGATGCGTGCGTCCATGAGGCATAGCCGTTCTTTCGCCTTGGCGTTCAGCGTGGCCACACGAGCCTTGCTGTGCGCAAAGATGCCGGCCTGCCCGTCGACGATGACGGGGATAGGGGTATTCATTGGCGTTCCTTTCGGTAAGGAGGGGAAGCTGCGCAGTGGCTTCGCACCTTCCCCATGCGTGTGTGAGTGGTTGGCCCCCGCGCCGGGTTGACGCGGGGTGCATACCACTGTGGACTATCAACGCTTCATGCACCAGGGAAAACGGGGTATGTGGTTCTAGCTTGCCGAGTTATCCACACCCCGACGTGTCGTCCACCACCAATGTGGATAACCAAACGCAGCCAAGTGCAATACCGAGCAATACAACAAGATTCACCCTAAGCGCACTCAGTTCACGCCTATATTCACATCATGAAGGACGCAATCGCCGGAATGACTCCTACCAGCACGAATGCCGGCAGAAAACATAGCCCTGTAGGCATCAGTAGCTTTACCGACAGCTTCGCGGCATTCCGTTCGATGGCGGCACGCTCGTCACGGTCCAGCTGTTCAATGGCGGATTCGAGGCGCACGCCAGGCATATCGCAATGCGTCCATGAAGATTCCAAAGCCGATTGCAGCAGGCCAAGATCTCTTTGCGTGGTATTCGTATTTCCCTTGGATGGACTATCAGCTGGCGCACCCTCATGCTGAACAGCCATAGCGGCATGCCACGCATCAGCCCAGGGAACCCCTCTGGTCAGGGAGTTCCCGACCTCGCTCATGCGAGCGCCGCAGTCGCCGCCGACGGCTTTGCCCACCATGTCAAGCGCCCGGGGAATCGAGGAGCCCTGACGCAAGGACACCTGCAACATACGCAATATGAGTATGGTCCATGACGACCCGCAATCATGCGCTACGGCCGGTTCCTCGCCCGGCAAGCGGCTGTCATGACGAGACGGAGCCTTATACAGCCAACTAGCGATCGCCGCACAGCCTGCCGCGGCGTGTACCCACACCGTACTCATAATCCGCTGCCTTTCAACAATGCCCGCATCCATGCCAAGCCGGCAGCATAACAACATCCTCCCAATGTCAAGCAGACCACACCGCGTGGCGATCCAAGCAAGAACGCCAATGGTCTAGCTCCCAGAAGCTCGCCCAATGCCACAGTGACGGCCGGAAGTGCGCTCAGCAGCCCCACAGTGGCTTTAGGAACGGCACATGCTTGCGATCGCAGGTTCTGCATCAGCCTCATCTGCCGGTAAGCAGTCAATACCGCTTCCAGACATGGCACCGCTTGGCAACCGAGCTCATCGCTCAAAACCGCTGCGGCGGCGACCCCGCGTGCAGCTTCAAGTACCTGCGCTGGTGATTCGTCGGGCAGACGCCGCTGTTCGAACACCGTTATGAGCCGTTCCACAGTAATGCGATGAGTGGCGAAGCGTCTGCTGGATTGTTCCTCGAATGCTTCAACCAATGTGCCGCCACCTCGCAATCGCGCGATGGCGGACGTAATCACCTGCGCAACGCCCACGCGAGGTGAGTCGGCATATCGAGGTTCGTTTATGGCTGCGGAATCGACCGCACGCCCGCAGTAAGCCAGCCGATACAGCCTCCCGGACTTGTTCCCCGGCCATATCAGCACGGCGAGCGCCACCAGAACAGCACACCACATCATCACCCACCACCACTCGGCCTGGGAACGATGCCCCATCGTTCAATGAAGTGCCCCCATTCGGCGGCATACCGAGGAGGATGGCAGCCATTCCATACCGCCAGCGGTGTTCCTGCCAGTTCACCATGTGCTACGCGCAGTTCGCCGATCTGCGTGATACGCCGCTGTCCGTTCACTCGCTCCAAATGCACCACCGCGTCGAAAGCGCCTGCCGCCAGCATGGTCAACGCCTGTGGACTGACTCCGGCGAGTAATCCAAGCGAAATCAGCCTGGACGGTACTCGGTTCACGCCGTCCGCATGCACGGTGGTCATGCCACCGTGATGACCAGAATTGAACGCGCGCAATAGGTCGACGATTTCCGCGCCACGGCATTCGCCCAGCACCACGCGGTCGGGGCGCATTCGCAACGTCGCTTTGACCAAGTCCGCCAGGCTTATGGCTCCGACGCCCTCCACATTCGCCTCGCGCGTTACCAACGACACATGATCGCCACGCCCCAGTTCTCCCAGTTCACGAACTTCCTCTACGGTGACGATGCGCTCGTTCACATCGCATTGCGCCAGCAGCGCCTTGAGCAAGGTGGTCTTGCCCACGCCTGTTCCGCCGGTAATCAGCACTGTGGCATGTTTGCGCACCAATCCCACGAACGTCGGCAGCCAAGCAGCCGGGAATGCGCCTAATTTGCTCAGGTGCTGTAGCGATGCCATGGTTCGGTCAGGGAATCGTATGGAAATCGCGGCACCTTGTGGCACCAATGGGGCAATCACCGCATGCACGCGGATGCCATCCGGACTGGCGGCATCCGCTATCGGGCAGGCATCATCCAGTCTGCGCCCGAGCTGCGCGCACAGTTGGACGGCGTATTCTCGAACTACTTGCGGCGAGCGGAACGGCACATGCAATACTGTTTCGCGCATGCCATTGCCGCGGTCCGCCCAAACGCGGCCATCACAGGTCACCGCCAAATCGGTAACCTGCGGGTCAGATGCCACGTCATCCAGCAGACCGAAGAATATGGTTCTGAGCGCTGTGCCAGCCTCATTGGCTCGCGTGCTGACGGCAGCCATAGCATCACTGGTCCTTGTGAGAAGCTCCCGAAACCGGGCGAATGGCCTGTTCTACGAGATCGGCAAGCAAGTTCATGGCTTTGCGACTGCCTTTGGTCACCGATCTGATGCCGAGGCCTTCCAGTACGTCTCCGCACAGATTGACACTTGGCTTGATGGGCCCCAATACCGTGGCAGTCAAATAGTCCTGCGCCTCGCCAATACCCACGTGGCCTCTCCCACGTGGAGCGCCACGTGGTTCCACACCTACGATATGTGGCGCTTCACAGCCCCATGAATCCAGTCTGGACCGGTGCGACTTGGCTCTGGCCAGCCCCATTACCGACAATTCCGCGGCAATCACCTGCAGGCCACTGCGCAGATCGGGTACGGTCTCAATGAGTCCACCCTGACCGGCATCTACGATGACAACGTCGTTCGTTTCCGCCAAAGCCCGAATGGCCGCTTGAACTTCCCACCAGTCAGGCTGGCGCGCGCTCCAAGGGTCATAGGGAAGTACTCGCACACCCTCCCACATCATCAGCTCATGGTTCATCGCCTCACCCTCGATACGGCCGAGGGGCGCGTCGACTTGGCTGAACCGCAAGCCCGGCTCTCGTTCTACACCAAGCAGCAGGTCAAGGCATCCGGCCACGAAATCAGCGTCTATGAGAACGCAGCTGTGTGCTCGGCTCGCCAATGTCCAGGCAGGCTTGGAAG
>ERZ1023979.560-NODE-560-length-10815-cov-8.960967_pt1 | contig 10815 bp, 6 predicted proteins | sample MGYA00380434_ERZ1023979 | MGnify/ENA primary metagenome ERZ1023979 (study PRJEB33179, sample SAMN07449056) | human gut metagenome | biome: Human-gut; feature: Human associated habitat; material: Faeces | host: Homo sapiens | place: India:Kasaragod | collected...
GCGGGGGAAAGAATTACGCCGCCGTAGCGGTTACTCTGATGACGCGGCACGGCGCAATAGGCCTGGAATTCCCCGCCGTTTTTCTCTGTGGTGCATGCAAAGGCACATTGCCGTTGGAGATGTCCGAGCGCGCTGCAGACCTTGCGGAGGAGCGCCGCCTGTTCTACGTCGGTATCACCCGCGCCCGGGACGAACTCATCCTCACATACCCGGGCGAGCCGTCTCCGTTCCTCGCCGAGATACCATCCGGCGCCGTTACATCCGGTGGCGCGGCGCCAAAAAAAGCTCTGCCTGAAGGAGAGCAGCTTTCTCTGTTCTGAGAGCAAAAGAATGGGAAACGCCCTCCGCGTCCGGCCCATTAGGCCGGACGCGGAGGGCGTTTGTTATTATCTGGTATGTATGCGTTGAGACAAGGAATCACTGCTGGTTTGCCACCAGCTTAAAGCCCGCTTTCGCAAGCTCCTGCTTGATCTGCTCCACCTGAGCATGGTCGCGCGTTTCCATGCCCACGCGCAGATAACAGCTTGTGATGGCCATGTTGGTATCGCTCTGGTTGTGATGAACACTCACCACATTGCCGCCGCAGCGGCTGATGATATCGCTCACTCCGGAGAGTTGGCCCGGCTTGTCCTCCAGCTCGATGGTGAGCGTGCTGTTGCGCCCTGCCATCACAAGGCCGCGCGTGATCACGCGGCTCAAAATGTTCACATCAATATTGCCGCCAGAGAGCAGGCAGACCGTCTTTTTGCCCTTGATATCCACCTTGTTGTACATGGCGGCGGCCACAGATACCGCGCCCGCGCCCTCGGTCACCAGCTTCTGGCGTTCCATCAAGGCCAGCACCGCGGCAGCGATCTCATCGTCTGTCACGGTGACGATGCCGTCCACATACTCGCTGACGAGTTCGTAGGTCAAATCTCCCGGGTGCTTTACGGCAATGCCGTCCGCAAAGGTGGCCACGCCGTCAAGCGTGATGGCCTCATGCTTCTGCACGGAATCCCGCATGCTGGGCGCGCCCGCGGCCTGTACACCGTACACCTTGCACTCCGGGTGCAGATGCTTGATGGCGTAAGCTACGCCGCTGATGAGGCCGCCGCCGCCCACCGGAACCAATACGACCTCCACGTCGGGCAGCTGATCCAAAATTTCCAGGCCGACAGTACCCTGCCCCGCAATGACCTCCGCGTCATTGAACGGGTGGATGAAAGTATACCCTTTCTCTTTCTGAAGCTTGCAGGCGTAATCATACGCGTCGTCATAGGCGCCTTTAACAAGACAGACCTGTGCGCCGTATGCTTTAGTCGCTTCCACCTTGCTGATGGGCGCGCCATCCGGCATGCAGATAACGCTTGGGATATTGCTGCGCTGAGCCGCCAGCGCAACGCCCTGAGCATGGTTGCCCGCGCTGCTTGCAATAACGCCTTTTGCCTTTTCGTCAGCCGTAAGCTGGCTGATTTTATAATAGGCGCCGCGCACCTTAAAACTGCCTGTTACCTGCAGATTTTCAGTCTTCAAATAGATTTCGCTCTCTGCATTGAGTCCCGGAGCAGCAATCAGATCCGTTTTTCGTGCAACAGATTTCAGTACATATGCGGCGTGATAGATTTTGTCCAGTGTGAGCATGCCGTTTCCTTCTTTCCCCTATTATTCCCTCTATCGGACAACGTTAAGAATAATTTTACCACTTCAGCGTGATTTTGCAAGCAAAATATTGCGCCTTCCGTCCGCCCCGTGTATACTGAAAAGGTATCTTGCAGACAAAGGAGCATCCCCATTATGTTGGAAGAAGATAAAGCCCTGCGCATGCGGCTGCACAGCCTTACCATATTCCGCGGGCTGTTGGAGGATCCTGTTGTTTCCCGGCTTGCGGCGCTTTTGCACGCACAGCCCTCGGACGCGGAAGCCTGTGCGGATGCCTATTGCGCCTTTGCCGCCGCACTGTACGAAAGGGGCGGAGACCTCAGCACCTATTTATTGAAAGCCGTACTGGAGGACGAAAACCTATATGTCCGCCGGGCGGCGTCCGGTGCGCCGATTCCCGCCGAACTTGCGGAATGCCTGCAACACGAGCTTTGCTTTTTGCAGGAGCTTTCCCAATTTGATGGCGCCTCCCTGCGCGGCGCGCTGAAAGGCGCATTTCTGCCCCGCTGGGGCACGCAAACGCTGGATTTCGCCGCGCGTTATGAGGAAAATATCCGCACGCTTCCGCTCCACGGCTATGGAATCTATGCCAAATACCATGTATTTACCGTACACAGCGGGGCCATCGTTCCCGTCAGACACCCGGACCCTCAGCGGCTGGACGAACTTTCCGGCTATGAACGTGAGCGCGGGAAAGTAATTGCCAACACACGCGCCCTTTTGGAGGGACGCCCCGCCAGCAACGTACTGCTGTACGGCGATGCCGGCACGGGAAAAAGCAGCACGGTAAAAGCCGTTGCCAACGCGTTTGCAGACGAAGGACTTCGTCTCATTGAAGTGAAAAAAAATCAGCTTTACCAAATTCCGGACCTTGTGGAAACGCTCAGCGCCAATCCACTCAAATTCATTCTGTTCATCGATGACCTCAGTTTTTCCACCAATGACAACGACTTTGCCGCCCTGAAGGCGATTTTGGAAGGCAGTGTCAGCAGCCGCAGTTCCAACCTCGCGGTCTACGCCACATCCAACCGCCGTCATCTGGTGAAGGAGACATTCTCCGACCGGGAAGGCGACGAGATTCATCTGGCGGATACCATGCAGGAGCTGATGAGCCTTTCCGCCCGCTTCGGCCTTACCATCACTTTTTCCCGGCCGGACAAAGAGCTTTACTGCCATATCGTACAGAATCTCGCACTGCTCTACGGCATTGAAATGCCGGAAGCGGAGCTGATGATCAAAGCGGAGGCACACGCCATCCGCAACGGCGGACGCAGCCCCCGTGTGGCAAAGCAGTTCATTGAGCTGCTGAAAGCCGAGGTGTGAGGCGTTTTCCGCATCCGTTTCATCAAAGAGCCGCGCCGCGGCGTCTTTCGGGACGCGCGGCGCGGCTCTTTTCGCTTCGGATTATTTTTTCAGCCAGCTCATCATCTTGCGCAGCTCTGCGCCCACCTTCTCCAGCAGATGCTGGCTCTCTACGCGGCGCGTAGCAAGGAATTTCGCTTTACGGCCGCCAGCCAGAGAAAATTCCTGCATGAACTCACTGGCGAACGTGCCGTTCTGGATCTCCGTCAGAACGTTCTTCATCTCTTTGCGGGTCTCCTCGGTGATGAGGCGCTTTCCGGTCCGGTAATCGCCGTATTCCGCCGTGTTGGAGATGGAATAGCGCATCATGGCAAAACCGCCGCTGTTGATGAGGTCGACGATCAGCTTCATCTCGTGGATACATTCAAAGTACGCCATTTCAGGCTCATAGCCGGCTTCTACCAGCGTGTCGAAGCCCGCCTTCATCAGTTCGGTCACGCCGCCGCACAGCACGCACTGCTCGCCGAACAGGTCGGTCTCGGTCTCTTCACGGAAGGAGGTTTCCAGAATGCCGGCGCGGCCTGCGCCAATGCCGCTGGCGTAAGCCAGCGCGATATCCTTGGCATGGCCGGTGTAATCCTGCTCCACGGCAATCAGGCTGGGCACGCCCTTGCCCTCCACGTACTGGCTGCGGACGGTGTGGCCGGGGCCCTTGGGGGCCACCATGATCACGTCGATGTTCTTAGCGGGTTTTACGAACTGAAAGTGGATGTTAAAGCCGTGAGCGAACATCAGCACGTCGCCCTCTTTCATGTACGGAGCTACCTGCTCGTTATAGATGTCGGCGGCGATCTCATCCGGCACGAGCATCATCACAACGTCGGCAGCCTTGGCTGCCTCAGGCACCTCCATGACCTTCAGGCCGGCCGCTTCCGCCTTCGCCCAGCTTGCGCTGTCCTTACGCAGGCCAACGACAACGTCAACACCGCTCTCGTGCAGGTTCTGTGCGTGCGCGTGGCCCTGGCTGCCGTAACCCATAATGGCAACGGTCTTTCCGTCCAGAAAGCCCAGGTTGCAGTCCGTGTCATAATACTTTTTGATCATTTTACATTTCTCCCTCTATATATTATTTACCGTGAGGCACGGCTGGGTGCCGCGCCGGATGATACAACGCTCACGCGTGCCGGTGCACGCCGCCGCGTTCCAGGGCCGTGATGCCCGTGCGGCACATTTCCAGTATTTTGTATGGGGAAAGCACATCCAGAAAGCCGTCGATCTTTTCCGGTTCGCCCGTCAGCTCCATCACCATACTGCCGATGGAAAGGTCGATGATCTTCGCTTTGTAAATGTTGGCGATCTCCCGTATGGCTGAACGATTTTCCTCGCCCGCCTCAACCTTCACCAGAAGCAGCTCGCGCAGCAGGCTGTGGGCGGTATCCAGCGGAAAAATTTCCCGCGTTTCCTCCAGGCGCGCCGTCTGTTTGATGATCTGTTCCAGCACCTTGGCGTCGTCGTGCACCACAATAGTGATACGCGAGATCGCGGGGTCATCCGTGGCGGACACTGTCAGACTGTCGATGTTGAAGCCGCGGCGTCCAAACAGGGACGCCACGCGCGTCAGCACGCCGGAATGGTTATCCACAAGGATGCTCAATACTTCTCTGGGCATACTGCCGCCTCCTTTAATCCATGATCATATCTTCGATACTGCCGCCCGCCGGGATCATCGGCAGCACCTTTTCATCTTTGTCGATCACACATTCAATCCACACCGGCCCTTTCGATTTCAGCGCTTCGGCAAACGCCGCCGAAAACGCATCCAGCGTCTCGCAATGATAGCCTTTCGCGCCAAACCCTTCTGCCAGCTTTACATAATTTGTTTTGCGGTGCGGGTCTGTACTGGAATACCGCTTGCCGTAAAACGCCGTCTGCCACTGGCGCACCATACCCAGCACCGTATTGTTGAAAATGACCGTGATGACGGGCAGCTCGTAGCTGACGGCTGTACATGCTTCATTGAGGTTCATATGGAAAGAACCGTCGCCCGTAATGTGGATGACCGGACGGCTTTCGCCCACCGCCAGCTTTGCGCCGATGGCCGCGCCGTAGCCAAAGCCCATGGTCCCCAGGCCGCCGCTCGTCAGAAAACTGCGGGGTTTTACATGGCGGATGTACTGCGTGGCCCACATCTGGTGCTGGCCGACGTCCGTCACGTAAAGCGCGTCCGGCCCGGCCAGCTCGCACATTTTGCCGATGAGCTGATGAGGGCGGATGCAGTACTTATCATCCTTGGGACGGTAATCCTGCGCCTGCCATGCCTGGATCTGCGTCATCCACTCCGTGTGCTTCGCATCTTTGACCAACGGCAGAAGAGCCTGCAATATCTGCTTGACGTCGCCGACAAGGCTGTAATCCACTTCGACGTTTTTGTTGACCTCGCTGGGATCGATATCGATCTGCAGGATCGCCGCGTTCTTCGCAAATTTTTCCGTATTCAGCGCCACACGGTCGGAAAAGCGGGTACCGATGGCCAGCACAAGATCAGCCTCGTTCACCGCACGGTTGGTGGTGCGGCAGCCGTGCATTCCCAGCAGGCCCAGGTTCAGCGGGTCTCCGTAGCTCAGTACGCCGGCTGCCATCATCGTATAAGTTGCGGGGATCTCCGCCTTTTTGGCCAGCGCATAAAGCTCCTCGCCCGCCTCTGACGCGGCCACACCCCCGCCGAAATAGATGACGGGACGGCGCGCGTTTCCGATGACCTGCGCCGCACGGGCCAGTTCCTGTCCGTCAAGCTCCGTCTTGTAAACGGGGATCTGCGGTTTCACAGGGGTAAATTCCGCCGTTGCACCCGTCACATCCTTCGGGATGTCCACCAGCACCGGGCCCTTGCGCCCCGTCTGCGCAATGCGGAACGCGTCCCGCAGAATGTCCGCCAGCTCATCCACCTTGCGCACCACGAAATTATGCTTTGTAATGGGCATCGTAATGCCCGCGATATAGACCTCCTGAAAGCTGTCCCGCCCGATGAGGCTGGTGCCGACGTTGCCTGTGATCGCCACCATGGGGATGCTGTCCATATATGCCGTGGCGATGCCCGTGACAAGGTTTGTCGCACCCGGGCCGCTCGTTGCCAGAACCACACCTGTTTTTCCTGTGGCGCGGGCGTAGCCGTCGGCCGCGTGTGCGGCCCCCTGTTCGTGAGCCGTCATTATGTGGCGTATCTTGCCGCTGTACTTGTAGAGCGCATCATACAAATTCAATACCGCACCGCCGGGATAGCCAAACAGCGTCTCGACGCCCTGTTCCACCAAAACTTCTGCAAAAATGTCCGCGCCTGTCAATACCATACCTGCGCCCTCCTTCTTCCCTCATTCTCCCTGTGAACTGTTTTCGAATAAACAAAAAGGCCCCTGTCTCGATCTTACATCAGAGACAAAGGCCTATCACAAGCACTCTGCGGTACCACTCCGTTTGCCGCACAAAACGCGGCCGCTCGGCGCGCACTGCTCCATTGCAGCGCGCAGGCTCTTTAACGGTGCCAAACCGGCGTTCGCTTACACAGGCATAGCGCCCTTGGGCGAAGCTGCTCCGGGAAGACTTTCACGCGCGCCCCCTGCCGCCTCGCACCAACCGGCGGTTCTCTGTGCGCGGAGCAAACGCGCTATTCGTTCCCTTCACTGCATTTCAGCGGATATTGTATTTTATTATATCCACGGCTTTTTGATTTGTCAAACGTTTTTTGAAAAAACTTTATTTCTTTATTGCAATAAAGCCCGGTCTCCGCATTTGCCGCCGCTTTCAGTTGCCCCGCAGGCCGCGCCGTGGTAAACTGAATACGTACAGAGCCGCAAACGCGCTCTGTCCAACACAAATGAACGGCGGTGCAACAATGAAACGTCTATCCACCTCTTTCCCCGTCGGAGACACTCCTCTGGACGAATATCCGCGCCCACAGATGGTCCGGGCGCAATGGCAGAATTTAAACGGCCTGTGGCAGTACGCCGTTACGGAAAGTCCGGAGCAGCCGGCCGTATGGCAAGGCGGCATCCGCGTCCCGTTTGCGCCGGAAAGCGCGCTGTCCGGCGTTGAAAAGCCTGTTCTGCCGGGCCAGACGCTCTGGTATTTCCGCACGTTTTCCATCAACGGATACGACGCAGCCAAGCGTACGCTGCTGCATTTCGGCGCAGTGGATTATGCCTGCACAGTATTTGTAAACGGGCGGGAAGCCGGAGGGCATACCGGCGGCTACTGTCCGTTTACGCTGGACATTACTTCTTTTGTGCGCGCGGCGGAAAATGAGCTGACGGTCGCCGTTACGGATGACACCGACAAAGGCGACGCGCCACGTGGCAAACAGGTTCTGCACCCCAAAGGCATCTGGTATACTGCGGTAACAGGCATCTGGCAGACTGTCTGGCTGGAGCAGGTGGACAGTGCTCACTTCACATCCGTTCACTTCATACCGTCGCTGGATTCCGTGGAGGTCTTCGTCCAGACCAGCGAAAGCGGCAGCGTATGCATGGAAGTGTTGGAGGAGGATTCATGCATCACCGCCCACACGTTTACGGCGGGCGGCAGCCAGACGGTTTCGTTTGAAGCGCCCCGTCTCTGGACGCCCGAACAGCCGTTTCTCTACCGGGTGCGCCTGAGCCTTCTGCGCGCCGGGCGTGAGACTGACCGGGTAGAAAGCTACTTCGGCCTGCGCACCTTCGCTGTGCAGCCGGATGAGAACGGCACACCGTATTTTCTGCTCAATGGCAGGCCTTACTTCCAAAAAGGGCTTCTGGATCAGGGATACTGGCCGGACGGGCTGTACACCGCGCCCAGCGATGAAGCGCTGCGCCGGGACATTGAACAGGCAAAGGCGCTGGGCTTCAATATGCTGCGCAAGCATATCAAGGTGGAACCCGCCCGGTGGTATTACCATTGTGACACGATGGGCATGCTGGTATGGCAGGATATGCCCAGCGGCGCGGCTTACCCCGGGGATCTGCTTGCCGTGGCCCTGCCGAATATCGGCGTACAGGTATCCGATAAAAAGCACAAGAGGTTCAAGCGTGAAAATACCGCCGCGCGCCTTCAGTTCACCAAAGAACTGAAAGAGATGGTGGAAGCGTTGACCGATGCCGTGTGCATTTGTACCTGGGTGCCGTTCAACGAGGGCTGGGGCCAGTTCGACGCCGCAGCCGCCACAGCGCTTCTATGGACTCTGGACCCCACCCGCCCCGTTGACCACGCCAGCGGTTGGCACGACCAGGGTGCGGGAGATTACAAAAGCATCCACAAATACATCTTCAAGGTGCGTCCGCCGCACCCGGACGGCCGCGCGTTCGCCCTGACGGAATACGGTGGTTACAGTCAGGTGCTGGACGGTCATGTATGGGATAAAGAGAACAGCTTCGGCTACCGGATGTATCCCGATAAAGCCGCGCTGACAGCCGCCTACCGCAAGCTGCATGAAGAACAGATCCTGCCGCTGCTGAAAAAGGGGCTGTGCGTTTCCATTTACACGCAGCTCACAGACGTGGAGCTGGAAGTAAACGGCCTTTTCACTTATGACCGCGCTGTCTGCAAGCTGGATGAGGCCGTTGTAAAAGAAATCAACCAAAAGCTGGTGTTATAAAATGAAAGAACCGTTTACACTTTACTCCTCCGGCATTGCTTTGGCCCGCTTTGCCGCGGAACGCGCAGACATTACACATTCCAGTCGGGATATATTGGGGCTCGATTTTTCCGAGCCGCGGCCCATGACAGCACAGAATGACACAGACTATGCCGCCGTTAAGCTGCAGCCGTACCGGCTGCTGACGCTGCGGACCGAGTTTGAAGCGGCAGCAGCCAGTGCTCCTGCGGAATTTTCCGTCGATGGCCTGCGCTATACCCGCGCAGAGCGGAACGGGCTGCTCTATTACATCCAGCGCGGCGTCAAATTTCCCTGTGACGCGCTGTTCCGGGACGGGCGGCTCATCGCATGGCTCTGCCCCTGCCGGGAACAGGCCAATCTTCTGGTGCGCGACGGCTTCGAGGAATATACGCCGCTGGCGTTGGTGGAAGGATTATGCCGCCCGTCCGCTTTACGGTGTTTCCATGCTGGGTACGTTCCACATGCCTATGCGCGACGGCGTGGAACTCGCCGCGGACGTTTATCTGCCCGAGGGAGCGCCGCTGCCCGTTCCCGCATTGCTTGTCCGGACACCCTACGACAAAGATGACGGCGCACAGACCTATTTCCGTTATGTGCGCCGCGGCTATGCCGTGGTGGTGCAGGATGTACGCGGACGCAATGAGAGCGGCGGCGAATGGCTGCCCCATTATTACGAGGTGGAGGACGGAGACGATACGCTCACCTGGGTTGGAACGCAGGAATGGTGCGACGGAAGCGTCGGCATGCTGGGCGGTTCATACCTCGGATATACACAGTGGTGCGCGGCGGCTCTGGGCAACCCGCATCTGAAGGCGATGATCAGTGTCGTAACGGCAGGTACTGCTTTTGCAGATGGTCCGCTGCACGGCGGCTGCTTTTCCAGCGGCGGCTTTGCCTGGAATTTCGCCATGACAAAGCGCCGCTTCGCGCCCGAGCGCATGGACCGGGCTGATTGGGATGAAATTCTGGATATCCGCCCGCTGGAGGACATTGGCCAAAAGGCTCTGGGCGAAGATGTTCCCTTTATCCGTAAAATGCTGGCCCACCCCTGTGAAGACAGTTTCTGGCTGCGCGGCAACTGGGCAAAACGCAGCACGGGGAAAACGGTTCCCGTGCTCATTCAAAGCGGATGGTTCGACGACAACGGTATGGGCACCACAGAGGCGCTGGACCTCACCGCCGGCTACCCGCCGGGCACGCGCAAGGTGGTGCTCGGGCCCTGGCAGCACAGCGGCAACAGCAGGTACGACCTGCACGCCCTATCCTTTCCCGCCGGAGCACTGCGGTTTGATCTGGATCTGCTGTATCAGAAATGGTTCGACCACTTCCTGCGGGGCGAAGAAAACGGCGTGGAACAGAGCGCTCCCGTGGAATACTATACGATGGGGGAAAACCGCTGGAAAACAGCGAGCCGCTGGCCCGTGGAAAACGCGGATGACACACCGTTTTATTTTGGTGAAAACGGAACGCTGTTCCCCATCTGCGGCCGAGAGGGCCGGACAGGATATACCTATGACCCGCAGGACCCCGGCACCCACATCATCGACATGAGCGAGAACGAAATCGCGGTGCCGGAGGATTACACCCAAGAGGAGCAGCGTCCGGATTATATATGTTATACCACACCCACGCTGCCCGCGCCGCTTACGGTAACAGGCGACGCGCGCGTGACGCTTTATGTCTCCAGCGATGCGCCGGATACGGATTTTATGGTACGCCTGTGTGATGTGGACGAAGCAGGCCGCAGCGTTAAGCTGGCGGACGGCATTCTCGCCGCGCGTTTCCGAAACGGGTTTTCCGCGCCAGAATATCTGGAGCCTGGTAAGGTAGAAAAACTGGTCATCCGCACCTCTAAAATATCCCATTGTTTTCTGCCCGGACACCGTCTGCGGGTGAGCGTCACTTCGGGCGCCAAGCATTTTGTGTTTCCCAACAGCAATACAAAAGATGCATACAACAGCACCGAAAGCCGTGTCGCGCACAACACCGTCTGGCACGGCGGCGCAGCACCGTCTCATATCCTGCTGCACGTTGAACGGTGAAGCGGCGCCCTGCACACTGCGGGACGGATGCGCAAAACCGCATGCACCGGTGCTGTTTTTAAAGGGAAGGAGGGTCTCCGCCATGGAAACCGAGCCGCTTCAGATTCGTCTCGCTGTGCGTGAGCTTGTAGAATTCGTGCTGCGCCGCGGCAGCATCGACAGCCGCTTTTCCGGCTTTGACCGCGC
>ERZ1023979.566-NODE-566-length-10735-cov-7.516760_pt1 | contig 10735 bp, 9 predicted proteins | sample MGYA00380434_ERZ1023979 | MGnify/ENA primary metagenome ERZ1023979 (study PRJEB33179, sample SAMN07449056) | human gut metagenome | biome: Human-gut; feature: Human associated habitat; material: Faeces | host: Homo sapiens | place: India:Kasaragod | collected...
CTCGAGCAGGTGCGCGCGGACAACATACCCGAAAAGCTGCGCGAAGATCACGACACGGTGACCGTGAGCATTCAGGGAACCGACCAGGACAGCAAAGAGAACTACACAGCCAAGGTGCAGTATACGCGCGATGATAAGGGAAACCTACTGCTGGCCTCGCACTACAGCTACACCGCCGACAGCCCCGTGGGCGAGGATGAATTCTTCGCTCAGGCCTGCCTGTCGATCGAGGGAAACGGCGTGTATCTCAGCAAAATGGAAAGCGACGGCCGCCTGAATATGAACTGCTACCCGAGCGGCGAGTATGAGAGCTACATTCAGGCGATGCTGCCCGCCTGCGGCGAATTGCAGGACGACGGCTCGGTCGAGACCATCGACGATCAGAGCGAGCAGGACGGCGCGGTGGTGATCTCGACCACCACGACCTACAACGACATGCCGGACTACTACTTTACGACCCTCTACTATGTCGACCCCGCGACGGGCGAGCTTCTTGCCAAGTCCGTGACAGATTACAGCAAGGATGAGAGCGGTGAGGCATCCGTCCTCGGCACGACGCTCTATGATTGGAGCTATGGCGAGTCCTATCTGCCGGACAAGGAGCTGGCGGCCGAGGCCTTCAACAGCGATGAGGTCTGCGCGCTGACGCTTGTCTATAACCCCGGCGCGGCGGACGAGGAGACGCAGGAGATCTCCATCAAGCGCGGCACTTATGTCACGTTTGTGAGCAGCACCGGCAATCTTCTCTATGCCGACGCGGCGCTGACGCAGCCCATCGACGACACGCTGCCCATCGACACAAATGGCGAAGAGATGACGGTCTACGTCGTGCCCGACGTGCCGCTGAACTAAAACAGCATGAACTTAAAAAACGGCGGACTTCAAAAAAGTCCGCCGCTTTTTTCAAAAAGGATGAAACTTTTTTCGATAAATTCCGTCTAAATAATACAGGAAAGAGGCTCGGCGCGAGAATTAAGGAACTCTTAAATAATTTGTAACCAAATCGCGCCTGATTGTAACGACTTCTTCATAAGATGAGATTATAATGGACACAAGATTAAAATTGAGGAGAAACTGCGATGGCAAATGACCAGAAGCCCGTCATTTCGGTGCGAAAGCTCCGAAAGGTGTACATGATGGGGCAGGAGCACGTGGTCGCACTGCACAATATTGACCTCGACATCCCGCGGGGCGAGGTGTGCTGTATTTTCGGCACGTCCGGCAGCGGCAAATCGACGCTGCTCAACCAGTTGGCGGGACTCGAAAAGCCCACGCGCGGCGTGGTGCGCATCGGCGGCGTGCCGATCTCACAGCTCAACGAGAACCAGCTCGCAGCCTTTCGGCAGAAGCATATCGGCTTCGTCTTCCAGTCCTACAACCTGCTGCCGGAGCTGACGGCGGCAGAAAATGTCGCCATGCCGCTGATGTTCAAGGGCATCGACCCGGATGTGCGGCTGCTGGAGGCGAAGAAAATGCTCTGCCGCGTGGGACTGAAGGACCGCATGGACCACTTTCCGAACCAGATGTCCGGCGGACAGCAGCAGCGCGTGGGCATCGCGCGCGCGTTCGTCACGCACCCCGAGGTGGTGTTTGCCGACGAGCCGACCGGCAACCTCGACACAAGGACGACGAAAGAGGTCATGCACATGATCCGCGGCTTTGCCAAGCGCTTCCACCAGACGATCGTGCTCGTCTCCCACGATCCGGAGATGACCGAGTATGCCGACCGCATCGTCACGCTCATCGACGGCAGGATCGTCAGCAACGTAGAAAATCAGGTCAAGGCGGAGATCGACGCCGCACCTTATATCGAATAACGGAGGAAATCGAACATGAAACGCATCTCAAGATCCCTGCTCTCGCTCTGCCTTGCCCTTGTGCTGTGCGCGGCTGCTGTGCTTAGCGGCGTCAACACGGCGAGGGCCAATGGCGAAGAGATCAGCGGCGGTAGCACCAAACCAAATAGCGGTGATCCTTTTATGATTACCGGCTATGATGTTCGCCCGTCCATGGTTGAAACTGGCGACAGCGTAGATGTGACGGTCTATCTTTACCGCACAGATGGGCAGAAAAGCGATATCCGCATTATCCGTGGTGTTGACAGCTTTCAGGGAGACAGCACCTATTATGCCTCTGTTTCCAGTGAGGCAGAAAACGCCAATACTTATATTGTCAAACTAAAGGGACTGACCTACACCGGTGATGGCAAGGAACTCTCTTTTACCATCTACTATGACCGTGATGATGGCAGTGGCGGCGGTTATCAGCCTGCGCAATTGAATATCCGCGAGTGCGTGCCCTACACCGAGCCGAAGCCGGAGCCCGAGCCGACGCCGGAAACGATTCCCGAGCCGCGCGCCGTTTTCAACTCTGACGGTATGTCCACGGCCATCGCCGCGGGCCAGACGAAGACCATCACCGTCTACATCCAGAACGCTGGCACGACCGCCATGCGTGACCCCATCCTGACGCTCAAATCCTCCGGCTCGCTTCTCATCATGGGCAGTCAGGACTACATGCTCGACGATATCCGCGCGGGCCGCGACACGGCTGTCACCGTGACGGTCAAGGCGCTCGACAAGATCGAATCCCAGATGCAGACGATTGACGCCACGCTGTCGTTCTACTACGACAATGGCACGCAGCTCACCGGCGGCAGCGCCAGCGGCAGCGTGAACGTCCTCTCCACCGTCACCAAGGATACGAAGGACGAGGAGACCATTGCGAGCCCCACGCCCATTGTCATCCTCTCGAAGTACAACTATGGCGGTTCGTCCGTCGCGGCAGGCTCGAGTACGAACGTGAGCTTCTCGTTCACGAACACCAGCAAGACCATCAAGATCGAAAACGTCATGGTCACCGTCACCGGCGGACAAGACCTGATGCTCAACGGCTCGACAAACACGTTCTACTTTGAATCCGTCGCCGCGAGCGGCAGCAAGACCGTCACCGTGCCGATGAAGGCCGCGCAGCTCATCAGCGCCAGCGCGCAGGACGTCAAGATCGACGTGACCTATGAATACGTCGACCAGAACGCAAGAAAGTCGGGCAACGCCACGCTGTCGCTGAGCGTTCCTCTTTACCAGCCCGACCGCTTTGAGCTCAGCGAGCCCAAGACCTCCTACACCGGCTACGTCGGCGAGGAGACGAGCCTGACCATCGACTATGTCAACAAGGGAAAGAGCGCCATCAACAACGTTGAGGCGACCATCTCCGGCGATATCGACACGCCGACGGCCTATCAGCGCGTCGGCACGATCGACGGCGGCAAGAACGGCACCATCGCCTTCGCCGTGACCCCGCAGCTGGAGGGCGAGAATCAGGTCAAGATCGTCATCACCTACGAGGATTCCAACGGCAACACGAAAGAGCGCGTCTTTGAAGCGACGGTCGAGGCCATGGCCTACGAGCCGGCCGACCCCGGCATGGACGATCCCGGCATGATCGACCCCGAGCCGGCAAGCACCTTCCCGTGGAAGTACGTCATCATCGCGGTGGTTGCTGCGCTTATCGTCCTTCTCATCGTGCTGCGCATCCGCAAGAAGAAGGCCAAGCAGAAGGCCGAGCAGGCGCTCTGGGACAAGTGGGACGAAGAGGAGCTCGCCGAGGAGAAGCAGGAGGCAGCGGAAGCCGCGGCGGCTGAAAGCAAAGAGACTGCGGCCACGGGTGCTGAGGAACAGAAAAAATGAGATTCGCAGACATCCTGAAAATGTGCTTTGACAGCCTGTCGCGGCGCAAAGGACGCACGATCCTGACGGTGCTGGGCGTGTTCATCGGCTGCACGTCCATCATCGTGATGGTCTCCATCGGCGCGGGCATGCAGGAGTCCTACGATCAGATGCTCAAAAACATGGGCGACCTCTCCATCATCGAGGTCTACCGCGGCTACAACCAGAATACCGGCGAAGCGAACCAGACCAAGCTCGACGAGAAGGCGGTGGAGAGCTTCCACGAGATCGCGGGCGTGCAGGCCGTCATGCCCAAGGCGAGCCTCGACAATTACAACATTTCGTTTAAAGCGGGCATCAACGACCGCTACAGCGCCGACTGGGGCAACTTTGCCGGCATTGACGTGAGCGCCCTTGAGGACATGGGTTATGAGCTGGTCGCGGGCCGCTATCCGGAAAGCAGCGACGAGGTGGTCGTGGGCCAGTACTTTGCCTACAACTTCAAGGATACGCTCATGCCTGACGGCAGAAATTATGTCGACCGATATATCTGGGACGAAAACGGCAATATCGACACGGAAAACGTCCCCGACCCGTTCTTCGACCCGCTCAAGACGGACGTGAAGATGCTCCTGACCTCCTGGGACGACTCCGGCAATGAGACGACGCCCTACAGCGTCGACCTCAAGGTCGTGGGCATTCTGAAGGAGGATCAGGGCAAGGGTTACGAGACGAGCGAGGGCGTGATGATGGACATCAACGCGCTCAAGTCGCTCCTCTACGACCTGACGGGGAAGAACGACACGAAGTTCGAATATTCGTCCATCAATGTCAAGGCGGAGAGCCTCGACGCCGTGGCGGACGTGGAGCAGGCCATCAAGGACTTAGGCTACAGCACCTATTCCATGCAGAGCATGCGCGACGAGCTCAACAAGCAGACCCGCCAGATCGAGCTGATGCTCGGCGGTCTCGGCGCGATTTCGCTTCTGGTCGCGGCCATCGGCATCACGAACACGATGATCATGTCCATCTCCGAGCGCACGAAGGAAATCGGTATTATGAAGGCGCTCGGCTGCTATGTGCGCGATATCCGCGCGATGTTCCTCATGGAGGCGGGCAGCATCGGCCTTCTCGGCGGCGTTTTGGGGCTTATTTTCAGCTTCATCATCTCCGTCGGCATCAATCTCTTCTCCTTCGGTGCGTTCGGCGGCGGGGGAGTGACGTGGGAGCTCATCAAGCAGGCGCTCATCGGCGGAGAGAACGTGACGCGCGTTTCCGTCATCAAGCCGGAGCTTATCATCTTTGCGCTGGTATTCTCGGTGCTGGTGGGCCTTGTGTCCGGCTATCAGCCGGCGAATAAGGCGGTCAAGATCTCGGCGCTCGAAGCCATCCGAAACGAATAAGAAAAACGCAATATTTTGCAAGGAGGCGGCGTCCTGGACCGGACGCCGCCTCCTTTTGTAAAAAGTGTGATATTGCAATGTTTCAAGCGCTTGCTTTGCTTGACCGCGCTGATGCGATGTGATATCATATATCAGTCAAAATATTTATGAAAACAGGAGGCGATCGCCTTGGCAACCGTCAAACGCAGATCCACCGTTCCCTATTATGCCGCGGCGGGAACATGGGTCATTTATGCGCTACTGTTCCCGCTCTACCGCGTACCGCATTTCCTCTTTGTGGCGGTCGTGTCGGGGGCGGTGTTCTTCATTATGAACGCCGTGTGCGGCACGGTCGAGGTCACTGTGCCTGACCCGCCGAAAAAGGAGGAGACCACCGGGAATCCGGAGCTTGACAAGATGATCCGGGACGGCAATCTTGCCATCTCCGAGATGAAGCGTCTGAATGATTCCATCAAGGACGCGAAGATCTCTGCCGACATCGACCGGCTCGAGGATTTGAGCGCGAAGATCTTCGCGCAGGTCAAGGCAGACCCCAAAAAGCTGCCGCAGATCCGCAAGTTCATGGACTACTATCTGCCAACGACCCTTAAGCTTTTGAACGCCTATGACCGCATGGGCGCGCAGGGCGTGAGCGGCGAGAACATCGACGCGACCATGCAGCGTGTGGAGAGCATGATGAGTACCATCGTCGCCGCCTTTGAAAAGCAGCTCGATATGCTCTTCGGCAGCGAGGCGATGGATATTTCCACCGACATCACGGTGCTTGAAAACATGATGAAGCGCGAGGGGCTCAGTGAGGACGACGGTGAGCTGCATGCCGAGTCCGGCACGGCGACCGCCTCGCAGGACGACATCAAGCTCGAGCTATAAAGGAGTAAGCGATGCGAAAGAAAGTGATGGCGTTCAACGCCAAGGTGAACGCATGGATCATGAAGCGCCTCAAGGGCGTGTGGCTCGACCCGATCTTCTGTGCAATCTTTGCCATCATGTGTGTGGCAAGCATCATCGGCGCGCTGCATCTGCACAGGGATACGCTTTACTATTCCGCGCTGATCTGGGCGTTGGCCACGCTGCTGTGCCTGCGCCGCATCCAGCGCATCAAAAAATACGAAAAGGAACAGGCGGAAAGCCAGAATACGGAGGAAAAATGATATGAGTGACAACATGATGCCCGAGCTGACCCTGAATCCCACCGAAACGGCACAGGAAGCCGTTCCCGAGCTGACGCTCACGCCCGAAGCGCCCACGGCGCCCGAGACGGAGAAAAAGGAAGTCGAGCCCGTCAAGGTCGATGAGAGCATGCTCACCGAGCAGGAGAAGAAAGCCGTCGACGATTTTGCGAAAAAGATCGACATCACGGATACGAACCTTGTGCTCAACTACGGCGTGGCCGCGCAGAAGAGCGTTGCGACATTCTCGGAAAATGCACTGTCCTCCGTGCGCAACAAGGATCTTGGCGAGGTGGGCGAGACGCTCTCGAACCTCGTCGTCGAGGTCAAGGGCTTCGGCCAGGAGGAGAAGAAGGGCTTTGCGGGCCTATTCCACAAGCAGAAGGACAAGCTTGAGCTGATGCGCGCGCAGTACGGCAAGGCCGAGACGAGCGTGAACCGCATTGTTTCTGAGCTTGAAAAGCATCAGGTCACGCTGATGAAGGACATCGCGATGCTCGACCAGATGTATGAGCTGAACCTCAAGTACTACAAAGAACTGACCATGTATATCATCGCGGGCAAAAAGCGTCTGGCCGAGGTCCGCTCCGGCGAGCTCGAGGAGCTGCGCAAGAAGGCGGAGGCCAGCGGCCTTGCCGAGGATGCGCAGGCCTACAACGACTACGCGCAGAAGTGCGAGCGCTTTGAAAAGAAGCTGCATGACCTGGAGCTCACGCGCATGGTCTCGCTCCAGATGGGCCCGCAGACGAGACTTCTCCAGAACAACGACACGCTGATGGTCGAAAAGATCCAGTCCTCGCTCGTCAATACCATCCCCCTCTGGAAGAGCCAGATGGTGCTCGCGCTCGGCATGGAGCACAGCCGTCAGGCCACGGCCGCACAGAGCGCCGTGACGGAGACGACGAACGAGCTTCTCAAGAAGAACGCCGACATGCTCAAGATGGGCACCATCGCCACGGCAAAGGAAGCCGAGCGCAGCATCGTCGATATCGAGACGCTGCAGCACACGAACGAGCAGCTCGTCTCCACGCTCGACGAGGTCGTGAACATCCAGCGCGAGGGCGCGCAGAAGCGCAAGGAAGCGGAGGTCGAGCTCGGCCGCATCGAAGGTGAGCTGAAGCAGAAGCTCATGGAGCTGAGAAGCTGAGACGCTCCGGATAGGAGAAGCATATGAAATTCTTTCAAAAACGCGGCGTCGCCATCGTCGTGCTGATTCTGGCGATCGTCGCATCCAGTGCGTGGGGACTGCACAAGACGCCCGCCGTCTCTACGCCGGAGGGCGGGGAAAAGCTCGATCCCTCGCTTTCCACGGCGGCCTTTACGCAGTATGTGCGCGATGAGGCTGATATCCTTTCCGACAAGACTGAGGAGGCCGTCGGTCTCTACAACGCCAACTGGGACAAGATGTTTGGCAGCATCATGGCCGTCGTCACGACCGAATCCGCAAACGACATAGAGAATGCGGCGTATGATTACGCCATCGAGATGCAGCTTGCGGAAAATGATGCGATCCTGGTCATCGCAAAACAGCAGCAGGACTACTACCTGCTTGCCAGCGGCGATTTCTACGATCTGCTCAGCGGCCTTTCGCAGAGCTTTGTTGCCTCCTGCATGGCGGATAACGTGCAGAAGGGCGATTATGACGCCGCGGTGCGCTCGCTTTGCGCCGCGCTCCATGTGGAGCTGAGCCAGCAGTACCAGCAGGATCAGACCGCGCAGGACGACGCGGGCACGGCGGTGCTGTTCATCATGCTGCTCGTGCTGCTGTTCCTCATCTGGATCTGGCTCGACCGGATGCGCTACAACCGCTATCGCCGCCGCTACATGATGCCCGGCATGGGCATTCCGACGGTGGTGTATCACCCCATCTTCTGGGGACGCCGTCCTCCGCGCGGCCCGCGTCCGCCCCGTTCGGGCGGCCCGAGGCCCCCGCAGGGAGGGCCGAGACCGCCTTATAGCGGCGGCAGCTCCGGCGGCAATCGCCGCCCGCCCCAGCAGCCGAGACGGCCCTCGGGCGGTTCCGGTAATTCCTTCGGCGGATTCGGCAGCAGCGGCCGCGGAGGCGGCTTTGGCAGCGGAAACTTCGGAGGCTTCGGCGGCAGCAGCCGCGGCGGCGGTTTCGGCGGAGGCGGCAGCTTCGGCGGCTTTGGCGGCAGCCGCGGCGGTGGCTTCGGTGGAGGTCGCAGCGGCGGATTTGGCGGTGGCCGCGGAGGCGGATTCGGCGGAAGACGCTGAAAAGCCAAAAACCCTGACACAAAATGAAAAGCACGTCTGCTTGGCAGGCGTGCTTTTTCTTACTTTGATTGCGGCCTGAAAGGCGATGACAGACAGGCTCGCACAGCATTGTAGATTTTCCGAGGAATACAATGCTGCTTATCGGATCTTCTCAAGTGCAACAGTGGGATCGCAGAGGAAAGCCTCACTCCGGTACTGCCCTGGCCAAACGACCACAATTTTAATATCCGGATTTTCTTTTGCCTGTTCAAAGAAAAGAGCAGAGGACCTGCGGCGCAGGTCCTCTGCTCTTGGTGCCGGTGACCGGACTCGAACCGGTACGCTGTCGCCAGCGGCGGATTTTGAGTGGTTATATCGATTCTGTTTTCCGCAGCAATCTGCACTCCACCGTTCCCAGAAAGCGTTGATATTACTGGCTTTTTGACTTTTTCGTGTTTTTATTAAGCAAATACGGAATGCCTTGGTGTTCTCTCCTGACAGCTCAAAAAAGCGGTTTGGAGAGAACTGGGAGAGAACTCCAGTATAACCCGTTTTCTCGTGAGGAATGGTGGACATAGGAGAGAACTCAAACGAATTTTGAAGTTTTAGGAGAGAACTGAATCATACTATAGGTATCGAACCTATCTGTCAATGGTAATTTAGACGGAGGTTCGATCATGGAAAACCCAAGGAAGAGATATGTACAACAATTCAAGAAATACCCCGATGTAGTGTCTGTACTAACATTTCGTGAAATGTTAGGTGGAATAGGCGATAGCTTTGCTCGGAAGTTAATTCGCGATGGGCTTGTAAAAGCCATCTTTATTAAACCGCACTACTGGATCTTCAAAGAGTCCATTATTGACTATGTGTTAAGCGAGGACTACGCGGAGAGAAGGCTGAAGGTGCGGGTATGAAAAACAGGCAGCTTAGTCTTTCGGATATTCAAAAAGACTATATCAGCAAAGAAGAATTTTACCAAATTGCACATATATGCAAGGAAACTGCATTGTGGTTGATAGAAACCGGCAGGGTATCCGCAGAGAAGCCGAAACGAAAAGGATTTGGATACAAAATTGCAAAGGAAGAAGTTGAAAGGTATTTGGCTGATCGTCAACAGAATCCATTGTACTATCTCAAGGGCAAGCGCCACAACTGTATCCCATATACTCCACCGCAGCCATATTCAAGTGAATTAGGCGGCGCTATTCGGTTGGCTGTGGAGCAGGAAATGTCCTCTCTGCCGGATCTGCTGACAGAAAAGCAGGTATGCGCGATTTTGGGATATCGCCCAAAGCAGATATTAGACTGGAAACATTCTGGGAAATTGATTGCTCTGAAATGTTTTAATAAAACATATTTTCCTAAAATTCCACTGATGGATTTTGTTTCTTCAGAAGATTACTACAATTTGTCGTGCAAAGGAAGAAAACACATAGAACTGCTGAGGAGAGTTCAAAAATGAGTATGCATACTATCGCAATCACTAACCAAAAGGGCGGCGTTGGCAAGACAACTACCGCCTTGAATCTCGCATCCGCCCTCGCAGCCGAAGATAAAAAGGTCCTGCTGATCGACAATGACCCCCAGGGCAATCTCACCGCAGCCCTCGGCTATACGCCGGGGGAACAGAAGAATACGCTGGCAAAGCTACTGCTTGTCCAAATTGACTCTCCGGAGGATCTGGAACTCCACCTCGATCGTGCTGTACTACATACCAGCAGCGGCCTTGACCTGATCCCTGCCAACAAGCGGTTAGCGGACGCTGCTGCCCGCTTGCAGGTTATGCAGCTTTCACAGTATAACGCATCTGGCATCTCGGATGACCCTTGCGAGAAGGTGCTGGACAAGCTGTTGGCATCCCTGTGTGGACTGTATGATTACATCATCATAGACTGTGGACTGAAGCATGAACTATTGACCGTTAATGCTCTGGCTGCTGCGGATTACTGCATCATTCCGGTGCAGGCGCACTTCCTTGCAAGTGAAGGGATTCCCGATGTTTTAGAAATGGTGCGCAATGTACAGAATCGATTCAACCCCGATTTGAAGATTGCGGGCATTCTCCTGACTATGTATCAGTCCCGCCCGCAGCTCTGCCAAAGCGTTCGCTCCAGCGTGGGAGAGATCTACGGTGACAGCATTCATGTATTTGACCGCCCCATTGAGCAGACGATCAAGGTGGCTGAGTGCCCGGCAGCAGGCATGAGCATTCTGGATTATGCAGCTAAGAATCCTGCTGCTGACTCCTATCGCTCTCTTGCTCAGGAGGTGCTGCGGC
>ERZ1023979.575-NODE-575-length-10594-cov-8.346333_pt1 | contig 10594 bp, 10 predicted proteins | sample MGYA00380434_ERZ1023979 | MGnify/ENA primary metagenome ERZ1023979 (study PRJEB33179, sample SAMN07449056) | human gut metagenome | biome: Human-gut; feature: Human associated habitat; material: Faeces | host: Homo sapiens | place: India:Kasaragod | collected...
AAGGCTTACGCCAAAGATTTCTGGCGATAGCGCTACCTGATGCAGAACATGATCGGCCGTGATTTCAAGCTGAAATACCGCCGCAGCGTGCTGGGCGTGGTGTGGAGCGTGCTCAACCCGCTGCTGATGAATGTCGTCATGGTGGTGGTGTTTTCCACGCTTTTTGACATGCGCGGCAGCGGTATCGAAAATTTTTCCGTATATTTGCTCATTGGGCAGCTGCTGTTCAACTTTTTCAATGAAGGAACCGGCAGCGCCATGGGCAGCATGCTGAGCGCGGCGCCGCTCATCAAAAAGGTGTATATCCCAAAATACATCTTTCCGCTGGAGCGGGTGTGCTTTGCTTTGGTGAACTGTCTGTTCTCGTTCATTGCTCTCGTTATTGTAATGCTTGTAACAGGAGCCAAGCTGCACGCCACCGTGCTTCTGGCGTTTTATCCGCTGCTGACACTGTTTGTATTCACGCTGGGCATCGGCCTTGCACTGGCCGCGGCAACAGTGTTCTTTCGGGATGTGATGCATCTGTGGGGTGTGTTTACGCTGGCGCTGAACTATTTTTCCGCCATTTTCTATGACCCTGAGCAGATGAATCCGCTGGTGGTGGGAAGCGTGGAGCTGAGCCTTTCCCAGGTCATCCGTTTCAACCCGCTGTACTGGTACATCACGGGCTTCCGCGCCACGGTGCTGGACGGCACGGGCCTCACCTGGAGCATGGTCTGGATCTGCGGCCTGTGTGCGGTCATCGCGCTGGCTGTGGGCCTGTTCGTGTTCCGCCGCCAGCAGGACAAATTTGTCCTGCATATCTGAGGGAGGACGCCGCTGTGAAAATGATCGAAGTAAACAACGTGTCCATGCGCTTCAACATGGCAAAGGAAAAGCACGAGAGCCTGAAAGAGTATTTTCTGGCCGCCGTGCAGGGCAAGCTGCAGTTTGAAGAATTTTACGCGCTGCGCGATGTTTCCCTCACCGTGCATAAGGGTGAGTTCCACGGGATCATCGGGCTGAACGGTTCGGGCAAATCCACGCTTTTGAAGGTGATCTCCGGCGTGTTCAAGCCCACGGCGGGCAATGTGGTGGTGCACGGCAGCATCGCGCCGCTCATTGAGCTGGGCGCGGGGTTCGACATGGACCTCACCGCCCGGGAGAACATCTATCTCAACGGCACGGTGCTGGGCCTGACGCCCAAGTACATCGACGAAAAATTCGACGAGATCGTGGATTTCAGCGAGCTGCGGGAATTTCTGGACGTTCCGCTGAAGAACTATTCCTCCGGCATGGTGGCGCGTATTGCGTTTGCCATCGCCACGATCACCAAGCCGGACGTACTCATTGCGGACGAGATATTGTCCGTGGGTGACTTCATGTTTCAGGAAAAATGCGAGGAGCGCATGCGCCAGCTGATGAGCGGAGGCACCACGGTGCTGTTGGTGAGCCACTCCATCGGCCAGATCGAGCGCATGTGCGACCACGTGACATGGCTGGAAAAGGGCCGCGTAAAGATGCAGGGCGAAGCGGCCGAGGTGTGCGCCGCATACAAGGCGCTGGACCCGGAGGCCGCAGCCATTCAGAACGCGAACAGCAACAAGAGGATCATTGAGGCGCCGTAAAGGCGCACATCACCGGCGCGGCTCTCGGCGGCCGGCGCGGGCCGCGGGGCCGGCGCATCCGCCCGGGCCGCGCCGCGTCATAAGACGGTACCGCACAATTCCGACGCCGACAGCGCAATGAGATTTTTGCGAAACATGGCGGAGAGCCATGGCGGCACAGTGCCTGAAGCTCAGGGTGTAAATTGTGCGGTCTGTCTTCGATGAAACCGGAAAGGGATAAGCCGTATGCCAGAAGAAAATACCCCCAAAAACCCGGCGGAGCACGATTCCTTTGCAAAAGCTCTGCGCCGCACGGCGCGCCCGGCTCATTTTGCAAGCCTTGCCCGCCGCGCCGCCGCCTGCCTGCGGGAGCGCGGCGCCGAGGCGCTGTGGCGCGAGGCGTCGTTCCGCATCAGCCTGATGACAAAGGGCGAGGTGTGGCGTTTCCGCGCCGACATCCCGCTGCGCCGGGAGCTTAAGGCCCAGCGCGCGGCGCGCTTTGCCCGCATGCCGCTTGTGTCGGTGGTGGTGCCGTTGTACAATACGCCGCCCAAATTTTTGCGCGAAATGATGCGGAGCGTGCTGGGCCAGACCTACGCCGGCCTGGAGCTGGTGCTGGCGGACGCATCCGACGCGGCCCACGGCGAGGTGGAAAAGGCTGTGCGTGCCGTGCGGGACGCGCGCGTGCGTTATATCCGCCTTGCCAAAAACGGCGGCATTGCCGAAAACACCAACGCGGCCCTTGCGGCGGCACAGGGAGAGTATATCGCTTTGCTGGACCACGACGACGTGCTCACCCCCAATGCGCTGTACGAGGCGGTGAAAGCCGTCAACGAGCAGGGGGCGGACTTTGTTTATTCGGATGAGATCGTGCTGGATTCCACGCTGAAAAAGCTGGGCGAATACCATTTCAAGCCGGACTTTTCCCCCGACACGCTGCGCGGCTGCAATTACATCACGCATCTGGCCGTATTCAGCCGTGCGCTGCTGGCGGCGGCGGGCGGCGGCGAACGCGCGGAATTTGACGGCGCGCAGGATTTCGACCTGATCCTGCGCTTGACGGAGCGCGCCCAAAAGGTGGCGCACGTTCCCAAAGTGCTGTATTGGTGGCGCGGGCACGGCGGCTCCACCGCCAGCGGCATGCAGGCAAAGCCTTATGCGCTGGCGGCGGGCGCGGCGGCGGTGGAGGCCCAGCTTCTGCGCCTGGACATGCCCGGCCGAGTGGAACCCATTCCCGGCAGCCCCGGCGCATACCGCACCCGGTATGACGTCACGCGGCCCGGCCGCGTGACGGTGCTTATCCCCAACAAGGACCATTCGGAGGACCTGGCCCGCTGTCTGGAAAGCCTGTACCGGAACGCCGGCTGGGACGATCTGGAGGTGCTGGTGCTGGAAAACAATTCCACACAGGCCGAAACGTTCGCCTGTTACAGGCGGGCACAGCAGCAGTACCCGAACTGCCGCGTGCTCACCTACAAAGGCGGCTTCAATTTCAGCGCCATCAACAATTTCGGCGCGCGGCATGCCACGGGCGCACACCTGCTGCTGCTGAATAACGACATCCAGGTGGAAACGCCCGGCTTCGTGCGGGAGCTGCTGTCTTATTCCCAGCGGCCGGACGTGGGAGCCGTGGGCGCGAAGCTTTTTTACCCCGACGGAACCATCCAGCACGCGGGCGTATTCATCGGTTTGGGCGGCAGCGCCGGACACAGCCATAAGGGCCACCCGCGGGACAGCGGCGGCGATATGTACCGCCTTGCGACCACGCAGAATATGTGCGCGGTGACGGGCGCGTGCCTGATGGTGAAAAAAGAGCTTTACGACCGCTTCGGCGGGCTGGACGAAGAAAATTTCGCCGTAGCGTACAATGACGTGGACTTTTGCCTGCGGCTGTGGCAGAGCGGGCTGCTGAACGTAATGACGCCCTTTGCGGCGGCGGTGCACCATGAGAGCAAGAGCCGGGGCGACGATACCCGCGCGGGCGGCGAGAAGCAGGCCCGGTACGAAAGGGAAAAAGCGCGCTTTTGTGCCAGATACGCTGGACTGATGCAGCAGGGCGACCCGTATTATAATCCGCATTTTACGCTCCTATATGAAAACTATGGGTATAAATAAAGAAAATTATACAAAATACGCGACCTGAAAGAGCCGCAGGGCCCCGCTTGCGGCATTGCCTGCGCAGCGGCGGATGCGGGAACCGGGTCGCGTGCGTCTTTGTGCCGCGCCGGTTCGGGGCGCGTTCATAGTTCATAAAGGGACGGCCTTTGGCCCGCAGCGCTGTTTGAACGGCCGCGCAAAGCGCTTCACGGCGGCGCATAAAAGGCAAGGCTGGCCATTGTTAAAAAGGAGATTATCCATGAATTTGAAAATCAAGCGCATGCGGGAGCTGGCGGGCTTCTTTGCCCAGACGGTGCGCACGGATGGCTTCGGCCCCACGCTCAAGCGTTCGGCGGCATTTTTGAAGCGGCGCTTCGGCAGCAAAAAAGGGCGTTTTCTGCCCAAAAAGGAAACGCTGGCGGCCCAGCGCGCGCTGGATTACGGCGCGCTGGGCTGGCCTGCGGTGAGCATCTGCGTACCTCTGTACAATACGCCGCAGAAATACCTGCGCCAGCTGCTGGACAGCGTGTTGGGCCAGACCTGCCCGAATTGGCAGCTCTGCCTGGCCGACGCCAGCGACGCGGCCCACGGTGATGTGGCGCAAACGGTGCGCGCCTATCAGGCCCGGGACGCGCGTATCGTATATACGAAGGTGGAAAACAAAGGTATCTCGGCCAACACCAACGCCGCCGCTGCGCTGGCCGCCGGGGAGTACCTGGCCCTTGCCGACCACGACGACGTGCTGGCGCCTCATGCGGTATACGAGATGATGAAGGCCGCTCACGAGACGGGCGCGGCGTTTCTGTACAGCGACGAGGCGTTGTTCACTTCGGACGTGCGCCGGCCCACGGCAGGCCACTTCAAACCGGATTTTGCGCCGGATTACCTCAACTGCTGCAATTACATCTGCCATTTTTCCGTGTTCCGAAAGGCTCTGTTCGACGCTGTGGGAGGGCTGGACCCTGCCTGTGACGGCAGCCAGGACCACGACCTGTTCCTGAAGCTGAGCGAGCGGGCCGTGCCTGTGCATGTTCCCAAGGTGCTGTATTACTGGCGTGTGCACGAGGGCTCCACCTCCGGCGGCACAGGGGCGAAGCCCTATGTGGCTGCGGCGGCCAAACGCGCCGTTGCGGGGCATCTGGCGCGCACGGGCGCAAAGGGCGCGGTGGCGGACGGCTTGTTTCCAAGCACCTACAAGGTGGAGTATGCCGTCGAGGGAAATCCGCTTGTCTCCATCCTCATCCCGAACAAGGACCACGCGGACGATCTGCGCAAGGCGCTGACGTCCATCTTCACCAAAACGGCGTATCCCAACTATGAGGTCCTTGTCGTCGAGAACAATTCCGTGGAGCCCGCCACCTTTGACTATTATCGGGAGCTGCAAAAGCAGCATCCCAACTGTCGCGTCGTGACGTACGAGGGCGGTTTCAATTTCAGTGCCATCAACAATTTCGGCCGTAAGGCCGCCCGGGGCGAATATCTGCTGCTGCTCAACAATGACGTGGAAGTCATCAACGGCACATGGCTGGGCGAGATGCTGGCCCTGTGCGCGCAGCCGGGCGTGGGCATCGTGGGCGCGAAGCTGTATTATCCGGACGATACCATCCAGCATGCGGGCGTGATCGTAGGGCTGGGCGGCTATGCGGGCCACAGCCACAAATACGCAAAGCGCGGCGGAAGCGGCTATATGTTCCGCGCGGCTACGGTGCAGGATCTTTCTGCCGTTACGGCCGCGTGCCTGCTGGTGAAGGCCGCGGTGTACGATGAAGCGGGCGGTTTGGACGAGGACTTTGCGGTGGCGTTCAACGACGTGGATTTCTGCCTGCGCGTGCGGGCGCTGGGCTATCGGGTATTGTTCACGCCTTATGCCGAGCTGTACCACTATGAGAGCAAGAGCCGGGGCCTTGACACGAAAGGCCCGGCCAGGGAACGCTTTGAGGGCGAGCGCCGCCGCATGAAGCAGCGCTACGGCGAAAGGCTGCTGCGCGACCCGTTCTATAACCCAAATCTGACGCTGGACCGGGAGGATTTTTCCGAGAGCGACGCTCTGCCCAAGGACGACCCTGTGCCGGGCGTCCCGGCCCGTGGATAGCGCCAAGGCGGCGCTGCGCCGCGTGATGAAAGCGCGCATCGCCGCGCTGGACGCCGCTTATGATAAGGCGGCGGGCGAGGGCATCGTCCGGCGGCTGACGGCCCATCCCGCCTGGGCCGCGGCGGATTCCGTGTTCTGTTATGTGGGCCGCAGGGGCGAGATCGACACGCGGCCCCTTCTGCGCGCCGCGCTGGAGGCGGGCAAAACGCTGGCCGTACCGCTGTGCATGGGGCCGGGCATGATGCAGGCGCGGGCCGTGCGGAGCCTGGAGGAGCTTGCGCCGGCGGGGCCTTACGGCATTCCGGAGCCGCCTGCCGGTGCGCCGGAGGTGCCTCCGCAGCGATTGGCGCTGTGCGTGCTGCCCTGCCTTGCCGCCGCGCCGGATGGAACGCGCCTGGGTTATGGCGGCGGGTATTACGACCGCTTTCTGCCGTTGGCATGCAACGCAGTGAAGATCGCCCTGTGCCGCGCGGTGCTGCTGGAGCCTGTGTTGCCCCGGGAATGCCACGACGTGCGTGCGGATTTTGTACTGACGGAGGACGCGCTGTATGCCTGCAAGGGCGGCGGCTGAGGCGCCGCGCGGAAAGAGAGGAGCAGCATGCGAGGAACATTGACGCTGCCCGACGGCTATGCGGGGCTGTGCAGCATCGACCTGCAAAAGGACAAGCGGCTGGCGCTGCTGATCAACGGGCTGGCGCTGCTCATCGCGCTGCCGTTGGTCTTTTTGGGCAACCGGATCGTGCTGCTGCGCACGCTGTTCAGTATGGACGATGGCTTCGGCTTTTATTTTCTGCGCCTGGGTATGCTGACGGCTGGGTATGCGGCATATGTTGTCCTGCACGAACTGGTGCATGGCGTCTGTATGAAATATTTCAGCGGCGCGCCCGTGCGCTACGGCTTCACCGGGCTGTACGCGTATGCGGGCAGCGAAGCTTATTTTACAAAGAAGCGCTATTTTATCATCGCGCTCGCGCCGGTGGCCGTTTGGGGCGTGGTGCTGCTGGCGCTGTGCATGCTTGTGCCCGCGCCGTGGTTTTGGACGGTCTATTTGATCCAGATCGGCAACATCGCGGGCGCGGCCGGAGACTTTTATGTGGTATGGCGCTTTGCCGCAATGCCACCGGACATTCTTGTGCGGGACGCGGGAGTGGACATGACGGTTTACAGCCGCGGGCGTAAAGTACAGGCTCAATGACATATGCGGCGGAAGCATCTGCGTGCTTCCGCCGCTTTTTTGTGGGCAGGGCTTGACTTTTATCTGCTACAAGTGTAGTATAAAATTGTCTTCTACAAATGTAGTAAAAGCGGCGTTATCTGCCGCATGCTGAAGGGGGCGAAAAAATGAAAGAAAAGCTGCGCCGTCTGCCGGATTCCGAGCTGGCGGTGATGCAGGCGCTTTGGCGCGCGGACGCGCCGCTCACGCGGCCGGAGCTGGACGCGGCGCTGACGCATAGGGAATGGGCGGCCACAACGGTGGTGGCTCTGTTGGCCCGACTGGAGGGAAAGGGCTTCATTGCCCGCGAAAAACAGGGAAGGGGTTACCTGTACCGGGCGCTGGTAACGCAGGATGCATACCTTGCCGCCGAGAGCCGGACACTGCTGGGGACGCTGTATGGCGGCAGGCCGCGCAATTTTATCGCGGCCCTGCACGACGCAGACGCGCTGACGCCCAACGACATCGCGGAACTGGAGGATTACCTGGAAAAGGCAAAGCGGGGTGACGTGTGATGGAACGGCTTTTGTTCGCATACGCGGGCGTGGGGCTTGCCACGGGCGCAGCGGCGCTGGCACTTCTGGCTCTGGCTCCTTTTTGGGAAAAGCGGTATGCCGCGCGGTTTCGGTGCATTGTATGGCTGGCGCTGGCTGTACGCCTGCTGGTTCCGTTTGCGGCGCCGCTGCCTGCGCCCGCGCCTCAGCCGCTGCTGCTGGAGCTGCCCGCCTCGCTGCCGGATACGGCGCGGGCAGGGGAAACACAGGCAGCCGGCGCGCCCCCGGGCCAGGCTGCGGGGACGGGGGAAAGCGTAGCGTCCGTACCGCAGGCATCCGACAGAAATACAGAACCGGAAATAAAGGAAGCCTTTGGAACGGCATAGGCGGTGCCGCGGGAAGCGGATGCCGGCGTGCCGTCTGCACAGGAGGAAGGGTGGACGGAGGCTTCCGGAGCATCACGCAAAACTCCCGTTCTCCGCTCCGGAGAGATCCTTCTTCCAGCGCCGGCGCGGCTGGCCGGCTTTGTGTGGCTGGCGGGCGTGGGCGTATGTGCGCTGTGGCACCTTGCGCATTATGCGGTATGGCGCGCCCGCACGTTCCATTGGAACCGGCCGATGGAAAGCTCTGCGGCGCGGAAGGCTTACGCCGCGGCCTGCCGGGCGGTGCGTATGCGCCGCGCACCGGGGATATATGCCAATGCCGCCGTGCCGTGCCCTATGGCCGTGGGCGTGCTGCGTCCGGTGGTGCTGGTCCCGGAGGCCCTGTATGAAAGCCCGCTTCTGGAATGGATGCTCCGCCATGAATTGACGCACATAAAGCGCGGACATATCGTCTGCAAAGCGGTGCTGCTGTCTGCGTGCGCCGTACATTGGTATAACCCGGCGGTATGGCTGCTGGCGCGCCGGTGCGAAAAGGAGCTGGAATTCGCCTGTGATGAAGCCGTGCTGCACGGAACAAAGCTGGGAGCACCTGTCCGGGCGGCTTATGGTGAAGCTCTGCTGGCCGCTTTGAAGGCGGGAGCAGGCAGGCCCGCGCCGTTCACCACCTGCTTTGCGCCCGGTAAAAAAATGATGCTGCGCCGCTTTTCGGCCATTTTCAGCAAGACGGGAAAGCGCGCGGGCCGCGCGGCACTGGCCTGCATCCTCTGCCTGGCTGCGCTGGCAGGCAGCTTTGTGGCATGCAGTGCCGAACAGCCGCCGGTTTCCGTTAAATCCGCGGAAAGCGAGCCCAAGGCCGCGGCGCTGCCCGCGCAGGCCGGGTCCATGGAAAACGTGAAGGAGCACTGGCTGGTTTACGGCGCATCGGTTTATCCGGGGCGGGACGGCGAATGCGTGATGGCTTACAACAGCGCCGACGGCAGCGAGGTGTACGCGCCCGCGCCCCGGTGGGAGGGAAAACGCAATATCCTGTACGGCGGCAGTTACTGGCCCCGGGAAGATGCATGGTTTACCGCAGCGTGTGATGCGGATGAGGAGCACCCCGGCCGCGTGACGCTGTACACCTCCCGCGACGGCGGCGCGCAGTGGACGGCTCAACCGCTGGACCTGGTGGGTGAAGGGCAGAACACACCGATTGAAAACATATACAGCATGGAGGTCGTTCGGGACGACCTGTTCTATCTGATCACGGGCGTATATGCCGGAACGGGTGAAAGCCAAACCGCAAAGCTCTGGCTCTGGCGCTGCGAGGGCGCGCCCGACAAGCCGTTGGAGCGGGGGGCGGTGCAGGGGTGGCCCGTTCCTCTGCCGGAGAATACCCACGTCAGGCGGGCGCGTTTTGTGAACGCTTCTGTGGGATATATCGCCGCCGGGTATGAAATGGGCGAGCGGTTTACTCCGCAGCCCAACGTGCTGCGCACGGTGGACGGCGGCCAAACGTGGCACCGGCTGGACTTTCGCGCCGCGCTGCACGATGCGCCCTATGGCGGGTATCTTGGCTGCTGCATTTTCATGCAGGGGACGACAACGGAGATTCGCTGCTTTACGCCGCTGAATGGAATCACGCTGGAGAATGTGTCGCTTGTTTCCGAAGACTTTGGCGAGACGTGGAACTGGTATCCACGCATGTATGTTCGGGATGAGGCCGGGACGATCACAGCCATCCGGTATTTCACGGATAAGGCCGACGGCCTGCGCCTGCAGCTGGAGGAATGCGAAAAGCAGTTACCCGCGCAGCCGGATGCGGCCCGCGAGGAGGAGCATGCCGCCTGGTGCGAGCGGCTGGAGAAAGCCATCGCACGCCAGGAGGCAGAGCGTACCTGACGGCGGAACACAAAAAGGGCGGGGAGTTCCCCGCCCTTTTGCTATTTCATTTTTGAAAATTGCTCCAGCGCTTTTTTCAGATTTTCCACAGTGGTTTCCCGGTCGCCCGTTTCAAAGCCCGCCAGCACACAGTGCTCCAGATGCTCCGCCATGATGAGCCGCGCCACCTGCGTCAGCGCGCTGGACGCACTGGAGAGCTGTACCAGCAGGTCGTCGCAGGGGCGGCCCTCCTCCACCATGTCGCGGATGCCGTTTACCTGCCCCGCGATACGCGCAAGACGCTGTGTCACACCGCTTGAATGTTTACATTCCATCGTTTTCCTCCCTGTCTGCCCGCACGGGCCTGCCGTTTTGACGGGGCGGAACGCCCGGCAGAAGCCGAAACACGCGCCCGTCGATTTGTAATATTCCGTCCCGCCGCATGCGCGAAAGCTCCCGGCACAGAGCGCTGCGCTCGCAGCCCAGATATGCCGCCAGCCCGGCGCGGGTGTACGGCGTGCGCACAGCGCCGCCCGGCGCGGGCAGAGCCTCGGTGCGCAGATAGTGCAGCACCTTTTCCCGCAGCGAATGCAGCATCAGAAGCTCCACCCGCCGGTCCAGCGCGAAGTATTTGTCCGCCATGGCCGCCACGAGGTTTTGCAGCACTGCCGCGTGGGCGGCGTCCAGCGGAACGCCCGGCCGCAGCAGGCTTTTGTAGGGGATGAGCAGTACCGTCACGTCCGTTGCGGCCGTCACGGTCACCGGGCTTTTTGCTCCCCGGCTGCCCGACAGAATGTCCGCGAAGATGCCGCCCACCCCCATGCGCGTCAGCGTAAGCGTCCCCCCGTCCGCCGTCTGATTTTCCGCCA
>ERZ1023979.577-NODE-577-length-10546-cov-8.157468_pt1 | contig 10546 bp, 9 predicted proteins | sample MGYA00380434_ERZ1023979 | MGnify/ENA primary metagenome ERZ1023979 (study PRJEB33179, sample SAMN07449056) | human gut metagenome | biome: Human-gut; feature: Human associated habitat; material: Faeces | host: Homo sapiens | place: India:Kasaragod | collected...
AAGAGCTTCTATTTCGCATAAATTCTTTGCGGCTGAGGGCGCTGTCCCGCCGCCGTATTTCAAGGAACGGAGAGATGATCATGCGCGGAAAAAAGCAGAACGTGCGTCTCTGGGCGGTCATTTTCTGGCTGATCGTCTGGCAGCTTGCCGCGATGGCACTGCACGCGGCATACCCGCACGGCGCGCTGCTGCTCCCCTCTCCCCTTGCCGCCCTTGCGCGGCTGATGGCACTGGCGGGGACGGCGGCATTCTGGCGTGCCATCGGCACGTCGAGCATGCACATCTTGGGCGGCTTTTTGCTTTCCTGCGCGCTGGCAGTTGTGCTGGCGGCGTTTTCCGCGCGGTTTTCGCGCGTCAAAGAGCTGCTTGCGCCGCTCGTGGCGGCGGTCAAGACCGTGCCGGTGGCGTCGTTTATCATTCTGGCGCTTATCTGGCTCTCCAGCCGAACGCTGCCGCTGTTCATCGCGGCGCTGATGGTCTTCCCGCCCGTGTACTTAAATGTGTTTGAGGGCATCCGGCGCACGGACGCCTCTCTTCTGGAGATGGCGCGCGTGTTCCGCGTGCCGTTTTCGCGCACACTGCGGGGCGTGTATCTGCCGCAGGTGCTTCCCTACTTCCGCTCCGCCGTCAGTGCGGCGCTGGGCCTTTGCTGGAAGGCCGGCACCGCGGCGGAGGTCATCGCCCTCTCCGGCGGTTCGATCGGTGAGAAGCTCTACAACGCGAAGATATACTTCCAGACCGCCGACCTCTTTGCCTGGACGGCGGCGATCGTGCTGATCTCGGCGGCGTTTGAAAAGCTGTTTCTTCTCCTCGTGGACAAGATCGCAGAAAGGATGGGAGCATGATGGAGCTTCGAGTCGAACACCTTTGCAAGCGCTACGGCGAGAATGCCGTGCTTGACGACATTTCCTTTACCGCGCGCGTCGGCGTGACGCGCCTGCTCGGTCCCTCAGGCATCGGCAAGACGACGCTGCTGCGCGTGCTGCTCGGGCTGGAAACGCCGGACAGCGGCACGGTCAACGGCGATAAATTTCGCTGGACGGCGGTCTTTCAGGAAAACCGCCTGCTCGAAGGGCTGGACGCAGAGGGAAATCTTCGCTTCGTCCTCGGCGCGAATTACAACGCCGCGGCGGCGCAGGCGCTCCTGGAAGAACTGGGACTTGGCGACGTGAGGAAAAAGAAGGTACGCGATTATTCCGGCGGCATGCAGCGCCGGCTGGCACTCGCTCGAGCGCTGCTCGCGCCGTCCGACGCGCTCGCGCTCGACGAGCCGTTCACCGGCCTCGACGCGGAAAACCGCGAGGCCGCGATGCGCGCCATCCTGCGCGCGGCAGAGACGAAAATCGTGATCCTCTCCACACATGAGGAATTACCCATCCCCGTCCCCTGCCAGATCATCGAATTGTAAAAAGGAAGCGCAAGCATTTTGCTTGCGCTTCCTTTTTTGATGAAATTATGCACCGATGGCCTCGTCATAGACGGTGCTCGCGCCGCTGTGGGCGGCGACGAACTTATCGCGGAACGTATTGACCAGGCTCTCGTTGCCGTAGACGGACACGACGTACTGGCCCGAGGTGAAAATCACAAGCTTATCGGGGAAGCCGCACATCCACTGCTTGCCCTGCACGGCGCTGCGGATGTCGGCGGCGACGGTCGAAACGTTGCCCGCGTCACTGACGTGGAACGCGCCGCAGGTAAAGGTGTTGAGGTTCATCATGTGCACGAGCGATGCCGCGCCGTCGATGAGCGACACGTCGGCGGACGGGAACGTCAGCTGATAGGTCAGGTTGTCAGCGTTCGACACATCGAAGCTGCCGGGCGCGCCGTCGACGCTGTGCTCTGCGTCTCCGCCCGCGGCGGGAAATTTGTCATCCTCGCTGTATGTGCTCCAGACAGACGTGAGCAGTGAGAGCGCGCCGGTGTCCTGCGCCGCAGGTGTTTCCGACGGTGTTTCCGCGGGCTTGGAGGGCTCGGCAGGTTTAGCAGGTTCGGACGGCTTGCTTGCGGGCGTCTCGTCCTTCTTGCTGTCGGACTTGGTCGGTTCCGCGGGCTTTTGTGCCTCGTTAGGCTTTTCGCCCTTGTTTGCGTCGGGGTCGATCTCTGTAGCGTCGGACGCATTGTCTTTGTCCGCGTCATCCGCGGAGGGCTCGTCCTGCTTGTCGTCGACGGCCTGTGTGGGATCGTCCTCTTCCGGCGTCTTGTCGTCCGCCTTGCTGCCGCAGGCGGCGAGCGAAAGCGTCATAGCGAGCGTCAGAAGAAGGCAAAGCAGCTTTTTCATCAAAGTTCTCCTTGCGATTTAGTATTTGTATACTGTATTGTAACAGAGATTTTTTAGAAAAGGAAGTCTTTTATTTTCTTCTTGCGAGAAGTGCAAAGGGTTTCCCTGCGCCGCGCAGAGGAGCGAGTCAAAGGGGGTGTTCTCTTTCGCGAAAGAGAACACCCCCTTTGGAACCCCCAGAGAAAGGCGTTTTTTCATTGCAAGCAAGCAGCTCGAAGAGCTACAATGCTTGCCGATGCTACTTCCTGCGCGCGGCGTTGCCGCGTTAGCATTGCTATACGATTTGATTTGCTCCTACTATCCGCTGCCGCTCTGCCCATCTTGTAGAAGTACACCTAATCATCGTCTATCGAGGTACTCATCAATGCGGCGAGCGCAGCAATGCCGCATTCGGTAAGCAGTCTGCCGCCGGACAAACGTCACTCGCGCCTCACGATAGTAAGGCGCGGTTGAGAGTTGTCACGAATCGCAGGGATTCATGGCGAAGCCATGTACACCGCACCCGATTGCGCAGCGCGAGCAGCTCTTCGAGCTACAGACTGCCAATGTAAAATTTTCTCTCGGGGGATTTAAAGGGGGATACTCTCTTTTGAAAGAGAGTATCCCCCTTTAGTTCTCCGTCCTCACGCCGTGGGGACAAATATGTGTGATTATATCACATAATCATAATCCCCATCCTCGCGCAGCAGATCCGCGAGCGTGTACTGATCAAGATATTTATTGATGACATCGTTCAGTCCCGCCCAGAGCGAGAGCGTGCGGCACTCCCCTGCGCGGTCGCAGGGCGAACTGCCAGCCTCGAGGCACGCGACGGGGGCGAGCGAGCCCTCCATCAGCCGCAGGATCTGGCCGGTCGTGAACTGATCCGGGCTCTTGCACAGGCGGTAGCCGCCGCCCTTACCGCGCATGCCCTCGACCACGCCGCCCTTGACGAGCGATTTGACGATGCTCTCTAAATATTTTTCTGAAATGTCCTGCCGCTTGGCGATCTCCTTGAGCGGGATGTACCCGTCGGTTTGGTGCTCGGCCATGTCGATGAGCACGCGCAGCGCGTAGCGGCCCTTGGTTGAAATCATCATAGTATGTTCACGCCTTTCTAAGCACATCCGTTGAAAGGCATTCGGGAGTCGGCCTTCTTCAACTTTTGATATTCCTATTATATTACATGGTTTATGGGAATTCAATAGATTTTTTCGAAATTTCCTCTTGACAAATCCAAACGCACATCGTATAATCCCTACATACCTACTCGAAAGGTTGGTAATGAACGTGAATTCATTCCTTCACCCGTTCCGATGTCGCCGCGGCAGAACATAAGAAGCAAGCGATCACCGAAACCTATAAAACAAACAATAAAATTTTGATATAGAACGTACATTGTTCAGGAGGAAACATTATGAGCAAGATTTACACTTCTGCGGACCAGCTGATCGGCAAGACCCCGCTTCTCGAACTGTCCCACATCGAAAAGGCTGAAAAGCTCGAGGCTAAGCTCCTCGCCAAGCTCGAATACTTCAACCCCGCAGGCTCCGTCAAGGATCGTATCGCCAAGGCCATTCTTGATGACGCTGAGGCAAGCGGCAAGCTGAAGCCCGACTCCGTCATCATCGAGCCGACCTCCGGCAACACCGGTATCGGCCTTGCATCCGTGGCCGCCGCGCGCGGCTACCGTATCATCATCGTCATGCCCGAGACCATGAGCGTCGAGCGCCGCCAGCTGATGAAGGCCTACGGCGCAGAGCTCGTTCTCTCCGACGGCGCAAAGGGCATGAAGGGTGCCATCGCCAAGGCTGAAGAGATCGCCGCGCAGACGCCGGGAAGCTTCATCCCCGGCCAGTTCGTCAACCCCGCGAACCCCAAGGCGCACTATGAGACCACCGGCCCCGAGATCTGGGAGGACACCGACGGGCAGGTCGACATCTTTGTCGCCGGCGTCGGCACCGGCGGCACGCTGACCGGCACGGGCAAGTTCCTCAAGGAGCAGAACCCCGACATCAAGGTCGTCGCCGTCGAGCCCGCCTCATCCCCCGTTCTGAGCAAGGGTGTTGCGGGCGCGCACAAGATCCAGGGCATCGGCGCGGGCTTTGTGCCTGACGTTCTTGATACCAAGATCTATGACGAGATCATCACCGTCGAAAATGACGACGCCTTTGCCACCGGCAAGCTTGTCGGCCACAGCGAGGGTGTGCTGGTCGGTATCTCCTCCGGCGCTGCCGTTTGGGCCGGTATCCAGCTTGCCAAGCGTCCCGAGAACAAGGGCAAGACCATCGTGGTCCTGCTGCCCGACACCGGTGACCGTTACCTCTCCACCCCCATGTTTCAGGATTGATATTTGATCCCTCTCTCATCTCTCTAAATGGCGAAGGCCCGCTTCCGAAAGGAAGCGGGCCTTTGTCCATTTTATTTTCGGTTAGCGTCGTTTTTGACTGCCCGCGTTCCATTCGCGCAGGTCCTTGAGCTCGTCGTAGAGTCGGCAGTAGCTTTCATGCCGGCCTCTGACGATCCTGCCATCTTTTACGGCCTGCCGCACCGAGCAGCCCTTTTCCTTTGTGTGGCTGCACCCGACGAATTGGCAGTCGCCAAGGTAGGGCGAAAAGTCCAAAAAGCACTCGGGTAGCTTTTCTTTGAGCTCCAAATTGAGCCCCGTCGTCTCGAACGAGGAAAAGCCCGGCGTGTCGATGATCTCCGCGCCGCAGGGTAGCTCGTAGAGCTCAACATGGCGCGTCGTGTGCCGTCCGCGGCCGAGCGCCTGACTCACCTCGCCCGTCTTGAGCGACATGCTGGGGGCGAGCGCATTCAGAATGCTCGACTTGCCAACGCCGGAGTTGCCTGTGACGGCGGAGAGCCGCCCGACGAGCTGGGCGCGAAGCGCCTCGATGCCTTCGCCCGTCTCCGCACTGACGCTGACGGTGCGAAAGCCTGCGCTTTCATAGTATTCCCGCAGCGCGTCCGCGGGGTCTAAGTCGCACTTGTTGATGCAGATGAGCACGTCGCAGCCCTTGAGCGCGGCGATGGCCGTCATGCGGTCGACCAAATATGGATCGGTCTTCGGGATCGCCTGTGAGCAGACGATGACCATCTGGTCGATGTTGGCGACGCTCGGGCGGTCAAAGCTGTTTCGGCGCGGCAGAATTTCGTCGATGCGGCCTTCGCCGCCCGGCACCTCGCAGAATTTGACGTCGTCGCCCACGAGCGGCGAAATGCCCTCCCTGCGGAATTTGCCGCGCGCCTTGCAGGTGTAGAGCTGTCCGTCCGCGCATTTGACATAGTAGAAGCCGCTCAGTGCGCGCTGTATTCTTCCTCTCACGGCTGCGGTTCCCCTCCGGAGGTCGTGGCGTCATCGCCGTAGTCCGGCATGGCGGGGCCTTCGCTGATGACAAAGTTGATGGTCGTGCCTGCGTCCACCTTCGTTTCGGCGCTGATGCTCTGATCGATGACCGTGCCGTAGGGCTCGTCGGACGCGCGCTGCGTCACCTCGCCGACGACAAGGCCGGTCTGCGTGACCTGCTGGCGGACGATCTCAATGTCGATGCCGATGAAAGAGAGCACTGTCACAGGCTTGGGCTGCTCGCCCTTGCTGACGACGAGCGTGACGCTGTCGCCCTCCTGGAGCGTTTCACCAAACTCGGGGATCGTGCGGATGACATAGCCCTTCGTGATGCTGCTGTATTCCTCGACCGGGTCGTTGACGACAAGGTTCAGGTCAAGGTTGGTGAGCTGGAGCGTCGCGTCGCGGTACTCCTTGTTGACGAGATTCGGCATTTTCTCCGTCTTGGCGCCGGAGCTGACGAAAACCGAGATGACGCGGTTGCCCTTTACGGTCTTGCCGCGCTCGGGCGACTGCTCGATAATCTGACCCGCCGCGTATTTGCTGCTCGCGCGCTGGCCGATCTGTTCGATCGTGAAGATGCCCTTCACGTTTTCGTCCTCGTTTGCCTCGTCGATGGTCATGCCGATGAGATGCGGCACCACATACTCCGTCGGCGTCTGCTCGCCGCCGAGAAGATCGCTGAAGATCGCGTGCCAGAGCAGCACGATGAGTGCCACCGCGGCCACCGCCGCGCCGATGATCGTGAGCAGCTTGCGCGTGCCCAGCTTGTGCGGGGATGCCTCTTCTTCCTCCTCGTTGTCCGCCTCCTGCACCTTCTGTGCCTTGGAGACGGTGTGCACGGCGGGGATATACTGCGTGGGCTCATCCACGGTCTCGCGGTGCAGGTCTTCGATCGTGAAGTCGAGGTCGACCTCGGGATTCTTGCGGAACTCCTCAAGGTCTGCGAGCATTTCATCCGCCGAGGCGTAGCGCTTCTCCAAATCGGAGGCCATCGCCTTCATGCAGATGAGCTCAAGCGCTTCGGGCACGTCGGGATTGATCTCGCGCGGCGAGAGCGGCACGGAGGAAAGGTGCTGGATGGCGACGGAAACGGCGTTGTCGCCCTCGAACGGGAGTCTCCCCGTCAGCATTTCGTAGAGCACGACGCCCGCGGAGTAGATGTCTGAGCGCGCGTCCGTGCGGTCGCCCCTCGCCTGCTCGGGCGACATGTAGTGCACTGAGCCGAGCGCCTCCTGCGTGAGCGTGTTGGCGGAGTTGGCGAGGCAGGCGATGCCGAAGTCAGCGACCTTGACGCTGCCGTCGCGAAGCACCATGATGTTCTGCGGCTTGATGTCGCGGTGGATGATGCCGCGCGAATGCGCGTGCGAGAGCGCCTTCATGATCTGCGTGATGAAGTGCAGCGCCTCACGCCAGTTGAGCTGGCCGCGCTTTTCCATATACTGCTTGAGCGTGATGCCGTCGATGAGCTCCATGACGATATACTCCGTCTCGCCGCGGCTGACGTCGTAGACCGAGACGATATTCGGGTGCGAGAGCATTGCGACAGCCTGCGACTCGTCGCGGAAGCGGCGGCGGAAGTCGGCGTCCTCGGCAAGGTCGCTCTTGAGCACCTTGACCGCCACGAGGCGGTTCAAGCGGTGGCACTTGGACTTGTAGACAACGGCCATGCCGCCGCTGCCGATGACTTCGAGCAGCTCATAGCGGTTGTCGAGCATTTTTCCAATCATATTGTTCATACGGTGCCACCTCCTTTACTCGTGTTCAATGAGCACAGCCGTCACGTTGTCCGGCGCGCCCTGCGCCTTGGCGAGCGCAATGAGATCATCAAGGCTTTCTTCCGCGCTCTTACCCGCGCACACGGCGCGGCAAATTTCGTCGTCCGTCGCGGTGACGACAAGGCCGTCCGTGCAGAGGAGAATTTTGTCCCCCTTGGTGAACGAGACCTCGAATGCGTCGCAGAGCGTGTTTTCGTCTGGGCCGAGCGCGCGGGTGATGAGGTTGCGGTTCGGGTGCGTGCGCGCCTCCTCGGCGGTGATGTTGCCGTTTTCCACGAGCGTCTGCACGACGCTGTGGTCGTGCGTGATGCGTGTGATCTCGCCGCCGCGGATCAAATACGCGCGGCTGTCGCCTATGTTGCAGACGATGGCGTACTTCTCCTCTGCCACTGCGCTGACGAGCGTCGTGCCCATGCCCTGATAGGCGGGGTCTTGCAGCGCGCGCTGATAGACCGCCGTGTTGGCCTTCGCCACGCAGAACGACGCGAGCTCGCGCAGCTGCTCGGCGGTCATGTCCGCGCGGATGAGCGCGCGCATTTCCTTCATAAAGGTCTCCACCGCAACAGAGCTTGCGATCTGTCCGCCCTCGGCGCCGCCCATGCCGTCGCACACGACGGCGATGAGCAGCTTTTCGCCCTGCTCGACGGCAAAGGTATCCTGATTTTCATGCCGCCGCAGACCGACGTCGGTTTTTCCGCAGGCTCTCATTGCGCGGCCCCCTCTCTTGCTTTCATTTCTTTGCGCCGCAGCTGTCCGCAGCTGGCGTCAATGTCGCCGCCCAGGCTGCGGCGGACCGTCGCCGTCAGTCCGTGGGACTCAAGGCGCTTTTGGAATGCCGCGACGCGCTTGCTCGGCTTGAACTCGCTCTCGACCACGTCGTTGAGCGGGATGAGGTTCACGTGCCCCGGCATGCCGTGGATCTTTTCGGCCAGCAGGTCGGCCTGCCAGTCGTGGTCGTTCACGCCGTCGATCATCGCGTATTCAAACGAGATGCGGCGGCCGGTCTTCTTAAAATAGCGGTGGCAAGCGGCGAACAGCTCCTCCACGTCGTAGGCGTTGTTCACGGGCATGATGCGGCTGCGCGTCGCGCTGTCGGGCGCGTGGAGCGAAACGGACAGCGTGAGCTGCAAATTGTCCTCCGCGAGCGCGTCGATACCCGGCACCACGCCGCAGGTGGAAAGCGAGATGTGCCGCATGCCGATGTTCATCCCGTCTGGATGGTTGATGAGCTCCAGGAAGCGCAGCACGTTTTTCCGGTTGTCCATCGGCTCGCCGATGCCCATCAGGACGATGTTCGAAATTTCGCGTCCGGAGTCAAGCTGCGTGAAAAGCACCTGATCGAGCATTTCCGACGGTGTTAAGTCCCTCACCTTGCCGGCCAGCGTGGACGCGCAGAATTTGCAGCCCATGCGGCAGCCGACCTGCGAGGAAATGCAGACCGTGTTGCCGTGGTGATAGGACATCAGCACCGTTTCGATGCAGTTGCCGTCGGATAGCTCCCAGAGGTACTTGATCGTCCCGTCGAGCTTTGACACTTGCTTGCGCGCGACCGTCGGCACGGTGATGTAGTACTCCGCCCTGAGCTTTTCGCGCAGGGATTTGGGAATATTCATCATCTCGTCAAAATCGGTGATGCCGCGGTGCAGCCAGGTGAAGACCTGCTTGCCGCGGAACGACGGTTCGCCCATCGCGCGCAGCGCCGCGGTGATTTCCTCCAATGTCATTGACTTTAAATCAGTCATGCGTCTTTCTCCTCATGCGGCTGAGATAGAACCCGTCCGTATTGTCGCGCTGCGGCCAGAGCGTCAAATGCCCCAGCGCGCTCACGCCGTTCGGCAGCGAAAAGGCTTCGTAAGTAAACTCGTCGTGTGCCTTCAAAAAGCCGTCCGTCACCTGCTCGTTCTCCTCGGGCAGGATCGTGCAGGTCGAGTAGACGAGAAGGCCGCCGTCTTTCACATAGCGCGCGCTGTTCTCTAAGATCGCGCGCTGGATCTCCGGCAGCGCGGAAAATTCCTGCGCATCCTTATAGCGGATGTCTGGCTTTTTTCGGATGATGCCAAGGCCCGAGCACGGCACATCGCAGATGACGACGTCAAAACGCCCCGCCCATTCCTCGCGGAACGCGCGGCCGTCGACGGCGGCGGTCTCGATGCATGTGATGCCGAGGCGCTGCGCGCCCTCGCGGATGCGCTTCAATTTGTTTTCATGTAAGTCGCACGAGAGGATGCTCCCTTTGTTTTCCATCGCGAATGCCGCGGCGAACGACTTGCCGCCCGGAGCGGCGCAGACGTCCAGCACCCTCTGCCCGCGCGCAAAGTCCGCGGCGCAGACGATCAGGTGTGCCGCCGCGTCCTGTACGGTGAAGCGGCCATTGTAGAAAGCACTGAGCGTCGTTAGGTCGCCCGTGCCGGAAAGCTCCAGGCATCCGGGCACCCACGGGTGCGGCGTGACGCAGACGCCCTCGCCGCGAAGTTCGTCGACGAGCGCTTTTTCATTCGTTTTGAGCGGGTTGACCTGTACGCTGATGGGCGAAGCCTCGTTGTCGATGCGAAGAAACGCTTCCGCTTCCTCGACGCCGAGGAGAGACACGAGCTTTTTCACGAGCCACTGCGGGTGGCTGTAGGCGACGCTCAATCGTGCGATATTCCCCTCCGGCAGCGGCGGGAGATTCGACTTATTCTGCGCGACCTTGCGCAGCACGGCGTTGACGAGTCCGCTCGCGGCGCTTCTGCCGTTCGTGCGGCAGAGCTCCACGGACTCGCTGACGGCGGCGTGGTCGGGCACCTTGTCCAAAAACAAGATCTGGTACGCACCGATGCGCAGAATGTCGGCAAGCGGTGGCTGCAAATGGTCGAGCTTCTGCGTACAGTAGGCGCTCAAATACCAGTTCAGCAGCAGCTCGTTCTGCATCACGCCGTAGACGATGCGGCTGCAAAGCGCCGCGTCCTGAGCACTCAGTGCGCACTTGCCGAGCTGCGCCTTCAGCGCGGCGTCCGCCCACGCACCGTTGCGGCGGCAGGCGACCAGAACGGAGAGCGCGCATTCGCGCGCGTTCGCGGTATTTCCCTTACGCATCGAGGACCGTCCCCGCGGCGATGCGCTTGCCGTTCAGAAAAGCGTTCGCTGCCATGCGCTTGCCGCCGTCGGGCTGCAGCTCCGTGA
>ERZ1023979.583-NODE-583-length-10441-cov-7.468804_pt1 | contig 10441 bp, 7 predicted proteins | sample MGYA00380434_ERZ1023979 | MGnify/ENA primary metagenome ERZ1023979 (study PRJEB33179, sample SAMN07449056) | human gut metagenome | biome: Human-gut; feature: Human associated habitat; material: Faeces | host: Homo sapiens | place: India:Kasaragod | collected...
TGGAGATACGCTGCTTTTCGCCGCCGGAGAGCGTGCCGCCGCCCTCGCCGACGACCGTGTCGTAGCCGTTCGGCAGCGCCATGATGAAGTCGTGGCAGCGCGCCTTTTTCGCCGCCGCGATCATCTCGTCCTCCGTCGCGTCGGGCTTGCCGAAGAGGATGTTCGCGCGGATGGTGTCGTTGAAGAGGTAGACGTTCTGGAACACCATTGAGATGTTCGAAAGCAAACTGTCGCAGGTGAATTCGCGCAGGTTGTGTCCGCCGACGGAGATGCTGCCGCTCTGCGGGTCGTAAAAGCGCGCGAGCAGGCTGCAAATGGTCGTCTTGCCGCTGCCGGAGGGGCCAACAATGGCGGTCGAGGTCTTCTCGGGGATCGTGAACGACACGTCCTTGAGGATCTTTCGCTCATCGTAGCCGAAGTCAACGTGGTTGAAGCGAATATCATAGTGGTCGAGCCTTACGTCACGTCCATTCGCATCGATGAAGTGCTCACCTCCGAGCGCGTCGAGCTGGTCCATCGCGTCGTCGATGACGCCGAGCGTATGCGCGCTGTCGCTGATGGGCTCAAGGCTCGCAAAGATGCTGAACGAGAAGAAGACGAACATCAGCATGACGGAAAAATCCATCTGCCCGTTCAAACACTGCATCGCCGCCGCGAACGCGAGGCCCACGCTGCCGCACTTGAGCGCGAGCAGATGCAGGGCGTTGGCGGGCACATAGCCCCACTCAATTTTTAAGTGGATGCGCTTGCTGTCGCCGATGGCCTTTGTCACCGATTCCATCGCCGCGCCGCTCTTGCCGAACGACTTAACGACCGCAAGGCCGCGCGCGTATTCGATGACCGCGCCGGTCATATCGCGGTTCGCCTGCGCCTCCACGGGCGCGTTGACGCTGCTGTAATGCGAAATGATGAGCATGAAGCCGAGCGACAGCGCCGCCGCGGCAAGCGCGATGAGCGCCGTGACCGGACTGCACACGGCAAGGCAGACGAAGATGACGAGGAAATTTAAGTATCCACCGATGAAGTTGTCGATCATGCGGATGCCCATGTTTTCAAGCGTTGAAAGGCCCGTCGTGATGGAATTCAAGATATTGCCGGTGCTCATTGTCTGGAAGTAACCGAGAGACACGCGCTTGAGCGCATCGCCGACGGCAAGGCGGTCGCGCGCTGTGAGCTGGTAGCTGATGGGCTCCTGCAATCTCGCGCGGAGATAGTCGAAGAGGAAGCGCAGCAGCACGAGCACGATTTGAATTACGATCGTCTTCCAGATCCACGCGGCGTCAAACGCCGCGCCGCCCGACTGCGACTCGATCAGAAGTCCCACGGTGTAGGCCGCGAGCGCCAGCGGCAGCGCCGCGAAGATATGGGAGAAAAAGGTCATCACAAAGCCGAGGTACAGCTTACCCTTGAATTCGCCGCACCAGTCGATGATGCGTTTTACCGTTTTGAACATTGCTCACGCCTCCTTTTCCGCGGCTGAGACCGCCCAGTTTTGCGCGCCGATGTGCGCCAGCCACATGTCCTTGTAGAGCGGGCAGGAGGCAAGCAGTTCCTCCTGCGTGCCCGCAGCCTCGATCGCGCCGTTTTTGAGCACGACAATGTTGTCGGCATTTTTGATCGTGGACAGGCGGTGCGCGATGACAAGCAGCGTCTTGCCCTTCGTCAGCGCGGCGATGCTGCGCTGGAGCTTGTCCTCATTTTCGGGATCGGTGAAGGCCGTGGCCTCGTCCAGAATGACGATGGGCGCGTTTTTGAGCATCATGCGCGCGATGGCGATGCGCTGCTTTTCGCCGCCGGAGAGGCGCTTGCCCGCCTCGCCCGCAGGCGTGTCGTAGCCCTGCGGGAGCTTTTCGATGAATTCCTCGCACTGCGCGGCGCGCGCCGCGGCCCGGACCTGCTCGTCCGTCGCGCCCGGATCGCCGAGGCGGATGTTTTCAAGCAGCGAACAGTTGAAGAGGAAATTATCCTGCGTAACAAAGCTGACGTATTCCGAGAGCTGAGAGAGCGGCATATCCTTGACATTCACGCCGCCGACCGTGATCTCGCCCGCGCTCACATCCCAGAATCGCGCGATGAGCTTCGCGACCGTCGACTTGCCGCCGCCCGACGGGCCGACGAGCGCGGTGAAGCTGCCCTCGGGGAGCGTTAAGTCGATGCCGTGCAGCACCTCGTCCTTTTCCTCTCCCATGTAGGAAAAGCGGACATTTTTGAGCGCGACGTCCGTGTGCTCTACCTTTGCGCGCTGCGCCGGTTCGGGCAGCGACGGCATCTCGAGAAATTCCTGCAAATTCTCCACCGTGAACTTGACCTGCCGCATATTTTCGGAAAACACTTCTAACTTCGCCAGCGAGCCGACCATCGAGATCGACAGCATCACCGCGAGCGCCGCCTGCGGCGCGGTGATCGTGCCACGGTCCGCTAGCGCAAGCGCGGCCGGCAGCGTGCCGATGAGCGTCGAGGGGAAGAGTGCGAAGCTCAGCTTCATCGTGACGAACGTGGACGTGAGCCACCGGACGACAAACGTGCGAAAGTCATTGATTGCGCCCGCGTATTTTTCATAGCTGACGCCCGCACGGCCAAAGGCCTTGATGACCTCGATTCCCTCGATATACTCGACGATCGTGCTGTTCATGTAGCTTGCAGATCGGTCGTACTTTGAAAAGCTCTCGCCGCTGATCTTGAACGTAAGCCCCATGCAGAGAAAAGAAAGTGGGAACGTCACGAGCGACGCGAGCGCCAGCCGCCAGTCGATGCACAGCAGCGCGAGGATGCTGACGACGGGCAGCACGATGTGTCCCGCACCCTCGGGGATCATGTGCGCGAGCGGCGGCTCGAGATTTTCGATCTTGTCGACCATCATGCTCTTGATCTCGCCGATGGAGTGGTTCTCCACATCGCCGAGCGGCGCGTGGAGGAAGCGGTCGGCCAGCCGCAGGCGCAGCGCCTCCAAGATCGTGTAGGCCATCGCGTGCGACACGCCGGTCGACAGGCTGAAGAGCAGAATTTTGACGGCATAGGCCAGCAGCGCCAGCAGGCACCACTTTATAATTCCCGCCGCCGTAGCCGTCCCCGCCACGAACAGACACAGCATTGCGTACATGCAGTAAAACGGCGCAAGCCCCGCCGCCACGCTGAGCACGGACAAAACGACCGACAAGTACATCCGCTTTTTCTCGCCCTCCGCGTAGGCAAAGAGCGTGCTCATCCAGCTTTTCTTTTTTCATCCTTCATATCGTCTTCCCCTTTCCCTGCGGTACTCCGACGGCGTCAAGTGCATGACCTTTTTGAACGCACCGGTGAATTTTCCCGCGCTGTCGTAGCCGATGCGCCCGCCGATCTCAGAGACGCTCAGCCCCTTTTCTCTCAGCAGCAGCTCCGCCGCCAGATTCATGCGGTAATTCTTCAGCCATGTGCCTATGGCTGCGCCGTAGACTGAGCGGAAGCACGTCTTCATTGGCGTCATCGCAATGTCGAAGCGGCTCGAGAGCTCCTCCTGCGTGAAATTTTCCGCCACATGCTCGGTTAAAAAGCGCTTGATGGCCTCGACCTTTTCGACCTGCGTTTTGTAGAAGTACGGCCGCTCGCTCTCCTCCTGCGGGATGGTCATGGCATCAAGGCAAAGCAGCAGCTCTAAAATTTTGACCTTGAAGTACGGGATGCGTATCTTTTCCGGCACGCGGTACATCTCGCCGAAGATGTGCTCCATCCGCTCTGCCCCGCGGACGACACGCGGCGTACTGCCGAGCTGCCAGCGCTCGACAATCTTCTCTGGCGTCGCGGGAAAGTCCCTGACCTCGCACGGCAGCGATTCTTTCACAATGTTTCGGTCGAACGCGACCGTCAGCCCATGGTAGTGGCAGGACGGAAAGTGGAACGTGCCCGTGTGCTGCTCGCGCAAATCGAGCTTCATATCCCCTGCCGCCGTGTAGGCAACCAAGTTGTCGCTCGCGGCGTACTCCATGCGCCCCTCGCGGCAGTGGTCGATGGCGAGCATCACGCCCGAAAAGATCTCATAGGTGGTCATCGTGCCGTCGCCGGTCTCGTTTCGAAACTGCCAGACCGCGCAGCCGTCGCTCTGCGCCAGCAAAATAGCGCCCTGATGTTCAAATAGTTTCTCTGCGGTCATCTCTTCCGCTCCTACCTTTTCAGGTTAGTCATTTCTAACTGTTTGGCAGTATACCACAGCTTTTGCCGCTTGTCTTTCCCCATCAGGCAAAATTGTTCCGTTTGGACTTCATTTTTCTCTGTAAAAATGAAGATATCGTACAAGCCATTTCCCCGCCGCAATGGTACAATAGCCCTGCGAGGGAGGGATGCGCATAAAAGACGAGCGCCGCAGCGCGGTCTATGATGACGAGCTGCACCTTGAGGCCTACCGCTTCGAGGGCATCGTGCAGCCCTTTCCAGCCCACTTTCACGAGCATTACGTCCTCGGCCTTGTCGAGCGCGGCGAGCGCCGCCTCTCCTGCTGCGGCAAGGAACTCCCCCTGCGCGCGGGCGATCTGCTGCTTCTCAATCCCGGCGACAGTCACGCCTGCGAGCAACGCGGCGGCGAAACGCTCGACTACCGCAGCCTCACGATCACGCAGAACGTCATGCGCTCGCTGTCGGAAGAGATCCCCGGAACAGACACGCTCCCCCGCTTTTCTCCCAATGTCCTGCGCGACAGCGAGCGCCGCCTGCGACTTCCGCACGCTGCACGAGCTCATTTTGTCGCGCTCACGGGAATTTGAAAAGGAGGAAGCGCTGCTGCTCCTGCTCTCGCGCTTGTTCGAGCGCTGCGCGCCGCCCTTTGCAGCGCCCCAGCCCCCGCGCGGCGAGATCGACGCAGCCTGCGCATTCATGCAGCGGCACTTTGCCGAGCGCATCACGCTCGACCGGCTCTGCCGCTGCGCGCATCTCAGCAAATCGACGCTGCTGCGCGCCTTCACGCGTGAAAAGGGCGTGACGCCGTACCGCTACTTAGAAGCCGTCCGCATCGGTGAGGCCAAAAGCTCTTAGAGCGGGGCGTGCCGCCCGCCGAAGCGGCGCTGCGCACGGGCTTTTCCGACCAGAGACACTTCACAAACTTTTTCACCCGCTTTATCGGCCTTTCTCCCGGCACTTACCGCGAAATTTTTACCGGCAGGCGCACGCCGCCAGCACCGGACGAACCAGAAAACACATAAACCGCAAAGAAAAGAGGAACACCATGGACTTCACCAACGAAAAATGTGTCATGCTCATCGACGACTCTCTCCCGCTCGGCCTCATCGCCAACACCGCGGCCATCATGGGCATCACGCTGGGCCAGAAAATGCCGGAGGTCGTCGGCGTGGACGTCGCCAACCGCAGCGGAAGAACGCACCTCGGCATCATCGAATTTCCCATACCGATCTTAAAGGCCCCGCCCGAGCGCATCAAGGCCATCCGCGAAGCACTCTACGAAGACGAGTTTGCTTACCTCACGGTCGTGGACTTTTCCAACCTCGCACAGGGCTGCAAGACCTATTCAGAATTCATCGAAAAGATGGCGCAGACAGATGAAGCTGCGCTCTCCTACCTCGGCATCGCCCTCTGCGGCAATAAAAAGAAGATGAACAAACTCACCGGCAGCCTGCCGCTGCTGCGGTAAAATGAAAAAGGGACTTAAAGCAGCTTCAAGTCCCTTTTTATCGGTTTTTTGCTCTTTACCGGTTCACGAGCAGCTTTTTCATGCCGCGCTCGAGACCGTCGACGGTCAGCGGGTACATGTCCACCGCCCTTGCGATATAGCCGTAGCTCTCGCCCCAGTAGCCTCCCCAGCGCGGGGGCTCCTCGGGATTGAGCCAGATCAGGTGATCGTAGTGCTCGCGGAAGCGCTTGATCTGATCGAGGCCCGACCACTTCGCCTCGCCGGTGCGGTAGTTGTAGCGCTTTTCCATCAGCTCGTACATATCCATCAGCGCATCGCCGACTAAAATGACCTTGTAATCGTTGCCGAAGTTTTGCAGGATCCAATCCGTCGCCACCGCGTGCTCGCGGTACATCCGCGGGTCGGTATAGACGCTTGAATAAATGCAGTTGTGGAAGTAGTAGACGTGCAGCTCTTTAAAATGGTTCGACTGCCGCGCCGCCTGAAAGAGCATCGAGCAAAGGTTGGAATAATACTCCATCGAGCCGCCGGAATCCATCAGCATCAGCACCTTGACGGTATTTTTGCGCGGACGCTTGTAGCAGACCGACAGCGTTCCCGCGTTGTCGCAGGTCTCGCGCACGGTCCCATCCACGTCGAACTCCGTTTTGGCCTCCTGTGTCTGCTCGGAATACTGGCGCAGCAGGCGAAAGGCCATCTGAAACTGGCGAATATCGAGCACATTGTCCTTGCGAAAGTCGCGGAACCTGCGCTCCCCTGCCACCTGAAACGCGCGGCGGTACATGCTCTTCCCGCCCACGCGGATGCCCTGCGGGCTGTGGCCGCTGTTGCCGAAATTCGAGTAGCCGTTCGTGCCGATCCAGTACGAACCGCCGTTGTGCTCCTCGGTCTGCTCCTTGAGGCGCTCTTCGAACATTTTGAGAATTTCCTCAATGCTCTTTTCCTCATAGCCCTGCGTGCGCAGGAACTTGCGGAACTCCTCCATTGCGGCGGCAGGGTTGTTGAGCCAGTCCATCAACTCCTTGGGAAGCTCGTCCTGATATGGCACGCCGTCGAAGTATTCAAGGAAGATCTGGTCGAACTTGTCGTAATCCGCCTCGGACTTGACGAGCACCGCGCGACAGAGCTCGTAAAAGCCCGTGAGCGAATCGTGCTGCAGGTCCAGCATCAGCCCCTCGATGAGCGTCATCCACTCATTCAGGCTGACGCGAAAGCCGTGCGCGCGCAGAAGGTAGAAAAATCCAGTAAACATGGCGTTCTTATCTTCTCAGTCGGCGCTGCACGGTGGAGATATCCTTGTCCTTTTTGAGGAGCACCCCGATGAACGGGATCTCCTTCGTGATGCGGGACGTGTCCACGCCGGTAAGCTCGAGCGCGCGGATCCAGTCGACAAGCTCGGATGTCGAGGGTTTTTTCTCCACCGAGTCGATCGAGCGGATATAGTAGAACGCCTGCATCGCCTGCATCAAAAGCGTCTCGTCGACATGATCGAAGTGGACGCGGATGATCTTTTCCATCTGCTGCTGGTCGGGGAATTCAATATAGTGGAAGATGCAGCGGCGCAGGAACGCGTCCGGCAGCTCCTTTTCCGCGTTCGAGGTGATGATGACGATGGGACGGTGCTTGGCCTTGATGGTCTCCTTCGTCTCGGGAATGTAGAATTCCATCTTGTCGAGCTCCCAGAGAAGGTCGTTCGGGAACTCGAGGTCTGCTTTGTCGACCTCGTCGATCAGCAGCACGACCTGCTCGTCGGCGGAAAACGCCTCGCCGAGCTTGCCGAGCTTGATATACTTTGCGATATCGTCCACGCCGGATGTGCCGAACTGGCTGTCGTATAAACGCTGCACCACATCGTAGACGTACAGGCCGTCCTGTGCCTTCGTCGTGGACTTGACGCTCCAGATGATGAGCTTTTTGCTCAGTGCCTCGGCCACAGCCTCGGCGAGCATCGTCTTTCCCGTGCCAGGCTCACCCTTGATGAGAAGCGGTTTTTTGAGCGCCATCGCGATGTTCACCGCATTCATCAGCTCTGGGCTCGCAACGTAGTTTTTGCTGCCTTTGAAAGTATTTTCCATAGTGTGCTCCTTGCAAAAAATCAAAATCAATGATATTGTACCCTTGCCACACGCCCCTTGTCAAATTCATTGTTTTGACCTGTCCCCAAATTTTTTCTAAAAATTTGAAATTTCCTCTTGCATTTCCCTGAAAGCTGTGGTAGTATAACACCGTTGTCCGATATGAGACACGCGCCGTTAGCTCAGCTGGATAGAGCGTCTGGCTACGGACCAGAAGGCCGGGGGTTCGAATCCCTCACGGCGTACCAAAAGTCCTCGAAATCGTCTGATTTCGAGGACTTTTGCTTTTCATAAGTTGTCATTTTCGGATACCACTTTTTCCCGACCCAAACGCTGACCCCAACGGGAGCGGGTAGCGGAAAGCATCAGACGGCACTGGATAGGATGTTCCCCATCGTTTGTGCCGCTTTGAGCTGGGCGTCGGTGGTAACGTGGGCGTAGGTGTCCAGCGTGAAGCCTGCGGAGTAGTGTCCGAGCATACTGCTGACCGTTTTCACGTCCACGCCGTTCTGGAGCGCCATCGTCGCGAAAGTGTGACGGAGATCGTGGAATCGGATGCGGGGCAGCCCAGCCCGTTTCAGCACTCTTTGCAGCATATGCAGGACGCTGTCTGGTGACATGGGGCCTCCGGTGGGCGATGGGAATACCCATTCGCTGTTGCCCTTTTTTCTTCTTTGTTGCATCAGAACGTCTATCGCGTCTGCCGACAGTGGCAGGGTGCGGTAGGCGTTTTTCGTTTTCAGCGGTGCTTCGACCACTTTGCCGTTTTGCCGCGAGATGGCTCGCTGGATTTTCAGCACACCACGGTCGAGATCAACGTCCGTCCACTTCAATCCCAGCAGTTCGCCGCGCCGAAGTCCGGTGGCGAGGTCGAGGTAGTAGAGCTCGTACACGCCGCTGTCCCTGGCCTCCTGGAAGAAGGCGCTGAGCTGGTCGGCGGTCAGGGTCTTCATTTCCTTGTGTTCGACTTTCGGCAGGGCGCAGCCCTGCGTTGGATTCTTGCTCACCAACTTCTGTTCCATAGCGAGGTTGTACGCCGAGCCGATCATCTGATGGATGTTTCGCACGGTTTTCGGTGCTAACCCTTTCGGCTTTTTCTTGGCCTCGACGCGGTCTACTCGCCCGCTGTCCAGCAGGTGCTTGTAGAACCGCTGTAAATCCAGAGAGGTCAGATCTGCCAGCGGGATGCCGCCGATCTGCGGCTTGATGTGGTTTTTCAGAAAGCCTTGTGAGGTTTTGAAGGTGGATGGTCTGAGTTTTACTCTGGCATAGTTTTCCATCCAGACCTCCAGCCAACTTCCCACGGTGTAGGTCTTGGCCCGTCCGTAGTCGATGCCGACGTTTTCCTCGATGGCTCTCTTGAGTTTCTCTTTCACTTCCGTTTGCGTCTTGCCGAGGACATTTTTGATGATGGCCTTTCCGGTTTTGGGATCTCGGCCAACCGTGTAGCGGCCCTCCCAGCGGCCATCCTTGCGTTTGCGGATATTGCCCTCGCCGTTTGCTCGTCTTTTCGGCATGGTATCAGCCCCTTTCGCAACGAACAATACCGTAACCAAGGGAACAAAGCTACCCGAAAGTCGAACTGTTATCAGAAAGTTATCATTTGCACCTCGGAGCCGCGCTGCCTTTTCTTTGTCTATTGCGGTGCAATTCTTGCGCTGCCGGAGAGCGCTTCTTTAGTTACAGCGGTGCGATTTTTGGACGGTCAAGAAGCCCTTTCCATTGACTACAGCGGCGCAAAATATACCCGTTTTCCTCCGAAAATCGCCACTGCTCAAAGAGCACTTTTTCGAGTGGTTGAAAACTGCGATTTCCTCAACCGCCTGCGGAACGGTCACCTTGAAAAGTCCGCCGTCACGGGGGTCTGACGCCCCTTACGTTCACCAAAGACCGCGAAAATGCCTCTCAAGGTGCACCTTAGACTGCGGTTTCAAAACCTCGGAAAGCCCCGCACTGCGGGGCTTTGTGGCTGAGAGGTGCCCAATTACGGGCACCTCTCTTTATCTTGTGCTTTTATCGAACGGCCTTCACCACTCAGAAAACCTTCCTGTAAAGTTCGGCTTTTCGCCCAAACCCATTCCCACGAATATCGCCAAAAAGTTACCGCCACAACGCTGTTCCCAACCGTTTCTCATCCCGCTTTTCAACTTCTCTCACAAACGGCCTACGTTCGCTTTCACGAGTGAAAGTGGGTACACACTCGGCTTTCGGAGAAGAATCGCACACAGCGGCTTACACGCCGAAACAGGGGCCTTCCGGATGGGGGCGCTATTACTACCCTCGGAGCGTTCCACACGTTTCGGAAACCCTGCGTGGCCGGGGTTTAAAACGGCAAACTTTGCCGCTTTTGGGGCTTGGTCGTGGATGCTCCCAAAGAACGCAGAAAGCCTTCGGAGCAGCGATGCGCTTATGCGCGTCGCTGTTCCGAAGGCGTCGCGGCCCCGCTGGGCTGCGTAATCTTTTTTTGCTTTTGTCAGAATTGTGGCTTGTACACCCTGCGCTCAGAACTCTCTGCGTGTATGAGGTAGGGGTGGTATCACTACCCTCGGCGTGCTTTGCGTACTGCTGAAACGCTGGACGGCCGCTTGCAAAAACGGTTAATTTACCATATAAGTGCGATAGAGGAAGGTAACGATTTGTGCGCGGGTGCAGCTATTGTCCGGCCCGAACAGGCCATCACCAATGCCGTTTGTGACTCCGTTCTCCACCGCCCATGCCACAGCGTTTGCATAGTAGCTATCGGTAAGAACAT
>ERZ1023979.592-NODE-592-length-10243-cov-7.885650_pt1 | contig 10243 bp, 6 predicted proteins | sample MGYA00380434_ERZ1023979 | MGnify/ENA primary metagenome ERZ1023979 (study PRJEB33179, sample SAMN07449056) | human gut metagenome | biome: Human-gut; feature: Human associated habitat; material: Faeces | host: Homo sapiens | place: India:Kasaragod | collected...
CAAAGCACGCAAAGGCAAGCGCGGCCAGCAAACCGACTGCCGCCACCCGCATCCCATTTTTCCGTTCCATCCAAACCATCCTCCTCACTTTCCCGGTCTTTCAATCATCTATATGAAACATGCACGCCCCGCATGCGTGGATGTCCGCACTGCTCTTGTGATTTCGGCGCGGTTTTTGTATAATAGCTTCATGACCGCCGCTCCAAAACGCCGGGAAATCGCCCTGCGTTTCGGGCGCGGCCTGATCTGAGGTGAAATTTTGAAGGTTGCATTTTATACGCTGGGCTGCAAGGTGAACCAAAACGAAACGGGCGCGCTGGCCCAGCTTTTTTATGAAAACGGCTTCGAGCCCGCGCCGGACGGCGGGGAAGCGGATGTGTACATCGTGAACAGCTGCACCGTGACGGCGGGCGGCGACAAAAAAAGCCGCCAGTGGCTGCGCCGCGCCAAGCGGCGGAACCCCGGCGCGGTGACCGTGCTGACGGGCTGCTTTCCTCAGGCCTTTCCCGGGGAAGCGCTGGCTGTAGAGGAAGCGGACATCATCACAGGCTCCGGCGCGCGCCGCCGCGTGCTGGACAACGTGCTGCGCTTTTTGCAGGAGGGTGGCCGTATTGTGGACATTGCGCCCCATGAAAAATCCGAACGCTTCGAGGAGCTTCCCATGGAACGTCTGGAGGGGCATACCCGTGCCTTCATGAAAATAGAGGACGGCTGCAACCGGCGCTGTGCCTACTGTGTCATTCCGCGCGCCCGGGGCAGCGTGCGCAGCCGCGCCGAGGAAAGCATCCTCGGCGAGCTGGCCGCACTGGCAAAGGGCGGATACGCCGAGGTGGTGTTTTCCGGCATCAACCTCTCCAGCTACGGCCGGGACACCGGAACAGATCTGGCCGAGATCGTGGAAAAGGCGGCGCAGGTGCCGGGCATCCGCCGCATTCGCCTGGGGAGCCTGGAGCCTGACCTTATGACAGAAGAAATGATCGCCCGCATGGCACGCGTTCCGGCTTTGTGCCCCCAATTCCACCTTTCGCTGCAAAGCGGCTGCGACGCCACGCTGCGGCGCATGCGCCGCATTTACGACACCGCGGGCTATCGCGCAGTGGTGGAAAAGCTGCGGGCCGCGTTCCCGGGCGCGTCTTTCACCACGGACATCATCGTGGGGTTTCCCGGCGAGACCGAGGCGGATTTTGAGGAGAGCGCGGCCTTTGTCCGTGAGATTGGCTTTTTGAAGGTGCATGTGTTCAGTTTTTCCCGCCGGGCCGGCACGCCCGCTTACGATATGCCGGACCAGATAGACGAAGCAGAAAAAGCGCGCCGCAGCCACCGGCTGCAGGCCGAGGCGGACGCTGTGCGCGCCCGAGTCAGCGCCGGAATGGAGGGATGTCCTGTCGAGGTGCTGCTGGAAAAGCCGGTGAACAACACGCTGTTCACCGGGTACACCCGGGAGTATGTCCCCGTCCTGCTGAAGGCCCCCGGGCACAGACAGGGCGGCATCGTGCACGCGGTGCTGGGCGCGTTCGACGGCACGCGCTGCGCCGCAGCTCTGGCCGAATGAGCGCCGCCGTTTTCAATCAAAATGCCGCAGCCCCGTCCCGCGCATTTCGGGCGGGGCTTTTCTGTGCCCGTGAATACTGAAGATCTGTGAAAAAATGTGGAAATCCCCCGCGCTTGCTTGTGTGTCGCCGTTTTTTGTATTATGTTAAAAGGAAGGCCCCCGCGCCGCACTGCGGCGGACGGACGGCCACGGAAAGGAGGGTGCGCGGCATGCGCGCCGGAATAAAATTCATTCTGCTCATACTGGCCTGTGCCGTGCTGTTCGGCGCCGGGTTTCGTCCCCGCCCCCTGCCCGCCGCCGCTTATGCCGCGACGGGATATTCCTTCGCAGGAGCATTGCGCGCCTGGAAAGAATCTCTGGGGCCGCCTCTGCCGGAGGCCGTTCTGCTGGACGTCCCCGTTGTTTACCAGTGGCCCGAAATGCCCAACGGCTGCGAAGCCACCGCGCTGACAATGCTGCTGCAATATTATGGATTTGCCGCCGATAAGCTCTCCGTTGCATACGATTATATCCCCCGCTCGGACTTCACCTACACCTGGTTTTCCACCTACGGGCCGGACCCTGCCTCCGCCTACGCAGGCGATCCGGCGCTGTTCGGCTTTTACTGCCTGGCCCCTGCCGTGGCCGAAGGAGCAAACCGTTATCTTGCGGAACAGGACAGCACGCTGCGCGCGGTGGATATCAGCGGCGCGGACGGTTACGTGCTCCGAAGGAGCATCGCTCAGGGACGGCCGGTGGTGGTCTGGGCGACCATCGGCTTTGAGCCCTTGGTGTACAGCGATTATTCCTGGCGGCTGTATTCAGACAGCTCCGTCTACCATCCCTACAAAAACCTGCACTGTCTTGTGGTATGCGGCTACGACGCGGACTATTTTTATATCCGCGATCCGTTATACGGCGCGCTGCAGATCGAATGCGGCACCTTCCTGCTGCGCTACGCGGAAATGGAACGCCGTGCAGTCGTGCTCAGCGAAGCGCCGCCGGATGCGTCCGCTCTGTATCCGGGAGGTGCAAGGCTCTCGTAAGCCCCACTGTAAAAACAAAAAACGAAAAGCGTCCGGCTGCTTTGACGGAACACCGCCAAAGCAGCCGGACGCTTGATTTTCCAGCGCTGCAAATAAAACCTTTTCCTGATGTCTACAGCCCCGGGACAGCCCGCATGCCCGAAACCGCCATCCGGCCGCTTCACTTCATTCCGCGTCCAACGCAGGTTCCCCTACGGCCAAAGGAGGCGTTTCGCCGCGTTCCAAAGCAAGCATAGCTGCTTCGGCCCGCAGCTGCAGATCCCGCGCGGCCTGTTTTTTCGGCAGCGATGCATCCGCGTACAGCGGCGCGCCGATGCGCAGCGTAAAACAAGGCTTTTTGCGCCACGCCCAAAGGCCACGGGCCGGACGCCGGCACAGCATCATGGGCACCACCGGACAGCCTGCACGCACCGCGGTGGCAAACGCACCCGGATGGAACGCCCGCAGGCCTTCATGGTACGGCACCAGCATGCCCTCCGGGTAAAAATGCACGAAAGCGCCGCCGCGGATACGCGCTTCCATGCCGCGCTCCAGCGCCGCCATTCCGTGGATATCATCCGGCAGCGGCACGCCTCCGCAGAAGCGGATGAGCCAGCCTGTAAATGGCTTTTGCAGGTTGGACGCCAAGCTGATAAACCACAGCCTGTAGGGAAACAGCGCCACCTTTGCCATGGTGCAATCCAGCGGATGAACATGGTTCATTATGCTGACCGCACCGCCCTGCACGGCGTCGAGATTTTCCCGGCCTTCGATCCTGGCGCCCAGCCAAAGGCGGTCCAGCAGCCACAGGATGGGAGAAAGCAGCGTGGTGAACAGCCAGAACAACAGCGTGCGCACTGTACCGCCCTGACAGAAATTGCGCCGGATGGCCTCACAGCTGGGGCTTGTGCAGCGCCGCCAGCGGCTGAGGGGCACCTTGCGGTAGCCTTTGCGCCGCTTGTCCCGGATCGCCGAGGCGTACATCTCCTCGGCGCGGGCCACACAGGCTTCCACACGATTCTCATCCTGCCGGAGCGCGTACTGTTCGGCATAAGCGCGTTTTTCCTCCGGATGCTCCACCCAGTAATCGATCCTGCGCGCAAGATCATCCGCGTCGCCCGCACGGAACAGGCTCTCCGCGCACAGCGCGAACTGGCCGGTGGCGGAAAGCGGCGAATCCGAGATGACCGGCACCAGCCCGCAGGCCAGCGCCTCCATACAGCTGATACCCTCGATCTCGGCGTCGGAGGCATGGACGTAAAGGTCGCACATATTGATGAGCCGGCGCAGCTCGTCCTGGCCGTAGAAGCCGAACACGGGCGGATGCGCCAGCCCCGCGGCAAGCTTGCGGTATGCCTTTTCCTTAGGGCCCTTGCCCGCAAATACCAGCTGGAGCCTGTCTGCATATTTGCTGTGTTTCGCAGCCTCTATGATCAGATCCTGCCGTTTTTCGCCGGAAAGGCGGCCGATCATCAAAATCGTGAACCTTCCCTCCAGCTCCGGTGCGCGCGGCACCTGCGCGGGACGAAACGCGTCCGCAACACCGTTGGAGATGACCCACAGCTTCGCGCCGTAGCCATGGCTCTCCAGCTGCCGGGCGATAAAAGCGCTGGGACAGTGGATATGGTCGAACCGGTTGTAAAACACCTTGTAGAACCACCAGTACAGGAAATCATTCACGCGCCTGTTTTTGCCCAAAAAAATGCTGGAGGTGATATTCTCCGGCTGCACGTGAAAGGCCGCCACTGTGGGAATGCCCATCTGGCGGGCCAGTTCCTCCCCCCTGCGGCAAAAGCGGAACGGCATATAAAAGTGCACGATATCGGCGTCCTTGAAGGCCGTGTAATATGCCTCTTCATCGGGCTTCGCAAAGCACATGCCCTGGCTTTCGATGAGCTTCTGGAACACCGGGATACGGTGCACCGGAGCGCATATCTTGCCCTCGCACGGCGCGCCGCCCGCAAGAATGACAACCTCGTGCCCGCGCCTGCGCAGCTGGCCCGCAAAGCGCCGCGCCGTCACAGTGGTGCCGTTGTTTGAATCGTCGAACTGGTCGATCACCAAAACAATTTTCATTCAGAGCCTCCATTGCCCGGGGCGTTTTCACGCTCCAATATCTGCTGCAAAAGCAGCGCGGCGCGCGCTTTGCGCCGCTTTGTTTCCTCGGGCGCGGCACTCCATACGCCGTCCCTGTGCTCCAGCACATCCCCCTGCGCCGCACCGGGCGGCAGGTCTGCCGCAGGCACGAACGCACTGCCGCCCGCGTCATCCACCAGACGCGCCGTTCCGTTTTCCAACGCGTCCACAGAATAATACATCACGCCGCCTCCTGTCTGCTTACGGCCATCTGCAAGATCCCCGCCTTGTCTACATACGCAATGATTGTTCCCTCCGTATCGGTACGGTAGACCTGCGCCCCCACATTTGCAAACGCGGCCAGCGCCTCGCTGTGGGGATGTCCGTAGGAATTGCCCGCTCCGCAGGAGACCACAACGGCCTGCGGGCGCACCGCATCCAGAAATGCCTGGGTATTGGACGTGGACGAGCCGTGATGCGCCGCTTTGAAAACATCCGCATGTACATCCGCGCCGCTTGCCAGCACCGCGTCCTCCACGGCCTTTTCGCCGTCGCCGCTGGACAGGCAGCGCAGGCCCGGCGCCTCAAACAGCGTCACCAGAGAGATATCGTTGAGATTTTCCGCGGCCACACCGTCGCCCAGCACCGTGAGCGTCCCTTCTCCCAGCGGGAACACATCTCCCGCGCGGGCCGTCACAGTGGAGATTTGCTTTTCCCGGATGGCGTCCAGCAGATTCAGGAAGGTGGATGTAGTGGGCATCGGCGCTTTTGCAAAATCCGGCAGCACCGCCCTGTCCACAGGGAACGCATCCAGCACGGCCTGCATGCCGCCTATATGGTCCGCATGGGGATGCGTCATCACCAGCAGGTCCAGCTTTGCAACGCCTGCGGCCTGCAAGTACGCCACCAGCCCGTCCGCCGCTTCCCGCTCGCCTGCGTCGATGAGTGCGAATGCGCCGTTCTGTTCCAGCAGAACAGCGTCTCCCTGCCCCACGTCGATAAAATGTACTTTTGTAGCCGCGCCCGCCGCTTCCTCCGGCAGATGCGGCACGGGCGCTGCTACGCCGAACCAGCTGTACAGCTGCTGCCAGGTGGGCATCGCGCCGCCGTTTTCCTCACTGAGGCTGATAACGGCTGCCAACAGCACCAGCACCGCGACAATGCCGCACAGCACCGCCGTCAGCGCTTTTTCAAATTTTTCCTTCCGCTGTTTTTTCTTTCTCCTGCTTGCCGCCATGTGCCTGCTCCTTTATCTGGTCTGCCTGCCGTGCGCGCGCCGTTTGTGCTGCCGCCATGCCGCTGCACACCGCCCGCAGGCTGCGGGCGCGCCGCGCTGCACGGCCGTGTGCCCGCGCGTTTCCCAGCCCCGCGCCCGCCGCACAAAAGCGGGATCAGGTCCTCCCGATGAGCCAGCTGCAGCGCCTTGCGCACCCGCGGCGTGTTCTTCGGCTCGTAATATTGCAGCAGCGCGCGCTGCATGGCTTTTTCCTCCGGCGTTTTCGCCACATACACCGGCTTGAGCGTGTACGGGTCCAGCCCGGTGTAGAACATGCAGGTGGACACCGTGCCCGGCGTGGGATAAAAATCCTGCACCTGCTCGGGCCTGATGTTGTTTTTATACAGATATTCAGCCAGCGTCACCGCGTCCCGCAGTGTACTTCCCGGATGGCTGCTCATCAGGTAGGGCACCAGATATTGTTTCTTTCCCGCCTGCTTCGTCAGCTCATAGAACCGCTTGGAAAATTTGTTGTACACCTCGATGGGCGGCTTTCCCATATAACGCAGCGTATCCGGCGCGCAGTGCTCGGGCGCCACCTTCAGCTGCCCGCTCACATGATGCTCCACCAGCTCTTTGAAAAAGCTCTCGTCTTTATCGCGAATGAGGTAATCATAGCGGATGCCGCTGCGGATGAACACCTTTTTCACACCCGGCAGTGCGCGCAGCCTGCGCAGGATGCCCAGATATTCCCTGTGGTCCACGATGATCTTGCCGCAGGGCTGCGGCGCCAGGCAGTGCTTGCCGCCCGCGCACATCCCGTTTTTCATCTGCTCTTTGCAGCTGGGCAGGCGGAAGTTTGCAGTGGGGCCGCCCACGTCATGAATGTGCCCCTTGAAACCCGGCGCATGCGTCATGGCCTCGGCCTCGCGCACCACGCTGTCCGCGCTGCGCGAGGTGACCCTGCGCCCCTGATGGAGCTGGATGGCGCAGAAATTACAGCCGCCGAAGCAGCCGCGGTTATGGATGATGGAAAATTCCACCTCTTCAATGGCAGGCACGCCGCCCAGCGCTTCGTAGGAGGGATGATAGCGCCGCGTAAAGGGAAGCGCATACACGGCGTCCAGCTCCCGCCGGGTGAGCGGCGCCGCCGGGATGTTCTGCACCAGATACCGCTCCGATTGTTTTTGCACCACGGGCTTGCCCGAGACAACGTCCTGGTTGTCCATCTGGATGCGGCAGGCTCTGGCATATGCCGTCTTGTCCGCGCGCACTTTGGCAAAAGAGGCGCACTCCACATAAGACGCGGGCAGACCGGCGAAATCCGTCAGATAACAGGTCCCCGCAACGCCGGTGATCTCCTCCACCGGCTCCCCGGCCGCCAGTCTCCGTGCAATCTCCGCCGTCTGGCGTTCCCCCATGCCGAAGGAAACGATATCCGCCCCGCTGCTCTCGACGATGCTGGGCAGCACATCATCCAGCCAATAGTCGTAGTGGGCAAAGCGGCGAAGCGACGCCTCCAACCCTCCCAGAATGACCGGAAGATCCGGGTAAGCCTGCTTTGCCAGCTGCGTGTAAACGGTGGCGCTGCGGTCCGGCCGCTTGCCTGCCGCACCGCCCGGTGTGTATTCGTCCTGGGCGCGGCGGATCTTTGCCACCGAATAGTGCGCCACCATACTGTCCACATTGCCGCCGCCGATGAAAAACCCGTAGCGGGGACGGCCGAACTCCTTCATGCTTTCGCAGGTGGTGAAATCCGGCTGGGAAAGAACGCCCACGCGGTAACCCTCGGCCTCCAGCAGACGCGAAATAATGGCCGCGCCGAAGCTGGGGTGGTCCACATAGGCGTCCCCCGTTACCAGCACGAAATCCACGTCCCGCCATCCCCTGGCAAGCATATCGGCTTTGCAGACAGGCAGAAACTCCTCCGCAGCCGGATTTTTTGTATTCTCACTCATAAAACGATCCTTTTCCGTTTCCGTATTCACTGTGCTTTCCAAAATCCCGGCGGACAAAACCGCAAATGCAGGGCGGACCAGTCCGCCCTGCATCCGGTATCTCCTGTCAGACCTCCGGCGTCGAATCCGACGCCTGCTGCATCGTCATCTCGATCCACTGCTGGCGGGTGATGAGCACCTGCCGCGGCTTCGAGCCTTCGTACGGGCCGATGATGTGCAGCTGTTCCATCTCGTCCATGATGCGGGCCGCCCGGGCGTAGCCCAGCTTGCAGCGCCGCTGCAAAAGACTTGTAGACGCCTGTCCCGCGTCGATAACGACCTCCACGGCTGTTTTGAGCATCGGGTCCTGGCTGTCGTCCTCGTCCCCGCTGTCGCCCGCGCCCTTTTCAGGTACCGCGCGCTTGTCCATCTCCTGGATCATCTCCTCGCTGTAATCAGCGGAAGAGTGCTTTTTGATGAAGTTCAGCACGTCGCTGATCTCTTCGTCGCGCACATAAGTCCCCTGGATGCGGACGGGCTTGCTTGCGCCGACAGGCATGAACAGCATGTCGCCCATGCCCAGCAGCTTTTCCGCGCCGCCCGCGTCCAGAATGGTGCGGCTGTCGATCTGGCTGCTGACGGCGAAAGCGATGCGGCTGGGGATATTGGCCTTGATAAGGCCCGTGATGACGTCCACCGAGGGGCGCTGCGTGGCCACGATAAGGTGCATGCCCGCCGCACGCGCTTTCTGGGCAATGCGGCAGATATAGTCCTCCACTTCCTTGCCGGCCACCATCATCAGGTCGGCCAGCTCATCGATGACGATGGCGATGTAGGGCAGTTTCTCCATGCCCTCCGTCTCTGCGGCCATGCGGTTATAGCTCTTGATGTCGCGCACGTTGGTCTCCGCGAACAGGTGGTAACGCTTTTCCATTTCGCCCACGGCCGCGCCAAGCGCGCCCGCAGCCTTCCGCGGTTCAGTGACGACGGGCATCAGCAGGTGCGGGATGCCGTTATACTCGGCCAGCTCCACCACCTTGGGGTCGATCATAATGAGTTTCAGATCCTCAGGAGAGGATTTGTACAAAAAGCTCATAACAATGGCGTTGATGCACACGGATTTGCCGCTGCCCGTGCTGCCTGCGATGAGCAGATGCGGCATCTTGGTCAGGTCCGCCACCTGGCATGCGCCCGCAATGTCTTTACCCAAGGCCAGCGTAAGCGGCGAAGCGCTTTTGGTGAATACGGGCGATTCCAGAATGCTGCGGATGCTGACGGATGTGGAGTTGCGGTTGGGCACCTCGATCCCCACGGCCGCCTTGCCCGGGATGGGCGCTTCGATGCGAACGCCCGCCGTAGCAAGGTTGAGCGCGATGTCATCCGCCAGGCCCGTGATGCGGCTGATCTTTACGCCCGCAAGAGGCTGCAGCTCGTACCGGGTGACAGACGGCCCGCGGCTGATATCCATCATACGCGTCTGTACGCCGAAGCTGGACAGTGTTTTCACCAGCAGATCCGCGTTGTGTGTCAGCTCCTCTTCCACGCCCTTTTCATCCGTGGGCTGCTGCTTGCGGAAAAGGCTCAGAGGCGGATAAGCGTACCCCGTCTCGCCTTCGCCCGCGGCGGGCGCTATGGTAAGCTGGTCGTTGGCATCCACCACAAGCTCCGGCGCGGGGCCCGCCGCCTTTTTCACAAGGCTCGCCAGCGCGTCTTCCGCGCTCTCCTGCACAGGGGGCTCCTGCTGCGGCTGCACGGGCGCGGAGGCTTCTTCCTCCTGCGGTACAGTGCGGCTGCCCGCCGCGGCGGTGTACCCCCCGGGCGCGGCCGCCGCAGGAGCGGACGGCGCGGGGACGCCCGCGGGCGCCGCCGTGCGTGGCTGACGCGGTTTGCCGGGATACATGCCGAAGGTCCCGCCGGGACCAATGACAGGCTTCTCGTCCTCTTTCAGTTCAGTACTGCTGACAGCCTCGCCGCCAATGTCGATATCAATGGCCGCACGGCGTTTGCGTCCGCTGCGCGCGGCTTCGTAGGCCGCTGCATCCATGTCGAAGGGCGGGACATCGTCCCCGGCGGGCAGCGGATGCCGCCGCGCTTCTTCCTCAGCCGCAAGGCGGGCCTGCTCGGCCTCCTGTGCGCGCGCTTCGCGCAGCTGGGCACGTGCATCGGCGCGCCGGTCCATGGAATCCTTCATGCGGCCCGCATGGCCGGAGAAGAAGTACCAGATATCCGCAGGCGTGACGCCTGTGAACAGCATCAGACCCATCAGCATGAAGATTACAATGAGGATATTTGCCCCCGGGCGGCCGCACAGCAGCAGCAGCGTCCAGCCGAACACCGCGCCCAGCATGCCGCCGCCGAGCCCCCATTCCGACGCGCCGGTGCTGCGCAGCACCGCCATGCCCTCCCAGAAGCCCAGGCCCGTGAGGTCTGTTTTTGAAAAAATAAGGAACGTGCCGCA
>ERZ1023979.593-NODE-593-length-10221-cov-6.769034_pt1 | contig 10221 bp, 6 predicted proteins | sample MGYA00380434_ERZ1023979 | MGnify/ENA primary metagenome ERZ1023979 (study PRJEB33179, sample SAMN07449056) | human gut metagenome | biome: Human-gut; feature: Human associated habitat; material: Faeces | host: Homo sapiens | place: India:Kasaragod | collected...
GAGGCGTAGCCATAGACGAATTAAGCCCCCTCATCAGAGGGGGCTTAATTCACTCACAACTCGGTGACGGTTTCTTCGGTGGAGAACCAGATGAACTCGTCCACTCCGTTGGCGTAGGAGGACGGGTAATCCGGGTTGTTGGGCTGCTCGAAGACATGGGCCAGCGATTCGGCTTTGCCGGCACCGGCGGCGAAGAACCACGTATGGCGTGAACGCGCGATGAGCGGCGCGGTCAATGAAACACGCAGCGGCGGCATCTTGGGGGAGTGGTTCACACCCACGGTGAGCCTATCAGTAACCTTGACCTCATCATGACCAGGGAACAGCGACGCATAGTGACCGTCCGGTCCCATGCCGAGAATCATCAGATCGATTACCGGTTCCGGCCCCAATTCATTCACCAACTCGCGCTCATAGTCGCTCGCGACATCGTCCAGCAACGCATCATTCGCGGCATCGGCGGCGGCGCGAACGGAAGCATCATCGCTGTCGGCCTGATCCATCACATCGGCGATGTCATCGGCTGAACGGGTATCGGCCGCCATCTCATGAATATTCGACTCAGGCAGCTTGCCATCTGCCACCAGCTGGTCAAGCAGCAGGCGACGGGCCTCCAAAGCATTGCGATCGGTGTCGTAAGCCGGCACAAAACGTTCGTCGCTCCACCAGAAATGCACGCGCGACCAATCAATCGCGTCAGCCAGCGGATCGTTCAGCACCAAGCCCAGCGGCTGCGCGGCCGAACCGCCAGACAGCGCCACATCCACACGCGTGCGATGCGTGCCATCAGGCAATCGTTCGGCGAGCAAATCGAGTAGCGCCAAGACAAAACGTTGCGCGCCAGCCTGAATCATCAGATCTTTATTCGGATACACAATGAGTTTTCGAGTTGCCATGTATGGTCCTTGTATGGGGTATGTGTCGTACTTTGCAATGTGGATTGTGTTGTCAGTTGACAACACAATCCACATTGTGCGACATCGCATATGTCACTTTATTACTCCGCGGGCATGAGCTTCGGCATCGCATGAGGTAGGAAACGATGAGCAACGGCGTTGGCATGGCTCGGCCACAATTGCCGAACTCATTCCAACGCCGCTGTGGCAACGGGTTCTACCGACTTCAGTGACGAATCAGATCCCAGCCTTCGTTGATGACCTCGGCGTAGATCTCATCGGGATCGATGCGACGCAGTTCCTCGGTCAGGCAGTCCTCGATGGTGCGCATCGGCACGGACACTTCCTGCGGAGTCTGGCCGGGCAGCGAGATCAGCGCTTGGTCCTCATACGGGCGTTCCAGCGAGATCACACCGTCCTCACGGGTCAGGTACACGCCGGTCACGGCCTGCGCGTCGGGCACGAACTCAGTTTCGACTGGTACGCCAAGTTTCAGACGCAGCCATGCGCACAGCATTTCCATAGGCAGGAAGTCGGCCTTGCCGGTCACCTTCGCGGCGGTGATGGGCAGGTGCGGCGGCTGATCGAGCATCGAGGCGAGCATTGCGCGCCAGACGGTCAGTCGTGTCCAGGACAAGTCGATATCTTCCGGTGTCCAATTGCGGCGCAAACGCTCAATCGTGGCCTCCGGATTATTGGAGTGCAACGCGTCGGTGATGCGACTGCGGGCCATCGCACCCATCAGATCCTTGGCCGGGTTCGACGGCGGTGTGGTCGGCCACCACGCCACTACAGGCGCATCCGGCACAAGCAGCGGGATAACCAGCGTATCCGGGTGGTTGATAAGGCCACCGCGCGGACGCAAGATGATGATCTCACCGGCACCGGCGTCCGCGCCGAATCGCACTTGGGCGTTCAGGTTGGAATCGTTCGGATCGTTCGGGCCGTCGGTCAAATCGACGGCCGGATTATCGCGACTCGCGCTCACCTCGGCGGCCACTTCGGCCGCGTTCGGTTCGCCTTCGCCGGACTGATCGGCAGGATTGGTATCCGGTACTACGGCAATCACGCGGCACGGGTGCTCACGGCTGGCCGAGTTCGCGATTTCCAGCGCATGCTCTAGGTCCGCGTCCTCGGTGGCGATGAGCAGCGTCAGCACGCGGCCGGTCGCCGATTCGCCGCGCTCCTCGTGCAGCTGTTCGATTTTGTGCGCAATCTCGCGGGTGCGGGTGTTCGGCATATCGATGATCATGGCATCCTCCAGTGGCGGCCGTCGCGCGCCAGCATTTCGTCGGCCTGTGCCGGACCCCACGTACCGGCGCGGTAGGCCTGCGGCTGGCCAAGCGTGGACCAGAATTGTTCAATCGGATCGAGGATCTCCCAGCTGAGGTTCACCTCTTCGGTGGTCGGGAACAACGGCGGATCACCGAGCAGCACGTCCAGAATCAGTCGCTCATAGGCTTCCGGCGAGTTCTCGGTGAAGGAGCGGCCGTAGCTGAAGTCCATGTTCACGTCACGGACCTCCATGGTGGAGCCGCCCGGCACCTTGGCTCCGAAGCGCATGGTGACGCCCTCGTCGGGCTGCACGCGAATCACGATGGCGTTCTTGCCGAGTTCGCGCACGGCGGTCTGCTCGAACGGCAGATGCGGGGCGCGCTTGAACACCACGGCGATTTCGGTTACACGCTTGCCGAGGCGCTTGCCGCAACGCAGGTAGAACGGCACGCCAGCCCAGCGGCGGGTGTCGATATCGAGGCGGATGGCGGCGTACGTTTCAGTGGTGCTCTTGGGGTCGATGCCTTTTTCCTCCAAGTAGCCGACCACTTCGTGCGAGCCCTGCCAGCCCTTGGCGTACTGGCCGCGCGCGGTGTTGGCGGCGAGGTCCTTGGGCAGGCGCACGGCGGAAAGCACCTTGGTCTTTTCGGCGGTCAGGTCCTTGGCGGTGAAGCTCACCGGCTCCTCCATGGCGGTCAGAGCCATGAGCTGAAGCAGGTGGTTCTGGATGACGTCGCGTGCGGCGCCGATGCCGTCGTAATAGCCGGCGCGGCCGCCGATGCCGATGTCCTCGGCCATCGTGATCTGCACGTGGTCCACATAGTTGGCGTTCCAGATCGGCTCGTACATGGCGTTGGCGAAACGCAGGGCCAGCAGGTTCTGCACGGTTTCCTTGCCGAGGTAGTGGTCGATGCGGAACACGGAGCTCGGGTCGAACACTTCGGATACCACGCTGTCGAGTTCCTTGGCGCTGGCCAGATCATGGCCGAACGGCTTCTCGATGATCACGCGGCGCCATGCGCCCTCGGACGAGCGCGACAGGCCGGAGGCGGCCAGCTGCTTGGCGACCTGTGGGAATGCGCGCGGCGGCACCGACATGTAGAAGGCATGGTTACCCTGCGTGCCGCGGTCGCGGTCAAGCTCCTGCACGGTGGCGCTTAGACGCTCGAAGGCCTCCGGGTCGTCGAACGTACCCTGCACGAAGCGGATGCCGGCGGCCAGATTGCGCCAAGTCGACTCCTTGAACGGCGTACGGCAATGCGCCTGGACGGCGGCCTTGACGAATTCGATGAACCGTTCCTGTGTCCAGTCGCGGCGGGCGAAACCGGTCAGACCGAAGCTCGGCGGCAGTAGGCCACGGTTCGCCAGGTCGTAGACGGCCGGCAGTAGTTTCTTTTGTGCCAGATCGCCCGTGACACCGAAAATGACGAGGCTGCATGGGCCGGCGATACGGGGCAGTCTGAGGTCGCGCGAGTCGCGCAGGGGATTGCTCCAATTGGGGGATTCACTCATAATGTACAAGGGTAGTCGCCGGCGGCTATCTATCGCTAGAGGCGATATGCGATTTGGGCTGCGATTTGGGCCACATTGCGTGTGCTGTGCCGTGCGTTGGGCCAATCGCGTACGCAAACGTGTACGCAACGCCGTAGTTGAAATATCCCAAAACGGTGTGTATTTTAGAAGAGTTGCCCCTTTAGCTCAACGGTTAGAGCAGCGTCCTTTTAAGTCGTGGGTTGTGGGTTCGAATCCCACAGGGGGCACAACAAATCCTCGGAATCGCAATGGTTCCAAGGATTTTTTTGTTTCGACCAGCCTGGCTCCTAGAGTGGTGTCCCATGTCATGCACCACGATTCTTGTCGGCAAAAATGCCAGTTACGACGGTTCCACCATCATCGCCCGCGATGACGATTCGGGCTCGGGCCGTTACGATCCCAAGCGCTTCGTCGCTGTCGCCCCCGACGACCAGCCGCGCCACTACCGCAGCGTGCTGAGCCATGTCGAAATCGAACTACCGGACAATCCTTGCCGGTACACCATCGCACCGAACGTGCTGAATAATCGTGGCATTCTGGCCGAAGCCGGTGCCAACGAACACAACGTGGCGATGAGCGCCACCGAAACCATCGCTGTCAACGAGCGCGTGCTCGGTGCGGACCCGATGGTCGAGTTGCGGCCGGCTGTCGGCGAACCGGACAGCACCGATTATCAGGCCGAGCAGCCCGGCGGTATCGGTGAGGAAGACATCATCACCCTTGTGCTGCCGTATGTCACCACCGCGCGCGAGGGCGTCGCGCGGTTGGGCGAACTGCTCGAAACCTACGGCACCTACGAATCGAACGGCGTGATTATTTCGGATGTGGACGAGATCTGGTACGTCGAGACCATCGGCGGCCATCATTGGATCGCCCGCCGAGTGCCCGACGACTGCTATGCCACGATCCCCAACCAGCTCGGCATCGACGACTTCGACCTCGCCGATGCGTTCGGCGAGCAGCGCGAATACCTATGCAGCGCCGACCTGCGCGAGTTCATGGCCACGCATCACCTCGACCGCACAATGGGAACGCCGGTCTCTTCCAACGGCCGTCACGCGCATAGCGCCGGATTCGGAACAACCGTTGCCCTTCCCACCCGTTTCAACCCGCGCAAGGCCTTCGGCACCGCGACGCCGAAGGACCATATCTACAACACGCCGCGTGCCTGGTACATGCAACGCCGCCTCAACCCCAGCGAGGACTGGGATTCGCCGGCCGCCCGCTACACGCCCGAATCCGACGACATCCCGTGGTGCCGCGTGCCGGAAGACAAGGTGAGCCTCGAAGACGTTGATTTCCTGCTGTCCTCGCACTTCGAAGGCACGCCGTACGACCCGTACGGCACGACCGGCACGGCGGAATCGCGCCACCGTTACCGTCCGATCGGCGTGAACCGCACCGGCCATATGGTGGCGATTCAGGTCCGCCCGTATGTGCCGGCGGCCAATCGCACGGTGATGTGGGTATCGTTCGGCTCCGGTCCGTTCACCGCCGCCGCGCCGTTCTACGCGAACGTCAACGACACGCCTGCCTACCTGCGCGACACCACGCCCGAAGTCTCCACCGGCAACCTGTATTGGACGAACCGCCTGATCGCCGTCGTGGCCGACGCGCATTGGTATGAGACGAACCGGTTCATCGAGGGCTATGCAGAAGGCGTGCGCGCGTTCGGGCACCGGCTCATCGAGCGCACGGATGAGCAGTTGCTTGCTCGAAGCGATGCCGAATCGACGGATACGAATGCATGGCCGCTCGATGGCGGCCACGGCGATGAGAAGGATGTGCAAGGCGTGGCGGATGCGCTCGAAGCGGCCAACGACGAGATGGCCGACTACCTGCGCGAGCACACAACCAAGCTGCTGAACGACGTGCTATACACCTCCAGCAACCTGATGCACAACAGCTTCGCGATGTCCGACCGTTGGGCCGAGTAGTAAAACCTCGACTGGGGAGGTAATAGGGATGCCCTGCTGATAACGCGTCAGCAGGGCAAAACCACAATCCGAATCAGTTAAAGCCGACGATGCGTTCGGCGATGAGATAGCCGTTGCGCACGATCCAGCGGCCGGTTTTGCCGGGCAGATTGAGCGCGCGGGACATCAGCTGCGAGCGCACATCCTTGCCGATGGCCGGAGAATAGGCGTCAATCGCATCCCACAGCTCGGTTTTCTTAACGTAGTTGGCCGGATCGCGCGAGAGAATCAGGAACACCGAGGTAACGCACGATTCGATCGCCAGGAAGTGAATCATGTACCGGTACAGCCCCTCCGGCACCGTACCGCGTTCGGGCGTGGCCTCGGTCATCAGCCGATTGACGAGCCGCAACTGGTCCACACGCTTAATCATCACGTCGGTCTGCACGCTCTGACCCTCGCGCCCGATGAAGTAGTGGTAGAACGGCACATCGAGGTACTGGATGCGCTTCACCCACGGGAACGGCTGGTACGAGTAATAGAAATCGACGTAGAACGTATGCTCCGGCAGCTTCAGCCCGGAATCGCGCACCACCTGCGTGCGGAAGGTGAGCGCATGCATGATGATGTACTGCGCCAGACCGAACTTGCCCAGGTCATCCCAGCCGAGTACACGGCCGGCCTCCATCACACGGCGGAAGTTCACTACGGTCTTGTGACGCTTGGCCACCTTGTCATACACGTAATTGGTCACCAGCATGTCAATCGGTTCGTCGGTGTCATGCTGTGCACGCAACGTGGCCAGAACCGTGTCCATGGCCTGCGGGTCGACCCAATCATCCGCATCCACCCCTTTGACGTACATGCCGGTCGCCGCCGCGATACCGGTGTTCACCGCGCCGCCGTGGCCCTTGTTCTCCTGATGAATCGCGCGTACGGCGCCCGGATTGGTGCGTTCCAGCTTGCGCGCGTACTCCAGCGTGCCGTCTTTCGAACCGTCGTCCACAATCAGCACCTCGAGGTCGCTGATGTCGCTTGCCGAAAGCAACGAGTTCACGCAACGGGCGAGGTAGGACTCCATATTGTATGCGGGGATCACAAAGGTGAGCGTCTTTGCCGTGCTGGCCATGAAAGTCTTACGTCCTCACATATTTAGTCGTTATGTTCAGTTTCCTGTTCAAACCGTAGCACTTCGTCTCCCGACTCGGCAGAGTGTTGCGTAACCTGTGCCCCTGAACTCATGTTCTGCAACCCTGAATCTTCCCCGGTGGCGTGCTCGGGATCCGATTGGGCAGAACTCGTCTGGTCTGAATCCGGGCTGCCGGAATCGGACTCGCGCTTGGCTCGGCGCTCGGCCTCCTTCCGCGCCTTGGCGCCCTCAAAGAACAACTGGGGCTTGGAGTCAAGCCGGCTCAGGCCATGCCAGGCCAAATCCACAATGTATGCGGCCAGCTGCTCCTTGCTCACCTTTGGCCGGTCGGCCCAGTACTGCCCGGTGAATACGGTCATGCCCACCAGCATCTGCGCGTAGTACGGCACGCCCTTGGCAGACAGCTTCTGCCGTTTGAATGTTTCGGAAAGAATGTCTTCAACGCGTACGGCGATGTCTCCCATCAGCGAGCTGAATGAGCCGGACGGGTCGGTGCTCGGCGAGTCGCGTACCAGTACCTGGAACCCCTCGGCATTCTCTTCGATATAGGTGAGGAGCGCAAGCGCCGTGCGTTCCACAATCTGGCGCGGGTGCACGGTCGGATCGTCAAGCGCGGCGGTGAGCACACTGGTCAGCGCGCGCATCTCACGATCCACAATGACGGCATACAGGCCCTCTTTGCCGCCGAAATGCTCATACACAATCGGCTTGGAGACTTTGGCGTGCGCGGCGATTTCCTCCACGCTTACCGCTTCGAAGCCTTTGGCGGCGAATAGCGAGCGTCCGACTTCAATCAGCTGCTCGCGGCGCTGCAGCGACGTCATACGTGAAGAATGTGCCATGCGGTTCAGCTTAAGTCGTCGGGTGGAATTGTCGGCCTGAGACTGCCGAATTCGTAGGGGATTCCATCTGCGGGCTAGACTTGACAGGTATGGATATGAATACTGTGCTCGCCGTTCTTGGCGTGATTGTGGCGGCGGTTATCGTAATCGCCCTGAGCATCTGGTTGGGCAAGTCCCGCAAGCGCGATTTGGATCGTGCGATGGGCAAGGTTGCCCCCGACAACAAGAAGACCCGCGACGCCAAGGCCGCCGCCGACGCTCGGCTGGCCGCCGAAGCCGAGGAAGCTAAGGCTGCGACTGCCGCCGAGCCGGCCAAGTCAGCCGAATCGGCCAAAGCCGAGCCTGCGCCAGCCGCGCAGGCCGAACCCGAACCGGCAGCTGCGCCCAAGCCCGAGTCCCAACCTGCCTCCAAGCCCACTCCCGCCAAACCTGAAACCCCCGAATCGGTCGGCTCTCGACTGACCCGACTCAAGGCAAAACTTGCCAAGTCCGGCAACCCGTTCGGCAAGGCCCTGTTCGACATCCTCGCCAAAGACAATCTCTCCGAGGCCGATTGGGAAGACGTCGAAGACACACTGCTGCTTGCCGACGTCGGTGCGGATGCTTCCGCCCAACTGGTCGATGACCTGAGAACCGACGCCCGCATCACTGGTAAAGCCGACCCAGCCGAAGTACGCGCCACGCTCAAGGAGAAGCTGCTCGATCTGGTCGGTCGAGATACGGACCGCCGCCTCAATGCCGAAAAGCCGGGTGCCGCCAAGCCCAGCGTCATCATCATGGTCGGCGTCAACGGCACCGGCAAGACCACCACTGCCGGCAAACTGGCTCGACTGTTCGTGGCCGAAAACAAGCAGGTCATGATGGGCGCGGCCGACACCTTCCGCGCGGCCGCCGCCGACCAGCTCGAAACCTGGGGCGCACGCGTCAATGTGCCCGTCGTCCGCTCCGACAAGGACGGTGCCGACCCGGCATCCGTCGCCTTTGAGGCATCCGCCAAGGCCAAGGAAGCGAACGCGGACGTGCTCATCATCGATACTGCCGGCCGACTGCAGAACAAGTCGAACCTGATGGACGAGCTCGGCAAGATTCGCCGTGTTACCGAAAAGAACCTGCCGGTGGATGAAGTGCTGCTTGTGCTCGACGCCACCACCGGCCAAAACGGCATGGCCCAGGCCAAGGTGTTCGCCGAAGCCATCGGCATTACCGGTGTGGTGCTCTCCAAGCTTGACGGTTCCGCCAAGGGCGGCATCGTGATCAGCGTGCAGAAGGAGCTCGGCGTGCCGGTCAAGCTCGTCGGTCTTGGCGAAGGTCCGGACGATTTGGCACCTTTCGATCCCGAAGGTTTCGTGGACGGCATTCTCGCGTAGACGGTCGAGCTCTCCTCAGTCTCGCTTTGCTCGACAGTTCCCCTCAGCGAGGGGAGCCCTGCGTCCGTCCACGTTGTGGGCGCGGGAAACGCCCGCAACGCACCAAACCTAGCCCCGAATCATATTCGAAACATGATTCGGGGCTTTCCCATATCCGTTGGAATCATGCCGGAACCAGCCCATCCGATACCAACCTAACTGTCAGGTGCGCTTAACAATCGCGTAACTTGCCGTAACGAAACCAAAACGAGACCGGCTTTTACTGACGAACTGTTAGCCCCCACAAGGGGGACGGCATTGTAGAGACAAAGTCGACGCCGGCCGCGCAAAGCCCCCGGTGCCCTGAACGAAAGAGAGGGAGGTAGACATGGGAGCGATTGATTCCGGTAACACCGCATGGATCCTGACATCCGCGTCCTTGGTTTTCCTCATGACGCCTGGTGTGGCGTTCTTCTACGGCGGTATGGTTCGTGCCAAGGCCGTCCTGAACATGCTGATGCTTGAGGCGGCCGCCCTGTCGGTCACCATGATTATCTGGACCCTGTGGGGTTGGTCGATTGCTTACGCCGGTTCCGACATCGGAGGCATCTTCGGCGACCCGGCCAGCGGCTTCCTGCTGAAGGACTCCATGGTCGCCCAGGACGGCGTGTTCACCGCCACCGGTCTGAACGGCAACAACTACCCGGTTTCCGTGGACGTTGCCTTCCAGGTCGCTTTCGCGATGATTACCGTCGGCCTGATCTGCGGCGCCATTGCCGAGCGTGTGAAGTACAGCACCTGGATGATTTTCGTGGCGCTGTGGGTCACCTTCGACTACGCTCCTATGGCCCACATGGTCTGGAACGGTGGTCTGCTGTCTGCTGACGGCGCCATCTCCAAGGCCATCGGCGCTGCCGCCCACGATTTCGCAGGTGGTACTGTCGTCCACATCAACGCCGCAGTCGCCGCCCTGATCATCGTGCTCATCATCGGCAAGCGTAAGGGCTTCGGCACGCAGCCGTTCCGCCCGCACAACGTGCCGTTCGTGATGCTCGGCGCCTTCCTGCTGTGGTTCGGCTGGTTCGGCTTCAACGCTGGTTCCGCCTTCGCCGCCAACGGTACTGCTGGTTACGCTTGGGTTTCCACCTCCGCCGCCACCGCAGCCGCAATGCTCTCTTGGGGCTTCACCGAGAAGATTCGCTCCGGTCACTACACCGCCATGGGTGCCGCCTCGGGTATGGTCGCCGGCCTGGTTGCCATCAC
>ERZ1023979.595-NODE-595-length-10162-cov-8.660334_pt1 | contig 10162 bp, 7 predicted proteins | sample MGYA00380434_ERZ1023979 | MGnify/ENA primary metagenome ERZ1023979 (study PRJEB33179, sample SAMN07449056) | human gut metagenome | biome: Human-gut; feature: Human associated habitat; material: Faeces | host: Homo sapiens | place: India:Kasaragod | collected...
TAGAGCTTTTTTGTGCTTTCGGGTCCTATTTTTTCATTTTTACTTTACAGTGCCACTTTCATTGCCATTGCGGTTTTCCTTGATGTATAATAGAAGAAACCATGCCAGCTGTCGCTGCACACTTCACTTCGGGAGGCTAACAGAGCAATGGGTACCGTGATTTGTGTTTCCAACCAAAAAGGCGGTGTTGGGAAAACTACTACCGTCAACGCATTGACCATGGGGCTTTCTGCCCGTGGTCTGCGTGTCTTAAGTGTAGACTTTGATCCCCAGGGGAATTTGTCTTTCAGCTTGGGAGCTGTTTGCCGGAATGAATCCCTCTGCACTGTTTATCACGTAATAAAAAAGGAGATCCGGCTCTCGGATGCTATACAGCACGGGAAAGGGTTTGACGTTCTTCCCGCCAACCTTCTTTTGAGTGCGCTGGATATGGAGTTCACCGGTGCTGGTCGTGAGTTCCTGTTAAAGAATGTACTAGCCTCCGTGCAGGAGGCATACGATGTTATTCTGATCGATACGCCGCCAGACCTCGGGCTCCTCACGATCAACGCTTTTACTGCATCCGACTATATTATTATTCCGGTTCTGTGCGATATGTACAGCCTGCAGGGCCTTATTCAGATCAACAACACGCTGCGCCAGGTTCGCTTACGAAGTAACCCTTCCATCCAGGTTGCGGGCGTCCTTCTTAATCGGTTCAATTCCCGCGAGACGGTGAGCCGGGTAATTCATGAAACCGCTGGGAATATTGCCCATAGTTTGGGTATGCCTCTTTTCGACACAATTATCCACTCTGGCGCGGCCCTTACACGTGCGCAAATACAGCAGAAAAGCCTGCTTTCTTTTATAACCAAAAGCCGGGCGGTTTCCGATTACCAGAAACTGGAAGAAGAATTGTTTGGGAAGGGGATATTACATAACAATGTCTAAGAACACTTCCAATACTATAGATACAGAGCATTTGTACGATCTTCTGATGCCTTCCTCTTATGCGCAGGAATATGCTCCCTATAATGCTCCAGCGGAGACCGATGCACCACTTCCCACTTCAAAACTTGACGCTTTGCGTGAAAGGATGTCTAACGCAATACTTCCGGCATTCGCACAAGCGAGCAACGGAATCGTTCTCGTAAGCCTGACAGAAGTTTTGGTGGCGGATCGCATTGATGCGGCATTTGAAAAGTTCAACTGCTGCAAATGTGATAAATGCAAAAAGCGTGTTGCCGCCTTTGCGCTCAATGAGCTGCCTCCCAATTATGTAGCCGCAAAGATAGAGCAGATTGAAGGCCTGCTTGATGCCAGCCCCACCAAAGATATTACAAATGCTCTCGTGAGGGCTATACTTCATGTGAAAGCAACTCCAGAACATTAAATCTTCCAACCGCTACAGGGCAGGAAAGGATTATTTTGCACATAAAATATTTTTTGTTTTTCAGTAGAAGATGAAGATGAAAAATACAAGACGAAGTTTGCCGGTTGTACTGCTTCTGCTTTTTTTGCTGCAAATCTCTGTACCGGTCTATGCCTCAGAAAGCGGCCTGCCATCTGTGGCGGCCCAAGCGTACATCGTGATGGATGCTTCCACCGGACAGGTGCTGGTACAGCATGACGGTCAGGAGCGCCGCTATCCGGCCAGTATCACAAAAATCATGACGGCCGCATTAGTCTTGGAGCTTTGTGGTCCCGATTTATCTCAGCAACTGACTGTTAGTGATGAAGCGATTTCCGCTCTGGAACCGGGTTCATCCAGTATTTCTCTATGTGCAGGCGAAACGTTAACCCTCAACGACGCATTGCACGCCCTTATTCTCAAAAGTGCCAATGACGGCGCCAATGCACTTGCGGAATACAGTGCGGGCAGTATTACCGCTTTTGTGGAGCTTATGAATCAAAAAGCTGCAGAGCTCGGAATGCTTGATACCCATTTTTCGAACCCAAGCGGCTTGCATGAAGACACGCATTATACTACCGCAAAAGACATTGCCGTTCTCACCCGGTGGGCGTTGGACGTTCCCGGTTTTGATGATTTACTGCGAAGACCACAATATACCATGCAACCTACCAATAAATATCCGCTGTCACGGATATTTGAGAGCGATAATCTTCTTCTGTCGGGCGCGATGTTCTATTCCGGTATTGTCGGCGGTAAAAGTGGATGGACGCCGGAAGCCGGTTTTACGATGATGGAAGTTGTTCAACGGAACGGACATACTTTTATCGCCGTGGTATTGGACTGTCCTCGAAAAACGGATCGGTATCTCGACTGTGCCGCGTTATTTGACTACTGTTTTGAAAACTTTTATGCGGTGGAACCCAGTGATCTCGTTTCTTGTCTGCCATCCGTATCTATTTTGTCTGACGGTAAAAAGATTGGTACTGTACAGCTGATGCCGAATTCTACGTTTTTTATGCCTAATATATATACTCTCGGTAATGTTCAATTCAATTATTCCGTTCCCGAAACATATAGTCTTGGCGATGTGTTCACCGCCTCAGTGACGCTTCTTTCGGCTGAGGACCCCAAAAAGATAATCTGCACCTTGCCTCTCGTGCCAGACCCTTCCGCAGTAGAAGCTCTGCGAGTCAATACAAATGCACAGGAAACGATGCCCAACATGATGCGGATGGCCGTAATGGGAGGGGGAGTATCCCTTCTCTCGTTCCTATTTGCTTTGCGCGCTTCCCGTCTTAACACCATACGCCGCAAGGCTGCTCAAAAGCATCTGCGCCATACGCTTTTGCAGCGCATGACTTCTCCCCCCGAAAGATGAGAAGTCTTCACGAATTTATTGCTGGCGAATTTGAAAGCGAAACTTTTACAGACTGTCGAAAAAAGTGAAGAAGCAAAAGAAAAGTCAGGGAAAAAACTTGAAAAAGGGATGGTGACTGCGCTTGCAGGCGCGTGTCGGAGCGGTGTGAAGTCTTCCCTGCGGACAACCGCGCTGAAAGCGCGGCTCTTAGCGCGTAGACGCCTCTTTTTCATTTAAAATAACCTCGCAACGCCCCGCAGAGACAGTGCCGAGGCGTGTAGAGCGAAGCGACCGCCGAAGGCCGCCGTGCGCGGCGAACGGGGCCAGGCCCTGTTCATAGTCAGCTTGTCGAAAAAGCTGCGCTTTTGCGCCAAGCTGACTTTTAATTGATTTGCTCAAAAACATTTTATGTTCGCGGTATCCACTGTTATTTTATCAAACAAAGTGCCTTTGACTCTTATTTTTCCTTTTGTTTGATTAAATTTAGAAAAATGTCGTCGAATATTATATATAGATGTTTATTTTGATTTTTTCAAGCAAGGAGAGGATGGTATGGAATCATCTAAGCGCTCTGAAATTCTTTTGGAATCCGGTACCAATGAGCTGGAGGTTTTGGAGTTTAAAATAGATGATCAGCTCTTTGGCATCAATGTAGCAAAAGTAAGCGAAATTATGGTTGCAGCAGCAACAAAACCCATGCAAAAATCACATCCGGATGTTGAGGGCATTTTTCGGCCGCGCGATGAAATTATTACGGTTGTGGATATGGCACATTATTTAGGGTTGCCGCCTTCTGAAATTCCGGAACGTGATATTTTTATTATTACACGGTTCAATCAGCAAACTTTTGCATTCCATGTTCACTCCGTTGTAGGAATCATACGCATTTCATGGACTCATATGCAAAAACCGGATAAACTGATTTACGGTGGTGAAGAGGGAGTTGCCACCGCTGTTGCCGAATATCAAGAGCAGCTTATTACTATTTTAGATTTTGAAAAAATCGTTTCAGAAATCTGTCCCCAAACTGGTATTCAATACGAGGATATTGAAAAGTTGGGGGTGCGCCAACAGCGCAACGCTCCGATTTTGATTGCGGAGGATTCCATGCTGCTTTCTAAAATGATTATCGAATCGCTCCATCGTGCTGGTTATGTCAACACCATTAAAACGGATAATGGGCAAGAAGCTTGGGACTATTTGTGCGAAGCGCAAAACAGCGGCGATGATATCCATTCGCATGTCGGCTGTGTGGTTTCTGATATCGAAATGCCTCTCATGGACGGTCACCGCCTAACGAAGCTGATTAAAACTACCCCTGTGTTGAAAGATTTGCCGGTTATCCTTTTTTCTTCTCTCATTGATGACGAAATGCGCCGCAAAGGGGAACAGTTGGGCGCGGACGCTCAAATTTCAAAACCGGAAATTGCGCAGCTTGTAACTTTAATCGACCGTTTTACCGCAGTTGGATAATTTTTTAACAGCGGAAAAATTCAAAAGTATAATCGAAAAGCAGCCGTCCTGTGGCTTCAGCATAGGACGGCTGCTTTTATGATTTTTACGATAAAATCACATTGCCTCTTGTGTTGTTCCATTTTCCATGTAGACAGAATCGCCGGAAGCCTCCGTCTCCGCAGCTTCTGTTTCATTTGCTTCCTGAAGAGCCGTTACCTCCTGGCCTGCAGCAAGTATTTCTTCAACACCAGATTGTTGCTGTTCGTCACATGCCTGTGAAAGCGCTTCAGACACTACTGTTACCTTTCCGCTCAAAAATGCACCATCTTCTATCTTTATTCTCGCGGTGGAAAGGTCACCTTCCAAATGTGCCGACCCCGTAAGTGAAGTAAGTCCTTGCGCGTGAATATTCCCCTTGATCATACCACTGGATTCTACGTTATATGCTCTTTTTATCACGCCCTCCAAACGGCCTTCCGAATAAACCGCAACATCGCCTTCACATTCCAAGTCACCGATAAGCTCTCCACAAACAAGCGTGAAATTCCTACAGGAAATATCGCCAATAACAGTCCCCGCGCTAGAGAGCGTCACATCGCCTTTGCCCACTACATTGCCTTCGACGCGGCCTAAGACTACCACCTTTTCCTCTTCAAGCTGGATATTGCCCTGAATCATGCAGGTTTTCCCAATTATCGTATCTTTTTTCTCATGGATGCTTCTCCACGCAAGTTCTTCCACATCCGCTTCCTCCTCTTCCTTCGGCAAAGAGCGCGACAAGGGGGGCACGGACGACTCTTCTTCAAACTCATTCGCTTCGTCGTCATCCACGATGCTTTTTAATTTTCGTGAAAATTCCCATGCCACAATTTTCTTCTCCTTTTCATCAAGCATGCCGGCGCATAAAGCAGAAGCAAATATTTCCCAAATGCTCCATCCGTTTATGCGCCGGCCACCTTACGGCGTTACAAACTTAATATTTATCTCTCGAATTGGATGCCAAAGGCTGGTCATAATCCGCCTGCGGCGCAATATTGGTAGGCGCTTTGCTCTGACGGACTTTAAACCCGGACATCACTTGACGCATTAACGCCGCCTGCGAAGAAAGTTCTTCACTCGCTGCGGCGGACTGCTGGCTGGTTGCAGAGTTGGTCTGCACAGCCGCCGAAATCTGATCCACCTGGTCTGTCACCTGTACAATCGCCGTCGACTCTTTCTCTACCGCATCGGCGATCATCCCCATGCCGCCTACTGCCTTTCCTGCCAAAGCCATTACCTTTTCAAGCGTTGTAGAAACCTGTTCCACGATTGAATTTCCACGGCCGACTGTAACAATTGAATTTTCGATCAATTCCTTTGTTGCCTTTGCCGCTTCATCGGATTTAGAAGACAAATTACGCACTTCGTCAGCAACCACCGCAAAGCCCTTACCCGCGCTGCCCGCACGCGCCGCTTCTACGGCGGCGTTGAGCGCAAGGATATTCGTCTGGAAAGCAATATTTTCAATCGTAGAAACAATCTTCGAAATCTCCTCAGATGATTTCGAAATCTCCTCCATCGCAGCCATCATATCTTTCATTTGGTCCATACAGATATTAAGTTCTTCGCCCGCTGCGTTGGAGTCCTTTCTGGAAGCCTCTGCCGCCTCTGCATTTGCTTTGGCGCTTTCCGATATTTCCGCGATTGTAGTGGTCAGCTCTTCCGCAGAACTGGCCTGTTCCGTCGAGCTCTGTGCAAGAGACTGTGCGCCAATAGAAACCTGCTCGGCGCCCGCCGCAACCTGCTCGGCGGCTTCCGTGACCTGACGGATCGTCTCTTCCATATGTACGATCAGCTGCTGGATGCTCTGTTCAATCGGCGCCAAATCGCCAGGAAAATCCGCAACGATTTGCACATCAAAATTCCCGTTCGCCATCTCTGCCATTGCATGGGAAATGTCTTCTACCGCATTCTTCAGCACTCTCTGGCCAACGCGCACCGCTTCCACCATCGTGCCAAGTTCATTTTCCGAATGGTAGGTCGTTTCATAATTCAAATCGCCCTGGCTCATCGCCACCATGGCTTTTTCTGCTTCCAGAAGAGGTTGGGTAATGTCTTTCACAAGCTTTAATGCAAGAACTATTGCCACAATCAAAGAAAGTCCTGTCAGGGCGACGCATACAATCAACGCAATTTTAGACAACTGCTGCGCGCTTACTACGCTAGTTGCCACCAAGTTATTTACAGTATTGGAAAGAGTTTCCGCTTTTGTATTCAGCGCCTCAATAGCCGGTGTGCATTCGCGCTGCAGCCTCTGGCTGGCTTCCTCCGTTTTTCCGCTTTTCAACAACTCCAATATTTCTTCTGCTACAGTCTTCCATTCCATCAACATCCGCTGATAGGTTACTGCCCCGTCATCGTTCAACGGGTATACTTCTACAAGCGCGTCCGAACTGCTGGTGAGCGTTTCAAAGTTTTTCATCACCTTTTGCGCAGAATCCGCATTATAACCACTGAGCACCATATCACGCAGTATGCGCGCCGCGTCGTCCGTGTTGACACGAGTCGTAAGCAGCTGTATCGTGGTATTCATATCGACAGTGATTACCTCGGAGTAGTTGTTCGTTGTTGTTGAAGCAGCTACCTCCGCCACTATGATTGTGAGCACGGACAGAAGCAAAATAATTCCGATTGTCACAAGCATGCGCAAATTAACTTTCATATTCTTCATGTTTTTTCGTCCCTTCCGTATTCAAATATTAATGACCGCACAATAAATATTAGATTCTCCGCGCGGAGAGAACGGGGTTCCTTCCTACTCTCCCTGCGCTTCGTTCGGGGTCTGCAATTCTTTCCAAATACCGTTCACATATTCAACACATTCAAAATATGTGCGCGTGATTACATCGTTGGGAATGCCCAAGCTCTGCGCGTTTTGCCTCATTCTCTCCCAGTCGGCGCTTTCATAACAAACGACTACGTTGAACAGGTGCCCTGCCGCCCCTTCGCCGGTTATCAGCGCCGTCTTGATTTCTTCCGAAATAGGCAATTCTCCCAGCGCCTGTTCCAAAGGCACCTCCATAAGAGTTCCCAATGTGGAAAACATCCCCAGCATATGCGCCTCGCTAGGAGAAAGCCCTACCTGGGGTGCATATTGTACTAGTTCTTCACAAAATTTGCCTCGTTGGAAAGAGATTTTAATCAATTCGTCCTGAATGCCACCATTATCCCGTTTAAAACTCAATAAATATATCCATTGCTTCAATTGCCCAATGCCCAAGATCACCAATGCCTGCGAGATGGATTTCACCCGGTTCCGGCGGGCAAAGTACGCGGAATTGACAAGCTTAATAAGCGAAAAAGCCAACGTTACATCCCGTGAGATAATCGTGGCGATCTCATCTGTATCCGGCTCATCTTTTGTGACGGCAATCATCAACTGAAAGAAATTGCTCTGCATATGGTCCGTGCGATGGACCTTGGCTTTTTCCTGCTCCGCTACGCCGGCGCCCTGATAGTAATCACAGTTCAGTGATTGCGCACGTTCCAATGCATTTAAGCTGTTGACATTATATGCCGCGATTTTTTTCTGAAAACTGTGCGCCACGCGAACGATACTCTCTAAAGAAGCGGTGTCATCCGCCAAATTTATTTTTACGATATCTACGACATCCAAAATGCCGAAATAGCGTGGGGAAAAGCCAAACCCCTGCACTGCGACCCGATAGCCCTGCTTTTTAAACCGATATACGATTTTTTGTGCAACCGGATGCACGATTGTGCTATCGTCAATTTGAATGACCATTTTATCCGGTGGAAACATCTTGGGGATGTTCTTCATCAAAAGGTTCGGAGTAAATGTAAAAAAAGCCGTTTTCCCTTCGAGGAAGCGTTCTCCATCCATATTCGTTAAAAACTGTTCGATCGCCGTAGCAGCGCCGGCGCTCTCCCCAGGCGGCATATAAAGAGAACTCGCATCTTCTTTATATAAGATTTCATATGCCACAACTTTACGTTGATTATCCAAAATCGGCTGTCTAACAATATATGTATCCATTTTTCCCCTCCTCCACATCAAATTTAAACCGTCTGCTCTTCCCAATAGATCTGCACTTTATCACCCTCTGTAATTGGATCCAAAAAGGTGGCGCTCTTTTGATTTTTTATCAAAACAGCCTTTCCTTTCGGCTTTTCCAAGTCAATATCCGGAACAAAAGTCAAAAGATCAAAAAGCTGATAAGCAATATTATCTGATTTAGGTGGCAGCAGCGTTTTTTTGTCGTTTAAAAAAATACTGATTGGTTTATCTTTTGCACCGGTCAAAGAGCGTGGCGCTTGCCCGCTTTCGCTCCCAATGTCTTCCTCAGAATTTTGCTCAAGCGTTATTCGGTCGCCTTCCTGTAAGGGCTGCTCCGGCCCACAGGGATTTCCGTTGCAGCGAATTCTCTCTATTGGCTCCACTATTTTTTCTTTCTCCAACAGATCACCCAGCGTGGCAACCATTTTGATTTTCACACGGTCCATGGAATTGATGAAGCTATCCAGATCCGCCTCGGCGCCATTTATCCAAGCTCTAGGCTTGAGCCAGCATGGGTTGCCGAACAGGTCAATTTGAAATGTCTGCAACTCTCCGGCCACATCCCGTATCGTCGCCTTTGCATCCGCGCCATCCTGGGCTGGTTGGAAATAAATTTCGTCTCCTTCCTGCACGGACGAAGTAATACCAACCGGTATTCCGTTGACCTCGATCTTGGCAAGCGTAGGGAATTCACCACGCAATTTCTGCTTTTCTCCGTTTAATTCAAATATAAGGCTTTTGCCCGAATGCCCCATAATTTTTCTATATTCGTAACCGCCGCGCAGCAACACGTCGACTACCCTCATCGTGCCGCTGTTCAACAGCCGCAGCCGCTTTCCGTTCAGCAGTACGGTTGCTTCTTCTTGTCCGCTGTTTCCGATGGCTGTAATCGCGATACCAACCGGCGTGGCATACTCCACGCTCAAATATTTATCTTTGGCCTTCACGGATTTCTTGATGTAGTTGATTCCTCCGACAGAGATCCTGTTTTCTTCCATTCCTAAGACTTTCGCTATCATTGCCTTTAAGCCTGGAGTCCTGCTGCCTCCTCCCACCAGAAATACCGCCGTGGCCGGGCCGCCGTTTGCTTCTAAAATTTTCTGCGAAATAGATTCCGCCAGCTGCTCGACTGCCGGTTGAATGCGTTGCAAAAAATCTTCGCACTCCACGTCATAGCTGTTGCCAAGAATATCGGCATAATGAAGCGGCCCCGTTTTTTTTCTTCCCACTTCCTGCTTCATCCGCTCCGCTGTTTGAAAGTCAACCAGAAATTCGCGCATCGTCTGCTCCGTAATCTCATCGCCGGCCACAGTCGACATGGTGTACGCAACTACGCTGCCCTTGCTGGAAATAGCAATATCTGACGTTCCCGCGCCGATATCCACCAACGCGATGTTAAGCAGACGCAATTCCTTCGGGATCACGGCGTTCATTGCCGCAATCGGCTCCAGCGTGACGCTGGCCACGTTGAGGCCTATTTTTTCCATCGTGGTGTACAGGCTTTCGATAACCTCCTCTGGCAAAAAGGTCGCAATAACCTCTACCTTCGCTTTCTTTCCACGATGTCCCAGCAGCGTAGAAAAGGAATAACCATCCAGAGAATATTGAAGTACGGAATAACCGGCACAACAAAGCGCCAGCCGATCATCCCGGTTGTTCATCAATTCCTCGAACGCTTTTTGAACCGCATTGGACTCGAGCGCAAACATCTGCCTGCGGTTGATGGGCAAGTCGCCCATATCCATTTCAAAAACCGACTTCTGTGTGCACAGAATCCGGCCGGCAGCGGCAACATGCACTTCGGTCAACTGTATGCCCAATTTATTCTCAATTGACTGCTTCACCCTGTACGCAACCCGCGCCGTTTGCTCGATATCTTCTATCTGCCCATCTACCATAG
>ERZ1023979.610-NODE-610-length-9876-cov-7.535994_pt1 | contig 9876 bp, 11 predicted proteins | sample MGYA00380434_ERZ1023979 | MGnify/ENA primary metagenome ERZ1023979 (study PRJEB33179, sample SAMN07449056) | human gut metagenome | biome: Human-gut; feature: Human associated habitat; material: Faeces | host: Homo sapiens | place: India:Kasaragod | collected...
GAAAGCTACTGATTCTTCCAAAGAAATCGAAATATTTTTAAAAATGCTTTTATTGATTCCAGCAGCGCAAAATGTACACGAGTTTTGAACTGCCTTTAGCGTTTGTTAGGTCAACGGAGTGCCATTGTAAATCATTTGAAAATGTGTTATCTTCTTCGCAGAAGTATCCATACAGAATTCTACATTTTTCACGCAAAGGGGCTTTTTATGAGTAAGGTCAAATCTTGGTGTCGCGCCAATACCATGCTGGTCATTTCATTACTGGCCGCAGTTGTAACGGCATTTTTTGTTCCGCCTGATAGGGACTACTTAGGTTATTATGACCTCAAGACGCTTGCTTGCCTGTTTTGTGTGCTGGCAGTGGTGGGTGCTTTGCGGGATCTGCATATCTTTTCCGCTCTTTCCCAGCGGATGGTACACACCTTTTCCACTGTCCGGGGCGTGTGTACGGCGCTGGTGGTCATCACTATGTTCGGGTCGATGCTCCTGACCAATGATACCGCCTTGCTGACCTTTCTGCCGCTTGGGTGGTTTGTTCTTTCGTCTACCGGTCAGGAAAAACACGCAGAGCTCCTGTTCATTCTTCAAAACTGCGCTGCCAATCTCTGCGGAATGATCACGCCCTTCGGCAATCCGCAGAATCTCTATCTTTTCAGCTATTACGGTCTTTCCACGAAAACGTTCTTTTCGGCAATGCTGCCGCCATTCATCCTGTCTACTGTTCTCATTCTCCTGTGCTGCTTAGTGTTTCCAAAAGAACAGCTTTCCGTGCCGGAAGCACAGGTCACGGTAGACTCATGCCGAGCCGTTATCTATGGTGGGCTATTCTGTTTAGCCGTTGCCATGGTGCTGCGGCTGGTACCCTATGTCCTTGGTTTGACGGTCATTGTTCTGGCGCTCTGGTTTCTGGACCGGCACGCACTAAAAACCGTGGACTGGGGACTGTTGGCCACCTTCGCCGCGTTCTTCACCTTTTCCGGCAACCTTGCCCGGATGGAACCTGTACGGGTGCTGTTTGCCCGCCTTTTGTCCCATGGAACCATTCTGATCTCCGCGCTTACCTGCCAGATCATCAGTAATGTCCCTGCCGCCATTTTACTCAGTCGCTTCACGCAGGATGCCCGCGCTCTTCTGGTCGGCGTCAATGTGGGCGGTGCGGGGACGCTGGTGGCTTCTCTGGCAAGCCTCATTACGTTTCGGGAATATACGCGCCGCGTTCCCAATGGCGGGAAGCGTTTTCTTTTCCTTTTTTCTGGGATCAGCTTTGCCTTTTTGACGATTCTTTTGGCTGCCATGTCCTTCCTGAACGGATGAGCCTTTATTGCCAGCATCTTTGGGAAAAATCCTTATTAATTTCAACAGTTCAAGATAGACACACTTTGTGCGGCCTTTCAACCTGTGGAATCAATGAAATTTCATTGAAAATTCTTGTTGCTGCTCCAACTCGTGATCGTCCGGCTTGTGGCCGAGGGCGACGCGCTTTTGCCGCAGCTGCGCCAGCCGCTTGCGGTCGATTTGAACGCCGTTGGCAGCGGGAGCCGGGGCGTTGTCCCGGAATATATTGCCCATGTGGTAGAGCAGTCGTGTGGCCGCCAGTATGACCGACGGCGGACGCTGCTCGCCATGGTCAATTCGATCCATGAACATTCCTGCATAGGTATGTCCGCCGTAATTTGTTCCAGCCGCAGCTGACCGTTGGTGCGCTTGACGGCGGCGATGCTCTTGGCCCGTTCCTGCCGCAGCACTTCCTCGTCCACGTTGACGCTTTGCAGCAGGATGGACATTGCCATGTCCATCTCCACCGCCTGCTTGTAGAGCAGCGACGCAATGCGATCCTCGAAGAGCTTCAGCCGCGCGTCGATGGCAGACTGCACCGCACGGGGCAGCGTGGTGCTTTCGCCTGCGGCCAGCATATCCGCGTAGCAGTTCACCGCCTTTTCGATGAATTCATTTTTGCTGCGGCAGTTATCTTCCCGATACCACGGCTCTATTTTTCGATGAACTTCTGCACGGCGGGTGTCGGGTGGGCCTGCTTCTTCATAGCAAGGCCGATTGGGTGGTAATAGGGCTGCTGCAGGAGCGGATTTCGATTTTGTACGGGATGCGCTGCAAGATCAGGCCTGGCAGGATGCTGACGCCGAGACCCCTTTCCACCATCGCCGTGATGGCAAAATCCTCCCAGGCGGTGAAGTGGATGTCCGACTGCACATGAGCGCGCTCCAGCAAGTCGGAGACCTCGGCTTTTCCGCTGTGCTCCAGCAGCAAAAACGGCCTGACCGGCTCCCCAGCGGAGGTCAGGCAGACGCCGCTTTTACTGCGCTCCAGCAGCGTCATGCCCCATTTTTGCTCCAGATCGGCGAGCATCTTTGATGGAGGACTGCACATAATCTATCTCCCATGCTGTGCGCATCCAACGCTCCCGATGCTGTACCATGCGTTCCCTCTTTCATGAGCCGCGACGATTTTGCTGGTGAACCTCGGCAGCTTGCTGATTCTCCGTTTTCGGAGCCACTGAAAAAATGACACCGCACGGCAGAAATAACTCTGCCATGCGGTGCGTTTTTACTTTAATTTGGTTCGTCAGGCCTGGGAGACGAGCGTGCCCTTCCGGCTCGCGTGGATGACCATGCCGATCACAAAGCCGACGAGCGCGGGCAGCAGCCAGCCGAGATTCTTGTCGAACAGCGGCAGGTACTTTTCCGCAAACGCGATAGGCACATCGAGGCGGAGCGAAGTCTGCACCGACGCGGGCAGCGTCTTCATGCAGTCGAAAATAGCGGCTGCCCATGTACCGATCATCGTTGCGACATACACGGCACGGTCATGAGCGAAGAACTTGCCGATAAAGGCCAGCAGGATAAGCGCAATGGCCGGGGGATAGATGAGCATGAGCATCGGGACGGAATACTCGATGATGGCGCTCAGTCCAATGTTGGAAACGGCAAACGAAAACACCGTGAAGAGGATCGCCCAGGTGCGGTAGGAAATTTTGCCGTTCGTCATCTTGACAAACGTCTCCGAGCAGGCCGTGACAAGGCCGATGGAGGTCTTGAGGCAGGCAAAGGTGATGGTGAAGGCGAGGATAAACTGGCCCACGCCGCCGAGGTAATGACCCGCGATCTGCGTGAGGGCGATGCCGCCATTTTCGGACAGCTCGAAAATGCCTCTCGACTGCGCGCCGACCAGAATGGACAGCACGTAGATCAGCGCCATCAGCGCACCGGCAAGAAGACCGGAGGAGAGCACGTCCTCGGCGATGATGTCGTCGTTGTTGACACCCATGCGGCGAATGACGTCGATGACCACGATGCCGAAGGCGAGACCGGCGATGGCGTCCATCGTGCCGTAGCCCTCAATGAGCGCGGGAAAGAAGGAACCGTTCTGATAGGCCTCCGTCGGCTCGACCGAGGAGATCGCCGCGCCGGGGGAGAGCAGCGCCGCGATGATCAGCACTGCGAAGAAGAACAGGAAGAGCGGATTGATGATCTCGCCGATCCAGAGGGTGATCTTACCGGGGCGCAGCGAGAAGAACAGCACGAAGGCGAAGAACGCCGCCGAAAAGACAAGCAGATACAGCCACTCCGGCGAATCCGCGCCCAGCAAGGGCGTGATGCCGGTGGTAAAGGAAACGGTTGCGCATCTCGGGATGGCGAAGAGCGGGCCGATGGTCAGGTACAGAAGGCAGGTAAAGAAAATGCCGTAGCCCTTGCCGACCTTGCTCGAGAGCGTCTGCAGGCCGTCGGAATGCGTGATGCCGATGGCGGCGACGCCGAAGATGGGGATGCCAACCGCCGTGATGATAAAGCCGATCATGGCGACGACCGCGTTGCGGCCGGCCATCTGGCCGAGATGTACGGGGAAGATCAGGTTGCCCGCGCCGAAGAACATTCCAAACAGCGTTCCGGCGACGAGAATCTTCTGCCGGAAGGTCAATTTTTTAGTAGTCATGGGATAATCAACTCCTTTGTGTTGAAAATATTACACCCTGTACTTGAAAAAGAGAAACGCTCGGTTATAATAGGTATATTACAAATCAAAATACCCTTTATGGGAGTGGGGATATGGACAGCAAAAAATTTGAAATTCTGATGACCGCCGTCAACCTCGGCAGCTTTTCCAAAGCGTCTGAGGTCGTGGGCTACACACAGTCGGGGCTGACGCACCTCATCAACGGTCTGGAGCGCGAGATCGGCATGAAGCTCATCCGGCGCGACCACAGCGGTATTTCGCTGACAGAGGACGGGGAGGCGCTGCTGCCCGCGATCCGCGAATACCTCAGCGCGACGGCGAAGCTCGAAAACCAGATCGAGACCATCACGCAAAAGCGGACGGCGACGATCCGAATCGCCGCTTATGCGAGCCTTGCCATGCACTGGATGCCGGAAATTCTGTACCGCTTCCGCCGCGTGTGTCCGGAGACCGACGTGGATCTTCGCATGGTGGACCACGAGCTCGAACCCTTTGAGCTGCTGGAGGAGGGGCGCACGGACGTCATCTTTGCCGCGCGGCAGAGCCACATCAACTGAGACTGGACACCGCTCTACTACGACGCGATGTATGCCATCCTGCCGGAGGACTATCCCACCGGCAGCGAAGAGACCTTCCCCATCGAGGAATTCGACGGAAAAGAATTCCTGATGCCCTACGGGCGCTTCGACATCGACGTGAACGCTGCGCTGAGTCCCAAAAAGGTGAAGCCGAATATCCGCCCCTGCCATGTGGACGATGAAACGGTCATCCGCATGGTCAGCAAGGGCCTTGGCATCACAATGATGACGGAGATCATGATGCGCGGGCGGACGCACGGCGTAAAGACGCTGCCGGTCAGCCCGAAAACGGGACGGGAGCTCGGCATCGGTATGCACCTGAGCAAGAACACGCCAGAGGAAATTCTGCGTCTGCGCGAGTGCGTGCTTGATTTCACGCGCGAGCTGATGTGAAAATTTCCCATCCGCGATTTAGAAACGGCTGCCCCATCAAAAAAGTAAAGCAGGGCGCTTGCCTTTTAGGCAAGCGCCCTGCTTTGTCGATTTTGGGAATGTCTTATCCTTCGATTTTTGCCGAAGCCGCGCTATCACTCTTTTGCAGATGCGCATAGCGGCGCGAGGGGCGGAAGTACAGCACCGCTGCCAGCATTAGAAGCGCCGTGGTCGCAAGGCTGATGGGGAAGACCAGCATGATGTTCATAAACGTCTTGTACTGCGGGAAGACCCAGCGCAGCCAGCTCAGGCGGACGCCGCAGACGCCCAGCATCGTCAAAACGGCGGGCGGCAGTGAAATTTCAAAGCCGCGCAGGTAGCCGGAAAGCACCTCGTAGCAAAGGCTGAACAGGTGCGACGGCATGATCAGCATGAGGCGAATATAGCCCGTCTCTACCACCTGCGGGTCGCCGTTGAAGATGGTGAGCAGCGACTTTCCGAAAAAGAGGATCAGAGCGATGGCGACGCCGAGGCTGATGATGCCCTCGAGAAGACACAGCAGCAGCGTTTTCTTGCAGCGCTTGATCTTGCCCGCGCCGAAGTTCTGTCCGACGAATGTCGTGCAGGCCTGCGAGAAGGAGTTGAGGATATCGTAGGTGATGACCTCAATGTTGTAGGCCGCGCTCGATGCCGCCATGACGACCGTGCCGAGGCTGTTGATCGCGCCCTGAATGACGATATTCGCGATGGAGAACATCGCGCTCTGCACACCCGCGGGAACGCCGATGCGCAGAATTTGCTTGAGGCACAGCCCGTCGATGCGCAGCTTTTTCGGCTCAAGGCGGATGACCTTGTCCGTTTTAAGCAGGAAACCCCACAAGATCGCCGCGCTGACCGCGTTCGACAGCACCGTTGCGATCGCGACGCCGTCCACGCTCATGTGGAGCGCGGCCACGAAAAAGAGGTTCAGGATCACGTTCAGAACGCCGGAGGCCGTCAGCGCGATCAGCGGAATTTTCGTCTCGCCCACGCTGCGGAAGACCGCCGCCTCAAAGTTGTAGAGCAGGATCACCGGCAGGCCCGCAAGATAGATGCGCAGGTATAGCAGCGCCAGCGGGAACACATCGTCCGGCACATTCAGCTGATTCAGCAGCGGAACGGCGAACAGCTCACCGATGACCGCCGCGATCAAACCGCCCAGCACCGCCACGACGATGGAGGTGTGCACCGCGTGGTGCACCATCGTGTCGTTCTTTTCGCCGATGGCGTGCGCGATCGTCACGTTTGCGCCCAGCGCGATGCCGATGAACAGGTTGACGATCAGGCTGATGATCGAGCTGTTTGTGCCGACGGCCGCGACCGCCACGGTGCGGAGTTCACCGGTAAAGTTGCCGATGACGGCGATGTCCGCGGCGTTGAACAGCTGGCTCAAAATCGCCGTGGCCGCCACCGGAATGGCAAAGCGCGGGATCTTATCCCAGAGCGTCCCGTGGAGCATATCCAATGATTTTTTCTGCGCTGCAGCTTTCAATTCTACTGCCCCTTTCCGCAATTTGTCTGGCCTATGATATCACGCTTTGGGACAAATGCAAGAGGCAGAAAAGTCAAAAATGGAGCACAGTGCAAGGAATGCTTTGTTTTGCTGCGAAAAGCGCGGATACTCACAGGCATTCCTGCAAAATTTCGTAGATCTCGTCGTGCGTCAACTTTTTGCAGCAGCCGGCGGTGACGTTGGTGGAATCCGCGATGGCTCGGAAGTCGGTATCGGCGGGGATGCCAAGCTCGGTAAAGGTAGTCGGCAGGCCAATCTCCTTGATGAACGCGGCCAGCGCGTCGATACCGGCGGCAGCCGTCTCCTCGTCGCTGTCTCTGGGTGCAATACCCCAGACATTCTGCGCAAACCGCGCCGCACCAGACTTGTAGATGTAGCGGTACAGAACGGGATGGATCACCGCCAGGCCCGCTCCATGGTTGCAATTGGTGTAAGCGCCCAGCTGGTGTTCGATCTGATGCGCCTGAAAACCCGTGACCTTGCCGATCTTCAGCACGCTGTTCTCTGCCATGGCGGACGCCCACGCCAGCTCGCTTCTGGCGTCGTAATTTTCAGGATCGGTCAGCAAAATGCGGATGTTGCGGATGACGCTGCGCATGACGGCCTCATTGATATCATCGGAGAGGTTGTTTTCATCTATAAATACCGGTTGTAACAATCGGTCAAGAGGTTTTTGAGGAAAAAACACAATTTTTACGCAGCAGAGAGGGATTACCATGCGCTACACCATGATGCAGGTCTGCAAGGAAACGGGCATGACCTATCAGGCCTTAAAATTTTACTGCAACGAGGGGCTCGTCCCCAACGTCAAGCGCGATAAGAACAACCGCCGCGTGTTTGACGAGCGGGACGTCGCGTGGATCAACAGCCTGACGTGCCTCAAAAAATGCGGCATGAGCATTCAGGAGATGAAGGACTACCTCGCCCTCTGCCTGCAAGGCGAGTGCACCATCCCGCAGCGCAAAATTCTGCTGGCGCAGAAGCAGGAGGCGCTGCGCGGAGGCATTCGGGAATTGCAGGACAGCGTCGCCTACATCGACTGGAAGCAGAATTTTTACGACGAAGTGCTCTCCGGCAAGCGGCCGTATGAGAGCAATCTTATTCGGGTGGAAAAATAGGCGCAAGGCTGGCGTCAGCATAAAAAGCAGGAGGCGTACCGCTCGGTATCGCCTCCTGCTTGCATTCCTGCCGTATTTCATCCCAGCGCCACGTCGAGCACCATCATCAGGCTGAAGCCCACGGCGAAGAACACCGTTCCGATGTTGGAGTGCACGCCCTGCGACATTTCGGGGATCAGCTCTTCGACGACGACATAGAGCATCGCGCCCGCGGCAAAGCTCAGAAGATACGGCAGCGCCGGAACGATGAGCGACGCAGCCAGGATGGTCAGCACCGCGCCGATGGGCTCGACGATGCCCGAGAGCACGCCGCCCCAGAAAGCTCTTGCCTTGCCCATGCCCTCGGCGCGCAGCGGGAGCGAAATGATCGCCCCCTCGGGAAAATTCTGGATCGCGATGCCGAGTGAGAGCGCCAGCGCGCCCGCCGCCGTGATCTGTGCGCTGCCGGAGAGATAGCCCGCATACACCACGCCGACGGCCATGCCCTCGGGGATGTTGTGCAGTGTGACGGCCAGCACCATCATCGTCGTGCGCTGGAGTTGGCTCTTCGGCCCCTCGACCTGCCCGCTCTTGGCGTGCAGGTGCGGGACGACGTGGTCGAGCAGCAGCAAAAAGAGAATGCCGACCCAAAAGCCGAGAAACGCCGGCAGAAACGAGAGTTTCCCCATCGCCAACGACTGCTCGATGGCGGGGATCAGCAGGCTCCAGACCGAGGCCGCGACCATCACGCCCGCGGCAAAGCCCGTCAGCGAGCGCTGCACAGCGTCGCTGAGCGACTTTTTCATGAAGAACACGCACGCCGCGCCGAGCGACGTGCCGAGAAATGGGATCAAAATGCCGTAAAATGCTTCCATGTCGTTCACCTTTTCCCGCGCAGTGTGTCCGCGCGGGCTATCATCTTTTTGATTAAACATATCTAACTGCTGGGGATAGTATACCAGCGAAAGCCGCGGGATGCAAGTGCCGCGGGGCGAAAACGCGTAAAATGCACAGAAAATATCGCAAAAATTTGCAAACCGCTCTTGCAATGCGAAAATCGCTGTGCTACAATACGCAAGGTCGATCACCTTCCCGAAGGCAAGCGGGAAAGCAGGATATATTGGAAAGCTGCCCTGCGGCGGCTTTTCAAAAGACTGCGAGTTAGAGCGAACTAACCGCTTGCGCCGCGCCGGTGGGAACATCATATCAATAGGAACAGTGCCGCCTGATTTCAGGCGGCACTGCTTTTTGCGTTTTCGTGAAAAACAAAATGTTCAAACTTTCCTTTAGTTTTCTTTTAGGTTGGCGGGCAATAATGACCTCGTTCCAAGGGGAAAGCGAAAAACGACAGCCCCGCGGAAGCATTTGGGATACACAATGACGAAGAAGGTCATTTTTGATGAAAGGCAAAAAGATTCTTTCTCTTTTCTGTGCGGCGGCGCTGACGCTGTCGCTCGCCGCGTGCGGCAGCAAGAGCACGACAGATTACTCCGGTCAGACCGTCACCGGCGAGATCACCGATATTGACGGCACTGCCGTGACGATGCAGCTCGGCGAGCTGAGTGCGGGCGGTATGCCGTCCCATGACGTGTCTGACAGTTCCGATTCCGTCCAGACGCTGCCCGACAAGCCGGGCGGCGAAACGCAGAGCGGCAACAGCAGCAGTCAGGATCATGCATCGTCCGACAGCAGTCAGCCGCCCGCAAAGCCCGACAGCCAGAGCGGTGATTCCGGCAGCCAGCCGCCGGAAAAGCCGGACGGTGAGGCCCCGAGCGGCACGCCTGGCGGCATGGGCAGCAGCAGCTTTACCGCGGGCGAGGAGAGTGTGACGCTCGACTTCGCGGATGCGGAAATTACAAAAAATGACGAGAGCATCGAGCTCAGCGACCTCGCCGAGGGCGATATCCTGTTCAACGGCTATACCATCACGCTGGCCGACGGCACGGTGCTGAAGTGAGCCCGCTTTACCCCTGCTGCTGTATATACTCCTCAATGGTGCGCAGGAAGGCCTCTCCGTAGCGGGAGGCCTTCCGCTCGCCGACACCCGAGACCTCAAGAAGCTCTGAGAGCGAGCGCGGCGCTTTCTCCGCCATGTCGGCGAGCGTCGCGTTCGAAAAGATGACGTAGGCGGGAACGCTCTCGCGCTTGGCAAGCTCCGCGCGCTGGGCGTGCAGCGCCTCGTAAAGGCTGTTTTCCTCGAATTCGTCCGAAAACGTGCCGCGCGGGCGCTTTTTCTCTGTCTTCGGCTCCACCCGCTTCTGCATCAGCACGCATTCGCCGTCAAAGAGCACGGCGGATGCTTTTTTTT